>Ga0265316_10003116_pt1 | contig 16903 bp, 13 predicted proteins | sample 4522metaG_FD_202092 | JGI IMG/M metagenome (GOLD analysis project Ga0265316, IMG submission 202092) | Rhizosphere microbial communities from Carex aquatilis grown in University of Washington, Seatle, WA, United States - 4-5-22 metaG | ecosystem: Host-associated > Plants > Roots > Rhizosphere >...
ACGATTGATTGAGTTGCTAAGATAATTATTAGGAAAGACAAAAGATGAAAGTAAAAAGACAAAAGTTGAAATGTTAAGATACCCGGTTATGGCTCACCCGGCAACAAGGCCAGTCAATAAGCAACATTTCCCATTTAAATACTAATTGACATAAAAACTTTATATTTTTTAAATACATTTGTCCAAACGAATAAAGTTATGGCACGGTTTAAAAGAACAGACGTCATTCTTAATATGAGAGAAGCAGGCATAGTGCCTATATTCTATCATAAAGATCCTGAAATATGCAGAAATGTGATCAAGGCTTGCTCTGATGGCGGGATTAAAGTCTTTGAATTCACTAACCGTGGCGATTATGCGCATGAATTATTCAGCGAACTTAATAAGTGGGCTGAAAAAGAGGTTCCGGGGTTAATAATGGGTGCCGGATCAATAGTTGATGTCGGAACTGCTTCATTATACATTCAGCTGGGTGCTAATTTCATCGTTTCGCCTATTCTTAATCCAGAAATGGCAAAAGTATGCAACCGGAGAAAACTACTTTGGATACCAGGTTGTGGAACAATATCAGAAATTAGCTATGCTGAAGAACTTGGTGCCGAGATAGTTAAAATCTTTCCTGGTTCATCCGTAGGTGGACCTGATTTTGTCAGGGCAATTAAAGGCCCTTGTCCATGGACAAGCATAATGCCTACTGGTGGAGTTGAACCCACCCTTGAAAACCTGACAGAATGGTTTAATGCAGGAGTGACCTGTGTCGGCATAGGTTCAAACCTCATCACGAAAGAACATGTTCTTAAGAAAAACTGGTCAGGTCTTACAAAGCGGGTAACAGCTGCAGTTAAAGTAGCAAGAATGTTCCATGTTGACTAATCTAATTCTTTCTTTATGCCACTCTTTATCTGCTCTGTGTTTTTCTGTGTAAGTTCTTAAAAAATCAGTTCCACAGGGGTTCACAGAGTTGTCCGGAGGGCTATTTTCTCCATATATCCCTTTCTCCCACTCTCTTTTTTTTCCTCAGTTCCCCGGGGACCTGTATAATTCAATATTGGAGATAACAGGACAAGCTTTTGATTTATTTATAGTTATTTTAATTTCCGAAGTTTTTATAACAGGAAATTTTCGTATTACTTTGTGGCCTATTGTAGTTCCATCAATCAATGGTTTCCAATCACCATTAAGAAGCGCTGAAACCTTATATTCCTGAACTCTTTGTCCCAGTTTTATGTATTCCTGCAATATGATCCTGTTCACTTCAATCTTAGAACCAAGGTTAATGATTATATCGCCAGACGTTTGTAAGTCATTTGTAGTCCAATAAGTTTCAGGATTTCCGTCATTTACTTTAGAAGGTTCATATCCCTTTCCCCGGAAGGACGTGGCAACAACTTCTTTCCCTTTTGCAAGGTCTGTTTCAAATTCTTTTTTCAGCAATTCCCTGAATGCAAGAAGGGATTTAATATCGTTTTCATGCAATTGCCCTGTCCTGTCAGGCGGAACATTCAGAAGAAGGTTGCTGTTCCGTCCAACCGATGAGTAATAAAGTTCCATAAGGTTTTCAGGTGATCGCACGAGTGAATCCTGATCTTTATGATAGAACCATCCGGGACGTATCGAAACATCTACTTCAGCAGGTACCCAATAGTTTCCATCTTCATGACCTTCTCCAAGGATTTTGGCGAAGTCACCTCCAGGGTACATATTATCCTTTTTAAGAAGACACCAGTTTGTCAGGCTCCCCATTCCGCTTTCATTGCCAACCCATCTGATATCTGGTCCGGCATCACTGAACATCACAGCCGATGGTTGCAGCTCTCTTACTATCTTATGTGTATTTGGCCAATCATAATAGGTTTTATTATCAATTTTTCGCGTTTCATTTGCTCCGCCATAATATCCATCTCCTCCATTGGCGCCATCGAACCATACTTCGAAAATATCACCATAATTTGTTAGAAGTTCACGAAGCTGGTTGCGGTAATAAGTCAGATATTCAGGAGAGCCATAAAATGAATTGTTCCTGTCCCATGGCGAGAGGTAAACTCCAAGCTTCAATCCATATTCATCACATGCCTTACGCAGTTCTTTTAATACATCTCCTTTGCCGTTCCGCCAGACAGAGCTTTTAACAGAATGGTTTGTAAATTCTGATGGCCAAAGACAAAAACCATCGTGATGCTTTGCTGTTATTATAATACCTTTCATTCCGGCGTCCCTGGCAACTTTTGCCCATTGTCTGCAATCGAGTTCTGTGGGATTGAAGACAGATTCTTTTTCATCACCATAGCCCCATTCCTTATCAGTAAAGGTGTTGACTGTAAAATGGACAAACATATAATACTCCATTTCATGCCATGCAAGTTGTTGTTCAGAAGGAACCGGACCATAAGGTTCAGGTGGTTTTACATGTGAAGTGGCTGAAAGCGAAAGATCTTTAATTCTTATGTTTCTAAATTTTACCAGCGACCCATGACCAAGAAAACCAATATGACCGGTACTGTTTTTTAATCCCGGGTGGTCCTTATGATCCATTGTGCCTTTATCTCTGGGTCCTGCAATATCGCCATCAACAATTGCAGTCCCATTGAGAACAATCTCAATCTTTGATCCTCTGGCAGTGACCTCTTCATAATTCCACTCACCGACCGGTTTAAGGAATCCTCTTTTTGAAGGAATTACACCATATACTGAACCATGGTACTGGTAAGGTTGCAGATTTGCATAAACCGGATCCGTATCGTCGAGAATCTGAAGTTCCATACCCACATAAGCCGCATCTCCTGTCAGGGGAGCTCTTATACCCAGACCATTATTTGCCGCAGGTGTAAGTTGAAATTCAAATCTGATTATAAAATCGGTATATTCTTTTTTAGTATAAAGATTACCAATATTCCCTTTTGAAGGAATCGTGACCAACAATCCATCGTCAACTCCATAGGCAATTGTATCTCCAACCCAACCATCCAGATTTATTCCATTGAATAATGATATAAAACCTTCATTAGTCTCCAGTTTTTCTGTCTCTGTCAGTATTTCGTTTTTTCTAACAGGACTCAAAGCAAAGGGCATTATCTTTCTGTAAAGGACCAATTTTTGTTCATCTTTCAGATCGGAGGATTTTATATGTCTGATATATTCCTCAAAAGCAGGCCCTTCATAAGTCTTATCCCCTGATGCACAAATCTCAAAAAATGAGGAGGTTACCGAATAGTCTCTCCAGTCGGAAAAAATTTTGAAACAAATATCACGGACATCAGCATTTCCATTTTCAAATTCTTTAAGTACTGTATTCAGAGTTTCAGACGAATGATTTTCTTCAAGCAACTGAATTTGTTTCATGAAAAAATCTTTGACATCCGGGTCCTTTTGCACAGTGGCATAACTGATGCATATTTTTTCCCACATTGTTCTTTCATTTTCTTCATTTTTCATAGAGAGAAAACGCGAAAGACAATCGATTGCAAACCTGGGGCGTGTATCTTCGACGGCTCCGGAAGGGACAACCTGATTACAAATCAGCTTTAAACCGTATTCCCCGAGTGACAGCATATCAACCATAAGCTTGTCAGTAAGAAGCTGGTCATTGGAAGGAAGACGGGCAAGAAGATCCGCTACTTTTGTTTCGGTGGTTCTGTTATCCTGTGGGAAAGCCGACTGAGAGATCATAAAGAAAGAAAAACTTATAAAAAGTAATTTCATGATTTTCATAATTTCAATTTTTCAAATTCCTCTGCAATTTCAATGTTTTACTATCAAAATACAAGAGTAAGAAGTTCTATTTTTTATAAACCAGAGTCAGGCTTGCTGTTTGCGGTGTGCGGTGTGCGAGGAGTCAATCAGTATGAATACCGGATAAAGGTAACCGGTCACCTCAAGCCGGATATAAAAGAGCCCCCTTCGGGCTGATTTGAAGTTCATCTCTCGACTGACTTCACAGTGAAGGGGGATAAAATGTTCCGGAGTAGTTGGGGAAATGGGGAAAAGGGAACTCCGGAACAGTGGAAAATCAAACCTAAACTATTTACCTGTCTTCTTCTCTTATTTTCATTTTTGATTCAAGACTATCTGTTATTCTTTTATTCAGTTTTGGCGCCATATCACCATTCTGAATCATCTTCACAATCGTACCTGCAACTATTTCAGCATCTTTCTTTGATGTAAAGCCGGAACCTGTTTTAAAAAAAGGGATTCTGGTATAATGAAGATAAGGTCTGCTATTAAGGAAAATTGTATAACCCCACGTTGAATCGGAGGTCTGATATGAGCGAAATTTCACATACAACGGATTAACTTCAGATACAGTTACCTGAGGCAAATTTCCATCAGAAGATTTCTTTCCTGTTTCGACCATGCTATTTCCGCATCCTATAAATAGTACTAAAAAATCTGACAATAACAGGAAAGCAACGGTTGAATGAATATTCCCATTTTTATAACCCCTTTTATGCATCAACAGACTCTTCAAAAACACCATTAAAAATAATGCGATCTTCTATAAAAAATGACAATTTGGTTCATTTTTGTACGAACCATCTGTTTTAATGTATATAAGCTGGTTATGATTGGATGAATGAGGATTAATTAAAAATAAAGAGGGTGTCTCAAAAGGGCACCCTCTTTTATTTTTTTAGAATTATGTTCATTTCTTTTGCTCCTCCAAAAGAAATGAACCAAAGAATAATCAGTTCGTGGGTTTATTGTTTATCTCTTAAGACTGTAAATAGATACTGAAAACAGATAAATCATACAAATAATCAGAATCGACATCCCGGTAGCAACATTACTAAGATCGCTTATCCAGCCAATAAGTAATGGGATAACTGCGCCACCGGAAATTGCCATCATCATCAAACCTGAAATTTCATTGGTACGAGAAGGATATTTTTCGACTGTGATTGAAAATACCAAAGGAAAAATGTTGGCGACAGCAAGTCCGATCAGGAACACGAGGCCCCATGCTATGACAGGAGAGGAAATCAGCAAAATTGCAGCCAGGCATACAATTCCCAGAACTGATGTCCACACAAAGAATGTTCGTGATGAGATTCTTGTTAGCATAATAGCCCCAGCGAATGTTCCAAGCATACGCCCAAAGAAATAAACGCTTCTACCCGATTCAGCTGTTGTCGAATCCATGCCAAAATGCTTGATAAGGAACTGTCCGGAATTGGAATTGAATCCCACATCGATACCTACCACCAGGAAAATCGAAATAACCATCAAAAGCACAAATCCGGTCCCAAGGAGTTTGAAAGATGAAGCAAAGGTGGCTTTGTTTTCTGTCATTTCGGCCTCCTCAATTTTTACTGAAGACAGCCATAGAACTGAAAGAATTGAAACAATGCCGAAAGCAAGGAATTCCAGTTTCCAGTCTCCAAAACGTGACGCAAAAACTGCAGCCAGCGGAGCACCTATCATCGAACCTATCGCTTTAATAAATTGTGAAAAGCTGAGGAAACTCGATTTGCGGTTTCCGGGAACAACATCAACAATCAGAGGATTCGCTGAAACCTGGACAATTGTATTCCCGATTCCAAGAAGAGCAAATCCGGCGAGTACCATTGCGAAAGAATAAAAGAAAAACGGAACCAGAAGTCCGAGCGCTGTTACACCCATACCGATGTTGAGCACAAAGCGTTTACCCAGACGTGATTGCATAACTCCCACAGGAACAGACAGAATAAAAAACCATAGGAAAGCAACAGACGGGATTAACTGGGCCAGGGTAGCGCTAAGGTTCATATCTTTACTTACACGGTCGACCCCGATACCAACGAGGTCAACAAAACTCATGACAAAGAATGCCATCAGTACGGGAAGTATTTGTTTGATGTTTACTTTTTGTGTATCCATAGTAATTTGGTTTGAGGGTAAAGATATAAATTATTATTTTTTTCCATCGCCTGATGCCTGAAGCCTGTTGCAGTTACCAAGTGGCGACAGGCTAGGGCTGACTGGTGTCAGGTTTTTAATATTATCATGATTACATTAATGGCAAGGCATGTTGAACTGATCTCCAGAAATCGTCATCAAGCAGATATCCGCTACCAAGAAGGGCAGCATCCTCTTTAAGTTTTGAAATAGCTACTTCGCAGAAGCAATTTTCCTTTTTAAGCCTGTTTTCAAATACATCACCAAAAAGGTTATATGCATGAGATATATTTCCTCCTATAACTAAAATTTCAGCTTTGAATTTTTTGAGCCATGGTGCAAGAAACAATCCGGCATTGTCTCCAAAATCGGTAAAGAGATTTTTTACTGCTTTTTCGGTTCCTGCCAGGGAAGCAAGATCTTTTACACCAGCCAGTTCTTTACCGGTAAGCTTTTTATATCTGGAAAGCAATCCCCGTGTTGAAAAATAATCATCAGCAATTCCATCTTTATATGGTATGTGATATATACAACCTAATTTAGGAACTTCCGGGCCATCAACTATCGGTATACGGTTACAGATAAATGCTGATCCGAAACCCGTACCAAGGGTGATTGACAGCGATCGGTTAAAATTAGCGGCACTACCAGCCCACGCTTCTCCAACTGCAAAAGAGGAAGCATCATTCATAAATCTGATGAGGAAACCATCCTTGACACCGAAGCTGTTTGATATGGCATCAGTTATGTTGATTCCATAGAGGTTCTCATATTTTGCCACACCCCGGATATAGGAAATACCCTTTACATAGTCAAACGGACCTGGCATTGCAAAGCCAATTCCTTTAACATTTTCAAGTGGAACTTTCTCTAAAACAGCTGATAAAGCCTGGGTCCAGGTAGTAATAATATCATTAGCCTGAGCCTGATTGTCGACTGATCTTTCTGTCAAAGTATTTCTAATGATCTTACCAGAAACCAGATCAATAGCGGCACAACTGATATGACTTCCTCCAATATCGGTACCTATTGCAATGTTTTTATTCATAGAAAAAGTAAATATTAACCAAGGTTAAAACTATTCTCAAAACTGCGGCTGAAAATATCTAATTTTGTCATCAATGCAAAATATATTTATGCATTATTGAAATCTAAATTGAAACTGACTGAACTTAATTGGAATTCAGAATAATTTGCAATTAATATAATGTATTTGGGTTAGGATGATTGGCAGTGACGGTAAAATTAGTTGAATTCAACTGGTTATTTATGAAATAATTCTGGAAATACTATTCACTGATTTTTCTCATATAAATATTGATTTTTTAATAGTAAATTCGAATAGACTATTTTTGATTTTACTTTTATATTAATGATATTCAATTAATTCTATGAATCCGAAGATACTAATTAAAATATATCATCATGCCTAAAGTGACAAAAGAAGATGCGCTCCTCTATCATAGCAGAGGACGTCATGGTAAAATTGAGGTCATACCCACAAAACCGTATAGTACTCAATTCGATCTCAGTATGGCATATACACCGGGTGTAGCTTATCCCTGTCTTGAAATAGAAAAGACACCTGAAGATGTTTACACTTATACTGCTAAAGGGAATCTTGTCGCGGTTATTTCTAACGGTACGGCTGTACTCGGGCTGGGTGATATAGGAGCCATGGCAGGCAAACCCGTGATGGAGGGTAAAGGTCTCTTGTTTAAAGTATTTGCCGATGTTGATGTTTTCGATATCGAGGTTAATGAAAAAGATCCTATCAAATTAATTGAGTTTTGCAGACAAATTGCGCCTACTTTCGGAGGAATAAACCTTGAAGATATTAAAGCTCCTGAATGTTTCGAGGTGGAAACAGAGCTAAAAAAGATTCTCGATATTCCGGTATTTCATGATGATCAGCACGGAACAGCAATTATCTCCGGAGCCGGTCTGCTGAATTCTCTTGAAATAACAGGCAGAAAAATAGAAGATCTGAAGATGGTAGTGTGTGGTGCAGGTGCTGCCGCTATTTCATGTTCCAGATTATATGTTTCTCTCGGCGTCAGAAGAGAAAATATAGTGATGTGTGACTCGAAAGGTGTAATAAATAAAAAGAGGAAGGACCTTAATAAATATAAGCAGGAGTTTGTAACTTCCAGAGACCTTGACACTCTGGAACAGGCTGTAAAAGGAGCCGATCTGTTCCTTGGTCTCTCTGCCGCCTGTATGATGTCAAAAGAAATGCTGGCATCTATGGCAGATAACCCCATCATTTTTGCAATGGCCAATCCTAATCCTGAAATCTCCTTCGAAGATGCTATGGCAACAAGGGATGATATGATCTTTGCAACAGGAAGATCGGATTATCCGAATCAGATTAATAATGTTCTGGGATTTCCATTCATATTCCGAGGTGCCCTGGATGTAAGGGCCTCAACCATTAATGAAGAGATGAAGCTTGCAGCTTCGAAGGCTCTTGCCGCACTTGCTAAAGAACCGGTACCTGTCTCTGTTCTAAAAGCATACAATGTTGATAGGCTGATTTTCGGAAAAGAATATATTATTCCAAAACCGGTTGATCCAAGATTAATATCATGCGTGGCTCCGGCAGTTGCCAAAGCAGCTATGGATAGCGGTGTGGCTAAATACCCTATCTCCGATTGGGATGCCTATAAGAAGAGTCTCGACAGAAGACTGAGCGACCACATAAAAAAGATTGCTGACTGCAGCGGTATGTAGAGCTAAAGCATTTAATAAATCCTATGTATCTTTTTTCTTTCTGCAATTTGCCTGCAAACTTTCTTTTCATACACCGACAGGATCACATCCGAAATCTCCTGTATTGAAAAAGAACTCCGATTAATTGTTGCATCAAAAAGGTAATCAATGTTCAGGGGCTTTTTATCCATGAAGGTTCGAATCAGATTGAACCGCTTTTCATCGGTATCAACGACATATTTTTCAGCGGTCTCAAGGTTCATCTCTTTCTTTTTCATTACATTCTCAACTCTCCAATAGAATGGAGCAACCAGCCTGATATGAAGTGCATCGGTAATTTCATTGGCTATCGAAACCCCTCCTCTTCCCACAAGTACTATAAATCCCTCTTTACACATCGAGAGTACGACATCTTTAATAGCTTTTTTTACCCTCAGGTCGCTGACAAAACCACCTGAAAAAGCCATTATCATTTCTGATAAATTAGATAGTTCTATGCCTCTATAGAAATTCTCTACACGTTGAGTATCTGTATTAAGCTCTTTTGCAATTGCATAGATAATATCCTTATCAACCCATTTCCATTTGTTTATGCCAAATTTATGATTAAGGTCATCTGCCAGAATTGCAGCTACCTGCCTGGCATCACAACCCGTCAATCTGGAAATGGTAATTACAGGGCCATCATCAACAGGAGTCTTTTTAAATATTGACTCCCTGTACCGACCATCAAAATAGTCAAAAAATTTTTCCATCTCACTTGCCTCCTTGAATGGGTATTTGTTGTAGGTGCTGAAATACAGAGTGTATATAACTTTGTATACTAATTATTTATCCCGTATAAGCGACGGATGAGATTTGTCAGAACTCAGGGTAGTCCTATATGAATTATTGACCATAAAATTTACGAAAAATAAACGAATCGATAAAATTTATTTACTTCACTATTCTCTTTAACAGTATATTAAATAAATTTGTATTCTAATTGTTCAATAACTGTTCAGACTGGTCTGATTTTTGTAAATACAGGTTTTAACAACCTACTAATGAAAAATTTTCAGGTAAATATTATTTCTATTTTGCTTTTAGCCTTTATTATTTCAGGTTGTAAAAAAAATGTTGTCATCGATGAAAAGCAGGCAATACTTTATCAGGTTGATTATGTAAATTATGCATGGGGGTATCAGCATAATGGATTCCTGGTCGATACACAGGGAAATATTCTCACATATAAGAATCCGCAGAACTGGAATTTCCCGGACAAAGATTTTAACCTTAGTGAAAGTCAGGTCCTTGATAACGTCGGAAATTGCCTCAATACAGGGAAAAAGATCTCAAAGGGAGAGTTAAAGAAATATGCCAATTATATCAAAAACATATCTTCAAGCAAAGTTACTGCTCAAAAGAATGTTTCAGCTGATGCAGGCTCGATTGAGTATATCTGCTACCAATTCTCAGAGAAGACCGGTATCTATAAAGGTAGTCTCATTAAGATGGAAGGAGATTTTAAATGTGAAAACCTGAATTTCTTTGCCAAGAAGGTTACAACATGGTTGAAAAACATAAATGACACATTAGAAAAGAAATAGACTGCTCTCCATTCAGATTACTGTTCTCAGCTTTTTACGGGAATCGTAAACACAACCAAACTTTGATTTTTCTGCAGATTTTATTATATCTTTACTTCACAAAACATTCATCTCGCTAACAATATTAACTTAATCATCATGGGCACAATCATTTTTTCCCAACCGGAATTATTCTGGTTCATTCTGGGTCTGGGACTATTTCTTCTCGAATTGGTCATCCCCGGGTTAATCATTTTTTTCTTTGGTCTTGGCGCCTGGGTTGCTGCCCTGGTCTGCCTTCTAGGAAATCCTGGAATAAACCTGCAAATAATAATTTTTGCAGTAAGTTCAACTCTCTTGCTATTCGCTCTCAGAAAAATAATTCAGAGAAAGTTTTTAAATAGTAAGAGTACTCGTTCTGACGACGTTGAAGACGAGTTTACAGGGAAAGAAGCGCTGGCCACAATAGATTTTGGTGGAATTAAACACGGGAAAGTTGAGTTTAAAGGAACAACATGGACAGCTGAATCTGAATCGGAGATTAAAGAAGGACAAAGAGTTATCATCATTGAAAAAGATAGTTTTAAATTAATAGTTGAACCTAAAAAATAAATATAATGGAAGGATCAAGCACAACTTTTATTCTAATCGGTATAATCTTCTTAGGATTTATTTTGATTATATCAATGATTAAGATTGTTCCCCAGAGAACAGCAATTATCGTTGAAAGACTTGGAAAATACAGAGCAACCTATACAGCAGGTTTCCAGTTACTTATCCCTTTTTTCGATAAAGTGAGATACAGGCACACCCTTAAAGAACAGGCAATAGATGTTGCACCGCAGATATGTATTACCCGTGATAATATCGCAGTTGAGGTAGATGGTATCCTCTATCTCCAGGTTCTTGATCCTCAAAAAGCTTCTTATGGAATTGATAATTACAGATTTGCATCTATTCAGATTGCCCAGACTACGATGAGGAGTGTAATCGGTAAACTTGAACTCGACAGAACTTTCGAAGAACGTGAAACAATTAATGTTACAATTGTTGAAGCTGTTGATAAAGCCAGTGAACCATGGGGTGTAAAAGTAACCAGATATGAGGTTAAAAATATTTCGCCTCCCCAGAGCATAAAAGATGCCATGGAAAAACAGATGAGGGCTGAAAGGGAAAAGAGAGCAATTATTGCTGAATCCGAAGGGGCCAAACAGGCAAAAATAAATGTCGCTGAAGGAGATAAACAAGCTCTCATCAAAAATTCAGAAGGTGAAATGCAGAAAAGAATAAACGAAGCTGCCGGACGAGCTTCCGAGATTGAACAACTTGCAAAGGCTACTTCCAACGGATTGAGAGCAATATCATTAGCAATATCGGAAGAAAATGGATTAAATGCAGTTAACCTCAGAATAGCTGAGCAGTATCTATTGGCATTCGGAAATCTTGCCAAGACCAATAACACCTTAATAATCCCATCAAATCTTACTGACATTGCAGGAGCAATTGCAACTGCCACTTCAGTGTTTAATGAGACAAAGGATAAGAAGAAGTAGCCTCTCCCTAAATCCCTCCCCCAGGAGGGAGGGACTTGTTTAATTAACAATCTGTTCCTCACCCCCTTCTCCAGGGTGAGAATGGGGTCGGGGGGATGAGGCAAATAAACGGCCAGCGCGGCAGTCTGGCCCCTTCGTTCAAATAGCTCCCGATAAATCGGGACAGGCTCACCGGGCTATTTTTTAACGCTCGGGCCCATGCTCGGTTCTTTTTATTATCTCATTCTGCAGATCCTCTCCCAGATCATTGAAATAATCGCTGTAACCTGCCACACGGACAATCAGATCCCTGTACCACTCAGGATGTCTCTGGGCATCCTTCAGAGTTTCTGCATTGACTACATTAAACTGAATATGATGACCATCGAGACTGAAATAACTTCGAATCAAAGCAGTCAGTTTTTCATAACTATCCTCATCCTCAAAAAATGAGGGAGAAAACTTCTGATTCAGAAGGGTTCCTCCTGTCCGAAGATGATCAATCTTAGAAGCTGATTTAATTACAGATGTAGGTCCGTTATGATCAACACCCTGGAAAGGTGAAATACCTTCCGAAAGAGGCAGATGAGCATTACGTCCATCTGGCGTTGCACCTATTACACTTCCAAAATAGACATGGGAAGTTGTGGGCAGCATGTTAATCCGATGGACCCCTCCTCTTGTGTTTGGCCTTCCATTAACAGCATCATAATAGATCTCAAAAACCTCAACTGCCTGTCGATCAGCATAATCATCATCATTGCCAAACTTAGGTGTGTTATAGATCAAATCAAACTGAATCTGTTCATACCCTTTGAAATCTGCTTCCAGAGCTTTAGTTAATTCTTCCCAGCTAATCTTCTTTTTATCATAAATATTATAGCGGATTGATGTAAGCATATCAGTGATACTGCCAAGTCCCACCCCCTGAATGTAGGAAGTGTTGTACCTGGCTCCCCCGCTATTATAATCTCTCCCGTTCAAAATGCAATCTTCAACAAGCAGCGATAGAAAAGGTACCGGAAGCCAGCCGGCAAAAGTTTTTTCAATCACATTATTACCTCTTATTTTGATGTCAGAGAAGTAATTGACCTGTAATTTGAATGCATTCATAAGATCTTCAAAACACTTATAATCAGAGGCATATCCTGTTTCAATCCCTACAAGTTTATTCGTCCCATTATCAAATCCGTTGTTGAGAGTCAGTTCCAGAATTTTTGGCAGATTGAAATAACCCGTCAGCCAATATGCTTCAGTACCGAATGCTCCTGTTTCCACACATCCTGAGGCCCCACCGTTCCGGGCATCGATTAATGTCTTTCCCTGCCTTAGCAGCTCCTGGATTATGGCATCTGTGTTGAAGCATGAGGGTTGTCCGAAACCAGTCCTGATTATATCAAGAGCTTTATAAACAAACCGGTCAGGGCTCTTTTTTGAAATCTGTACCATCGAACTGGGTTGAAGAATGCGCATCTCCTTAATGACATCAAGCAGAATATATGACATCTCATTGACAGCATCTGTGCCATCGGGTTTTACACCCCCGAGGTTTATAAGACAGAAGTCGGTGTAAGTATTACTTTCACTGGCTGTCACTCCCATTTTAGGTGGTGAAGGATGGTTATTGAATTTAACCCAGAAACAGCCAAGAAGATCATCCAGTTCATTGGTTGAAAGTGAACCTGCCTCCATTTCTCTTTTATATACAGGATACAGATGCTGGTCAAGCCGGCCCGGATTGAAAGAGTCCCATGGATTAAGTTCTGTTATAACACCAAGATGTATAAACCAATAGTGTTGAAGCATTTCGTGAACAGTTTCAGGAGCATTTGCAGGAACCTTACGGCATATATCTGCCATCCTCAACAGTTCAATCTTCCTTTTTGAGTCCGTTTCATCCAAGCCAATTTTTTCAAGGGCATCAGCATGCCTGTTTGCATACATGATTATTGCATCACATGCTATATCCATTGCTTTTAGCTCCTCAAACTTTTCAAGAGCGTTGCTGTCTTTGAAAAAATTCAGAGACTCAACGGAAGCCTTTATCTCTTCCTTCACAGCGAGAAACCCTTTTTTAAACATTCTGTAACCCAATACTGTATGTCCGGGCGCACGCTGCTCCTGGAACTCGGTAAACAATCCCGCGTTATACGCATTAAGCCATTCAGGTGTCATCAATGACATTATCCTGTCACGGTTGCTTTTGCCTTTCCAGAAAGGAATAATCTCTTTTTCATATACGTTTTTCACCTCATCATCAACCCTGAAAAAGACCTTTTCTCTCGTATCAAGAATCTCGAGATCTTTCATTGAATGAAGGCTAATCTCAGGATAGGTAGGAGTCTCCTTAGGCGCCGGCCCCCTCTCTCCCACTATCAGTTCACCTTCATTGATGCATAATTTTTTATTTTTCAGGAGATATTCAAAAGCCTTTGCTCTTTTCACCGGTGCTGAAAGTTCGCGGGCTTCATCGCTCTTGTAAAACTGAGTGATAAGCATTGCTCTTTCCGCACTGATTTTTTCGACTGCATTCAGGCTCTGTTCTCGTAATTTTCGAACTCTTGGTGAAATATTCATAGGGATATTTTCTAAATTTATAAAACACTGCAACTACTCCATAAATTGAAATCCAATAACCACAAAGATCACAAAGACTTAAAACCTGAGTTCACAAAGAGAAGAATACAATTGGTCTTACTTTGTGTCCTTTGAGCCTACTTTGTGCACTCTGTGGTTAAAAACTTTAACGACACCATTATTTATTTCTAAATTTAAAATCTTCTATTTGTAAGTTAGTTGTTAAAAACCTATCCGCCAATCTTAACTTTAACCCCTGTTTCCATAAAAAACTCCTTCATTCCCTCCATTTTTTCTTTTTCAGGTGGTTCTGTATTGCCCATCCGGTAAGGAATATTGAATTTTTTATATTTTGAGGATCCTATTTTATGGAAAGCCAGAAGATTGATCTTTTTCAGCGAGTTGTTTTTTGATGAAATAATGAATTGCCTCAACCTCTCAAGATAATCAGGATCATCATTAAAATCAGGGATAACAGGAATTCTGATCATTACATCTTTGCCACTTTTCATTAAAAGTCTGTAATTATCAAGAATTCCGATGTTTGATACTCCTGTAGATTCAATATGTTTAGCCTCATCAAGATGTTTAATATCGAAAAGGAAGAGGTCGGTATAAGGAATTATTGACTGATAATTTTCTGCCGAGGAATATCCTGAAGTATCAACTGCGGTATGGTATCCATTTTTTTTACATGCTTTTAATGCTTCAAGAAGAAATTCAAACTGAAGCATTGGCTCTCCACCCGAGAATGTGACACCTCCTTTTGACTGATTAATGAAAACTTTCTCCTGATCAAGAATTTCAAGAATAGTATCAATAGAATAATATATCCCTACCTCCTCGTTTTTACTGAATTCTCTCTCTCCAACCCTGTAAGTCTGCATAACATTAGTGGGAAATGCCGATATGCCTTCCGGATTATGGCACCATAGACAGCTCAGGGGGCATCCTTTCATGAAAAAAGTCACCCTGATCCCAGGACCATCGTGGATTGAATATCGTTTAACGCTGAAAATTAGTCCTTTCATAAAAAGGAAATTGGTAGAAATAAATTGAAATAAATTGAAATAAATGGAGATACTCAGAAATTACTTATCCTGAAAATTCCGAATGGAAAACAGATCAGAAGCTATAAAACATCAGGCAACAATATAACCTTCTGCCGAGGCGTTGCATCATAAAACGATATCTGAGTTTTGCAATCATCTTAAATCTCTGATGGGTGCAAGTTAAATATTTCTGATGAGCACAAGAAATTATAATAAAAAAGAATTCATGACTGAACCGCGTTTCACGGGTTATTTCAAACCCCACTCAACTATTTCTATATCTTAATTACTTATATATGTGATATATACGAAATTTTAACAAACGATTAACAAATCATTAACAAAAAACCATGCAACAATTATCGCTGTCAAACGTCTATATATTGAATAGAAACAAAAACAGAGACAAAAACAAAAACAAAATAAAAGTAAACATTTTGAATAAGTCATTTGTTATAGGTTTATATAAACACCAAGAAAAGAATAATTTAACAATAATTTTAATTTCTCTACAATCGCCATTCGGCGACTTCAACGATCAGGTTTAGGTTAATTGAAGAAAGACACCGCCCGGTGTCTTTCTTTTTTGTTATAATTAAAGATTTATATTTGTATTCTAACCACTTCGCCAATTTGAGATGAGAATAAGGAAGATTTGCTTATTTATTCTATTTCTTCTTTTTACAATTACCCTTGATGCAAAAGAGACTTCTCCGATAGCCGTCAAAGGAATCCTTGATCTTAGGACAATCAGTAATGCCGATCATTTTATTATAAAGCTAAACGGAGAATGGGAGTTTTATTGGAAAAAAATGTTGCACCCCTACGATTTTATTACTGGGAATTTTAAACCTGATTATTACGGTAATGTGCCATCATATTGGACTGATTACCCGCCTGCATCGGTAAAAACTGAAAAATTTGGTTATGCGACTTACCGTTTAACTGTACTCTTTCCAAAAGGATTTAATAAGCCCCTGGCTATTGATCTTCCTGTTTTTGATTCCTCTTACGATATTTACCTCGACGGGAAATATCTTGGAGGAAACGGGACTCCCGGAAAGTCATCAGAAGAAACAAAACCAGAATACAAAAGAAACTTTTTCAGGATTATTCCTGAATCGGATTCAATGAAAATAATAATAAATGTTTCTAATTATGACCATCGGCGTGGGGGGTTCTGGTTACCTGTAAAGTTAGGAACATTCAGCGATGTACAGAAACAACTGGCTAACAGCTGGGCAGCAGAATGGTCTGTAATGAGCCTTCTTTTAGGATTCTCGCTTCTCTTCCTTTTCTTTTTCATTATTTCGCCAAAGGAAAAGATAATGGTTTTTTTCAGCATGACGACTATTTGTCTGGCTCTCAGACCACTATTTACATCCCATTATCTTATTCTCAATCTGGTCAACATGAAATGGATCTGGATTGTCAGATTTGAATACCTGGGGCTTTTTCTTATACTGATCGGATTGGTCTGGTATGTTATGAATCTCTATCCAACGAAATTATTCAGAATAATCGCATGGTTTATTACAATAATTTTCTCTTTAGCATTTATACTGACACTTTTTCTTCCTGTAAAAATATT
>Ga0265316_10003117_pt1 | contig 16902 bp, 7 predicted proteins | sample 4522metaG_FD_202092 | JGI IMG/M metagenome (GOLD analysis project Ga0265316, IMG submission 202092) | Rhizosphere microbial communities from Carex aquatilis grown in University of Washington, Seatle, WA, United States - 4-5-22 metaG | ecosystem: Host-associated > Plants > Roots > Rhizosphere >...
TCGGCCCCTGGAGCGAGCCCATCGACCTGGGCATCAACGCCATCGACCCCGCCCACATCGCCGAGAACGGGCGCCGCTTCCTCTACGCCAACGGCGGCGTCATGGCCGAGCTGACCGCCGATGGACTGGGCGTGAAGGTGCCTCCGCACCACGCTTTCGAGCCCTGGCCCATGCCCGCCTCGATGCGCATCGAATGCATCTGCCTGGAAGCGCCGAAGGTGATCGAGCACAACGGTTATTTCTACTTGAACGTCGCCGAGGGCGGAACCGGAGGGCCCTCCACCAGCCACTCCGTGGTCTCGGCACGCAGCCGCCACGCCGAAGGTCCCTGGGAGTACTCGCCCTTCAACCCCATCGTGCACACGCCAAGCCGCGACTCGCGCTGGCTCTCGGTCGGCCACGGCCGTCTCGTCGATACCCCCGACGGACGCTGGTTCATGACCGTCCACGCCTACGAGAACGGCTATCGCGCCTTGGGGCGCCAAACCCTCCTCCTGCCTATCGAGTGGACCGCCGACGGCTGGTTCCGCGTCCCCGCCGGCGTGACCGCCGAGTCGGCCATCCCCGTGCCCATTCCCGGCACCCGCCAACTACCCCTGCCCGACCCCTCGGACGGCTTCACCAGCGCCGAACTGGGGCTGCAATGGGCCTTCTGGCACGAGTTCGACCCGGCACGCTTCACCGTCGGCCAGGGCGTGCTGAACCTGAAGGCGCGCGGCCGTTCGCTAGCCGACAGTTCCGCTCTCACCGCCCCGGTCGGCGGCCACTCCTACACCGTCGAAATCGACGCCGAAATCGCCTCTGGCTGCTCCACCGGCCTGCTGCTCTTCTACGATCCTCAACACTGGACCGGCATCCTGCTCGACGGCGAGGGCATCGGCGTGCGCATAGCCAACGGCTACGTCCCCAGCCGTCAACAGAAGGGCGCAACGCGGGCTACTCTGCGCATCGTCAACGACAACCAGGAGGTCGACTTCTACTTCCGCCTCCCCGGCCAAAGCTGGCAAAGGACCCGCGAATCGGCCGAAGTTAGCGGCATGCACCACAACGTCCTCGGCGGATTCCTCGACCTACGCCCCGCCGTCTTCGCCGCCGGCTCCGGCAGCACCAGCTTCCGCAACTTCCGCTACTGGACTGAAGCGAAGGTGCCGGCATAACGGGTCCGCCGCTCTTGCCTCACCGCTGCACCGCGCCCCATCCTCTCCGCATACGTGTCCACCTTTGGGTGTTGCCGTCGGACATAGGAAGCGAACTCCCAATTCACCAGATCGCGGGAGTGTAAGACAGCCAGTTGTCGGCGGCCCACGTCTGCGCGGAGAACGCCTCCGCGCCGAGGCACAGCGACAGCAGAAAGGAGGTAGAGCCTTCGCGATCTCACGAAAACCTCATTCGCAGTTCGCGCCCAAGCACAGACTTCTGCTGAAAAACAGCAGGACGTGGTTCTGGAAGCGATCGGCGACCGCGCTCGTATGGGTGCCGTGATAGATCTCAAAGGCATTTGCCAGCCCGTACTTATCGAGCGCTTCATGCAGCTTGACGGTGTCGGCCTTCAAGCCATCCTGGTCGCCCACATCGATCGCGATGGCGCGGTACTGCCGCAGGTTGCCGATGTACTGGTCGATGAATGCCAGCGGCGCGTTCGCCGCCCATTTCGCGAGCACATCCGGTTGAGGCACGCCGTCCTTCGTCGGCAGATCGAAATAGAACGGCGGGTTCTTCGGATCGGGTGACCATGCCGCTGCCGTGGCAAGCTGGGCGCGCGAAAAGAACGGCAGGTTCGCCATGTCCGCGGGCGTCTTTGCAGCCTCCACCGCCTTCTCCAGGTCCGCGTTCGCGGGGCCCGCAGGACGGGCGGCGAGGCAGCACGGGCTCATGATGTACAGGCTGCCGAACACGTCGGAGTGCTTCATGCCGATGCGCGTTGCGCCGTAGCCGCCCATGGAGTGACCCACCAGGCCCCGGCTCGTGCGCGCCGGAATGGTGCGGTAGTGCGCGTCGATGTATGCAACCAGATCACGGGAGACGAACCGCTCGAAATCTCCCGTAGTCACCGAACTGGAATACATGGAGCCGTTGTGCGCGGTTTTCGAATCGGGCAGTACGACGATCATCTCCTTCGCGCCTTGGGCGAAAGCGCCTTCGATGGTCTGCGGCACATGGATCTCGTGCGTCCACTGCTCGGCGCCGATCGAGTAACCGTGCAGTGCATAGACTACCGGGTAACGCCGGCCCTTCTCGGCGGCGTAACTCGGCGGCAGGAAGACGATCACGTCACGATCTGCCGCATCGCCTTCCAGATTGCCTTCGAGGGCCTTCCCGTGAACCTTGACGCGTTCCACCGTTACGGCTTTCGCACCCGGCACCGGGGGAGGCACTTCGGTCTGTACCTGTGCCGCGAGCGCCGATCCCAGCATCATCACGCAATACAATTTCGTGGTTGTCATCGATGTCCCCTACTCCACCGCAAACGAATAGATACTGACGCTAAATGGCGGGACAGCCATCGTATCGGGTATGGTCGCCTGCCCCTGCTCTTCGACCTCGACGCCCGGTCTCTGCCCCACCGTGATGGTTGCGTCGACCGACGGCGGCGCCATGCGCCACAGATGCCCCTGGCCAGCGAGCTTCACTCCGTTGAACGAGAGCTTCAGTGGCTGCTCCGAGTCCGATGGATTCAGCACGGCGAACGTCAGCTTCTTCCGGTCCTCGCTGAAGGCCGCGCTCACATCCAACGGATACGTCTCGCTGCCGGGATTGACTCTCGGCTGGTCGCCTCCTGGCGGCCAGGCCGGCTTCGGCTGCGGCGAGTCTCCCGATACCTCCACCGGTATCGAGCCGAAGTGGTCGCGATACATCTTGAACAGCAGGCCAGTGGGGTTCAGAACGGCATCGGTCCGATTCTCACTCATCATCGCCGTCGCAAATGTGAATGCGCCTAATTGATACAGATCGGAATGACGGAACATCTCATGAAACGCCCAGGCGTAGGCCGGCACAACCTTGTAAGAATTCGGCGCAGCTCCCATGTAGGCCCATTCGTCCAGGCTGATGGGCACCGGCTTCGCCTTCAAGCCGGGGATGCGCTTCAGGTACTCCTGATAGTATTCGTATTTCACCCGGACCAGAGAAGCCGGCGCGCGCTCCCATTCCACCAGAGTCTGCGGTCCCGTTGGAACCTTCTCGCCTTTCTCGTTGTCGAAGCGCTGGCCGGCACTAGCGTAGTAGTGCTCGCTGAGCAGATCGATGTTGTCGAGGCAGTGGGCCAGCAGGTTGCCGCTCCAGTCACCCGCCGAAAGATAATCCGGAACGATCTGGCCATTGAGGCGCTTAGCCTGCTTTGCGCTGGCCATGTCGTCGGGCATCGCACCGGCGGCGATCAGCTTGATGGTCGGATCCACCTTCCGCATGGCTTTGGCGAACATGTCGTGCTTCAGCTCAAACTGCGCCACCGGGATGAAGCCCAGTTGCCAGTCGCCCCAGGGCTCATTGCCGACGCCCCAGAACTTCACCTTGTACGGTTCCGGATGACCGTTCGCGGCACGCAGCCGTCCCATCGGCGTGGTGACCGCGCCGTTGGCATACTCGACGAGCTGAGCCGCCGACCAGGCATCGCCGAAGCCGGCGTTAACCGTGATGTAGGGCTCTACGTCCAGCAGCCGGCACAGCGTCACGAACTCGTCGGTGCCGACGTCGTTCGGCTGAACCGCGTGCCACACGTGGTCCATGATGGGCGGCCGCTTGTCCGGATCGCCGATCGCGTCACGCCACTCGTGCCCCGAAACGAAGTTTCCTCCGGGGAAGCGGTACACACCCGAATGCAGTTGCCTAAGCGCGGCGATGACCTCCCGGCGGAATCCTTGCACGTTGTCGGCCGGCATCAACGATACCGCCCCCACGTGCAGAGTGCCGCTGCCGGTGGCCACAATCTCGAGCCGGGCGTTATCGCTATCGCCCTCGGCCTTGAACCGCAGCGGGAACTTCTGGTAGCCAGCGCCGATTTTGTCGATGACCACAATCTGCCGATCCCCTGCGGCATCTCCCCACGCCAGCGTGACCTTCACGCTTGCGCCCGGCGTCCCCGCGAGCACGATGCGTCCGGTGTAGGATTTCCCTTTCCGCACCGCCAGTCCGGCTTGCTGGAAGCCATGCGCTTCCTTCGCGCCCAGCTTTACCGCCGGCGTGTGATCGCCAGCGTAGGGGTGACTCGTGTCCATGGTCACGAATTCGTCGCCGCCCACTGGTGTCCAGTGGCGCAGCGGAGGGCGCCTCATCGGATTCGCGGCAGGCGGCTCGGCCGGAGGGTGCGAATTGATCGGGTAGTAGAACTTCCGGTCATCCAGCATCTCGGCCCAGACCCCGTTGTTGACGATCCCCCCGATGTGTTCGAGAAACTGGCCGTAGACATACCTCGATATAGGAGCGCCAGTCTTCAACGCGTCGATCGTTGCGTTCACGGGCTTGTTCTGAGCGGAACAAAGAAGCGCCGTCGCCAACAGAAGCAGCGTGGTCCGACATGTTCTCACGGGTTGATTCCTCCGGTTGCGACCTCGCGCAGCGGTTACTGTTCGACCGAGACCACGGTCACCGACTTCGGTTCGAGCTTCAGGGTCACCTTGCCGTTCTCAACCTTCGCCACGACGAGCTTCGGAACGACCGCCCCCGGCGCTTCGACTGTGTTGACGCTGTCGACCCCCTGCGCCGTCAGCGTTTCCCCGGCGGCCGAGTTCGCCGTGATGCCGGCCAGGCTGGCCTCGACCTCGACCGGCTCGTTGGGGTCGAGATTCGTAACCTCCAGCCAGAGCTTGCCCGTCTTGTCCTTTGCCGCGATGGCATCCACGCGCGGCAAGCTGATGCCGCCGTGCGTGTACGTGCCGGCGTTGAAGGCGACTGGCACGAAGGTGGCCTCCTGGAAAGGCACATACATCTTGAAGACGTAGTAGGTCGGCGTCAGAATCATCTTCTCCTTGTCGGTCAGGATCATCGCCTGCAGGACGTTCACCATCTGGGCGATATTGGCCATGCGCACGCGCTCCGCATGCCGCGCGAGGATGTTCAGGTTCAGCGCAGCCAGGATGGCGTCGCGCATGCTGTTCTGCTGGGCCAGGAAGCCCGGGTTTGTGCCCGGTAACGGCGCGTACCAGGCGCCCCATTCATCGACCACGAGAGCGACTTTCTTCTGCGGATCGTACTTGTCCATCACCGCTGACTGCTTACTGACCAGGTCTTCCATCGCGAGGGTGGTCTTGAGAATCTCGCCGTACTCGGCCTCTCCGAATCCCACGGACTTATACGAAGGCGGCCAGTGCGGAACCGTGTACGAGTGCACGGAAAGGCCATTGAGATCCCAGCTCCAGTGGTGGTGCTCCCAGGCCTTCATGATGGTTTCGGTCCAGTCCGTTTCCGGGCCGCCCGGGCCGACGGCGATCTTCAACATCTGCCGCTGGTCCTGCTGCGCCGGATTGAAGTTCCTCACGAAGCGGCTGTAAGTCTTGAGCTGGCTCAGATAATAGTCGGCTGTCATGTTCCCGCCGCAGTCCCAGCTCTCATTGCCGATGCCAAGGTAGCCGACCCTCCACGGCGCGGGACGGCCGTTGGCGGCGCGCTCCTTCGCCAGCGTCGTCGGCTGGTCTGTGGTCATGTATTCCAACCATTCGGCCGCCTCCTGCGGCGTGCCGGAGCCGACGTTAACCGAGACGTAGCCTTCGCTGCCGATCTGGTCCAGGAAGTCCATGAACTCGTGCGTTCCGAACGAATTCGGTTCGGTGACGCCGCCCCAGTTGGGATTGAGTGTCACCGTCCGCCGGGCGCCGATGCCCTTGCGCCAGTGGTACTCGTCCGCGAAACAGCCGCCCGGCCAGCGGACGTTCGGCACCTTCAGCGCTTTCAGCGCGGCAACCACATCGTTGCGGATCCCGCGGGTATTGGGAATGGTGGAATCGGGGCCGACCCAGATCCCTTCATAAACTCCGCGACCGAGATGCTCGGCGAACTGGCCGAAGATGTTCCGGTCGATCTTCGCGCCCGCTTTGGACACGTCAACCGACAATTCAACTCTTTCCGCTGCGATGGCAGGCGCAGTAAGGGCGGCAGCTATGAGCGTGAAACGAACGAGATGCATGGAGGCCTCTCAGAGTCCTCACTATACAGGGGCCCTATCGCGGGGCACAAGCCAGAGGGCACAAGCGGGGCAGTTCGCTGTATTCCCATCGGATTTGTCGATGAGGATTCAGATCGCCGGCTCTGTTCGGGTGGTCGCTCCCGCAAGACTCTTCGCGAACGCCGTTGTGCCCTGCCGCCAGCATTGCCGACGATCTGCCCACTGACCAGCGGTCGGTTGTTGGCTCGGGTCAAGCGACGAACCACGGGGCCACATACGCGCCGTCGATCCGTGAGCTGGTTGGTCAGGGTATCAGGTCGGCATCCTGCGGACCCAGGATCACATTCCCTTCGTATACGCGATCGCTGATGATCCCTTTGCGCCGGCCATAGATGGGAATCCTCTGCTCCCGCTCGGTCGTGTTCACGTAGAGGGTCCGCCCATCCACAACCCTCGCGTACACTCCATCAGGAGTCCTGGGGCCGGGCTGAAGGCCCGCCATCTTGTAGATGGAGTTCAGGACCGGCCCGATCACAGACGCCTTCGATTCGGTCGCCAGGTAGATCGCGTTGCCCTTGCCGAACTTGTTGATCGTCACAGCCGGGGAATGGTCGGGCGTACTGGTAAATCGCGAAAGGACCGCGGCCGTTGTCGGCTCGAGTACTTCGTACCAGCGTACGCCGCTGTCGATGGACGCGCCATCCAATTCGAAGGTAAGGGCCGATTCAACCTGATAGAACTCGTTGGTCTTCAGTCCGAAGACGTCGCTCAGGCGCCCTGGCAGGGGCGTTTCGAACCATTGGGCGTGCTCGTCGACTTTGGCTGACAACGCCGTCATCAATACCGTGCCGCCGCCGCTCACGTAGTCGCGCAGAGCCTTGGCGCCTGCGGCGTCCATCACGTAATCGGCCGGCACAATGACGAGCTTGTACCGCGAAAGGTCGTGATTTCCGACGTTGATGACGGCCACGTCGATGTTCGCGTGGAACAAGGGCTCAAAAGCTTCTTCGACCTGCTTGGAATAGGGAGTTTTGAAGTATTGCCGTGTAGTGCTGGACGGTCCGTTCGGGTGCGAAGCGATGAAGGAATCGAACGAATAGGCGATGGCCACCTCCGGTCGGGTATAGCGCGGAAATCCGAATTTCGAGAGCTGCTTGAATTCCGAAGCAATGCGTGCGAACTCGTCGACTTTCCACGATGGCGTTCCGTCGTGGTCGAGAAGTCCGAACAGCGCCTGCTCTTCTCCGCCGATATGGCTGTTGAAGGTCCACGCAAGGACCGCCTGCGCGCCGATCAACAGCGCCACGTAGGCGTACATACGACTCCGGCCGCGCGTTCCGTAATAGCCCCCACCGCCCGCGGTAAACTCGTTGAACCAGATGGGGGTTTCCAGATCCCCTTTGATCGTCAGCGCACCCAGCGCGCCGCTGACCGGCTCGCCGGGATAGAACCCTTCCGCGCCATAGGACACGTAAGACTTGTACGTGCTGAGATAGTCGAAGCCTCGTCTCTCGGCGGTATCCCAGAGATTCGAGATCGACGGGACATCGGGCATATTGCGCCGCCGAATTGTCTCCAGTTCCTGGAGCCGCTCGACCGTAACGTCGGACCAGTAGCGATGGAGGTCCAGGTAGCGTTCGGCCGGTCCGGGCCCGTTGGCGAGGGGCAGATCGACGTCTTCGAAGCCGTTTAGCCGGCGCGACCAGCGCTGGGTGGCCCACGCTTTATTGAGATTCTCGACCGTTCCGTACTTGGTCTTCAGCCAGGCGATGAAGCGCTGTCGGTCCGGCTCCGAATAGGACATGAACCCATTTCCGATCTCGTTGTCGTAGCCGATGGCGATGACCGCCGAATGGTGCCGATACCGTTTCGTGATTGCCTCGGCGAGGAGTCCCGCTTCACGGACGTAGTCCGGATCGCTGATGTTGTCCATGTATCGCTCTGCGGGCGGTATACGCGCGCCGTGTTCGCCGACGATGTCCACGCCCGGGTGTGCGCGATGCAGCCAGATCGGGGCCGGGGTGCCCGGAATGTCGACGATGACCCTGATTCCGTTGCCTTGCATCTTGTCCATGATCCTGTCGAACCATTCGAAGGTGAACTTGCCTTGCGAGGGCTCGAAGGAATCCCAGGACAGGTCGCCCATGCGGACGACATTGAATCCGGCACGCTTCATGACGGCGATGTCGCGGTCGATTTGCTCGGGCGAGCGGTCGACCGGCTGATAGCAGGCGCCCACAAAGAGCTGTCCCCGGCCTGGCCAAGCCGGGTGTGCGGGGCCATCCTGGGCGGTCGAGGCCGGACTGGAGGCCATCAGAACGACGAGACACTTCACGAGGTGGTTCACTAGCATGACGTTCCTATTACCATACCCCAGGGACGCGATGTTGTAGCGTTTTGCCAAGCTGAACGTCGCGGGTTCGAGTCGCGTCTCATACGGGGCCATCCCGCAGACATGGTTTTTGCGCGGAGCGATGCCTTGTTCCCACCCGCGGAGTTGTCCGCCTCGATCGGTGCCGGATATGAGGCCCAGTGCCGCCTGATCTGCCACGATCCCACTTGTCGTGTGCCGATGTCCAGGCCCGCCTGCACGACGCCCATTCGGCAAGAAAACGGCAAGCGGTCCGTGTCGCTGTCTGGCCTCCATCTCCAACCCCTTTATATTGAACAGCGAGACGCGCGAGGGCCGTTGGAGCGACTGGTTTGGACAGTCCGCTTCTTCCCCGGAGGCGCCCTGACCAGCCATGTTATTATATTGATGCACAAGCACTTCGCGCGCCCGTAGCTCAGTTGGATAGAGCGACTGGCTTCGAACCAGTAGGCCGGGGGTTCGAGTCCCTCCGGGCGCGCCACAAAGACCGCCGTCAGGCCCCCTGCATACTAACGGCTACGTCGCACCGTAAGGCCATTCGGTGCAACCCCGGCGCCGCAGGAACGGCGAAACTAAGACAAACGCCTACGCATCTCTTTACACAGAGTCGATCCGGGATTAAACTAGGTTAACGGAGAGGTGCGCCATGATCAACAGAGCTGCGATTGCGATAGGACTCCTGCTGGCCGGCGGTTCGGCTTGGGCACAGCAGTATCTGATCCGGACGGTGGCGGGGGGCGGGCTGCCAGCCACGCCGGCCGTCGCCACGAGCGTGGCACTCGAGGTGACTTCCTCGGTAGCCACGGACGCCGCTGGTGACTTGTACTTCAGTTCCAGCAATTCCGTCTTGAAGGTTGACACTTCGGGATCTCTGACGGTCGTGGCGGGCAGCTCGACGGTCCCCGGTTACTCGGGCGACGGAGGAGTCGCGCCCAGTGCCCAGCTCAAGCAGCCTTCGGGCCTGGCGGTGGACACCGCCGGCAACCTCTACATAGCCGACACCGGCAACAGCGTGATTCGGAAGGTGGCGGCGGCGACGGGCATCATCACCACGGTGGCCGGCAATGGCACGGCTGGCTATTCGGGCAACGGAGGCGCGGCTTTGAGCGCCCAGCTCGGCCATCCCAGGTACGTGGCGGTGGATGGCTCCGGCAACTTATACATTGCCGACACCAACAACAATGTGGTCCGCAAGGTGGTGGCGGCGACGGGCGTCATCACGACCGTGGCCGGCAATGGCACGCCTGGCTATTCGGGCGATGGAAGCCTGGCCACCGGCGCCAACCTGAATCCGGCCGGCGTGGCGGTGGATGGCTCCGGCAATCTCTATATCGCCGACACCATCAGCAGCGCGATTCGCAAGGTGACAGCGGCCACGGGCATCATCGCGACGGTGGCCGGGACCGGCTTCCCTGGGTTTGCGGGCGACGGAGGCCCGGCTAACGCCGCCCGGCTGTCGAGCCCGGACGCCGTGGCGGTCGACACCGGCGGCAACCTGTACATCGCCGACAGCGGGAATGACCGTATTCGCAAGGTCGCGGCGGGGACCGGCATCATCACGACCGTGGCCGGGGGCGGCACGAATGCCTCTACGAGCGGCCCAGCCACTGCCGCCCAGCTCACCGCCGCACCGGGCGTGGCGGTGGACGGCTCCGGCAACATCTACATCGCCGACGGCAACGTGATCCGCAAGGTGACGGCTGCCACTGGAATCATCAGTACTCTGGCCGGTAACAGCAAGCCTGGTTTTGCCGGTTACTCGGGCGATGGAGGGCCGGCTACAAGCGCCCAACTCAGCGCCGCTTCGGGCGTCACCGTGGACGGCTCCGGCAACATCTACATTTCCGACAGCTCCAACTACGCGATCCGCAAGGTGGCGGCAGCCACTGGCGTTATCACGACGGTGGCCGGCAACGGCCTGCCGGGATACTCGGGCGACGGAGGTCTCGCCACCAGCGCCCGGATCGCCGTGCCCTTCGGCGTGGCGGTGGATGGCTCCGGCAACATCTATTTTGCGGACAGCGTCGTGGTCCGTAAGGTGACGGCGGCGACGGGTATCATCACGACCGTGGCAGGGAATGGCACCAGCGGCTATTCGGGCGACGGCGGCCTGGCCACCAGCGCCCAACTCGCGAACCCCACCAGCGTGGCAGTGGATGGCTCCGGCAATCTCTACATCGCCGACAGTTCGACCGACGTGGTTCGCAAGGTAACGGCAGCGACGGGCATCATCACGACCGTGGCGGGCAATGGCACTTTTGGGAGTTCGGGCGACGGCGGCCCCGCAACCAGCGCCCAGCTTCAACCACAGGGCGTGGCGGTGGATGGCTCCGGCAACCTCTACATCGCGGACTTTAACCACGGTTTCATCCGCAAGGTGACGGCAACCACCGGCATTATCACGACCGTGGCTGGCAGCGGCACCCTCGCCGACTCGGGCGACGGAGGCCCGGCTAACGCCGCCGGGCTTGCTCCACAGGCCGTGGCGGTGGATGGTTCCGGCAACCTCTACATCGCGGACTTCTACTCCCAGGTCAACCCTTGTGGCCGTTTCTGTAACGGCACCGTCTCGTTCAACGAGCGTATTCGCATGGTCAGGGCGGCGACCGGCATCATCACCACCGTGGCCGGGAATGGCACGGCTGGCTATTCGGGCGACGGAGGCCTGGCCACGGGCGCCCAACTGAACGGCCCGCTGGGCGTTGCGGTGGATGGCGCCGGCAACGTCTACGTCGCGGACAACGGCAATGTCGTGATCCGCATGCTGACACCCCTGGGAGCCAATGCCCTGCTCAGCATCGCCAGCAACCGTTCCGGCAACTTCGCGCGCGGCCAGACCAGTGCGCTCTACTCGGTCGTGGTGAGCGATGCCGCCGGGACCGGGCCAACCAGCGGCACGGTGACGGTGACCGAAACGGCGCCGGCCGGCTTGACCCTGGTGTCGATGTCAGGCTCGGGTTGGACGTGCTCGGGCAATACCTGCACCCGCAGCGACGTCCTGAATCCCGGCGCCAGTTACGCGCCCATCGCCGTGACCCTGAGCATTGCCGTCGACGCGCCGTCGCAGGTGACCAATCAGGTCACCGTCTCCGGCGGCGGCTCGCCAACCAGCAGCGCCACGGACGTGATCACGATCGGTGGGCCGCCCGCGCCGCCCGTCCTGGTCTCTCCGCCTAACGGAGCCACGGGCGTCCTGATCGCGCCGACTTTGGTTTGGGACGCTGCGGATGGGGCCACCTCCTACGACGTCTACTTCGGAACCCTGTCCACGCCTCCCCTGGTGACCAACACGACCTCGACCAATTACGCCCCGGCGCCGTTGATCTCGGGTGCAACGTATTACTGGCAGATCGTGGCCCGGAATGCCGTCGGGCCGGCCAGTTCCCCGACCTGGTCCTTCACCACCGGCGTCCCGGCAATTGGCGCACGCTTCGTCCCGGTGGCCCCCTGCCGGGTGGTGGACACTCGCAATCCGGACGCGCCCTTCGGCGGTCCCACCCTCGCAGCCGGCTCGATGCGCTCCTTTGCCATTCCTCAGGGCGGATGCAACATCCCGCCCACCGCGCAGGCCTATGCCCTCAACGTCACGGTGGTGCCCACCGGCACGCTCAGCTACCTGACGCTGTGGCCCACCGGACAACCCCAGCCCCTGGTCTCCACATTGAACTCCTTCGGCGGCATCGTGGTGGCCAATGCAGCCCTTGTCCCCGCCGGCAGCGGGGGAGCGGTGAGCGTGGGCGCCAGCAACGAGACCGATGTGATCCTCGATATCAACGGCTACTTCGATTCGACCGGCGCCACACCTTCGTATTCGTTCTATGTCGCGCCGCCGTGTCGCGTCGCCGACACCCGGAACCCCACCGGCGAGTTTGGCGGCCCCTCCATGTTCGGCGGCCAAACCAGGGACTTTCCCATCCCGTTGAGTTCCTGCGAACCCCCCTCGACGGCCAGCGCTTACTCGCTCAATTTCACGGTAGTCCCCAGCCAGCCCCTCAGCTTTTTGACTGCCTGGCCCACGGGGCCCGCCCGCCCGTTCGTTTCGACCTTGAACTCCTTGACCGCCAAAGTGGTGGCGAACGCCGCCATCGTTCCGGCCGGTACCAACGGGTCCATTTCCGTGTTTGTCACGGGTCCGACGGACGTGATCCTGGACACCAACGGTTACTTCGCACCTCCGGGAGGCACGAACGCGCTGTCGTTCTACCCCGTGACGCCGTGCCGCGTGGCGGACACGCGCAATGCCGACGGCCCGTTCGGCGGTCCGGAGATGACTGCGGGAAGCACGCGCTCGTTCGCGATCCCGGCCGGCAGTTGCTATGTGCCCTCGAACGCGTTGGCGTATTCGGTGAACGTGACCGTGGTGCCCGATGGACCGCTCTACTACCTGACGGCCTGGGCGATGGGCTCTTCGCAACCGCTGGTCTCAACCCTGAACTCCTGGGACGGCGCGGTGGTGGCCAACGCGGCCATCGTACCGACGGGGACCAACGGGTCCATCAGCATCTTCGTGACCGACAACACGCACGTGATTCTCGACATCAACGGGTACTTCGCGCCCTAAGGCGCCTCAGAACAGGCCCCGTAGCCGCGAGAACGACGAAGCCTTGCGGGCGTCGGTGGCGACGCCCGTGAGCGTGCGGGCCAGCGACGCGACGGCATGGCCGAAGACGGTCGTGGGCGCCGCCGGCTGGCCTTCCATGAGCGCCTTCTGGAGCCCTTCGTAGTCGCTGGGCAGCGTGGCGGAGACCTTGGCCCCCAGCGCCTGGCCGATCGCGTCCCCCGGAAGTCCGATCCGAGCGTGGTAGCGGTTCAGCACCATACGGGGCTTCGAGCGGCTCAGCCCGCCTCGCTCCAAATGTGCCAGTGTGCGCTGCGTCGCGTGCAGCGCCGGCAGTTCGTTGGTGGTCACGAGCAGGAGATCGTCGGCCAGGCGGGCCAGGGCCAGGTTCCAATCGCCGTAAGAGCCACCGCTATCGAGCACCACGAAATCGTAGCCCTGGCGTGAGGAGCCGACCAGCGCGGCCGGATCGAGTGGCTCGCTGTAGCAATCCACGGGGCTCTCCGGCGAGAGCAGTACATCGATGCCCCGGGAAGGCGTCACCAGCACCCGCCAGACGTCCTGGTCGAGCACACCGGAATGGGTCACGGCATCCACGAAGCTGTAGGACGATTTCAGCTTGAGGACGAAGGCCACGGTCCCCGTAAGCCCATCCAGATCCGCCAGCAGAACCCTGCCACCGCTCAAGCGCCGCAAGGCGAAGGCCAGGTTGCAGGCGATGGTCGTGGCTCCGCAGGCGCCCTTCCCCGGCATGATGCAGATGACCTTGCCGCCATCCTCCCGCGGGGCGCTGAGCCCCGTCCGCACCCGTGCCAGCTTCCTCAGTACGGCGCGCAGTTGATCGGCGGTAAACGGCTGGATCAGGAAATCGTCCGCGCCTCCTCGCAGGCACCTCAGGATGAGGTCGGGATCGTTGGAGCGGAGCAGGGAAATGACTGGCACTCCGGGAGCGACGGCTCCCAGCCATGCCAGCAACGCGGCGGCGGCGGTCAGCTCGGAGTCCACATCGAGCAGGCAGAACTCAACCTTCCCGGCCAGCCTGGTCGCCTCGGCGCGGTTCGGATAGTTGTCCACTATCACGAGCCTGGCTGCCGGCAGTTCGCTCGCCAGCGCCCCCGCCAGCTCCGCCGACATGCGGCTGTTGGGACAAATGAGCAGGATCTGCGCGCCGTCCTTGCCGTTCTGGGCGTTGGTTGAGCTCAAAACGTACCTGTACAAAATCCTCATCGTCCGCCGCCTCCGGTTCTTGAAGACACGATGTTGTATCCTGAGTGTCCGTGTACCTCCTCGTTTTGAGAATTGCGCTCCTGGCCGCCTCCGCCTCCCTGGCCTTCGCACAAGCTCCTCCGCTGGTCACCATTCTCTCCGACGAGCTCGACCGCAATTTCCGCATCCTGAAAGAGCGGGCCGACCCGGCGCCGTACTACATCGCGTATGAGGTCACCGAGCGCGAGGCCGCCAGCGTCTCGGCCACCCTGGGAGCGCTCGACGGCACCCGCCGCGAGCACGCCCGCGTTCTCGACGTGACCGTGCGCGTCGGCAGTCCCGCCCTCGACAGCTACCATCGCATCCGCGGCCAGTACGCGAGCTTCACCTCCGCGGCCGCTCTGTCGGTGGAGGACAATGCCGCCGCCATCCAGCGCATCCTCTGGCTCGAAACCGACCGCGTTTACCGTCAGGCAGCCGAGCGGCTCATCAAGATCAAGAGCAATCGCGAGGTCAGCGTCGCCGAAATGGACGATTCGGCCGATTTCTCGACCGAGACGCCGGCCACGTGGTTCGAACCGGTACCGCCCCTGGTTTTTCCGCAGGCCCAGGCCGAGGCCCGCGTACGCAAGCTGTCGCGCGCCTTCGAGGACTTTCCTTCCTTGATCACCTCGCGCGTGGCGCTGGGCGCCACCCGCGAGATCCGCACCTTCGTGAACACCGAAGGCGCGCGCCTCCAGCACGGCCGCGGCTTTGCCAGCGTCAGTTTCACCGCCCGCACGAAGGCCGCCGACGGGATGGACCTCGGGGCCGGCGACGGCTTCAGCGCTACCGGCATCGCCGCGCTGCCGGCGGATGACGTGGTTCTGAAGGCGATCGAGCGCGTGGCCACGCTCACGGCCACCCTGCCGCGCGCTCCTGTTGTGGAGCCCTATGCCGGGCCAGCGATGCTCTCCGGCCGCGCCGCCGCGGTCCTGTTTCACGAGATCTTCGGCCATCGCATCGAGGGCCACCGGCAGAAGGACGAGAATCAGGACCAGACCTTTACGAAAATGGTCGGCAAGCCGGTGCTGCCGGATTTCCTCTCGGTGGTCTTCGACCCGACCCGGCTCAAGGCCGGCGACACCTGGCTGAACGGCTCCTACCTTTACGACGACGAGGGCGTCAAGGCCCAGCGGGTAACGGTGGTCGATAGGGGCGTGCTCAAGGCCTTCCTCATGTCGCGTTCGCCGATCCGCGGTTTCGGCCAGTCGAACGGGCACGGGCGCCGCCAGCCGGGCTACGAAGTGGTCTCGCGCCAGTCCAACCTGTTTGTCGAGTCCACGCAGATGGTTTCCGAAGCCCAGTTGCGGCAGACGCTGCTGGCCGAAATTCGCCGCCAGGGCAAGCCATACGGACTGTACTTCGAGCAGGTCACCGGGGGCTTCACCACCACCGGCAGGCAGGGCGTGCAGGCCTTCAAGGTCGTTCCGGTGATCGTCTATCGGGTCTACGCCGACGGCCGCGCCGACGAATTGGTTCGGGGGGCGGATATCGTCGGCACTCCACTGGCGAGTTTCGCCAAGATCGTCGCCAGCGGCGGCCCGGTGGAAGTCTTCAATGGGTACTGCGGCGCCGAGTCCGGAAGCGTGCCAGTGGCGACCGTGGCCCCGGCTCTGGTCATTTCGGAGTTGGAGATTCAGATGAAGCCGAAATCGGAGGAGCGCCCGCCGTTCCTGCCGCCGCCTCCAGCCGGAGGCGCGCAATGACACGGAGGGCGGCCTTCAGCCCGCGCGGGGCTTTAGCCCCGCATCTGTTTCGGCACCGCCTTGCCCTGTGTCTGCTCCTTGCGCTTCCCGCCATCGCCGCAGATAAGAAGGACCCGATCCTGCGCGCCATGGAAGACGAGCTGGCACGCTCGCGCACACTCAGAACCATGGCCCTGGCGCAGCCGTACTACTTCGAGTACGCCATTCACGACGGCTATCGCCTCGACGTTTCCGCGACGCTGGGGGCGCTGGTCTCCGATCGCCAGGTGCGCTTCCGTTTTCCTCAAGTCGAGGTCCGCGCCGGCGACTACCAGTTCGACGACACCAACTACGCGGGCGGCGACTACCGGCCGGGTTCCAGCTACGACGTCTCCGAACTTCCGCTGGACGATTCTTATCCCGTTCTGCGCCACCACCTGTGGCTGGAGACGGACGCGGCGTACAAGCGCGCCCTGGAGCTGTTCTCGCTCAAGCGCGCCGCCCTACAGGACGTGACGGCGGGCGACGACCTTCCGGACTTCTGCCCCGCCGCCGTGATCGAGCGGCTGGCCGGCGCCCCCATCCACCCGCTCGACGACGCACCCTGGGCCGCGCGCGTCCGCCGGCTCTCCGCGCTGTTTGCGGACTACCCAGCCGTGAAGAACTCGGGGGTCTCTTTCGATGGCGGTCAGGGACTGTTCTACCTGGCGACCTCGGAGGGCACGCACGTTCGCGTTCCGGAAACGAGCGTCGCTCTGCGCGTCCGTGCCAGAGCCCAGGCGCCCGACGGGATGGCGCTGCGCGACGGCGTCTCCTTCCACTCGCTAGACCCCGCCGGCTTGCCGCTCGATGCCGAGTTGGAGCGCGGCGTCAAGGAGGTAGGCGAGAACCTCACCGCGCTGGCCGCCTCTCCCCCCGGCGAGTCGTATTCAGGACCGGTTCT
>Ga0265316_10003118_pt1 | contig 16902 bp, 15 predicted proteins | sample 4522metaG_FD_202092 | JGI IMG/M metagenome (GOLD analysis project Ga0265316, IMG submission 202092) | Rhizosphere microbial communities from Carex aquatilis grown in University of Washington, Seatle, WA, United States - 4-5-22 metaG | ecosystem: Host-associated > Plants > Roots > Rhizosphere >...
CTGCTCGGCTTCCGCGCGGGTCCGCCGGCGCCGGACCTCTACCACCTGCGCTTGATCGTCCATCCCTCCACTGAATCACCAACGGCGAAGTTTGGACAGATGGGTTGGTCTAACGCTTACCTTCGAACCAACGCTACGTGTGTTCTAGGAGCAATCCCCCGGTAGTTCGAAAAGCGTCCAGGGTTTGGGGGCAGATCATCTTACCCCACGCTATCACGCAGCAGTTTCTGCGCGCCCGATGTCAACTGGCTTTCCGCGCGCCTTGCGCCAGGTGGTGCTGGTCCAGGGCCTGGCGCACGAACGCCTTGATTACCGCCTGGCGGCTCACGTTCAACTCTGCCGCCGCCTGGTCGAGTTCCTGGAGCATGGCGGCGGTGAAATCCACGTTCACCCGCTGAATGGGGCGCATCATCTTGCCGCGGTTCGTGAAGAAACGCGACACGTCCTCGCCTCGGTCGGCCATCCGGGCGATAGATTCGGCCGAAGGGGCCTTCTTGCTTTCACGAGTTGGCTTCATATAGCTCCCGCTCTTCGCGCGTCGAACGCCACAGCGTCACCAGGTGGCAGTATTCGCCGAGATTGTCTTCCCTGATCTCAAAGATCACCGTGAACAGGCGATCCTTGACCCACCCAATCGCGCGGTACTGTTCCGGGTCGTCCGAGCGCTTGTCCTGGTAGTAGGGGCGCGTGAAGATCTCTTGCGCCTCCTCGAAGCCAAGGCCTCGCTTCGGGTTGCGCCTCAGCGACTCGCTCTTGGCCTTGCTGAACCGGAATCGCATCGCAGGGCGGTATGACAGTTATACCACATCAGTTTCGAATCTTGGGTCTCAATCCAAACTGTCAAGTTTTATTACATAAAAACTTGACGATATGCACCCTGAAGAATGATCTTTTCCGGCAGTGATGCGCTTTTCCCACCCCCGGACCTGGCTGTGGTCATCGGCGCCGAGTACGAGACGCAATGCCGGATGCTCTGTTACGGCCCATACCCGTCATGGGCGGAGATTCAGGCCAGGCTTCTGGAACTTCGGGAGCTGCTGTAAAGGCTACTTCCCATACACCGCCCGCCCCACCCTTCGCATCCACTCCAACTCCTCCGCGGTCATCGGCCCGCGCCGCAGCGCTTCTAGCGCGTCGTCCACGTGCTGCGCGCTGGCGGGGCCAGTGAGACAGACGTCCACATCGGGCTGGGCCAGCACGAAGCGGTAGCAGTCGCTGCCGGTCGGCGTCCGCTCTCCCTTGGGGATGCCCCCGGTGAACCAGCGCCTCGGGTTCAACACACTCTGCCCACTCGTCGTCAATTGCCCCCAACTCGTCGCCGTAAAGGAGACCAGCCCGGGCCGGTCTCGGGCCGCCGGCAAGTGCGGGAAGATGTCGCGCTCCGCGCCCGTGTGCGCGGCGTTGTAACGGAAGTGCACCACGCCGTAGTCGGTGCCGCGCGCGATTTCCGGAACCAGCGTCCGCTTGTGCGTGGAAACCGCCAGGCGGCGCACCAGGCCGCGGCGCTGCGCCTCGCGCGCGGCATCCAGAATCCGCGGCGGGACCGGCTTCTGCCACATCCCCAGCAGCAGCAGGTCGGCGTGGTCGTAGCCGACGGCCCGTAACGCGCGCTCCAGGCTTCCGGCTACCAGAGCCGCCATGCGCGAATACGATTGGATCAGCAGCACCATGCGGTCGCGCTGGCCAGCCAGGTTGCGAAGCGCTTGCGCGAACGGTTTGGTGCGCATGCTACCCCAGTAAAGGTAATTCACTCCCTGCTCGAAGGCGCGCTCCACCGCGGCCGTGGGCACGCCGTAACTGGCGCTGATGCCCAGACGCCCCACCTCCAGGCCGGTGCGCCCCAGCGTGGCCCGCTCGAAAGAAAGCCTCATTTTAGGAACGTACCACGTTCCAGTTCCTCGAACGCCTGGCGCAACTCCGCTTGCGTGTTCATCACGATGGGGCCGTACCACGCCACCGGCTCCACCAGCGGCTTTCCGGAGACCAGCAGGAAGCGTACGCCGTCCTCGCCGGCCTGTATCTCGATCTCGTCGCCGCGGTCGAACAGCACCAGCGAGCGATTCGTCGCCTCCGTCGGGGGATGCGTATCCGCCCATCCCACGGCTTCGGTCGGCACCGCCAGCGGACCCGAGGCGTTGCAGAACTTCCCGTCGCCGAAGAAAACGTACGCGAAGGCGTGGCGCGTGGTCTCCACCGGCAGTGTTCTCCTGAGGCGTGGAGGCACGGATACATCCAGGTAAGTCGGGTCCGCCGCGATGCCTTCCACCGGCCCCTTTTTGCCCCAGAAACTTCCGCAGACGATGCGCACCGCGGTGCCATCGTCATCTTGCACCAGGGGGACTTCGGCGGCCTTAACCTCCTGGTAACGTGGCGCGGTCATCTTCAACACCGACGGCAGGTTCGCCCAGAGCTGAAAGCCGTGCATCCGGCCCTCCGGATCGCCCTTCGGCATCTCCTGGTGAATGATCCCGCTCCCGGCTGTCATCCACTGCACGTCGCCGGCGGCGATGGCGCCGTGGTTCCCCATGCTGTCGCCGTGCTCCACGGTCCCCGCCAGGACGTAAGTGACGGTCTCGATTCCGCGGTGCGGGTGCCATGGGAAACCCGCCAGATAATCCTCGGGAACGTCGTTGCGGAAATCGTCCAGAAGCAGGAACGGGTCGAACTCGGTGGTGTTGCCGAAGCCGAACGCGCGGCGCAAGTGCACGCCCGCGCCCTCGATGGTTGGTTTTGCTTTGCTCAGCCGCTTAATTGGTCGAAGTGACATATCTATAGCATCTCACCGAAGCTGCACCAGCCCTTGCGCGCGGCGATCCTCGGCCGTCGACGGCGCCAGGTCCTGACGCCCGCGCCAGAAATCGAGATAGGCCACCTGGTGCACACAAGCCACGGTGCAGCGCGGCGCGCAACTCTTGGCGGTGCGGTACTCGCGGCGGATATCCTCCACGGTGTATTCCAGCAGCGGCTTGGCGGGGTAACCGCGCTGCTGCGAGCAGTAATGCACCAGGCCGTCTTCGCAAATGTAGAGGTAGCGCGCGCCGGCGCGGCACCGCCAGTGGTTTTCTTGGCCGCGCGCGATGTTGTCCTGGAAATAGTTGAACTGCGCGTAGCTGCTCTTTTCCATGGAGCGCATGGCCAGGTAGACTTCGCGCTCCTGGTCGCGCAAGGGCTGCAACTGGCCGTCGCCATCGTGGATGATCCCCACCGTCGAGGTGAACCCCAGTTCCAGCGCGCGCCGGCCGATGACGAGCGCGTCCTGGGGATTTCGGATGCCGCCGCCGACCACCGAGTTGATGTTCACGTGGAAAGCGGCGTGCTCCGCCAGCATACGCAGTTTCTTGTCGAGCACCTTGAGGCTCTTCTTGGAAACCTCGTCTGGCATGACGTTGTCGATGGAGATTTGCAGGTGCTCGAGCCCCGCCCGGTTAAGGCGCTGGATGCGTTCGGCGGTGAGCAGGTAGCCGTTGGTGATCATGCCGGCGATCATGCCGTGGCGGCGAATGCGCGCCACAATCGGGTCCAGGTCGGGGTGCAGTAGCGGTTCGCCACCGCTGATGGTAACGATGGTGGTTCCCAGTTTGGCCAGGCGGTCCAATCGCTGGCACATCGCTTCGAGCGGCACGGGCTTGGAATGGTCGTCGTATTCGTTGCAGTAGGCGCACGAGAGATTGCAGCGGCGCATGGGAATGACGTGCGCCATGATGGGATGATCCGTGGAGGCCAACCCCTTGGCAATCATCCGGATCTCACGGATGCGCCGGTGCAGGCGTTTCCAGGTCCTCCCAAGATGCTGGACTGAGTGCGACATACCGCCAAGTGCTCTTATTACAGCATAATCCGGACCATCTGCCGACGCTGCTGGGCCGACCAGCGCCTAACCGGGGTTGAACGGTCGAGATGGCCGATCCGGCGCAATCAGGGTGCTTCGCCTCTCTGTCGCGCCCGGGGCGAGGCATCCCTGGCCCCTACAAGGGGGCGGTGTAGGGGCCGGGCATGCCCGGCCCGGCGGTATCACTCCCGCAATTTGACACTTCTCCGCCGCGGGTGATAAGTGTAAAGATACTCAGAGGAAATCGAATGGCCGACGAGCAAAAGCCGGGGGGCTCCGAAGCGCCTCTCCCCACTACGGGCGAGGCCGCGGCACAACCGCCAAAACCATCTCCTCCCAAACCCGCTCCGCCGCCTCCCAAGCCGCCCGCCACCATGGCGGCCACCCCTTGGGAAAGCGACCTCGCGCGCGAGTTGAAAGAGCGGTTCGGCGGCCAGATCGGCGCAACGTCTACTTACCTGGGCCAGAATTTCATCGTCGCCAAGCCCGAAGCGGCTGTCCCCATCCTCGAATACCTCAAGCTCGAAGCCGATTTCGACTACCTGGTCGATATCACCGCCGTGGATTGGCCCAAGCGGCCCGAGCGCTTCGACCTCGTGTACATTGTATATAGCTTCCCCAGGAACGAGAGGGTGCGGATTAAGACTCACATTCCCGACGGCTACAAGCCGGAAACCGCCGTGGGCGTGCACCTGACGGCCAATTGGCTGGAGCGCGAGGTGTTCGACATGTTCGGCATCGAATTCGCCGGCCACCCCGACCTGCGGCGCATCCTCATGCCCGAGGAATGGCAGGGCTATCCGCTGCGCAAGGACTATTCCATTATTCAGCAGGACCAGCGCTGGGTGCAGGAGAATTTGGGCATTGAAAGCGGCCAGTGACGCCAGTATGCCGGATTCCACTTTTCTAGACTCGACTGAACTGGTCCTCAACATGGGGCCGCAGCACCCCTCCACCCACGGTGTGCTGCGCGTCATCCTCAAGCTGGACGGCGAGAAGATCATGGGGACCGATTGCGTCATCGGCTACCTGCACCGCGGCGTGGAGAAGATCGCCGAGAACCGCACCTGGGCGCAGTTCAACCCCTACGTCGACCGCATGGACTACGTGGCGGCCGTGTCCAATGGTCTGGGCTACTGCCTGGTGGTGGAGAAACTGCTGAACGTCGAGGCGCCGCCCCGGGCGCAAGTGGTGCGCGTCATCCTCACCGAACTGAACCGCATTGCCAGCCACCTGGTGTGGCTGGGGACACACGCGCTCGATATCGGCGCCATCACGCCTGTGTTCTACTGCTTCCGCGAGCGGGAAGAGGCGCTCAACATCTTCGAAAAGTATTGCGGCGCGCGGCTCACCACGCACGCCTTCCGCATCGGCGGGCTGCAATACGAAACCTATGACGGCTTCGAGCAGGACGTGAAAGCCTTCTGCGACATGTTCCCGGCCAAGGTGGATGAGTACGAAGAACTGCTCACCGGCAACCGCATCTGGAAAGGACGGCTCACCAACGTGGGCGTCTTGACCGCCGACGAGTGCAAGGAGTACGGCGTCACCGGGCCGCTGCTGCGCGCGGCGGGCGTGAAGTGGGACCTGCGCAAGGCGCAGCCGTACTCGGGCTACGAGAAATACGATTTCGAAATCCCCACGCGGCACAACGGCGACACCTTCGACCGGTACATGGTGCGGATCGCGGAGATGCGCCAAGCGGTCCGCATCGTCCGGCAGGCGGTGGAGAGCATTCCGGAAGGCCCCATCATGGGCAAGGTGGGAAAGGTGATCAAGCCGCCCGTGGGCGAAGCGTACGTTTCCATCGAGGCGCCCAAGGGCGAGCTGGGGTATTACGCGGTCAGCGACGGCTCCACGCAGCCCTACCGCGTGCGCGTGCGGCCGCCCTCGTTCATCAATCTACAGGCGCTCGACCGCATGGTCCGCGGCTTACTGGTGGCGGATATTTGCGCGGTCATCGGAACGCTGGACATCGTGCTGGGAGAGGTGGACCGGTGAGCGTGGGGAAGCTTCTCAGGAAAATCTTTCTGGTGGATCTGTTCCAGGGCCTCGCGGTCACGTTCCGCAACCAGAAACCCAAGAACATCGTTACCGAGCAGTACCCCGCGGAACGACCCAAGGTGGCCGAACGGTATCGCGGGGCGCCACGGCTCAATATCAACCCGGATAATGGCGAGACGCTGTGCATCGCCTGCAACCTGTGCGCGTTGGCCTGCCCGGAAAACCTCATCGTGGTGGGCGCCGAGCGCAATGAGCAGACCCGCCGCAAAGAGCTTACCACTTTTACCTACGACCTCTCCCGGTGCATGTTCTGTGGCCTGTGCGAAGACGCCTGCCCGGTGGACGCGCTGGAGCTGACGCAGGATTTCGAGCTGGCCAGTTATTCGCGGCCGGGCATGATCTGGGACCGGCAGATGCTGGAAGAGGGGCCCCAGCCCAAGCAATACAAATGTTGACCGATATCAATACGATTCTGTTCTACGTTTTCGCCGCGCTGGTGCTGGGCGGCGGCATCCTGACCATCACCCGGCGGAACGCCGTCCACAGCGCCATTTCGCTGATCGTATCGCTGCTCGGCGTGGCGGGGCTGTTCCTGTTGCAGCAGGCCGAGTTCCTCTTCGCCGTGCAGATTATGCTTTATGTGGGCGGCATCATGCTGCTGTTCCTGTTTGTCATCATGCTGGTGAATCTGGACCGGGCGGCCCACCAGCGGCAGTTCAACAAGCAGTGGCTGGTGGCGCTGGCGGCCGTAGCCGCGGTGGGGGCCTGCGTGGGCTTCTTCCTGTACCGCGGCAAGGATGCGTTCCACTTCCCTGAAAGCGTCGCGGGGCTGCCGCCGAGCCTGGGCAACACCGAAGCGCTGGCGGATTCCCTGTTCTCCGAATACCTGCTGCCTTTCGAGATCGCTTCCGTCCTGCTGCTGGTAGCGGTGGTGGGCTCCGTGGTGATGGCCAAGAAGAGGATCTGACCATGCATCCGATTACGACCTTTCATTACCTGGTCCTGAGCGCGGCGCTGCTGCTCATCGGAACCGTGGGCGTGCTGACGCGCCGCAATGTCGTGATTATCCTGATGTCCATCGAGCTGATTCTGAACGCGGTGAACATCAACCTCATCGCGTTTTCGCACGCCCTGCAAAACGTCAACGGTCAGATCTTCGTGATTTTCGTGATCACTGACGCGGTGGCCGAAGCCGCCGTGGGCCTGGGCATCCTGATCGCCTTGTTCCGCAACAAGGAAACCGTGCAGGCGGATGAAATGGACTTGCTGAAGTGGTAGGAGCACCGTGAATTTCCTCGACCAAATCTGGCTGATCCCTCTGTTCCCGCTCTTCGGAGCGCTGCTCATGCTGCTCGCCGGCAAGCTCCTCGACCCGCAGCCGGTGTCCGATGTGGCGGTGGCCCCTGACGTGGGGGCCGGGGGCCGGGAACCGGGGGCCGGGGAACACCTGCACTCGCCATTGAAGTTCCTCATCAGCATCCTCTGCCCGGGGATGGTGCTGCTCTCCTTCCTCTTCTCCGTGGGCGCGGTGTGGCAGCTTTCGCAGACGGCGCAAAGGGTGCACCAGGTGGTGCAGTTCACGTGGCTCGCCGGGCTGCCGTTTCACATGGCCAACGGGCAACTCGCCACCTTCCAGGCCGACTGGGGCTTCCTGCTCGACCCGCTCAGCTCGGTCATGATTCTGGTGGTGACGGGCGTGGGGTTCCTCATCCACGTTTACTCCATTGGGTACATGGCCCACGATAACGGCTACTACCGGTTTTTCGGCTATCTGAACCTCTTCGTCTTTTTCATGCTGATGCTGGTGCTGGCCAACAACTACATGCTGCTGTTCGTGGGTTGGGAAGGCGTGGGGTTGTGCAGCTACCTGCTGATCGGTTTCTACTTCCACAAAAAGTCGGCGGCCGATGCGGGCAAGAAGGCGTTCATCGTGAACCGCGTGGGCGACGCGGGCTTCATCCTGGGGATGCTGCTCATGATGTCGGTGCTCGGCACGGTGCGGTTTACGGACGTTAACGCGCTCTTACGCGGCCCCCACTTCACTCCGGAGGTTGCGGGCTTTGGCGTTCTCAGCGCGATGGGGCTGCTGATGTTCTTCGGCGCCACCGGCAAATCGGCGCAGATCCCGCTGTACATCTGGTTGCCGGACGCCATGGAAGGTCCCACACCCGTCTCCGCCCTGATCCACGCTGCCACCATGGTGACCGCCGGTGTGTACATGGTGGCGCGCTCGTCGGCCCTGTACCAACTGACGCCCCGCACGTCGATGGTGGTGGCGGTGGTCGGCGCGCTCACGGCCATCCTGGCGGCGACCATCGCTCTGGTGCAGAACGATATCAAGCGCGTGCTGGCGTACTCTACGGTCAGCCAGCTCGGCTACATGTTCCTGGCGCTGGGCGTGGGCGCCTATTGGGTGGCCATCTTCCACCTGTTCACGCATGCGTTTTTCAAAGCCCTGCTCTTCCTCTGCTCCGGCTCGGTGATCCACGCCATGGGCGGCGAGCAGGATATGCGCCGCATGGGCGCGCTGAAGGACAAGATCCCTACCACGCACTGGACCATGTGGGTCGGGTCCGTGGCCATCGCCGGTATTCCGTTCCTGGCGGGCTTCTTCTCCAAAGACGAGATCCTGTGGCAGGCCTACAGCTCGCCGCTAGGCTCGAAGCTGCTGTGGTTTGTGGGTCTGGCCACCGCCGGCTTGACGGCGTTCTATATGTGGCGGCTCATGAACATGACGTTCTACGGCAGGTCGCATGTGACGCCGGAAGTGCAAAAACACGTGCACGAATCGCCCTCCTCCATGACCGTGCCGCTCACCCTGCTGGCCATCGGCAGCGTGCTGGCCGGCTGGCTGGGAACGCCCAGGCTGTGGAACCTGCCCGAAGGTTTCCGCGCGTTTGAACGGTGGCTCGCACCCGTGTTTGCCTCGCGTGCGGTGGAAGCGGCTGGGGAGGGCGCGCACGACGCGTCGCTGGAGTGGCTGCTCATGACGCTCTCGGTGGCCGTCGCCATCATCGGCATCGCGGTAGCCCGGTACTTCTATCACACCCGGCCCTCCATTCCCGATTCCATCGAACGCTCATGCAAGCCCCTCTATACCGTGCTCTACAACAAGTGGTACGTGGACGAGATCTACGACTTCCTCTTTGTGAACGGTCTCGGCAAGGGCGGCGGCCGCGTGTGCGGCGCGTTCGACCGCAACGTGGTGGATGGCGGCGTGAACGGCGCGGGCTGGCTGACGCGTTTTACTTCGCGCGTTTCCATCTGGTGGGACACCTGGATCATCGACGGCGCCGTGCGTTTCGGCTCCTTCTGCGTGAAGATGCTTTCCTACCCGGTGTGCATCCTGGAAACCGGGCGCGTGCAGGCCTACGCATTCTTCGTGGTGGTGGGGGCGTTGGCGTTCCTGGGGTATTACATAGCTCGGTAGCGATATGGACCAGCACTTACTAAGCATCGTTTTATTCACGCCCCTGGCCGGCCTGGCGGTCCTGCTCTTCATTCCTTCTCAGAGCAAGCGCCTGCTGCGGATCTGGGCCAACCTGGCGGCCCTCGCCGGCTTCCTGGTTTCTCTGCCGCTGGTCTCGCGTTTCCGCACGGATCTCTCCGGCTTCCAGTTCGAGGAGCGCGCAAGCTGGATTCCCACGCTCGGCGCCAACTACCACATCGGCATCGACGGCATCAGCCTGCTGCTGCTCATGCTCACCACGCTGGTGGGCTTCCTCGCGATTCTTTCCTCCTGGAACGCCGTCCAAGACCGCGCCAAGGGTTACTACGCCATGTTCCTGCTGTTGCAGACGGGCATGATCGGCGTGTTTATTTCCCTCGATTTCTTCCTGTTCTACATCTTTTGGGAACTGGTGCTGGTGCCCATGTATTTCATCATCGGCATCTGGGGCGGCCCGCGAAAGCTGTACGCGGCCATCAAGTTTTTCCTCTATACGCTGGCCGGGTCGGTGCTGATGCTGCTGGGCATCCTGACGCTCTACTTCCAGCACTTCCGCCAGTTCGGCACGTACACTTTTGAAATCGCCGACCTGATGAATCTCCACATGACGCTGGGCATGGAGCAATGGGTCTTCTGGGCCTTCTTCCTGGGTTTCGCCATCAAGGTGCCCATGTTCCCGTTCCACACCTGGCTGCCCGACGCGCACGTGGAGGCGCCCACCGCCGGCTCCGTCATTCTGGCCAGCGTGCTGCTGAAGATGGGGACATACGGGTTCCTGCGCTTCTCGCTCCCGCTGCTGCCCAAGGCCTCGGTGGACCAGACCATCGTGCAGATTCTCGCGATTCTTTCGATCGTCGGGATCGTTTACGGCGCTCTGGTGAGCCTGATGCAGCAGGATTGGAAGAAGCTGGTGGCGTACTCCTCGGTGAGCCACCTGGGCTTCTGCACGCTGGGAATCTTCTCGATGAACCCCAACGGGATCGCCGGCAGCGTGATGCAGCAACTGAATCACGGCATCTCGACGGGCATGCTCTTCCTGGTGATCGGCGTCGTCTACGAGCGCCGTCACACGCGCGAGATCTCCGAGTACGGCGGCCTGGCGCACGTCATGCCGAAGTTCGCGGTCATCTTCGCCATCGCCATGCTAAGTTCCGCCGGCCTGCCGCTGCTCAACGGTTTTATCGGTGAATTCACCATCTTACAGGGCGCGTTCGAAGCCAGCCACGCATGGGCGGCGTTCGCCGTCACGGGCGTCGTCCTGGGCGCGGCCTATCTGCTGTGGCTCTACCAGCGGACCATGCTCGGCCAGGTGACCAACGGCAAGAACCTGGGACTCCCCGATGTGAGCTTCCGCGAGATCGCGGTTTTCGCCCCGCTCATCGCCTGGGCTTTCTGGATCGGCATCTATCCCAAGCCCTACTTCGACATTCTGCGCAAGCCCGTGACGGAAATTGTGGAGCGTGTCAGGCCGGAATATTTCAGGGGCCAGGGGCCAGGGGCCGGGGGCCAGGTGGCTGCCACGCGGTCCCCAGGTTCCACTGTGTCAACGCTACCGCCGCCCGCCTTCGCAGTTCTGCGCCAGATGGCCACCGTGTCGTCCCCAAGCTCCAACGTGTCCCCGACCCCGGCCCCCGGCCCCCGGCCCACGGCCCCCGTCTTGGCCCCCGGCCCCCGGCCCCTGTCGACCGGAGGTCGGCCATGAGCCAGTTCTACACATCCGCCGACCACTTCACTATCATCCCGGCCGTCATGCTGGCGCTGTTCGGCTGCGCCATCCTGCTCTTCGACTTCCTCATTTTTCCCGACCCGCGCCAGCGCAAGTGGCTGGTGATTTTCGTGGCGCTGGCGGAAGGTTTCGCCGGCTACGGGCTGTACCAGCAGTACGCTTATCTAGCGGCCAATGGCCTGTCGGAGCTCACCGGTTTCCAAGGTTCGGTGACGATAGACGGCTTCGCCATCTTCTTCAATTGGATTTTTCTGGTGGCCGCCCTGATCGTGGCCGCGGTGTCCTACAAGTACCTGGAAATCGCGGGCGAGCACCACGGCGAATACTACGCGCTGATGCTGTTCGCGCAGTGCGGCATGTTCTTCCTGGCCACCGGCACCGACCTCATCACGCTGTTCATCGGCCTGGAGCTGATGGCCATCTCCTTCTACGTCATGGTGGGATTCCTGCGCACGGACAAGCGCTCCAACGAGGCCGCCATGAAATACCTGCTGCTGGGCGCTTTCTCCAGCGGATTCCTGGTCTACGGCTTTTCGCTGATGTACGGCATGGCCGGCTCCACCAAGCTGGCGGATGTCGCGGCGGCCATGTCGGCGCGGTCGCCGTGGGACCCGGTGGTAGTGCTGGCTGTCGTCACCACCTCGGTGGGTCTCTTGTTTAAGATCTCGGCGGTGCCCTTCCACATGTGGGCTCCGGACGCTTATGAGGGCGCGCCCACCACTGTGACGGCGTATCTTTCGGTGGCGTCGAAGGCGGCTTCCATCGCCTTTCTGCTGCGCATTTTCCTCGGCCCGCTAGCTTCCTCGCGTGCAGCCTGGGAGCCGCTGCTGGCGGCGGTGGCGGTAGCCACGCTGACGCTGGGCAACCTGGCCGCCATCAATCAGACCAACATCAAGCGGCTGCTGGCCTACAGCTCCATTTCGCACGCCGGCTACATGCTGCTGGGCCTGGTGGCGGGCAACGACACCGGCATCAACGGCATCGCGGTATATGTCATGGTGTACACCTTCATGAACCTGGGGGCGTTCCTGGTGGTGATCTCGCTGCGCCGCCAGAACATCATCGGGGAAGATCTCGACGATATCTCCGGCCTGATGCGCAAGAGCCCCGGCCACGCCATCCTCATGCTGATCTTTCTGCTCTCGCTGGCGGGCATTCCGCCGACCGCCGGCTTCCTGGGCAAGTATTACATCTTCCTGGCGCTGATTCAGACCGGGCACTACACGCTGGCGGTGGTGGCTACCCTATACGTGGCCGTGGCGATTTATTACTACTTCAAGATTGTGCGCAGCATGTTCATCGGCGAGGTGACGGAAAAGGCCCCGCTGGCGACCAGCTTCGGCCTGCGGCTGGCGCTGGGCGTAAGCGGCGTGCTGACGCTCGCCATCGGTATCTATCCCGAGCCGTTCCTGCGGTTGGCGCAGACTTCGCTGTTGCGGTGAGGACCATATGCACACGCTTTTATCACATCCGCTGTTTGCGCCGGTTCTCCTGACGCTGATCCTCATCGGTGCCGTCCCGCTGGTGGCCGGGTACCTCTCCCTGGTGGAGCGCAAGGTCCTGGCCGATTTCCAGGTGCGCCTGGGACCCATGCGCACGGGGCCCCACGGCTTGCTGCAACCCATCGCCGACGCCTTCAAGCTGCTGCTCAAGGAAGATATCATCCCGGCCAACGCCGACAAGGCCATCTTCTGGTTCGCGCCCTGCGTTTCCACCATCACCGCGCTCACGGCGTTCGCGGTTCTGCCGTTTGCTAAAAACATTTTCGTGGCCGACGTAAACGTGGGCCTGCTGGTGATTTCGGCCACCTCCGGGGTGGGCATTCTCGGCATCATCCTGGGCGGCTGGGCGTCTAACAGCCATTACCCGCTAATGGGCGCGCTGCGCGGCGCGGCCCAACTGGTCAGCTACGAAGTGGCGCTGGCGTTCGCGCTGCTTTCCGGAGTCATGGCGGCCGGCACGCTCAGCCTGCAAGGCATCGTCAAGGCCCAACTCGCGCGCGGCGTGTGGTTCGTCTTCGACAACTACTTCTTCATGATCGTTCCGTTCGCCGTGTACATCATCGCCGCCACCGCCGAAACCAACCGCGCCCCGTTCGACCTGCCGGAAGCCGAATCCGAGCTGGTGGCCGGCTTCCACACCGAGTACAGCGGTTTCCGCTTCGCGCTCTACTTCCTCGCCGAGTACGCCAACATCTTCGTGGTATCTTCGGTGGCCGTGACGCTGTTCTGGGGCGGCTGGCTGCGCCCCTTCCCCAATGTTGGCTGGCTGGCAGTGCCGCTCAACGTGGCGTTTCCGGTGGTGCTGTTCGTAGGCTCCGGCGCCCTGACGCTGCTACTCGTGAAGCCTCTTAAACAGCGCATTCAACAGGTGGTGCTGGTTCTGGTTGCCCTGACGCTGGTGCTGATCGGCGCGCTCTTCGCGATTCCGGTGGTGAACCAGGCGATAATCGGCCTATTCTGGTTCCTGTTCAAAGTCTCGTCCATCATTTACCTGCTGATCTGGTTCCGCGGCACGTTCCCGCGTTTCCGCTACGACCAGCTCATGAACATCGGCTGGAAGATCGCCATTCCTGTAGGAATGGCGGCCGTGCTCATCAACGCCGTGCTGGGAATGACGCGGCACGGTTAACCCCCTTCCCTAACCATCGTGGCTCCGCTACTTGCCCCCGTGGCGCAGGCACTCGTGCCTGCCGCGTCCCGACTCATCGGGACGCGCTTTGGCACACGCCCTTCGCTACCTCAGCGGGTTTCGCCAATGCAACCCCGCGAAGCGGGCGAAACCGGCATCGCACGAGCAAAGTTCGGAGTTCTGCTCGATGGCGAGCGCCGCGAGGTGGGCGTCGGAAGTGAGATTGCCGCCCGTTCCGAGCGAAGTGAGCAGGCCTCGCAGAATCGCCAGGTGCCTCGGACCTGGATTCACCACCGTGGCCGATGGTTGACCCAGCCAGTCGGCCACCAGGTCGAAAGTGCGCTCGGGAGACAGGGCATTGCGAAACAGTCCCGGCCGGGTGGTCACCCGAACGAACGCCAAGATCGCGTTCCACGAGAAGGCGACGGTCTCGCGCCCCGAGAGGGTGGTCTCCAGCCAGGCCCTACTTGCGGAGCGCCAGCCTGCGGCTCAACTCTTCGTCTTCGATCGCTTCGGCGGCGGCCAGGGCCTTGTCCCATCGGAAATGCTGCTCGGAACCGAGCGAGTAGGTCTTTTGAACGAAACGGCGTTTCCGGCGCGAGCTTCCCCGCATCAGGGCCGCCCGAACTGCATCGTTGAGAGCCTGTTTGAACGAGATCCCGCGTTCCCGAATGGCGGCCTGGGGCACGCGCGCGATATCCGGATCCAGAGTGACCGTGGTCCGCATAGTGGGCATCATAGCGTCTCCGAGAATTTACCCCCACGCTATACTGGGTGTCGATCATGCGACGCCCACTCGCTTTCTTCTGTATTCTCCCGCTGGCGGCCGCTACCCTCTCGGCCCAGGCGATTCAATATTCCGAAACCCGCAAGGTCTGGCTGCTGACCACGCGCCAGAGCTCCTACGCCATGGGAGTTGGCGCCGATGGGTCGCTGCGGCATCTGTATTGGGGCGCGCCACTATGGCGTATGGACGATCTGGCCCAGCCGCCGGAGCGCCACGACATCTCCTCCTTCGATCCCCGCCAGATGCTCGAGAACGAGGAGTTCCCCGGCTGGGGCGGGCCTCGCTACTATGAGCCGGCCCTCAAAATCACCCGCGAGGACGGCAATCGCGACCTGGTTCTGCGCTACGCCTCGCACCGTATCCAGCAGAACGATCTCGATATCACGCTACGCGACATCCGCGACGCCATCGAAGTGACGCTTCACTATCGCGTGTATCCGGAACAGGGCATCCTGCGGCGCCATGCCACCATCCGCAACGCCACCGCGCGGCCCCTGACGGTCGAGAGCGCGCAATCCGCCACCTGGAACCTGCCGCCGGGAGACGGATACCAGCTCACCTATCTCACCGGCCGTTGGGCCGCCGAAACGCAGCTCAACCGCGAGCCGGTTCACGAGGGCATGAAGGTGCTGGAGAGCCGCCTGGGACACACCGGCCACAATATCAATCCGTGGTTCGCCATCGACGCCGGCGACGCCACCGAGGAGAACGGGCGCGTGTGGTTCGGCGCGCTGGGGTGGAGCGGGAACTGGCGCATCACCGTCGAGCAGACGCCTTACCGGCAGGTGCGCGTGACGGGCGGGTTCAATACATTCGATTTTTCGTACCCGCTGAAGCCCGGTGACACGCTCGACACGCCTGGGCTCTACGCCGGTTTCTCCGAGAGCGGCTTCGGCGGCGCCTCGCGCACCCTGCATCGCTTCGAGCGGGAACAAATTTTGCCGGGCGGCGCCACTTCCCGACTGCGTCCGGTGCTCTACAACTCGTGGGAGGCCACCACCTTCAACGTCAACGAAGCCGGCCAGATGGAACTGGCGGACAAGGCCGCCAAATTGGGAGTTGAGTTGTTCGTGATGGACGACGGATGGTTCGGCGCGCGCAACGACGACCACGCCGGCCTGGGCGACTGGGTCGTGAACCCGAAGAAGTTCCCGCAGGGATTGAAAGGCCTCATCGACCACGTCAACGGCCTCGGCATGGATTTCGGGCTGTGGGTCGAGCCGGAGATGGTCAACGCCGATAGCGACCTGTACCGCCAGCATCCCGATTGGGTCATGAATTTTCCGGGCCGGCCGCGCAGCGAGTTGCGCAACCAGATGATCTTGAACCTGGCGCGCAACGACGTGAAGGAGCACCTGTTCACTGTGCTGGATAAGCTCGCCAGCGAGAACCATATACGCTACTTCAAGTGGGATATGAACCGGACCTTCTCCGAACCGGGCTGGCCGGAGGCGGCGCCGGCGGACCAGCGAAAGCTGTGGGTGGAGTACGTCCGCAACCTGTACGAAATCATCGACCGCCTGCGCGCGCGGCATCCCCAGCTCGATATCGAATCCTGCTCCGGCGGCGGCGGGCGCATCGACCTCGGCATCCTCCAGCGCGTCGAGGAAGTCTGGACCTCCGACAACACCGAAGCCTTCGACCGCCTGCGCATACAGGAGGGATTCACCCAGGCCTACGCTCCGAAAACCATGTCCGCGTGGGTGACCGACGTTCCCAACATGAATGGCCGGTCGACGCCGCTGGCATTCCGGTTCCTGGTGGCCATGCAGGGTGCGCTGGGGATCGGGGCCAACCTGAACCACTGGACCGCGCAGGATTCCGCACTGGCGGCGAAAATGATCGCGGTTTACAAGCGCATCCGGGCGACCGTCCAAACCGGCAGCCTGTATCGCCTGCTGTCGCCGCGAACCAACGATGTCACGGCCAACGAGTATGTATCGTCCGACGGCAAGCAGGCCGTGCTATTCGCCTTCCGGCACTCGCAGGAATACGAAACCGCGGCCCCCGTGATCGGCCTGCGGGGTCTTGACGGGCGCGCCGTCTACCGCGTCGAGTCGGTTGACGGGAAACTGGTGGAGACGCCGCCGCAACAGAGCGGCGCCTATCTCATGAAGGCCGGCCTGAACCTGAATCTGCGCGGCGATTTCGACGCCACCGCCGTGATTCTGGAACGGGTCGAATAAACCGCGCCAGGATCAGGCCACCCACCAGGTAGACGGCGAACTGCGCCGCCGTCTTCCATTCCATTTCACTTGCGATGCCCGCCCGTATCCTGGAGCGCCGCTCGCGGTAATAATAGGTGAGCCGCAACTTGACGCCAGAACAAGCGTTCGACCAGTATCACCAGGCCGTCTTCGGTTTCGCTTACCGGTTGACGGGACGGGCGGACCTCGCCGAGGACATCACGCAGGAGTGCTTTTTCGAGTTCGTGCGCGCGCCGCGAAAGTTCGACCAGGCGCGCGGGACGGTGAAGA
>Ga0265316_10003119_pt1 | contig 16896 bp, 13 predicted proteins | sample 4522metaG_FD_202092 | JGI IMG/M metagenome (GOLD analysis project Ga0265316, IMG submission 202092) | Rhizosphere microbial communities from Carex aquatilis grown in University of Washington, Seatle, WA, United States - 4-5-22 metaG | ecosystem: Host-associated > Plants > Roots > Rhizosphere >...
TACGCAATAGAAGCGAATGAAATGAGCGAACTACTTGCGTTTGTTGGGTTAACCCCGATTAAGAAATTGTTTCAATCTAATATTTTTAGATTGATTTACAATTTCTTAATCGATTGCCAGTTTCTAATGAGCAATTTGGGTTAGAAATATACAAACAGCAACTATTAAAATTACTGAAATATATCAATTCTATTCTTTAATTTTGCCGACTTAAAATTCTGAGATGGAAGTTTACGCGTTATTTATTTTGGCAATTGGTCTTTCATTAGATACTTTTGCAGTTTCGGTAACTTGTGGATTGATTGAGAAAAAAATTAAATTTCTCCCTGCTTCACGAATAGCAATAATTTTTGCCATTTTCCAGTCTGTCATGCCAATTATTGGATGGCTCCTGGGATTAAGTATAAAAAAATATATTGTTCAGGTCGATCATTGGATTGCATTTGGTTTGCTCTTTCTGGTGGGCATCAAAATGATATTTGAGAGCCTTAAAAATGATGAGGAAAAAAAATTCAATCCACAGGATATTAAAGTGATATTATTTTTATCTGTTGCCACTACAATAGATGCATTTGTAATAGGAATAACACTTGCATTCTTAAACGTTAAGTTGTTTCTGGCATCGCTAATAATAGGTGCAGTAACTTATATAGCCTCTATGCTTGGAATGTTATTTGGTAAAAAATTAGGGGCACGTTTCGGTAAAAAAATGGAAATTATCGGAGGGTTAATTCTAATTTCAATTGGGATAAAAATTCTGATTGAACATTTACTTAAATAGATTACCTTAGGTTATTAAAATATTTTTTAATAAAATATAATACAGATATAAAAGTTTTTTTTTATTTTCTTCATTTAATCAGAATTCTGACACAAATTTTTAATTAATATAGCCATTAGGGATAATTTTTTATCGAAATTGAGTATAAAGACTTTTTTTAATATTAAAATGAAGCAATTTATTATTTAACTTTAACCCAAATTACGCAATAGAAGCGAATGAAATAAGCGAACTACTTGCGTTAGTTGGGTTAACCCCGATTTAGAAATTGTTTCAAACTCAAACTTTGAGGTTGATATACAATTTCTTAATCGATTGTTCATTTCTAATGAGCAATTTGGGTTTAACTGATATTCTCAAAAAAATAATACTTAAATGAGATGAGAAATCTCTTGAAATTTATTCGTCTGTTCTCGGATAATAAAAGTATATCAACTAAAAGTGTCAATGCTTTGAGTAATATAAAACATAATACCGGCTATTTGAATGATGAATATAAAATTAATCAGCAATATTCAATCCTGAAAAGTATTTCAGAATCCCTAAAAAGTCCGATTTTCTCTATTGACAAAACTTTTAAATATACCAGTTTTAATAAAGCGCATATCGAAATGATGAAATCTTTATATAATTCCGATATTGAACTTTACCATAATGCATTGGATTATATAACAGTCAAAAAAGATCGTGATAAGACAAAATTAAACTTTACGAAGGCTTTTAAAGGGGAACATTTAATTGATGAGGCATTTTCCAATGAAGAAACCCTTACACGATTGTATTTAGAAATATTGTACGACCCTATTTACGATATTAAAAATATGGTTGTCGGAGTTGCCGTAATTGTAAATGATATCACAGAAAAGAAGCTTGCTGAAGAAGTATTACTGGCAATTGAACAAAAATTTCACAATCTATTTGAACAATCGCCTATAGGTAATTCGATGACTGGTATTGATGGGTCCATCCATGTAAATAAATCATTCTGCAATATATTGGGATATTCTGAAAAAGAATTATTGGTAAAAAAATGGCAGGATATTACCCATCCCGAGGATATAAAACTTACTAATGATTTAATGCAATCATTAATAGAAGGGAAAATATCCCAGGCACGTTTTGAAAAAAGATTTATACATAAAAATGGAAGCATCATCTGGACGGATATATTGAGTTATCTGCAACGAGATAAAAATGGAAAGCCGCTATTCTTCATAACCAATATTATGGATATTAACGAACGCAAACTGGCTGAAGATGCTTTACATAAAAATGAAAAACTCTACCGGGCTGTTTTTGAAAACACAGGAACTGCAACTGTTCTAATTGAGGAAAATACCATTATAAGTCTTGTGAATTCTGAATATGAAAAACTTACAAAATACTCGAAGCAGGAAATAGAAGGGAAAAGAAGCTGGACAGAATTTGTGGTGAAGGAAGATCTTGAAAGAATGCGGAAACAACATATATTGAGAAGGGAACGACATGAAGAAGCGTTGAAGCAATATGAGTTCAGGCTTGTTGCTAAAGATGGAAGTATCCGGAATATTTTTCTTACCATTGATATTATACCTGGAACAAAGCAAAGTGTTGCCTCGCTGCTGGATATAACTGAACGTAAACAAACGGAGCGGGATTTGAGAGAAAGTGAAGAGCGCTACCGGCGCCTGGTAGAGGTTTCTCCGGATGCCGTTGCTGTATATGTCAACGGTAAATTCGTGTACGTCAATCCAGCCGGTGTTAAGCTTATCCGTGCACATGACGAGTCGGAGTTAATCGGCAAACCTGTGTTCGATATTATTCATCCCGATTTTAAAGAACTGGTTCGCCGCCGTGTTATAGAAGCAATGGAAAAGGGCGCAGCACAGTCTATGGAAGAAGAAAAATTCCTGTGTCTAGATGGAACAGTCATTGACGTCGAAGTTGTATCTGTTCCTACAACTTTCAAAGGAATGAGCGCTGTTCAGGTTGTAACACGTGATATTAGTGAACGCAAACGTACAGAAGAGGCACTGGCCCAGAGCGAAACAAAATATCGAAGTCTGATAGAAACTACAGACACTGGTTTTGTAATCTTGGATGCAACAGGCAAAGTGATTGATGCTAACAAAGAATATATTAGGTTGACAGGTTTTGTAAACTTAAAACAGGTACTTGGCAGGCATGTTACTGAATGGACTGCTGAGCATGATCGGGAACGAAATATTGAAGAAATAAACAAATGCTATGAAAAGGGGTTTGTAAGAAACCTGGAAGTTGATTATGTAGATGAAAAGGGACGGTTCACACCGGTAGAAATAAATGCTACTGTTGTGAAAACATCTGGAAGCATTTCAATCGTAACTCTTTGCCGGGATATTACTGATCGAAAATATGCTGAAAAAAACCTGCAGGAAAGTGAAGAACATTTCCGTAAAGTAATTGAGAACGCTTCGGTTGGTGTATGTCTTGTAGGCCTCAATAATAAGTTTATTACTGTAAACCATTCCATGTCTTCATTTCTTGGATATTCTGAAGATGAGTTGCGCCAACTTACTTTTAATGATGTAACACATTTTGATGACAGGGAGATAGGTACTTCAAAAGTGCAGCGTTTATTAGCTGGTGAACAGGATAAGTTTTCTATTGAAAAACGCTACATAAAAAAAGATGGTAGTATCGTGTGGGGCATAGTTTCTAGTTCGTTGATCAGGGACAGAAAAAATGTACCGAAATATTTTGTCACTCACGTTCAGGATATAACAGATCGCAAGCAGGCTGAGCTTGAATTAATCAAAGCAAAGGAAAAAGCTGAAGAAAGCGACCGTCTCAAGACAGCGTTTCTTCAAAATATGAGTCACGAAATCCGCTCTCCTATGAATGCTATCATGGGTTTCTCTGATTTATTGACTGATTATTTTAACAACAAACCCAAGTTGGAACAATTCACAACAATTATAAAACAACGATGTTCTGACCTTCTTGAAATTATAGGTGAGATACTTGATATTGCAAAAATTGAATCCGGTCAATTGCAGGTTTACAACGAAAATTGTAAGTTAAGAATCTTTTTTGCAGATATATACCAGGTATTTATTGAACATCGAAACCGTTTGAATAAACAGCAAATTGTCTTTGAGATAAATTCTCATTATGATCCTTCTGAATTAACTATTATTACAGACAAGGGAAAGCTCAAGCAGGTATTTGTAAATCTTATTGGTAATGCTTTCAAATTTACAGATGAGGGAAAAATATCCGCAGGTTGCGTGATGGACGAAAATCACAACCTGGTTTTTTATGTTTCCGATACTGGTATAGGCATACCAAAAGAAAAACAAGCAACAATATTCGAAAGGTTTGTTCAATTAGAAACAGGTGAATCTAAATTATATGGTGGTGCAGGACTAGGTCTCTCGATTGCCAAAGGATTGGTAACTTTACTTGGAGGTAAAATCTGGCTCGATTCAGAACCGGGCAAAGGCACTTCGTTTTATTTTTCATTCCCATACCAACTTGCAAAAAAAAATAAAAACGAAGAGACATTGAGTGAAAACAGTAATTATCTTAATGATGTAAGAGGTACCATTTTAATAGTTGAAGATGACATTTACAATGCTGAATATTTAAAAGCAATTCTTTCCGATTCAGGTTTAAATGTATTACATGTTTTAAAAGGCAGCAATGCCGTTGCAATAGCTTTAGAACAACCCATAGATATTATTTTGATGGATATCCGGCTGCCAGATATGAGTGGATATGAAGCTACCCGGCAAATAAAAATGAAAAAACCAAAATTAAAAATTATAGCCCAGACAGCTTATGCTGCACCCGCAGATAAACAAAAAGCTATTGATGCAGGTTGTGATGATTATATAAGTAAACCTGTTAAACGCGAGTTGCTAATGTCAAAAATCGCATACTATTTAAATAGTTAAACAGGAATCAACTTTTAAAAATTCAAAATCTTCGAAATTGAAAATTTATTGTCGAAAGTTTTCGGGAGTATTATGAAATGACCGTTTGAAAATACGTTTCACTCAAAAAACATGAAGTTTTGCAAAGAGACTACAAAGACAATTATTGCATTTTCCTTCTTCGCTAGCTTCGCGCCTTCTCTGAGGTCTTTGCGTGAAATATAAGATTTAATGGCTTCTTGATAAGACCCTTTTAATAATCACTTTTTTATCTCAATATTATCTCATAAACTCATGTCACAAACCAGTCTTACTTTTTACCGTTAAATTAATTTTTCAGAATGAAGATAAGTTATGACAGGGTCTCAACCAGAGATTAAAACCTGGAATTGCAAATTGAGGCATTGCAAAAAGCAGGATGTGAAAAAATTTACCAGGAAAATCAAAGTGTTGATAAAGAAATACCTGAGCTTGATAAAATGTTGACTATACTTCATTCCAGGGATATGATTGTTGTTTGGAAGCTTAACAGATTAGGAATATTATAAAAACACCTTGTTGATTTAATGTCAATATTAAGGAAATACATATAAAATTTATAAGTTTAAATGATAATATTGATACGACTACAATAAAGAACAACCAGTAGCCGATATTATTAAAGTATTAAAAGTAAGCAGGGCGACTTATTACAGGTGTATTGCATACGTTAAGGAAAACGTAAATTCAAAACCGGGAAGTAGAAGAAGAAAAATAAAAGATAAAGTTTAGATACCGGAAATGTGGAAATTATTGTAATTTGGGTTTGTAAAAATTGAGATAGAGACGATTACCGTTTTTGTTTTTAATTTGGATATAAGGCACAATTGTCTTTATACAGATTTTTATGTGCCAGTTTAAGAAAGGATGATAAATATAAATAATAAATAACATAATACATTTGATCTAGATAAAATATAAAATCCGCTGACTAGATTATAAACATGGAACAAGAAAAAAACATATAAGAAGAAAAACAAATAAACTTTCACATCTATGACAAAAACAGACAAATTGTTAGAAGAACCAATGAAATGGTATCATTACATTGCAGGATTTTTTGCAGGAGCATTTTTAACGAATGCGGTTCCACATTTTGTTAATGGAATTTCAGGAAACGCTTTTCCGACACCATTTGCAAATCCGCCAGGGCAAGGACTTTCATCTCCTTTGACAAATGTTTTATGGGCATTATTTAATTTGCTTGTAGGATATCTGCTTTTTAGGGTTAGCAGGATGAATTCAAAAAGTAAATTAGGTTTATTCATATTTTTTGTAGGAATGATACTTATTAGTATTATGAGCAGTATTACATTTATGGATAAAGCAAAATGAATGTTTTTAATATCGAATTAAAAAACCAGCCCATAACATGCAATCAAAAAATAGTGGGGTTTTAGTGGTATGCCAAGATTATCGCTTCCTGGCAAGGTCTTTATAAGCTAATAAAAAAGTGGATACGAAATCCCCACCGTTTTTTACCGCCATCGTTTGGCAGCTTGAAGAATTATATGAAACATTATCAAACCGATAAATAAGGCAATAAAAATATTTAAGGTAGAAGATTAATATATTAGTTTCACAAAACCCAGTAATATGAATTTAAAATTGAATCCTGAAGTATCACAATTGAAAGAGCTTATTAGTAATTGTGATGATAAAAATTTCAACCATATAATATGGGTTGCAAAAAACGGTACTGTCCATATCTATGCTACTGCTTTATCAAATCCAATTCAAGCATTTGAAAATGAAAATGGTAAAAATCTTCAATTTTGGAAAGGTGTTTATGTTAGGGATGATAATTACTTTGGAATGGAAGCATCGAATGACACTAAATATTTACAGGACCTCTATGATAACCTTCTTAAATTATGGAATAGTAAAGTTTATGGTCATATAGACGACTAGTCTCACAAAACGCATGTTAATCTTTAATGCATAATAAGTCTATCAAATAATCTGGCATTATAAAATATGGCTAATTTTACAATATGGAGATTTAATAATAATATTTTGAAAAAAATATAAAACCTCTCTATCGAGGGAAAGACTATCCATTGTTTTAAAATTAAAATTAATAAGTATGAAAAAGATTTATTATAAAACATTGTTGATATTTTTAATAGTCGCTACCGGCTTAAATTGTTTAGCGCAGGATAACAGTAAATCTATACTCAGGCAGGTCATCCAGGAAAACCAGGAAGCTGTGGATGCAATTGCAATGTATCCGACAGAAACAAGAAAAATAATATTTGAAGCATGTGAATACCCTGAAGCTATTGCAAAATTGAATGCAATGCAAAAGAATTCACAGGATGCATTCGAGAAACTAATTTCATCTTTCACAAGGGAAGAGCAGGAGAAAATATGGAACCTGACCCGTTATGATGGATTAATATCTGATCTTGTTGCCAGCCATAATATGACGGAAATTGAAATTAATAATATATTGGTTAATTATCCGGAAGAGATATATAAAACTGCTTTGGAAGAGCAAAAAATTAATTACGACCTTCTTGTTCAGATTGATAAAATGAATAAAAGTTATAATTCGGATTTTAGTCTTTTGCTGAATGACTACCCTACAGAAGTTATCAATGTTTTTAATGAAATGATAAAAATGCCTGAAGTTCTGGATTTACTTTACGACCATATGCAATATACCGTGGTTGTTGGAGATTATTATAGAAAAAATCCTGAAAGAGTCTTACATAAAACTGATTCTTTAAACCTGGTATTAACTCAAAAAAATACGCAGGAAACCGATGACTGGAAACAAAGTATGAATAACAACCCGCAAGTACAGGAAGAATTTACCCAGGCGGCCCAGGAATATGCCCAGGATAATGGCTATCAGCCTGAAGATTACAATACTCCCCTTACACCGGATGTCACGAATTACAATTCTAATCCATATAATTGGTGGTTCGGTTACCCTTCATGGTACCCCTATAATTATTGGAATCCTTATCCATACTGGTATGATTGGGGATTTTATTATGGCCCTGACAAACGTGTAGTTTTTTTCGGACTTCCTTCTGCATATTTCATGGATTGGTATTTTTATTCTCCGGAACATTCTTCTAAATATGCCGAATTATCAAACCATTATTATAATTACTATAACCGGCACCGGGAATCAATGAATTCCAACAATATAAGCCGAAGTGTGAACGACTGGCGGAGCAGAAACAAGGAGATAGTTAATGATGCCTGGGACAAAGATAATTCCAACCGATCGCAACGATTTAAAGAATTTGGTCAAATGGAAACCGAAAGAAGGAATTATAATGCAGCAAATCCACAACGCCGGATTGAGCAATCCGAATATTTACTAAATGAAAAAAATAAATATCCTCTATTATCTGTAGATGTTTCTAAAAATAAAGTAATTCGAAGGGATTCCAAAACGCAATCTACCTGGGTAATTATACCAGAACCGGTAAAACAACCGCCAGTTACAATACCTGACCATTACAAAGTCATACCAAATGAACAAATAAATAACAGGCGTTCTGAACAAAATATTCAACAAAATATTAATGTTCAAAATAATAATATTAATAAGCAACAACCTATAATTAAAAGTCCGCAGTCAAATACAAATGATTCAAAACAAAGACATGATAATGGGAACACACAGCCGATAAACTCAAATCCAACAAATCAAACTGATAATTCCAATCAAAGAAGAAATGCCGAGCAATATCATCAAAACACATGGAAAGATGTACAACCACAAAAGCAACCTGTTCAACAACCCCAACAACAAAATTATACGCCTCCACCGGTGCAGCAGGAAAATCGCCGGGTTGAGGAACCGGTTAAACAAAATATTCAAACTCCGTCAAATAATAAAAGGAGATAATTGATAATAGCTTTGCCTGATTTACGAGAATATACCTGTGAGCGGGTAAGTTTTAACAGAACATAACCCATGCGTAAATAAATTAGCAATTGAGTCTCACCAAACCCAACATAAAGTTTATTTGGTTTTTAAAATTTAATTTATCTTTCAATAAACGGCAGTTTGAAGAGTATAATAGTCATCTGTAATTGTCCATGACTTTTTTAAAATATACACATAAATAATTTAAAATCATATAAGCTAAGTAAAATAATTGACATTTTAATTAAAAATATTATTAAATGAAAATATAAAAAGCGAAAGCCGAAAAGCTTTAGAGTAGGCATATACATAAATTTTAAAAATTATGAAAAAGATTCAATCTTTAATTTTATGTTTTTTAGTTTTTGGGTTTATTAGTAGTTATGCACAGGACAATAATGAGCATGTGCGGGATTTAGGTTTAAGTTCTACAAGTTTAACCTCTGGATATGGGTTCACATATTATTGGGGGAAAAGTAATTTTTTGTGGTCGTTACGCGCAATGTCCATGTCGGGTGGAATTCCATTGAACAAACCTGACTCAATAAATTACACGAATGCCGTTGGAGGATATTCAACTAATTACACATCAACTTCTGCAAGCTATAATTTTGGATTAAGTTTGGGTTTTGAAAAATATTCTAATTTAACTGAAAAGTTATCTTCATACATTGGAATAAACGTTTTAGCTTCATACCAATATTCATCAACAAAAAATTGGAATGACAAAATAAATAACAATATAATACAACCAGGAATTGGATTAAGGCTTGGTGTCATATACGCGATTACACAAAGCTTTTGTTTCCGTGCCGATATAAATCCAAATATTTCATATTCTTTAGGAAAACAGATACATTATGAAAACATTAGAAAAGATGTCGGTGCAGATTCATATCAGATTACTACTCAAACAGATAAATTAAATTTTAATTTAAGTAATACAGGTGTAACATTTACAATTTCATACAGGTTTATAAAAAAATAAAAATGTTTGGATTAATTTAAGCAAAAACTCATGCGAAACATAATTATTTTATTAGTATTTATACCGATAGCGGGACTTGCCCAAACAGGGTACATAAATACTAAAACTCATCATCGTCAACTTAATAATATTAAGCAAATTGAGAACCCACTTACAATGCAGTATAGTGACAACAACGATAGTATTTATCTTGTTTCTGATCTTCAGGCACAATTAAAATCAGCAACAGATAATAAAAATTTATTAGATTCGATATATGGGTATAATTTTATTTCACTTTCAGATTCTTTGCTTGCTTCAAAAGAATGTTATACCTATAACGCGGACTGGAAGAAAACATCAGACATCAGTTATAAATGGAACACAAGTACAAACCAATTGGTTAGTTCTCATAAATATGAATATACTTGGGACTCACACGGAAGAGAGACAGAGTATGCATACTATAATTGGGATACAACCACCAATCAATGGGTTGGCTTAGGGAAATATGAATATACCTTTGATGTGAATGGCAGGGGAAAATCAGGGATCAGTTATACTTGGGATACGACAACCAACCTATGGGTTGAAAATAATAAATATGAATTTACTTATGATGCTAAAGGGAGGACAACAGGCAACATACACTATGTTTGGAAAACAACCACCAACCTATGGGTTGGCGTTGACTCTTTGAAAGAGGAATATGCCTTTGATGCAAATGGAAGGGAAATATCAGACATTATCTATAATTGGAATAAAATTAAAAACCAATGGGTTGACTCTTTACAAAATGAATTTGCCTATGATTCAATTGGAAATGAAATATCATTTGTTATCTATAATTGGGATACGACCACCGACCAATGGATTGGCTATGAACAAAACGAATATGAATATGACACGAATGGAAGGGAAATATTAGAAATAGGCTACAATTGGGATTCTTCCAACAAACAGTGGCTTGTCTTATGGAAAGGGGAATATGCTTATGATGCAAACGGGAAGGAGACAGGGTACATTAACTACAATTGGGACAAAACTAACAACCAATGGATTGGCAATAAATATGAATTTGAGTATGATGCATACGGTAGGAGAATATCTTACAATAGCTATTATTGGGACATAACCAACAAACAATGGGTTGGCAATTTAAATGATTGGTATTTTTATGATGCAAGTGGGAAGGAAACAGGTTACATTAGCTATAATTGGGACAAAAGCAACAACCAATGGGTTAACTCTTATAAATATGAATATACCTTTGATACTAACGGAAACAAAACATTACAGATCAACTATAGATGGGACAATACCAACAATCAATGGGTTATATCCACTAAATTATATTACTATTATTCGTTGCACGATATTAGTGATGGTATTAATTTAGCAACCTTAAATGGTACGATAAAATTATACCCAAATCCGGCTGCTGAAGTAATCAACTTAGAATTAAGCAATAGGTTTGCAATACTTTGCCTTCTTTACAATTCAAATGGTCAAGTGATAAAAACGCTGTACGCATTACCAGGTATTAATACATATAATATTAGTAATTTAAGGACAGGTCTGTATTTCATACAAATACCGACTCAAAAAGGCATGATTATTCAGAAAATGGTTAAAGAATAGAAATGGTTTTACATATTGCTTAAAATAAAAATATGGCTTCCAAGTGGCTCATCAGATAATAGTTTAAAGATAGTCTCTTAATAATCAGAGTTAATTGTTGAAGATACTCGTATATTTTTTGCTAAATTAGCCCTGTTATTAGCCTAAACTTATTAGAATGAAAAAAACAATTTTAATTAGAACCTGCTTTTTAATTAGCCTGGTTTTCATTGTAACACAATCATTTGGACAGACAGATTTCCAATCAAAACTATTCAAGGATTTTGTGAAAACTGAAAATGGCAAATATACTGCCGAGGAGAATGGATTTGTTGTATCTATAAAAGCCAATATTTTGGAAATAAAAATCACTGCTTCATGCCCCACTACTGTTATGAGTCGAGACAATTTTATTCTGACCTTTTCTTCATTTGGGAATAGTATGATCGCAAGTGCCTTGAAAAACATTAATGACCAGGGCAATGAAGAACTTGTACTTGTGAGAAGAGACAAACCAATAGGACCCGCAGACATCACTATTCAAATTGAAATGAATGTCAATGGGCTTAATTATAAGGTTACTGCGAAAGGTTATCAGGGTAGCAATACTCTTACCTGGGATCAGTTTTTTTTCGCCAATTGACTATAGAAAGAGATATACTCTAATGATGTTTATTTTCTTAGTGTATTTTTCTTAGGTTATATTTTCAGCGTAAATTAGTCTCACTAAACGCAAGTTTTTCTTAATTTTTTTTGAAAAAGAATGTAAAAAAGAAGAAAACAAATATAAAGGAAGGAAAATGAATATCATTTTTATTTCAGCAGTGTTTCTGCAAAAAATTAGAAAATCCATTGAATAGGTAGATTATTCAATGGATTTATAATTTTCAATCGTACCCGGAGCCGGGATCGAACCGGCACGAGGGTGAGCTCACTGGTGTTTGAGACCAGCGCGTCTACCAATTCCGCCATCCGGGCAGCATAATTTATTCGGCTAATAAAGATCGGCAAAAATAGGATATAGTTTTATTATGTCAAAATAATAATTTTCCAATTTTAGAGTTTATATATTAAGTTAGCAGCACAACGTTAATTATGGCACCATTTTTGTCTTGCAATTAATAAGATCTGATCTTCATTATTATTGCATTTTTATTATTAACCCTAAACCTTAAACAATGAAAACAAAATTTTTATTGCTATTGATTGCTTTTGCCTTTACACAAATGTTAAATGCAAAAGAACCTTCAGACTCAAGTGTCTTAGTTAATAAATCTGGGACTAGAATATTGCCTCAGGCCGGTGATTTTGCAGTAGGAATTGGTGCTAATTCTATTCTTAACTTTATTGGAAATATTATGAACAACACTTCTGACAATACAATTAATTTGAACAGTCCTTTGGGTTATGTATTTTATGGAAAATATTTTTTAACCGATCATACTGCACTTCGTGCTAAGGCCAGTGTTAGTATCTCAAATAATAAAACTCATCAATTTGTAAGTAATGACTTGGATCATAATGGTCCCGCGCTTAACGATAGCTATAGTTATTCCCATACAAATATTTCACTAAGTTTTGGAAAAGAAATGAGAAAAGGTTTTCGCAGAATCCAAGGTTTATATGGAATCGAAGGTGAATTGGGGTTTTATCTTACCAAATACGATTACACTTATGGTAATGAAATGACCAGTACCGATCCTAATCCTTCAACTTCAAACGGCTATTACATAAATGGTTTACCTGGCCGTCCGCTGGAATAATCTAATGGTTTCGATTTTGAAATAGGAATTAGGGGTTTTATTGGAATTGAATATTTTATTGCACCTAAAATGTCTCTTGCCGGGGAATTCGGATGGGAACCTATTTTATCCATAAGTGGGAAAACTAAGATCACTACTGAATCCTGGGATTATACTAATAACCAAAAGAAAATTATTGACAATACTACTCCTTCAACATCTGTATTTAATTTTGTTAATAGCAATTCCAGCGGTCAAATAGTATTATTATTTCACTTTTAAGTGTTAGCTATTTTTCTTTGAAAAGATACTTAGTTCTTGAATTAATTAGAGCTAAGTATCTTTCTTTTTAGTTACATCCTTTCAGATAAATTTTCATTTCACGTAACGAATCGAGTAAATTTTTCAATTCTAATGGTTGGTCAGAGTTAAATTCAACTATTACTTTATGTTTCCAATCAGAGGTTGTTATTTCAACCCATTCAGCACCCCCATCTGCACAATCAGGGCAACCGTAAACACTATCCAGTTCGCTAAATGAAATGCTGCTTGCGGAACTTACAATTTCATTCCATTTTTCAACAGATATGTTTTTTTGACAAAGTTTTTGGGGATAATTTATCGTATCCCATGAAGAGGTTTTAATAAGAACATTTGTCTTTTCAATATCCATTTCATTCCTGCAATAGCCTATACATTCACCAAAGGAAGTTCCATAGCGAATAGCAATAATATTTGTGTTAATTTTTGTATTATCCTCCTTTTTACATGAAAAAGAAAAAAGTAATATAAATACTATTGGAAATAATAAGAACTTTGATTTCATAATTGTAACCTTAATTTGTAAATAAATCAAATTTAAATTCGTTTTAATGTTAGATACAATTTATGGAATTTTAGTTGCGTATCAGAGAAATATTTATAAAAAGTGTCAGTATACCAGTTAAATAGAGAAATAGTTTTTCCTCATCCTTCTCTTGCAAATGAGAATGGATTGCTTGCTGTGGGGGGTGATTTATCTCCTGAGCGAATTATTGCCGCTTATGCAAATGGTATTTTCCCCTGGTATAATAAAGGAGAACCTATTCTCTGGTGGTCACCTAATCCCAGATGCATCATGTTTCCTGAAAATTTCAGAGCTTCTAAAAGTCTTAAACTACTCATTAAAAAGAATATTTTTGAAGTGCGTTATGATACTGCATTCAGTTCTGTTATTTCAAGATGCGCAAAAGTGCATCAGGCAAATCAGTCTGAAACCTGGATTACCAGTGAAATGAAAAAAGCTTACATACTATTGCACAAGCTTGGTTTTGCTCATTCTGTTGAAGCATATGTGAATAATGAACTAGTTGGCGGGCTTTATGGCATTGCCATTGGAAAAGTATTTTATGGAGAATCCATGTTCCATACTGTATCAAATGCTTCAAAAGTTGCTTTCTATTTTCTTGCAGACAGATTGAATCAATGGCGCTTTGATATTATTGATAACCAAATGACCACAGACCATTTATTAAAATTGGGAGCAGAAGAAATTGACAGGGATAAATTTTTAGCTATCCTAAAAAAATCAATTGTTAAAGAAAATCATAGCGGGAAATGGTGAATTTTTATATTTCAATATTTATTCGTGAGCCAAATAATAATCGAAACAAGTAAATTTGAATAATTAATGCGAATCAAAGTTTGAGAATTATGCCGGCAAGACACTCATCGCTGTGATCTGTACAAAGATTATTTTTAGCGTAACTTTGAGTCTTCGAAGCTTAGTGTCCATGATTTAAATTACTCAACCTTTTATTGACATAAATAATAAATTCTAAAAATGAATATTCAAACAATTCCTTTTAAAACTACGACTGTTTGCTTTGAATCACAAGGAAAAGGAAAACCTGTTGTCTTATTACATGGTTATCTCGAGTCTTTGGAAATCTGGAATAGTTTTGCTTCCGAATTGGCAAAAAAATTCCAGGTAATAACCATAGACTTGTTGGGTCATGGAAAATCTGGTACCATAAATGGTGAAGCCAGTGTAGAATTGATGGCAGAAAGTGTAAGTGAGGTACTTGGCTATTTGAAAATAACAAAGTCTGTTATTATTGGACATTCAATGGGCGGTTATGCAATGCTGGCATTTGCTGAAATGTTCCCTGAACAGATTCTTGGAATAGGTCTGTTTCATTCAGTTACATGGGCTGATTTACCTGAAAAACGTGAGGCTCGTGATCGCGAAATAGAATTGGTTCATCAAGGTAAAAAGGAACTAATTATCAATAATAATGTGCCTAAAAGCTTTGCCGATGAAAATCTTGAACGATTTAAAAAATATGTAGAATGGGCCAAAAAAATAGGAATCACCAATTCAGATGCAGGAATTATTGCTGCTTTAAATGCTATGAAAGCCAGGAAAGACAGGACCAACATTATTGAGAAAATTGATGCTCCGGTTCTTTTTGTTGTTGGAAAAAAAGATAATTATATTCCAGTTGAAAGATTAATGCAACTTACGCTATTGCCTAAAAAGAAAAGTGTAGTTATTTTAGAGAACAGTGGACATATGGGATTTATTGAAGAGAAAGAGTTTGCTTTAGATGAGGTTGAGAATTTTCTAGATTTATGTTTCTTGTGAATATGTGAAGTTGTGAATTGAGTAGATTAAAATAATAATTTAGTTCCCAAATAAGAATCAAATATGATTACATTTCTTGCCTTAATTATTGCTATAGTGCTCCAGTTTATTGGGGCAATAGTTGCATTGAGTCTTACTAAGTCTACAAAATACAGTTTGTCATGGATTCTAATTTCTGTAGGATTTTTAATAATGGCCATCCAGCGTTTTATTGAATTCATCCCTTTTGTATGGCGGGGTTGGGAAAAAGATGTAGCTGCAATCAACACATGGTTAGGCATCATTACTTCAGTTCTGGTCGCTGTTGGATTAATATTGATTAAAAAGATATTCAATTTTATAAGAGCTTCGGATCAGAGTCGAACTGAATCAGAAAAAAAAGTATTGAATGCAATTATTCAAACTGAAGAAAGAGAAAGAAGACGCCTTGCAAAGGATTTACATGATGGACTAGGACCTTTGCTCTCTACAGTTAAAATGGCAGTTTCCTCGTTGAATCAAATTGAAAAAGACAACAAAAACAACGAAATCATTGAAAATACTGACATTGTTATTACAGAAGCTATCCGAAGTCTTAAAGAAATTTCGAACAACCTGAGTCCACATGTGCTTGATAACTTCGGTTTGGCCAGTGCCATAAAATCTTTTTCAGGAAAAATTGATTCAACAAAAACTATATGTACTTCTTTCAATTCAAATATGTTTGAAGATCGCCTGGATTATAATACTGAGGTAGTTTTATACCGTGTGGTGTGCGAATTAATAAATAATACGATAAAACATGCTCAAGCTAAAAATATTGAAATTGAGTTAACACGCCATAATAGTCTTTTAACTTTGGTTTATTCAGATGACGGAAAAGGATTTGACGTAAATGAAGTATTGTATGGTCACAGCGAAGGGATGGGTTATGCCAATATCATGTCGCGAATAAAATCTATTAAAGGCATAATAAACGTTGAAAGCGATTTAGAAAAAGGAACGAAAGTTATTATTATTGTGAATATCTAAGAATGCTTTCATAAAGTTGAATAATTAAGAAACTACTTATTGTAGGTCATACTTCGACAGGTTCAGCATGACCTTATTACATAGTCACCCTGAGCTTGTCGAAGGGTGTCTTAACACCTAATTAAAAAACATTGATGGTTTTACTGTAATTACCGTATTATAAATCGTTGCTCTTATTAATCTTTGCAAACTTCACGCGAAATCTTTTTTGCGAAGCCTCCAAAGAGAAATTTTCAGATTAAACTATAAAAGAAAAAAAATCTTGAAATCAACTAAGTAATATATTCTATTCCCTTATATTTTTTATTTCTTCTTCATTACT
>Ga0265316_10003120_pt1 | contig 16886 bp, 17 predicted proteins | sample 4522metaG_FD_202092 | JGI IMG/M metagenome (GOLD analysis project Ga0265316, IMG submission 202092) | Rhizosphere microbial communities from Carex aquatilis grown in University of Washington, Seatle, WA, United States - 4-5-22 metaG | ecosystem: Host-associated > Plants > Roots > Rhizosphere >...
TGGACCCCGATGGCCTAGCCAACTTCCTGGCGAATCACCCCGACGTGAAGGGCATCGGCCCGGCCAAAGCCCGGCTGATAGCGGACCGGTTTGGTATTGGGTTCGATACCGCGATTCGAAGTAACCCCGATGCGGTTGCTGCCGTGGCGAAGGTGTCGCTGGACGCGGTCATGGCACTTCAGCGGATCTGGGTGGCCAACAGCGCCTTCAACGCGGCCATGACGTACCTGTCGCGGTACGGCCTGACCCACCACCAGGTGACCACGCTGGTGGACCGGTTCGGCAGCCAGGTTGTGCCGATCCTGGAACGCGACCCATATGTGCTGATGCGAGAAATCGCGGGCTTCGGGTTCAAGCGCGTCGACAAGATCGCCCGCAAGATGGGCACGCCCAAGGATCTTCCCTCCCGGATTCGCGCCGGCATTCACTACTGCGTGCTCGCGGCGATGGATGACGGGGACTGCTGGGTGGAGTACGAAGATCTGCTCGACCGCGCCAACACTTTGCTGGTCATGGACACGTTGGACAGCCGTGACGTCATCGAAGGCCACCTGGAGGCGTTAATCGCCGAGGGCGTCCTCTTCTCCCAACCCTTCGAGCGATTGGTGGTCGCCGACCCCGAGATCCACAAGATGGAGCGTGAGTTGGCGGAGGTGTTGCGGACGGCCTGCGCGCTGAACCCGCACCCCGTCGGGGAACAGGACGCTCTACTGGACGCCGAGGGATCCGAGTTGAACCCGGAGCAAAGGGCAGCGGTGAAGAACGCGCTGTCCCACTCCATCTCGCTGATGACCGGCGGCGCGGGCAGCGGAAAAACTTATGCGGTCTCGACTATCGCCAGCATCGCCGACCTGCTGGAACTGCGCGTCGTGCTGGCCGCCCCCACCGGCAAGGCAGCCAAACGCCTTGAACAGGTCGTTGGGCACGAAGCAAGCACCATCCACCGCCTGCTGGGCTTCAACGGCCACACCTATTCCCGCGACGCCCTGAACCCGATCGAGGCGGACATTCTGGTGATCGACGAAGTCTCCATGGTGGATGTCCCGCTCGCCTGGCGGCTGTTTCATGCCGTCAACCGCGACAAAACCGCCGTGGTTCTGGTGGGCGATCACAACCAGTTGCCGCCGGTAGGTCCGGGGAACCTCCTTCGGGACCTTGTGAAATCGCGCGCCATCCCGACCACGGTCCTCACCAGGATCATTCGCCAGGCCGGCGAACTGAAGGAGAATTCCACCGCAATTCTTGCCGGCGAAGTGCGCCCCACCTCGGAGGTGAAGAGCGGGGGGCGGCGGCCGTGGTACGTCATCGACAAGTTCACCGACACTGGCGATCTGCGGCGCATGCTGCTGCTCCTGTTCAACGAAGTCCTGCGCGAGAGGCTCGGGTACGACCTCGTCCGCGACGTCCAGGTGCTGACGCCAACGCACAAGGGGCCACTTGGGACGGTCGAGTTGAACATCGAGTTGCAGCGACTGCTCCAGAGGAAGCTGTTTCAGTTCGATGTTCCGGATGTCGATGCGGGGCACAGGCCACGCCTCTATCCCGGCGACAAAGTGATCCAGACGAAAAACGACTACGAACTGGGCGTCATGAACGGCGCGATGGGCATCGTGGTCAGCGCCGATCCCAAGGCGGGGCTGGCAGTAGATTTTGATGGCCGGCTAGTCGAAATCAAAAGCGGCAGCGATGCTCTCGCCAATATTCAACTGGCCTATGTCACCTCCATTCACAAAGTGCAGGGTTCGGAGTTTCCTTGTGCCGTTGTCGTGGCGCATAAATCGCATTCCTTCATGCACCATCGCAATCTGCTCTATACCGCGGTGACCCGTGCCAAGGAATCAGTGATCATCCTCGGCGACCGCTGGGGCATCGAGCATTGCGTCCAAAAGCGCCAGGTGGACCAGCGGAATACATTTCTGTCCTTCCTGCTCGGGTCGGAGTCGCAGCGGTGAGCGCCGCGACGATTGACGTCCACGCGTATTACCGGCAAGTCACCGACGTCGATATCGGCGAGCTCGCCCGCGAGCTGCTGGGCGGCAGAATCACGCAGGAATCGGCGAAAACCCTATTCTGCGACTGCCCCAATCATCGCAGCCAATCGCACCGGTCGTTGCATGTCTGGCTCGACAAGCAAGGCTGGTTTTGCCACGCCTGTGGTGTGGGTGGCGACGTCCTGCAACTGGTCGAGTTCATCCAGCATGGCGGCGTCACGCGGGGCCAGTCCGGAAACATGCCGGAGTCGCACCGGCAGGCACGGGATTTCCTGGCGGCCCGGGTCGGTTTGCCGCCGCTAGCGCAGCTCGGTCGCAACCCGGAGGAACTGGCGGCAGTCGAGGAAGACCACTGCCTCACGTTGCGCGCACGGGAGGCTCTCACCGCCGTTGCGGACATTTATCATGAGCGGCTCATGCGGAGCGCCGACGTCCTCGCGTGGTTTCGGGAGAAATACCGAATTGGGGAGGAAACGGCGGCCAGGCTGAAGATCGGTTTCGCTGACAACGGCGAGGAGAGCGTGATCCGGACGTTATTAAACGGACCGGCTGCCTTCACCCCGCGCGAGCTGACCGCGACATCGGCGTTCCGCCCCACCGCTCAGGATGGGCTCGTTCCGTTCTTCGATGGCCGGATCGTATTTCCGTACTGGAGCCGCGGCCAGGTCGTGTTCATGATTGGGCGTCGCACCCCGTGGACGCCCGATCACGAATGGGAGAAATCGAAGTATAAGAAGCTGGCCGTCCGCAACGACCGTAACAACGGCCACGTCGCGCCTTGCATTCGGAACGATGTTCTCTACAACGAAGACGTGCTTCTGACTCGCCCGGAGCGGGTCATCATCACCGAGGGAGTCACCGATTGCATTTCCCTGATGGAGCACGGATTCCCGGTGGTGTCGCCGGTGACGGTTCAGATCCGCGAGGGCGATTGGGAACGGTTACTGCCGAAGCTCACCGGCGTCAAAACGGTCTTCATCTGCCAGGACAATGAGGTCTCGGCCGCGGGCCTCAACGGGGCGTTGCGCACGGCACGCGCCCTGGCCGAGCGCGGCATACTCACGCGCGTGGCGGTGCTGCCTCTCGGGGAACGACAGCAGCGCGCTCGGCAAGAACTGAAGGACAGCTTCGGTGTGGATGCCGCCGTCGGCCCGCGCGAGATGGCCAAGCGGATCGAGGGCCGCACCGCGGATGATATAGAGCGCGCCGAAACGCTCCTGGCCGATGCCAAGATCGACGTCAACGAGTTCTTCGCCGCCGGCAAGACCGCCGCGGATTTCGAAGCCATCCTCACCGTAGCAGAGACGCCACTGGAAATGGCGATCACGAAACTCGATGCCGGCACTCCCGACGAACACCTGGAAGATATTCTCGATCCGATTCTTCAAGAAGTCGGCCAAATGGGGCCAATCGAGCGGGAACGCCATCTCCGGTTGATCCAGGGCCGCTGCGGGAAATCCAAGCTGCCGGTCAGCGTCTTGCGCCAGCAGTTGAAGGTCGTAGTGCTGGATAAGAGCGCGCGCAAGAAGCATTCCCGCACTCGGGCCGGCGCGGCGGCGGGTGGCGAGCCCATCGGCAACACTATTTTTCCCAAAATCCAGATCAATGATCGCCAGTTGCGGGAGATCGTCTCCGAAGCATGGTTCGCCGTCCATCGCGCCAACCAGCACGGCTGCAGCATCTATCCCCACACCCCTTTTCTGTTTCATCGCGCCGGGAGCCTTGTGCGGCTGGTCATCGGCGAGTTTGGCCCGGAGATCGACGAGATGGACGAGGATGCCGTCTTCGGATTGCTGGCACGCACGGCAGACTGGCATCGGGCGGCCGAAGACGCCGACGTCGAGACATCCCCGCCCCGAGACGCCGCGCGCGACATGCTGGCGTACCCCGATTTGCACCTGCCGATGCTGGAGGGCGTCATCAGCACTCCTGTGTTCGGCCGCCATGGAGAGTTGATTATGACTGACGGTTACCACCAGGACGACCGGCTGTGGTTGTCTCCGGACCCCAGGCTTGAGTTTGGAGCCATCCCCGACGAGCCGACGGCGGAAGACATCGCCGCCGCACGGGCGCTTTTAGTCGACGACTTGCTGGTGGACTTCCCATTTGTGGATGACTCTGACCGCGCGCATGCGATCGCAGCGATGATCCTGCCGTTCATCCGGCGAATGATCGACGGGCCAACTCCCATGCACCTGATTGAGGCACCGACCATGGGATCCGGCAAGGGACTGCTGGCCAACCTGATCTCCGTCGCCGCCACGGGTGCCGCTTGCGAAGCCCGCACGCTGCCGGAGAGCGAGGACGAAATACGCAAAATGCTCACCGCCGAGTTGATGAAGGGCCGCCCTATCGTCCTCCTGGACAATGCCAATGACCGCAAGCAAATGCACTCGTCGTCGCTCGCATCCGTGCTTACGTCCGTCCGATGGACCGACCGTAAGCTCGGCGAGTCCACTATGGCCTCGGTGCCCAATCACGCCGTCTGGCTGATGACGGGCAACAACCCCAACATGCATCTGGAACTCACACGCCGTTGCATCCGGGTGCGGATCGATCCGCGCGTGGACCGCCCCTGGAAGCGGACGTCGTTCAAACACCCTGAGGTCACCACCTGGGCCACGGAGAACCGGTCGGCTCTGGTGAGTGCCATCGTCACCCTGATTCGCGCGTGGATGGCGGCCGGCAAACCCCTCGACCGTGCGCGGCTCGGCTCTTTCGAACGATGGTCCAGCGTCATCGGCGGCATTCTCAAGATCGCCGGCGTCCCTGGTTTCCTGGCCAACCTCGACCAACTGTACGAAGCCGCCGACGTCGAAGGACAAGCATGGCGGGAGTTCACTGCGGCCTGGTGGCAGGCATTCCGGGGTGAGCCCAAGAAAGTCAGTGAACTGAACCAGTTCTGTGAAGAGCGTGAGCTCATGCTGCGGTTGCGCGGGGACGGCTCCGCTCGGTCGCAGCAAACCAGGCTGGGGAGCGCTCTCGGCAGCTACCGCGATCGTTCATTCGACGGCCTTCGGATCTTGTGGGCCGGAGCGGCCTCCAAACATAAAGGCGTCGCCATGTACTCCCTGGAGATGGCTGACGAATCCGCGAGTTGGGGACCTTGGGGACCTTCTGGGGACCTTGGCGACAAAGGTCCCCACGATTCAAGTGCCAATGATTCAGGGGATTGCGGTCTATTTGGGGACCTTGGGGACCTTGAAGGGGTTCCTCCGCGTGTAGAGACAGATTTTTCGCAATGTCCTGAAGGAGCACAAAGAGACACACGCGCGCACGTGTGTATAGAAGGTGGCGATAACGTCCCCAACGTCCCCAAGGTCCCCATTTCGTCCGCAAGTGATTGCAGCGAAAGGGCAGATCTGTTGGGGACCTCGGACGGCAAGGTCCCCACAACGTCCCCAACCGCGTCCGAGGTCCCCAAGACGCCAAATCGGGCACGGGTGGATCTCGCCGATTTCAGGGAACGGCCCACGCCGCCCGACGGGAAGCGGTCATGAGCCCGCAGCCAGCGGTTGTTCCTTCGAGCACGTCGGCGCGCGGCCATTTGTTCGTCTCAACGGCGCTCGACAAGTGGTTCACCGAGCATGCCGCCGCGTTCGCCCGCGACGTGCAAATCGACGACATTGCGTACCGGCGGCTTGATCCCGAATACTACGCCTGGCTGCGGTCCAGGATGATGCTGGCGAAGTCAGCCGCCAGTGCCGGCCAGATTGGGATTGATGCGTTTGACGAACTGCGCCACCGGTTCAACGCGATCCACCAGTGGGCCGTCGATCATTTCGGCGAACAGGCGTTGATTGCCTCCGTCCGTAGCGTTGGCCACCGCGAGTACAATCCGCCGGTCGCGGAGGCAGAAGCGCCGCAGCGCGCCGTCGTGCCGGCGTGCCCAGATCGAAACACGGTGGCGGTCTCGCCGGAGTCCGCCGCACTCGTCGATGCGATTCGTGATCGTGCTCTCGCCTTGGGCTGGACGCACGAAAGCCTCCACAAGACGCGCGGTTCGCTGCGTTTCCCGCTTGGGAGCGATTACGGCTTGGTCTGCTATCTGAAGCCGGGAGATCGGATCGGTGACGTGACGACGCACTCCATCGAGATTATCGGGCCGAGTAATATCCGACAGCGATTCTACAACCCGAACATGGACCAGCCGTGGATCAGGCCTGTCGCCCGCGAAGAATCTTGATCTGCGACCGGACACTTTTCCCGCGTTTCGCGTATATTTCCAGTGAAGGCGCTGTTCGACAGGCGAGCGCAAAGCGCACCCTCCGAAAGATCCCCTCCAAATCTGTAGCTCCTTGCGGGCATACCCGCAATCCCACCTGGGCTTCACGCGAGAGCCATGCGCAAAAATATCCGAATCGAAAACCCGGTGTCCGGTTGTGGATTCACGTCGAAGAATCGCGCCAAGCGGTTTGTAGCTCAGGGACGAGCGGAGTGGGTGCAGGCCGGAGTTTCCATCCGATTCATCCAATTGGATCACCGGAACGCTTCTGCGCAGAAGTCCGTGGACCACACGCGCTGGTCGTATGATCGGGCGGCAAACACCGGAATGGCGCAGATCGCCGAGTTGGCGAATCTGCCCATGATCCGGCCCGCTGTACTCATGGGCATCGGCCGGCGCAAGGGCGCCACCAGACACACCTTCCTGGCGACACAGGGGCTCTGACGCCGGTGACCCAAACGACTGCGGAAATTCCGCAGTCAGTCTGAACCCGCATGCGCTGCCCCGAGTGCCTGAGCGACGCCGTCGCCGTCCACGAGTACGACTTCGGGGTCTGCCAGCAGACGGGCTATCACGATAGGGGTGACAGGTTTCGGTGTCGTGCCTGCGGTGCTACGGGTGACGTGGACGACCTCGTGGCGGAAGGACAGGAGTCATGACAAAGAGGTCCATCGGAGGTCGGCACGTTGCGAAGGAGCGCGGACTCATCCCGGCATGGTCCGGGTGGCCGTTCGGCCGCGAGGTACGGAACACGATGGCCGCCCGCCGCAACCGCAACTCGCGGAGTATGACTAAGGAGAACAGCGAGCCGATGAAAGGACCGAAGCCATGCCAAGAGTGATCACACCCGAGATCCTGGCGGAGCGCGTTTGCAGGACGCTCGACCTACCCGTGAGGGACAACGCCGAGAGCCTGACCGAGATGCTGCGGGTCGCACTTACCGAGACCCGCGACCAGGCGATCGGGGCGGCAAAGGCTGTCTGCCTGGAGATCGCGGAGGACGAAGCCGAGCGGTGTCGTAGCGTAGGGGCGACGGTGGCGCAGCAGACGGCGCTGACGATCGCGGCGCGCATTCGTAAACGGCATGTCGACGTAGCCCGCAGTAATTCAGGGACCTGACCCGGCATCGGCGGCCGCGGCTTGAAATGTTGCGCAGTTTGCCTAGTTACATGGGTTTATGCAGGTTGTCACTTCAGGTTGTCACCCCTGCAGCGAGCCGCTGGGCCAGCCGCCAGCTTGGATTTCTTTGACTTACGGCAGCGTATGTTCGGGCATTGAAGCGGTGACCGTGGCCTGGGAGCCGCTGGGCTTCCGGCCGGCATGGTTTGCCGAGATCGATCAGTTTTGCTCCGCGCTGCTTGCGCATCGACACCCGGGCGTTCCCAACCTTGGCGACTTCACGACGATCAAAGGAAGCTGCGCTTCAATCGACATTCTGGCCGGAGGAACTCCCTGCCAGTCCTTCTCCCTCGCCGGAAGACGTGGCGGCCTGGCGGATGCGCGTGGCAACCTGGCCATCGAGTTTTGCCGGCTTGCTGGCCGGCTGCGGCCTCGGTGGATCGTCTGGGAAAACGTCCCCGGTGTTCTGTCCTCGAACGGCGGACGGGACTTCGGCTCCATCATCGGGGCGCTGGCGGAACTCGGGTTTGGTTGCGCCTGGCGAGTGCTGGACGCTCAGTTCTTTGGAGTGCCCCAGCGGCGCCGTCGCGTCTTCGTTGTCGGACATCTTGGAGACTGGCGGCGTGCCGCAGCGGTACTTCTTGAGCGCGAAGGCCTGTGCCGGGATACTCCGGCGCGCCGCAAAGCGCGGGAAGACGTTGCCGGATCTCTTGGCGGCGGCACTGGCGAGCGTGGCTGGTGCAACGACCTTGACCGGTCGGGAGCGTTCGTGTCCATGAGCCTGAACGCAAAGGGAGGCTGTGGACGGCTGGATGGCGAAAGCGAAACGTTCGTGGCGTCCGGTTGTGGCTATTGGAGCGAATCGGAATCGGCGGAAACGCTTGGGACACAGGGGCGTGCGCTCTACGAAAGCACTGCCATCGTTAGCCCGGTGGTCCCAACGGCGTTCTCCGCGAAGGATCATGGAGCCGACGCCGGTCCACTCGCACCGACGCTCCGCGCGATGCCGCACGACCGCAGCCATGCAAATGCCGGCGGCCAGGTCGCGGTGTGTTTCGAGAGTCGCGTGGCGCGAAACGGGCGCGGCGGTCCATCGGAAGTTGTGGCGCCACTCAAAGCGCAATCCGGTGGTACTGGACGGGGCGACGCCGCTCCGCTGCTCGCGGTCGGTGGGCCCCTGGCGGTCAGGCGATTAACCCCGCGTGAGTGCGAGCGGTTGCAGGGGATGCCGGACGATTACACGTTGATCCCATATCGCGGAAAGCCCGCCGCGGATGGTCCGCGGTACCGCGCGATTGGAAACTCGATGGCGGTGCCAGTGATGCGGTGGATTGGCCGCCGAATTCAGATGGTGGACAGCATTGGTGGCTGAAGCGCGTGTCCCGCCCGCCATGGCGCGGCAAATCGAACTGTGGCCCGTCGAGCGGCTGGTGCCATACGCCAGGAATGCACGGACGCATTCGGACGATCAGATTGCCCAGATTGCAGCGAGCATCGTGGAGTTCGGGTTCAACAATCCGGTCCTCGTGGATACCAACGCCGGGATCATCGCCGGCCACGGTCGGCTGTTGGCCGCACGGAAGTTGCGGTTGGAGCACGTGCCGGTGGTCGTGCTCGATCACCTCAGCGAGACGCAGAAGCGTGCGTACATCCTCGCGGACAACCGGATCAGTGAGAACGCCGGGTGGGACGAAGATACGCTGGCGGCGGAACTCGGGGAGCTGCAAGCCGCCGATTGGCGGCTCGATCTGCTGGGCTTCTCCGAAGAGGAACTGGCCAAGCTCCTGGCCGATGCCGAACCTGCGGCAGAGGCTCCTGGCGCGGCGGAAGAAGAGATCCCCGAGGAGCCGGCGGACCCGGTAACGCGGGCCGGAGATGTCTGGTTGATCGGAAAGCACCGGCTGATTTGCGGGGACTGCCGCGATCGCACGGTGTTGTCGCGGCTGTTCGAGGGCGTGCGGGCGAACGTAGTGATTACGTCGCCGCCGTACGCCACGCAGCGCGAGTATGACCCATCCAGCGGGTTCAAACCGGTGCCGCCGGATGAGTATGTGGCGTGGTTCCGCGAGGTGGCCAGCGGGGTCGAAGCGGTGCTGGCGCCGGACGGTTCCTACTTTCTGAACATCAAGGCACACGCGGACGAGGGCGAGCGGAATCTGTACGTGATGGATCTGGTGCTGGCGCACCGGCGTCAGTGGGGCTGGCGCTTTGTCGACGAGTTCTGCTGGCGCAAGACCGATAACGGCGTGCCGGGCGGCTGGGGAAATCGATTCAAAAACGCGTTCGAGCCCATCTACCATTTCTGCCGGCAGCAGCAGATCAAGTTCCGGCCCAAGGCGGTCGGGCACGAGTCGGAGGATTGCTTCGACTACAACCCGAACAACCCGAAATCGACTTCCGGCAGCGGCTTGCTGGGCACGGGGCCGCGCGGCGCAGCAGCCGACGGCGGGAAGAACCACAGCGCGTGGCAACGGAGCCGCAGCAGCCTGTCCGACGATTCAGAAGGGCGGCACGCGGGCGTCGCGCGGCCTTCCAACGTGATCGAGGTCCGTACGGAGTCCGGTCAGGGATCGCACTCCGCTCCGTTCCCGCGACCGCTCGTCGAGTTCTTCCTGCTGGCGTTCAGCGATGCCGGCGATCTGGTGTTCGATCCGTTCATGGGGTCGGGAACCACGATGGCCGCGGCGGCGATGTTGAAACGCGTTGGCTATGGCTGTGAAATCAGCCCCGCCTACTGCGACGTGATCGTGCGCCGGATCACGAACCTGACTGGTGAGACGGCGATGCTCGCGGCAACGAAAGAGATATTCGCCGCAGTCGCAGAGTCGCGCGGCGTGCCCGCCGACAGGCCTTGAACGGTTCTCAACAAGTTTGCAGTACCAAAACAGCGGCCCGGCGATCCGGGCTGCATGACCCAAACCGCAACTCCAACCGAAAGGACTTTTCCCGTATGGCCGAAACCAATCCCAATCTCTCCCCGAGCGTCACCCACCAGCCGAGCTTGCTGGGCGGCGCCGAAAACATCAAGCTGCTCTTCGACGAAGAGTTGGACAGCCGGCGCGAAACCCTGGCGCGTCAGCGCGCGTGGGAAGCCGTATCGCTGGATCTGGCGCAGACCGCCAGCCGGCGCGCGCAGAACGCCGCCACGATCGATCACGCCATCAATGCCGGCATTGTGTTGTCCGGCCAGGTCGGCACGACCGAGGGCCAGCAGACGGTGTCGCCCGCCGGCACGGCCGCCAGCGAAACCACCAAGGGCGCCGTCGCCGCTGCCGGAGCCGGCGAAGCGGTCAGCGCCGAGGCCGTCACTGCCAACGTCGCGAACCTGTTCACGTCGCTGACGCCGGTGATCGCGAGCGCTCTGGCCGCCGCCATCTCGCAGACCATCGCGGCCCTCGTGCCGGTGGTGGTGACCGCGTCCGGAGGGGCGTCGACCCCTTCCCAGACGCAGGCCAAGGCCGCGTAGATCTCCCCATACGGGAGATCCCTACCGGGGGCGGCTGCGGACGCTTCGGCTCCGTGGCCGCCTCCAAGGGCCTTTTCGTGTGGACCAGAAAGGATAAGACGATGAACTTTTTGCAAATCATTCAAACGATTCTCAGCGTGGCTCCCTCCGGCATTCAGTTGACGCAGGAGGTGGTGGCGCTCGTCCAGGCCATCGAAGCCGCTTTCACCGCCGGCCAGACTCCGGCGACTCACCAGCAGGCCGTGGCGTCGGCTCTCGGCGCCCACCTCGCCAAGACGGCGTAACTCCCCATCCACATGAAGACCGCGCAAGACACGACCACGAGTCAGGGAAGTTTCATGACACCCGAGCGTGTCTTGCGCGATCTCCTCGTGCAGCGCTGGCAGGTCGACCGCCTGATTCCCTACATCCGCAATGCGAGAACGCATTCGGAGGAGCAGGTTGCTCAGGTCGCCGCCAGCATCGTCGAGTTCGGGTGGACGAATCCAATCCTGGTCGGCGCGGACGGAGTGATCATCGCGGGTCACGCGCGCCTGCTTGCCGCCCGGAAACTCGGGATGACCGAAGTCCCGGTCATCGTCCTCGATCACCTCTCCGAAACACAGCGCCGCGCCCTGATCATCGCAGACAATCGTCTGGCGATGAATGCCGGTTGGGACGAGGAGATGCTGCGGGTTGAGCTGGAGTCGCTCCAGGTGGACGGCTTCAATCTGGACATCGTCGGCTTCAGCGATGACGAAATCGAAGCACTGCTCCGGGAGCCGGAAGAGGCTCACGCCGGGAACACCGACGACGATGCAGTCCCGGAGACGCCGGAGACTGCGGTCACAGTCCCCGGCGATGTCTGGATACTTGGTGAGCACCGCCTGCTCTGCGGCGACTGCACGCAGATGGAAGCAGTGGAGAAGGTGCTTGCGGGCGGCCTCGCCGATATGGTCTTCACCGATCCGCCGTACAACGTGAATTACGGCGCGACGATGAAGGACAAGCTCCGCAAGAAGAACCGCAAGATCGCCAACGACAATCTGGGCGAGGGCTTCGAGCAGTTTCTGCGGGACTCCTGCACGAACCTGTTGGCGGTGACCAAGGGCGCTATCTACATCTGCATGTCGTCGTCGGAGATCCACACGCTGCAGCGGGTGTTCCGCGAGGCGGGAGGGCACTGGTCCACCTTCATCGTTTGGGCGAAGAACACTTTCACGATGGGGCGTTCCGATTACCAGCGTCAGTATGAACCGATCCTCTATGGATGGAAGGAAGGCACGGATCATTTCTGGTGCGGCGCTCGCGATCAGGGCGACGTGTGGTTCATCAAGAAGCCTTCGGTGAACGATCTTCACCCGACGATGAAGCCTGTGGAACTCGTGGAGCGCGCCATCAGGAACAGCAGCAAGGGCCGCGATACCGTGCTCGATCCGTTCGGCGGCTCTGGCACGACGTTGATCGCTTGCGAGAAGTCCGGCCGCCAGGCACGCGTCATTGAGTTGGACCCGAAGTACTGCGATGTGATCGTCACCAGGTGGCAGGAGTTCACCGGGAAGCAGGCGATGCACGCAGAGAACGGCCGCGCGTTCGCGGACACGCGCAAGTCAAACGAGGAGGATCGATGCCAACCCCAGGAATCATAGTGGCCGCGATGGCGGTCGCTCTGGTGGTAATCGGAGCGCAGAAGACCGTGCATGGCGTGAAGAAGGTGGGGCACCAGATCGGATGTCTCGCGAAGACGGGGCACAAATGCCCGCCGAAGCCGCCGCCTGCAACGGCGAAGTAGCAGGCCCGGCGCCGGATCTCCAACGTGAGATGGCGCGGTGCCGCGCGGAGATCGCCGCCGTCGAAGCGTTGCTACGGGCCGGTCACCCGGACGTGGATGGCCTGTGCATGGCGCTGGCGGACTGGTCAGAAGAGTTGCGCATCCTGGAGGGCAAACGTGAACGAACACTTTTTGGAGATTCTGGTGCCGGCAATCGGGCTGGTCTCCGGCCTGATCGGGGCATTTGTCGGATTGCAGAACCGCGCCCTGCTGGCGGAGGTTCGGAAGGATCTGGCGGAGCTGGAGAACCGGATCACTACCCGGATTAACGGAACGTATGTCCGCTCGGGAGAATGCCATCTACGCGAAGAAAACATGCACGTCCGGCTTGACACGCTTATGCAGGCAATCCGGAACAGAAACGCCGCCAGCGATTGAACTGGCGGCGCGTTTCGGTGCGGGGCTACTACTGGGCCACCTTGTAAGCGCGCACCCCATCGGGGCGCTTGAAGGATTCGACGGTGAGGCCCATCTTCTTTCCGAGGCTGCCGGAGATGAAGCCGCGGACGCTATGAGCCTGCCACGCGGTCGCGGACATTATGTCCGAAAGCGTGGCGCCATCGGGACGTTTCAACAGGTCGAGGACGATGGCCTTCTTGCTGCCGTCGCGCGCCGTGGGCGCGGCGTCTTTGGCGGTGGCGGCTTTGGTCACCTTCGCCTTCTTCGGCGCAACCGGGGCGGCCTGTGGCGCGGGGGTGGGCGTCAGGGCCTGGATGGCCTTCCAGATGCGTGCGACCGCCGTCTTGCGGTCGGTGAACTTCTTGACCGGCTTCAACTCCCCAAAGGGCGGCGCGCCGGCGAAGGCGTTCCAGACTTCGACGAAGCGCGTGATGGGCCACTCTGCGGAGAGCTTGGCGAACTCCTTTTCGGTGGTGAAACGATCTTGGCCTTCTGAAATCTGCTCGGCGGCTGCGAAGGCGGTGATGTTGTTGTCGGTGTCAATGGTGAAAGTCGTCATGGTTGTCTCCTGTTTCAGAATTCGATCTCGTCGGCGATCCGGCGCGCCTCTTCGTCAGTGAGGCGTTGCAAGCCCCCCTGCTTGATCCATGCGTCAACGGCATCCTGGACAGCGTTCCAGAAGTCCGTCTCGTTGTTGTCGAAGGGGCGCTCAAACGCCCCGCCGTAGCCGTTGGCGTCCGTGTAGTCGTGCAGTTCGCTGAAGGAAGCGCAAGCGCTGGGGACGGTCCCGGCGGCGACGTCCGCGAGGATTTCGGCCTTGGCCCGTTCCACAACGCGGCGCAGTTCGTCGGCGCTGAAGTCCGGCAAACGCGGGTTGCGGATTTGCTCGGGGCAGCCTCCAGCCGGCTTCACCTCCGAGCGGAGGCGGGCGGCTGTGCGGATGCGGATCTCGCGGCCGGTGGCGAGGTTGGTGCCGTACCATCCGCCGCGTGGGTGTTCGCGCGTGATGCGAACCTTGGCCAGCGTGCCGCTGACCTTCACGATGTAGGTCGTGCCGATTTGTACGTTGTGTTTCTGCATGTTCAGTACTCCAGTCCTTTCTGGTCCACCGCGCTGCGGTCGCCCAGGCTGGCGAGGACGTAGGCCAGTTCCTCGGTGACGCGGCCAAGGTCGCCCGGGTAGCCCCAGTTGGCGGGCTCCTGAGCTTGATCTTTCTGGTGCTGTTCCAGGCGGCTGGCAATGCGCTTCAGCAGGTCCTGGCACTCGGCGTGGCGTTCGGCGTAGCAGGCTGCGGCGGTTTGTTTCGTGGTCTTGGTGGTGCGTGGCATCGGACCTATACATCACTTCAGTCGCGGCGAATAGCAACTCTGAAGTTCGAGTTTTCAAAAGAAAGATTCACTGGGCGAACGTATGGCGATGATGGGCATTTCTCTTCGGGCCTACGCACGGATGCGCGGGTGCAGCCTGCCCGCCGTGCAGAAAGCCATCGCCAGCAAGCGCATCACGACGCTGCCTGACGGGAGCATCGACCCCGAGCGTGCCAACCAGGAATGGGCCAGGAACACCTTCGCCGGCCAGACGGTCAATCGAACGGCGGCCGCAGCACCGAAGGAACGGGTCTCCCCGATGTCCGAACCGCCGACAGCGACGGGCGATCCGGTCGCTCAATATCTGCGTGCCCGCGCCGTCAAAACGAGTTTTGAAGCGCGCACAGCGCAGTTGGAATATGAGGAGCGCGCCGGCAAGCTCATCCAGGCGGTGCGCGCCTCGGAGTATGCCGCGAGTTTCTCGGCCATCGTGAAGGACCACCTCCAGGCGCGTGCCGACCGTTTGGCGCCTATGCTGGCCGCCGTCAACGATGAGAAAGCCATCCACCGGCTACTGAAAAACGATGATGAGGCCGTGCTGCGCAAGGTGAGCAAAGCCATCGCCGACGCAGGCTTGTAACATGCATCCGTTCTCCATCCATGAGGTCGGCGCCGCGGCCATGCTGCCGCCGCGCGAGATTACCGTTTCGCAGTGGGCGGATGAGAACCGCGTTCTGACCGGCGGCGCGGCGGCCGAACGGGGCCAGTGGCGCACCCGGCCGTACCAACGCGAGCCGATGGACGTACTCAGCCCCAGCCATCCCTGCCGCCAGGTAGTGGTGCTATCGGGAGCGCAGATCCTCAAGACGGAAGTGCTCCTCAACTTCATCGGCTTCATCGCCGATGTGGATCCGGGGCCGGTGCTGGTCGTCGAGCCGCGCACTGAGGATGCCAAGGCGCTCTCGAAGGACCGCGTGGCGCCCATGTTCCGCGCGACGCCGGCACTCCGTGGGAAGATCGCGCCCGTCAAGTCGCGCGATTCGAGCAACACGACGCTCCACAAGGTTCTGGCAAACGGCGCAGGGCAAATCACGCTGACCGGGGCGATCTCGCCCTCGGGGCTCGCCATGCGGCCGATACGCTATGCACTCCTGGATGAGGTGGACCGTTACCCGGCGAGCGCGGGCACGGAGGGCGACCCGGTATCGCTGGCGATCCAGCGCACCGCGGAGTTCGCCCACAACAAGAAGATCGTCATGGCATCCACGCCGACGATCAAGGGCGTCAGTCGCATCGAGTTGGCGTGGCGGGAAAGCGACCAGCGCGATTACTTCGTGCCCTGCCCACAGTGCGGGTGCTTCCAGGTGCTCGCGTTCGGCGATGGCACGGGGCCGGGCGTGGTGTGGCCGGAGGGGAAGCCCGAAGACGCTGCGTATCGTTGCGCCGGGTGCCACGAGCTGATTCCTCACCGCTTGAAGGCCGAGATGGTGGAACTCGGCGAGTACCGCGCGGCGAACCCGTCCTCGCCGATTCCCGGATTTCGCGTGTCGCAGTTGATCTCGCCCAAGAAGTCCTGGGGAGAGATCGCGGTGGAGTTTCTGGCGGCGAAGAAATCTCCGGAGACGCTCAAAGCATTTCTCAACACGGTGCTCGCTGAATTGTGGGAGGAGACCCACGAAGTAGCGACGGACGCCCACGCGTTGTGGAATCGCTGCGAGCCGTTCGAAGCCGAGGCGCCGGAAGGAGTCGCGCTGATCACGGCTGGAGTCGACGTGCAAGCCGACCGGTTGGAGATGGAAATCGCCGGGTGGGGACGCGATGAGGAATCCTGGTCGATTGCCTACCATGTAATCCCCGGCGATGTGACCCGCAACGAGGTGTGGGAGCACTTGGAAGGCCTGCTGCTCTCCGAGTACCTGCACGCATCCGGGCTGCCGATGCGGATCGTCGCGACGTGCATCGACTGCGGGTTCAAGGATGCCACCGTGCTGCATTTCACGCGCGACCGCTACAACCGGCGTGTCTATGCCACCAAGGGGCGCGCGGGCGAGTCGCCGATCTGGCCTCGCAAGCCGAGCCGGAAGAACCAGACGCCGTTCTTCATGATCGGGGTGGATGCGGCGAAGACGGCGATCTACGACCGGCTGAAGCTTCGGGACGTGGGGCCGGGCTATTGCCACTTCCCGATCGGGCGGGATCTCGAGTACTTTGAGCAGTTGACCGCCGAGAGGAAGTTCACCCGGTACCACAACGGGTTTCCGAAACAGGAATGGCGGAAGCCGGCCAACGCCCGCAACGAAGGCTTGGACGCGCGGGTCCTCGCGTACGCGGCGTTGCACGCGCTGTACGCCAGTGGCTTGAAACTGCCGGTTCATTGTGACCGGTTCGCACGGATGGTGCAGGCGCGGCGGGGGGTGCCCACAATTCCGGCCGTGACGAAGTCGGCCAACAACGCGCAGCCCGCGCCGCCTCCCGCCGAGCGCGGGGAAGACCCATGGATACCGCGCCGCAACTGGTTTGGAAGGAATTGATATGGCCCTGACCGTTCAGCAGTTGCAATCGAACCTGG
>Ga0265316_10003121_pt1 | contig 16885 bp, 18 predicted proteins | sample 4522metaG_FD_202092 | JGI IMG/M metagenome (GOLD analysis project Ga0265316, IMG submission 202092) | Rhizosphere microbial communities from Carex aquatilis grown in University of Washington, Seatle, WA, United States - 4-5-22 metaG | ecosystem: Host-associated > Plants > Roots > Rhizosphere >...
ACGTCCCGCCCGGGCGGCGGACCGAGACGGGACTGATCGGCGTGCTCGTGCCGGAGCTCGCGAACCCGATCTTCCCGGCGCTCGCGCAGGCGATCGAGACGAGGGCTGCCCCGAGCGGGCTCGCGTCCATTCTCTGCAACACGCGCGAGACGGCGTTCCGGGAGGTCGACTACGTCCACATGCTGCTCGACCGCCGGGTCGAGGGGATGATCTTCATCTCGTGCGAGATGACGAACCTGCGCGGCGACCACAGCATCTACCGGCGACTCGTGGACGAGGGTGCACGGCTCGTGTTCGTGAACGGCGCGATGCACACGCTCGACGTCCCGTCGGTCGGCGTCGACGAGCGCGCCGCCGGCGAGATCGCGACCCAGCACCTGCTCGAGCTCGGGCACGTCCGCATCGGCTTCGTCGCCGGCCCGGAGCACTACCTGCCGACCCATCTCAAGGCGGCCGGCCGCGAGACCGCTCTGCGCGCCGCCGGCCTCGACCCCGACCAGCCGACCGCGCACGCCGAGTTCGGGATCGAGGGTGGCCGGAAGGCGCTCGCCGCGCTGCTCGCGCTGCCCGAGCCGCCGACCGGCGTCATCTGCTCGAGCGACGTGATGGCGATCGGCGCGCTGCACGAGGCCGCACGCCGCGGCATACGCGTCCCGGAGGAGCTCTCGATCGTCGGCTTCGACGGCATCGAGGAGACGACGTGGACGACGCCGGCGCTGACGACCGTCGAGCAGCCGATCGCACAGATCGCGGACACGGCGGTGCAGACGCTGCAGACGCTGATCGAGCAGCCGACCCGGCCGTTGCCCAACTCGTACTTCCGGCCGGTGCTGCGCGTGCGCAGCTCGACCGCTCCGCCGGCGAAGGGGAGCGCGTCGCGACGGTCGATCCCGGCCAGGACCGGCTCCTAGCTACTCTGGACTGGACATGGCAGCCGTTCAACTGAAATGCGAGATCGACGGGTGCGGCATGTCGTGGAGCGTGGCGTCGCCCGCGAAGATGAAGGCCTCGATGGACGAGCACCGCAAGAAGTTCCACCCCGGCTGGGTGCAGCCCGAGCCGAAGTCGATGTCGCCGTACCGGCTCGACTACTCAAACCGCTCCCGCCAGTTCTAGCGGGTCACGCCCGATAGCCTGGGGGCGGTGGGTGTGCTCGGACGGCTGAGACCGCGCGGAGCGTTGTGGCGCGACCGCGACTTTCTGCGTCTCTGGTCGGCACAGACCGTCAGCCAGTTCGGCAGCCAGGTCTCCGCGCTCGCGCTGCCGTTCGTCGCGATCCTCGCCCTGAAGGCGACGACGTTCGAGATCGCGGCGCTCGGCGCGATCGAGTTCGCGCCGTTCGTCCTCCTGACGCTGCCGGCGGGCGTCTGGGTCGACCGGATGCGGCGGCGTCCTCTGATGATCGTCGCCGATTGGGGCCGTGCGGCCGCCCTCGGGTCGGTGCCGGTCGCCTGGGCGGCCGGAGGGCTGACGCTCGCTCAGCTGTACGTCGTCGGCTTCCTCACGGGCTGCCTGACCGTCTTCTTCGACGTCGCGTACCAGTCGTACCTCCCGTCGCTCGTGGCGCGCGAGCACCTCACGGAGGGAAACGCCAAGCTCGAGGTGAGCCGTGCCGCCGCGCAGGTGACCGGCCCCGGACTCGCCGGCCTCCTCGTGGCCGCCGCGACGGCGCCGTACGCCGTCGTCGCGGACGCAGTCAGCTTCGTCGGCTCCGCGCTCTTCGCGTCAGGTATCCGCCGCGCCGAGCCGCCGCTCCCGGTGGTCGTCGAGCAGCCGCGGATGCGAACGGAGATCAAGGACGGGCTGCGCTACACACTCCGGCACCCGCTGCTGCGGCCGCTCATCCTCCAGATCGGGCTACAGAACTTCTTCCTGAACATGATCGGCGCGATCCTCGTCGTGTACGCCGTCCGCGGCCTTCACCTGTCGTCGGCGAAGGTCGGCCTCGTCTTCTCGCTCGGAAACCTCGGCCTCCTCGTCGGCGCGCCGATCGCCGGGCGCCTCGCCGCACGGTTCGGAATCGGCCCGACGCTCGTCTGGGGCGGGCTCGCGACCGGATGCTCGTACCTCCTGATCGCGGTCGCGCCCCGCTCGCTCGCGATCCCGTTCCTCGCGCTCGCGCAGTTCGGCTGGGCGTTCGGGGCCGTCCTCTACTACGTGAACGGCATCAGCCTCATCCAGGCGATCACGCCCGACCGGCTGCTCGGCCGCGTGAACGCATCGCGCCGGTTCGCAGTCTGAGGCGTGATCCCGCTCGCAGACCTCTGCGGCGGCGCGCTCGGCTCACGCTACGGGCTGCACACCGCGATCTGGGTCGGCGCGATCGGCGCCTCGCTGTCGATCGCGCCCCTCCTGTTCTCGCCGATGCACACGGTGCGGCGCGTCGAGGACGCGGAGGCGCTCGTCCATCGGCTGAACGAGCAGTTCCTCGGGCCGAGCGCCGGCTAGAAGTGCGAGGTGAGCCCGGCGCCGCTCGCGTCGCCGTCGTCCGGGCCGGCGTCCTCGGCGTTGCGATACCACGAGTACGCGTAGACGCCGTCGTCGAGGCCGCGCGCGAACGGCGTCAGCTTCAACGGGTGGAACGTGTCGCACATCACCGCGAGCTCGTGCGTTTCGTGCATGCCGATGCTCCGCTCGGCGAGGCCCGGCTGCGGGCCGTGCGGCAGGCCCGACGGGTGCAGCGTGATCGAGCCGATCTCGACGCCCTTGCGCGAGCCGAAGTCGCCTGAGACGTAATAGATCATCTCCTCCGACTGCAGGTTCGAATGGTGGTACGGGATCGGCACCGCCTCCGGGTCGAAGTCGAGCTTGCGCGGGCAGAACGAGCAGATGACGAAGTTCTGGCCCTGAAAGGTCTGGTGCGACGGAGGCGGCTGGTGGATCCGGCCCGTGATCGGCTCGAAGTCGTGGATCGAGAACGTCCACGGATAGAGGTAGCCGTCCCAGCCGACGACGTCGAACGGGTGGTAGTCCACGACGTACGTCTGATAGCCGCCGCGCACACGCACCTTCACCAGGAACTCGCCCTGCTCGCGCACCGTGCGCAGCTCCGTCGGCGGGTGGATGTCGCGGTGGTAGTACGGCGCCCCCTCCACGATCATCCCGTACTCGTTGCGGTAGCGGCGCGGGATCTCGATCAGGCCCGGCGTCTCGAAGACGAGATGGCGCTGCGCGCCCTCGGGCGCGAAGCGGTATGTCGTGCCGCGCGGGACGACGACGTAGTCGCCCTCCTTGTAGGGGACGTCCCCGAACGTCGTCTCGAGGGTGCCCGCGCCCTCGTGGACGAAGATCACCTCGTCGCCCTCGCCGTTGCGGAAGAAGTAGTCCATCCGCTCTGCCGGTCGGCAGAGCGCTATTTCCACATCGCTGTTCCACAGCAGCACCCGACGTCCGGTGATCTCGTCTCCCGACGGCTCGACGCCGGCCGTCTTGAAGTGCCGGTGCGCGTGCTGGTCGGGCAGCCACTCCTCGCGCTCGATCGGCTCGAAGCCCGCGAGGTCCATCACACGGCACGGCGAGTGGAGGTGGTACAGGATCGACTCGTTGCCGGTGAACCCCTCGAGCCCCATCACCTCCTCGGTAAGGAGCGTGCCGTCGTCGCGAAACTGGATGTGACGCTTCCGCGGAACGGCGCCGAGACGCTGGTAGAAGGGCACAGCGGAAGGATATTCCTACGCGCCGTAGCGCCGGATCCACTCCGCCAGGAACGGCTCGGCGATCCGGTATGCACCCGGCCCCAGGCGTGCGACGAGCTCGTCCGTGACGAGCGCGTCGAGGGCGCGCTGGACGCTGGACGGCGCCGGCAGCCCGTGGCGGCGCCGGTACTCGTCGCTCGTCGCCGCGTCGGGCGGGTCGGCGGCGAGCGCCTGCAGGACGACCCGCTGCGCGCGCGACGCGCCTTCCCAGACGTGGGTGAAGTACGCGTTCTCGGAGCGGAGGACGCGCGCCATCGCCGCGTCGAGGCCGGCAGCCGTCGCCGCTCCGCCGGCGGGCGTCTCCTCCCAGAGCGCGTAACAGAGCTCCTGCGTGCCGTAGGGATGCCCCCACGTGATCGCGAGCACGTCGCCGACGACGGCAGGCGGCGCCTCCTTGCCCGTGCCGGTGAAGCGCTCCGCGATGAAGACCGCGAAGGCGTCGACAGGGATCGGGCCGAGCTCGATGTGCTTCGCGCTGCGCCAGAACGGCTCGTTCACGTCGTTGAAGAGCTCCTCCATCAGCGACCGCTTGCTGCCCAGGTAGACATGCGAGACGTCCGGTTGCGACTGGAAGACGGCGCGCATGAGCGCCGGCAAGCCCGGGTCGAGCTTGATCACCTGCTGGAACTCGTCGAAGACGAGCGCGACGCGACGCCCGCGCTCGGCGGCGAGCTCGGCCGGCAGCTCGAGCAGCCGCTCGAGCGTCGCGTTCACGTCCTCCCGCGAATGGCCGGCCGTGAAGCTGAAGCCGAGCGAGCCGTCCTGCGGGTCGAGCGTCATCACCGGCCGGATGCGCAGGCCGCGGAAGATCTCGGCGGCCCGCTCGCGCACCCGGTCGAGCGGCGACGACACCTGCTCGTAGAGCGCCTGGGCGAGCTTTGCCGCGAGCTGCTCTCTCGTCGCGGTGCGCATGAGGTCGACCTGGGCGACAAGCACCTCGTCCCGCCGGACGAGCTCCTGCGTCGCCCGCCAGACGAGCGAGGTCTTGCCGTACCGGCGCGGCGCGAAGACGACGACGTTCTGGCCGTTGCGGACGTCGGCCTCGAGCTCGCGCAGCTCCGCCTCGCGGTCGGTGAAGCCCTCGTCGAGGGCGAGATCGCCGAAGTTGAACGGGTTGACCGGCTCAGACATTGTTCATTCGCATGATTGCGATTCGCAATTTAGCGTATAACAGCGTGCGCGGGAACGCGAATCGCATTCAGGCGAGTGCCAGCGCGGCGAGTCTCCGACCCACCGCCGGCGCGAACTTGAAGCCGTGCCCGGAGCACGCCGAGCCGACGACGACCCGCCCGCGCCGCTCGAGGACGAACTCCTCGTCCGCGGTGCTCGTGTAGAGGCAGGTGTCCGGCTCGACCGGTTCGGGGTCGACGCCGGGAAGCCGCTCGCGCACCCAGCCCGCGATGCGCGCGACCAGGGCCGGATCCGGGGAGCCCGCCGCGTCCGGGTCCGCCTCCGCTCCTGCATGGTGGACCCCCGCCTTGAGACCGAAGACCGGGTCGTGGAGCGCGTACAGCGCGTGACCGCCCGTCGCATCGTCCAGCTCGACGACGGACGGCGGCGGCGGCCCTTCGTGCCGGAAGTACGCAACCGTCTCGCGCGTCACGCGCACCGGCAGGTCCGGCACGAGCGACGACGCCCAGGCGCCGGCGGTCACGACGACGACGTCGGCGTCCAGCTCGTCGAGCGACGCCACGCGCCGTCGCGTCTCGACTCGCGCGCCGCGCGCAACGGCGAGATCGAGAAACGCGTGGCGCGCGAAGTCGGCGCGCACGACACCCGCCTCGGACTGATGCAGCGCTGTCCAGCCGGCCGGCAGGACGACGCCGAGCTGCCGCGCCGCGGCGGTGTCGAGCGGCCGGTAGGGAGCACCGCACGCGTCGAGCGCCGCAGCCGAGGTCAGCTCGGGCGACGAGGCGAGCTCGACGAGCCCGTAGAGCCCCAGCAGCTCCGCGCCGGACTGCGCCTCGAGCTCGCGCCAGCCGGCGATCGCCTCGGCGGCGAGACGCACCCAGTGCGCCTCCGGATACGCAAGCCGGACGATCCGGGAGCGGCCGTGGCTCGAGCCGCGAGCGTGATCGAGGTCGAACTGCTCGACGACGGTCACCTCGGCGCCGTGCTCGGTCAGCGCCCAGGCGGCGGCGCAGCCCATCACGCCGGCACCGACGACCGCGACGCGTGTCACGCAGCGACGGTATTGCGGAGCGGCCAGAACGGGTACGACGGAAGCTCGAGCTCGACGCTCTCTCCCGCGCGCACCAGGTCCTTCGCAACCGCCAGCCCCGTGGCGATCACGTCGCCCGGGAGCAACCGCGTGTTCGCGGCGGCACGAGTCAGGACGTCCTCCTCGAACTCGCGTCCGAGCTCGAACTGAGGCGGCGTGAGCACGACGGGGCCGAGCGAGATCGCGAAGTCGTGCGCCTTGGCGCCGACGAGACCGGGCGCGAACCAGTCGTTCATGAGCGTGTACCCGCCGAACACACCCTCCGCACCCACGATCGCCGCGAGACGCAGGACCGGCTGGATCTCGTCGACGCCCGCCGGCAGGCGAACGACGTCCTCGGGGCCGTGGATCGCGGCCGGGTTGGCGAAGCGGAAGTCCTTGCCGTCGAAGATGCGCACGGACGGCGGCCGCAGCACGGGCGCGCGCAGGTCGACCTCGGCGAGCGGGTACTCCGCGTGCTCGCGCGCGGTTCCGCCGCCGGTGAAGAACGCCTGCAGCGTCTGAGCGGCGAGCTGGATCACGCGGTCGCCGTCGATGCGGCCGGGCCAGCCGCGCTCGAGCTCGCGCTCCTTCGGCGAGAACATGCAGAGGATCACGCCTGCGGCTCCGTGTGCACGATCACGTCGGTGATCTCCGGGCGCTCGAGGCGGATCAGCTCCTCGATGCGGCTCGCCTCGGCGTGCGCGCCGGCGAGGGTGGCGCCGCCGAGCCGCAGCGTCAGGTAGGCGACGAGCCCGTCGTCGGTGTGCACGAAGCGGAGACCCTCCGGTGCCTCACCGGTCACGTTGCGCACGATCCGCGAGACGATCTCGGCGTCGACGGCGACCTCGGCCTCGCGCGGACGCGTCCCCGCCGCCTCCTCCATGAGCGGCTCGAGGTGCGTCTGCACGGCCGACACCTCGGGCACGGCGTCGTAGATCGCGCGCTCGACCTCCTCTGCGATCGAGTGCGCCTGCTCGAGCGAGAGGTCGCCGGGCAGCTTCAGGTGGAGCGACAGCTCCGTGCCGGAGCCCCCGACCGAGACGACGCTGACGTTGTGCACCTCGCGCACGCTGCGCACGCCGAGCGCCGCCGCGTGCGCGCGCTCGCGGACGTCCACCTGGTCGAGCGGCTCGACGTGGACGACGACGTCGGCCTGCGGCAGCGCCGCCTGGACCGCGCGCTCGACGGCGTCGGCGGCGGCGTGCCCCTGGCCGACGGCGGAGTCGAAGGAGACGCCGATGACGACGTCCGCGAACTGCTTCCCCGACGCCTGGCGCATACGCAGCCGGCGCAGCTCGACCGCCGGCTCGATCGCGATGATCGCCCTGCGGGCCGCCCGCTCCGCATCGGCGGGAGCACGGTCCATGAGCACGTCGACGTTGCGCCGCATCAGGCGCACCGCCGCTCCGAGCACGAGGACCGCGACGAAGAGCGCAGCGATCGAGTCCGCATTCCCGTACCCGGCACGCACGAACAGGAGCCCGACGAGGACGGCGACCGATCCGGCGAGATCGCTCGCAAAATGGAGCGCGTTCGACGACAGCGCGGCGCTCGAGTACCGTCGCGCCGCTCGTGCGGACGCCGTCGTCCGGAAGATGTCCACGACGATCACGATTCCGATCACCGCGATCGCCCACCATTTCGCGTGCACGTGCGGGTGCGCGCCCCCGGTCAGCCGCACGATCGCGCGCCAGACGATCGCACAGCTCGCGATCACGAGGATCGCTCCCTCGCCGAGCGCTGCGAGGTGCTCGGCCTTGCCATGCCCGTACTGGTGCCGCGTGTCCGCCGGCCGCACGGCCACGCCGACGGCGAAGAACGTCAGCAGAGCGGCGATCAGGTCTGTGCCGGAGTGGACGGCCTCCGAGAGCAGGGCGAGGCTGCCCGTGGCGAGGCCCGTGCCGAGCTTCAGCCCGATCAGGGCCGTCGCGGCGACCACGGAGAACAGCGCGGTCCTTCGCTGCGGCGTCATGTGCGAAGCGTATTGCCGGCTGAAGTGCTGCGCACTTCAGCCGGTGAAAAGTTGTGCTCCGCAGAGCGCGCGGCGGCAAAGCCGCCGCGCTCTTACGTGACCAGGGGCGACGGGGGCTGGAGGCGCGCCCTCGGGCTTGGCGCAGGCGAACGTCTACGACCGCAACCTGGTTTAAACCAGGTTGCGGTCTTCGGCGCCGTCGCGCGAAGCGTTCGCTCGGCTACACGGGCTCGAGCGGCCAGAGCACGACGTCCTGGCGCGCGGCAAAGTGGCACAGCGGAGTCCCGCTCAGCTCGAGCGGCGCGATCGTCACCAGCTCGAGCTCCGCTTCCGCGCGCTGCAGCGCCCACGGGCCGTGGTGGTTCTCGCCCCGCAGGAGCGCGCCGCCCGTGTCCGTCGCGTACAGGCAGTAGCGCTCTGCGAGGAACGACTCGAGCGAGCCCGGCTGCGTCTGGAACACCTTGCCGACCGCGCGGTAGCGGCCGCTGAAGACGCGGCCGGGATCCCCCACGCGGGCGCACTCGACCTCGACCCAGCCGTCGTGGCGCTCGAGCGACATGCGCGCGTGGGAGTACGGAAGCCCGGTCAGGCGGCGCGAGAGCCCGGCGACGAGGCGGCTCGACGCGTCGATGCCGAGGAACCACACGCCCGGCTTTCCGTCGGCCGCCCGGACGTACGTGCGGACGTTGAGCTCGCAGAACGACGACAGGCCGGGCAGCGGCAGCATCCCCCGCGCGCGCAGCCCGGTCAGCCGGAAGGGCGTGATCCCGAGCCAGGCGCTCCCGTCGTGCATCTCGACCTCGAGCGCGTCGGGCACGAGCGCGCGGACGTCGTCGAACGGGACGCGCCAGTGCGCAAACAGCACGTCCTCCCAGGTCTGGGCGAGCGCCCAGCGCCGTTCCGGCAGCGGCCACGGCCGGTGCTCGACCCGGTCGAGCGAGTGCGCCTGCCTCGCAGCCGTCCCGTCCGCCACTACAGGTTGCCGCGCAGTGCTTGCTCGCGCTCGATCGCCTCGAACAGCGCCTTGAAGTTGCCGTCGCCGAAGCCGCGGGCGCCGTGTCGCTCGATCACCTCGAAGAAGACGGTCGGCCTGTCCTGCGCGGTCTTCGTGAAGATCTGCAGTAGGTAGCCGTCGTCGTCGCGGTCGGCGAGGATCTTGTGGCGGCGCAGGTCTTCGTAGTCCTCGTCGATCTCGCCGACGCGCGCCGGCACGTCCTCGTAGTACGCGTCCGGCGTGTCGAGGAAGATCATCCCGCGCTCCTTCAGCGCCTTGACGGCCTCGACGATATTCGACGTCGCGAGCGCGATGTGCTGCGCGCCGGCGCCGCCGTAGAACTCGATGTACTCCTCGATCTGGCTCTTGCGCTTCCCCTCGGCGGGCTCGTTGATCGGGAACTTGATCTTGCCCTCGCCGTCCGCCATCACCTTCGACATCAGCGCGGAGTACTCGGTCGAGATGTCCTCGTCGGAGAAGTGGATCATCTCGGTCATCCCGAAGACGCGTTCGTAGTACTCGACCCAGTCGTTCATCCGCCCGAGCTCGACGTTGCCGACGATGTGGTCGATGTTCGTGAGCCCGACGCCCCGGTTCGCGTTGCCGTTCGAGGACAGGGACTTGAAACCCGGCTTGAACGGGCCTGCGTAGTCGGCCCGGTTCACGAACGTGTGGATCGTGTCGCCGTACGTCGCGATCGCCGAGAGCTCGAGCGTCCCGTGCTCGTCCTCGGCCCGGTACGGCTCGACTACGCCGCGCGCGCCGCGCTGCACCGCCTGCCGGTACGCCTCGGTCGCGTCGGGCACCGTCAGCGCGATGTCCTTGACGCCGTCGCCGTGCCGCGCGTGATGCTTCGTGATCTCGTGCTCCTCGCGCAGCGCGGAGGTGACGACGAACCGGACCGCGCCCTGCTCGAGCACGTACGAGGCGCGGTCGCGCACGCCGGTCTCCGGGCCCGAGTACGCGGTGCGCGAGAACCCGAGCGCCTGCTCGTAGAAGAAGGCCGCCTGCTTCGCGTTGCCGACCCAGAGCTCGACGTAGTCCCAGCCGAGCAGGGGCATGAAGTCGTCGGCCATCGACGGATTATGCCGTCACTCGAGCTGGGCCGGAGGAGCCGGCGGGTGGTGCCAGACCCGCTCGAGGAGAATCCCCGCGAAGATGAGAACCCCGCCGCCGATCTCGAGCGGGTGCAGCGTCTCGGAGAGCAGGATCAGCGCAAAGAAGACCGCGAAGAAGGGCTGGAGGTTCCCGAACAGGGACGCCCGGGACGGGCCGACGCGGTGGATGGCCGTGAACCAGAGGATGTTCGTCAGGAACAGCGGCCCGATCACGGCGTAGCCGAAGCCGAGCCAGGTCTTCCAGTTGAACGAGAACTGCTGTGCCGCCACCTGCGGGATGCTGATCAGCGCGAGCGGTATCCAGCCGATGCCGAGCACGAGCGAGCTGATCCGGAACGGCGAGTAGCGGCGCATGAGCGGCCGGATCGAGACCGTGTACGACGCCCACGTGAACGCGAGCGCGATGGCGAGCAGGTCGCCCTCGAGACCGGCCGAGAACCCGGAGCCCGCCGCCGCGGCGATCAGCGCGACGCCGACGAACGTGATTCCCGCAGCGATCCAGAACACCCGCGAGAGGTGCTCGAGCCGGAAGGCGAGGGAGATCAGCCCGACGAACACGGGCGTCGTGCCGAGCAGCAGGGCAACGGTCGAGGCATGCGTGAGCTTCAGGCCGTAGACGAAGCAGACCTGGTTGAGGACGATCATCGAGGCCGCGAGAAGGACGAGCCCGAGGTCGCGGCGCTCGATCCGGAACGAGCGCTCCCGGTAGTACGTGAACGCCCAGAAGAGCACGATCGCGACGAAGTAGCGGATCGTCCCGTAGGCGAGCGGCGACCAGCCGTGGGTGAGGACGTACCTCGTGACGGTGATGTTCAGGGCCCAGAGCAGGACGGTCCCGAACAGCATCCCGTCCACGGGGGTCACTCGCCGCACACCCGCGAGACTACTGTCGGTTAAGGTTGTGCCGATGGCCGAGCCGACCTTCGCCGACGTCGACGCCCTCGTCGGGCCGGCGACGCCGCACTTCGCCTACCAGCTCCGCGCCCGCGTCGAGGAGCTCGTCCTCGACCTGGACGAGACCCATCCCGTTCGCCGCTACGCCGAGGAGAAGATGGCCCTGCTCGACCGTCTCGGCCACGCGTCGTCGAAGGCCCACGACGGCGGACGAGAGCCGCGCTCACGGCCCGGCTGGTCGGAGCTTCCGAGCTCCGCACCGGCCGACGAGCCGCTGCCGCGGCGGCGATGAGCCTCCGGGGATCGTCGGTCCTCGTGACCGGCGGCACGCGGGGAATCGGGCTGGCGATCGCCCTCCGGCTCGTGCGCGACGGCGCGGGCCGCGCCGTCCTCGGCTACATGCGCAACGACGCCGCGGCCGAGACGGCCGCCGAGCAGGTGCGCGCTGCGGGCGCGGAGCCGGTGCTCGTACGCGGCAACGTCTCGACGCCGCGGGTGATCGAGGAGCTCGCCGCGGCCGGGCCGTACCGCGTCGTCGTGCACAACGCGGCGACGGGTGTCGCGCGTCCGGCGCTCGACACCGACGACAAGCACTGGGACTGGACGATGAACGCGAACGCGCGCGCACTGCTCGCGCTCGCCCGCGCGACCGCGCCGGCGATGGAGGACGGCTCGTCGTTCGTCGCGATCTCGAGCCTCGGCTCGCACCGCGTGCTCGACAACTACGTCCTGATCGGGACCTCGAAGGCCGCGCTCGAGTCGGTCGTCCGTTACCTCGCGGTCGAGCTCGCGCCGCGCGGCATTCGCGCGAACGCGGTCTCGGCGGGCGTCGTCGAGACAGGTGCGCTCGAGCATTTCCCGAACAAGGACGAGATGCTCCGCTCGGTCGAGCGCACACCCGCGGGACGGCTCGTCGCGCCGGACGACGTCGCGGCCGCCGTCTCGTTCCTCTGCTCCGACGACGCGGCGATGGTGCGCGGGCACACGCTGATCGTCGACGGCGGCTTCTCGCTGCTTGCGTGATGGAGCCGACCGAGCACAACCGGCGTGCATGGGACGAAGTGCACCGGCGGCGCGCCCAGGGCCGGCGCAGCGGGCTGCCGCCGATCGTGCGCAAGACCCTCGGCGACCTGACGAAGAAGCGGGTCCTGCACCTGCAGTGCGCGACCGGCGAGGCGAGCGCGGAGCTCGCGGAGCTCGGCGCGGTGGTGACGGGTGTCGACTTCTCGACGGAGGCGCTCGACGCCGCGCGGGAGCGCTGGCCGAAGATCCTGTGGATCGAGGCCGACGTGCAGTTGCTGCCGGTGAAGCTGCGACGCGGCCGCTTCGACCTCGTCTACTCGGCCGAGGGCGTGCTCGCCGGCCTCGACGACCTCGACGCGTGGGCGCACGGCATCGTCGACGCGCTGCATCCGCTCGGCGAGCTGCTGATGTTCGAGGAGCATCCCATCGCCGAGTGTGTGGACGGGCTGCTGCGCTGGCATGCCGACTACTTCGCCGTGTGGCGGCTCGGCCAGGTCGTGACGGCGCTCGCGCGGGCGGGGCTCGTCGTGGAGGCGCTGGAGGAATACCCGGGCGACTCGTCGTGGCGGCGGCACGACAAAAGGATTCCGGGGACCTTCATGCTCTACGCACGCAGGCGGTGAACAACTGCGACCAGGTCGCGACTTCGTCGCGACCTGGTCGCTGCCGTCGACCTCACGCCCTTCCCAACACGCGCCCGACAGTCGCCTTGGCGATGGCGCCCGCCATCGCCGGATTCTCCTGCAGGCGCCGCAGCGAGTAGCCGTACCAGTGCTCCCCGAACGGGACGTAGACGCGGAGGCGGTGCCCTGCCGCGACGAGTGCGCGCGCCCGCGCTTCCCGCACGCCGAGCAGCATCTGGAACTCGTAGGCGTTCCGCTCGAGCCCCCGCTCCTCGATCCGCGTCAACGCCTCGCCGATCAGCCACTCGTCGTGCGTCGCAATCCCGACGTACGCGCCCGCGTCGAGCAGCGCGTCGAGCGAGCGGACGTAGCTTGCGCGTACCGCCTCGGCGTCCGTGTAGGCGAGCGAGGGCGGCTCGACGTAGATGCCCTTGCAGAGGCGGACGTTCGGCTTCAGGTCCGCGAGCGAGTGCACGTCGTCGAGCGTGCGGCGCAGGTACGCCTGCAGCACGACGCCGATGTTGGCGTGACCGGCTTCGCGCAGCTCGCGGTAGAGCCGTAGCGTCTCGTCCGTCGTCGAGGAGTCCTCCATGTCGATGCGCACGAAGTTGCCGTCCGAGGCCGCGTGCCGGACGACGTCGACGAGGTTCTTGCGACAGAGGTCGTAGGAGAGCTCGAGGCCCAGTGCGGTCAGCTTCACGCTGACGTTGGCGTCGAGGCCGCCCTGCCGGATGGCCTCGAACACGTCGCGATACGCCTGAGCGATCGTGCGCGCCTCGTCCTCGTGCGTGATCTCCTCGCCGAGCACGTCGATCGTCGCGAGCATCCCCTCGCCGTTCAGCTTCTCCACCGCGTGGACGGCATCGTCGAGCGTCGAGCCGGCGATGTAGCGGCCCGAGAAGAACCGCACGACCGGCTTGGGGACAGCCGGAAGCAGGCGAACGATTGCCCGGTCGAGCAGCGTCAACGTTCGCGCATGAAGCCCTGGCGCGCTGCGCTCACGAGCGCCACCGCCTCGGGAAACAGCACGCGCATCGCGTCGCGCAGCGCGATCGTCTGCTCGTCGACGCCGCCGATCGTCTGAACCTGGGCGAGCGCGGCTGACGTCAGCTCCACCGCGGTGTTCAGCGTCAGCGTCGCGAACTGCTCCCGCTGGGCCTCCTGCACGTGCTCGGCCTGCTGCTCCGCGAACTCGCGCAGTCCCCGCATGAGCTCGTCCGGGTCGCCCCCGAACGGGAGTCCGAATCCGCCACCTTCCATGCGGTCGAGTGTAGCCGTCCGCCCTTACGACAGCGGGAGCTTGTAGCCCTGCTCGATCTCGGCCGCGAGCCCTTCGACGGCGGGCAGGGCCTGCTGCATCGCAGCGGCGAACGGGGAGCCTGCTTCCTCGCCGAGGGCCTGCTCGAGCCGGCGGGAGGCCGCGCCGAGCACGTCGAGGTAGCCGGAGGTCGCCGCCCGCGGGTGGGGCCGCAGGGCCGCGTGCAGCGCCGCCGCCGCCGCCTCGGCCTCCTCGATTCCCTCGGGCTTCTCTCTCGCGCGGATCTCGGCCAGCCGGGCCTGCAGCTCGGGCAGGTCTCCCCCGCCCGCGACCTCCTCGGCGACCTCGCACAGCGCGGCGAGCGACGCGGCCTCCCGGACGAGCCTGCGGTTGGCCACCGGCCGCGCCTCGCCGTCGAGGGCGAGCCACGAGCGGCCGCCTGCCGACGCGTACGCGCAGAGGTAGATCCGTCCCGTGTCGACGGGCTCGGCCACGAGGATGCCGCTCACGTGCTCTTCAGCGCCGGCGAAACCTGCCGCCGCCTCGGCGATGCGCTCCAGGTCGTCGCTCAGCGCCACTGCGCAAGACTAGACTCGCGTCGTGGCCGAGCTCTCCGCGAGGACGCACCAGGCGCGAGAGCTGTTCGCGCCGCTCGGACCGACCTACGACCGCTACGCGGGGCTGCTGTCGTTCGGACAGGATCCGCGCTGGCGCGCGTTTCTCGTCTCGCGCATCCCGGCGGGTGCAGCGCGCGTCCTCGACGTCGCCAGCGGAACGGCGGCGGTGGCGATCGAGCTGGCGCGCCGCAGCCCGGACCGGACCGTGCTCGGGATCGACCAGAGCCCGGAGATGCTCGCCGCGGGGCACGCGCGTGTCGAAGCGGCCGGCCTCGGCGGGCGGATCGAGCTGCGCGAGGGGCGAGCCGAGTCGCTGCCGTTCGGCGACGCGGAGTTCGACGCGCTCACGTTCACGTACCTCCTCCGCTACGTCGACGACCCGGCCGCGACGCTCGGCGAGCTGGCGCGCGTCGTGCGGCCGGGCGGCACGATCGCGATGCTCGAGTTCGCGCTGCCGCGCGGCGTGTGGCGCCCGTTGTGGGAGCTGTACGTCCGCCTCGGGCTGCCGCTCGCGGGCGCCACGGTTTCGGCCGGGTGGCACGAGGTCGGACGGTTCCTCGGCCCGAGCATCCGCGGCTTCTACGAGCGCCTGCCGCTCGAGACCCAGCTCGAGCTGTGGGACGCGGCCGGCGTCACGGACATCCGTTACCGCCGTCTGAGCCTCGGCGGCGGTGTCGTCGTCTGGGGAACGCGCGCGTGAGCCGTCCGGCGTTCTACGCGCTGCGGCCCGGAGGCTGGCGCGACTACGTGACGCTGCTGCACCCGCCGTACACGCTCTGGCACCTGTCGTACGTCGCAGTCGGCGCCGCGCTCGCGCAGACGATGAAATGGGGGCTGCTCGGGTGGACGGTGCTCGCGTTCCTGCTCGCCATGGGCGTCGGCGCGCATGCGCTGGACGAGCTCAACGGCCGGCCGCTGCGAACGGAGATCCCCGGGCGCGTGCTGGGCACGCTCGCGGCCTGCTCGGTGGCCGGCGCGTGCGCGATCGGTGTGATCGTCGCGGCGGACTCGAACCTCTGGCTGCTCGCCTTCGTCGTCTTCGGCGCCGCCGTCGTGGTCGCCTACAACCTCGAGCTGTTCGGCGGCGCGATCCACTCCGACCTCTGGTTCGCAGCGGCATGGGGCGCGTTCCCCGTGCTGACCGCGTACTTCGCGTCGGCCGAGCGGATCCGCGCCGAGGCCGCAGCGGCCGCAGCCTTCGCGTTCCTGACGAGCCTCGCGCAGCGCCGGCTCTCGACCCAGGCACGGCTCGTGCGCCGCCGGACCGCGTCCGTCGAGGGGCGCCTGACGCTCGACGACGGCGAGACGCTCGCGGTGGACGCGGAACTGCTCGCCCGCGCGCCCGAGGTCGCGCTGAAGCTGCTGGCCGCGGCGATGCCGGTGCTGGCGGGAGCGCTGCTGCTCGCGCGTATTCCGTGAGAAGTGCTGCGCACTTCTCACGGGAAGGTGTTGTGCTCCGCAGAGCGCCCGGCGGCGCAGCCGCCGGGCTCTTATGTGACCAGAGGCGACCGGTTCGGGTAGCGCGGCCGGTGGTGGCTTCGCCATCCCCGTCCGCGTGAGGTCGGCCTCCACCTAACGCCTGCGGCGTTAGCCTCCGGCCCTCGAGCGGTCGCCGAGCGGCGGCTTCAACCTCCTCCAGGCCAACGGTCCAGGGCCGGAACGAACGCGGCCGCAGGCGCGTTCGTGCAGGCCGGACCCACGCGCGTGGGGATGGCGCAGCCACCACCGCGCGCGCTCCCGGGACCCTTGGCTCACGGCAGAAAAGAGCGTGGCGGCTCCGCCGCCGCGCGCTCTGCGGAGCACAACATCTCTCCCGCGCGAAGAGCGCAGCTCTTCGCGCGGTCGCTGCCGTACGATGGAGTGATGGCGCTGACGACGATCTTCGACGTCTTGTTTGCCGCAGCCGCGGTTCTCACGGCCCTGGTGCTCGCCGGGACGGGGCTGCGCCTGCTGGCGCCGGTCGTCGCGGCCGCCGAGGCGGCGCTCGTCTCCGTCGCGGCCGTCGCCGGCTGGGTGGTGTTCGCGCTCAAGCCCGGCCATCCCAAGGAGCTCGGCGTCGCCGCCGGCGGACTCACCGCCGCGGCGCTCGCCGGCGTCGGCTCGCTGCTGCTGCGCAAGGCCCTCGTGCGCGTGGATGCGACCGACACTCATCTCGCAGCGGCGGAGGCACGGCTGCGTGCGCTGATCGACGAGGAGGCGGCCGCCCGGGCGGCGGAGCTCGAGCGCACGCTCGCGCGCGCTCGTGCCGATTCCGTGTCACTGCTCGTCGAGGAGGAACGCCGCATCGCGGACGAGCGTCGCCGCGAGTTCACAGAACGCGAGCGGGGCTCGACTGCGTCGCTCGTCGAGGCCCTCACGGCCACGCAGGCGCAGGTCGAGCAGCGACTCGCCGGCTGGGCCCAGGACCTCGACCGCGCCGCCGAGACGACGAAGGCGCACATCGCCGACCTGGAGCGGCGGCAGAAGCTGCTCGTCGCCGACGTCGGGC
>Ga0265316_10003123_pt1 | contig 16878 bp, 7 predicted proteins | sample 4522metaG_FD_202092 | JGI IMG/M metagenome (GOLD analysis project Ga0265316, IMG submission 202092) | Rhizosphere microbial communities from Carex aquatilis grown in University of Washington, Seatle, WA, United States - 4-5-22 metaG | ecosystem: Host-associated > Plants > Roots > Rhizosphere >...
CATTTTAGTTCCTTCCCCCGCTCTTGTAATAATTGTTTTAATCTCGTGGGGTGTAAGATTCTGTGCTTCATCAACTATGAAGAAAATGCTTGAAAGACTACGGCCTCTTATGTATGCCAGCGGAGTTATTAACAGCTTGTCATCTTTCATCATATCATTGATCCTCAAAAATTCTGGACTCTGGTGACTGAATTTATGTTTGATAACCGTGAGATTATCATATAGAGGTTGCATATACGGGTCCATCTTTTCTTTAACATCGCCTGGCAAAAAGCCAAGATCGCGATTAGCCAGAGGAACAATAGGACGAGCAAGAAAAATCTGTTTGTATCTCTTATGTTGCTGCAATGCTGCTGCAAGAGCAAGAAGCGTTTTCCCGGTTCCTGCTTTGCCGGTTAATGAGACAAGCTGAATATCAGGATTTGAAAGAGCTTCGATAGCGAATGTCTGTTCGGCATTCCTTGGATCAATCCCGTATGTTGTTTGTTTGATTACCCTGCTAAGGGTTTTGTTAACAGGGTTATAATGTGCAAGAGCACTGGACCCGTTGTTTTTCATAATAAAAAACTGATGGCCGGTGAGGTTTGGTTCAAGATTGAATTCTCCCGATCCGACCCCTTCCGGAACTTCATAAAGCTTGCTTATTGATTCCTGACTTACCCCATCGAGTATCCTTATCCCTTTGTAGAGATCATCAATATTGGCAACCTTGTCGTTTTCATAGTCCTGGGCAATTATTCCCAGTGATTTTGCTTTCATCCTGAGATTAATGTCCTTGGTAATCAGCACCACCGTTTTATCTTTATTTGCGCTGCATACATATTCGGCAATTGCCAGAATTCTGTGATCAGCTGTCCTTTCAGGAAAGGATTGACTTACTTTTTCTGAGAAGTCTTTGCCAGTCTCAATATGCATGTTTCCAAGGTTTTCTCCAAGAGGAATATTGGCAGTCAGCAGCATATCACCTGAAAGTTTGTCCAGCTCCCGTGTAAACTCGCGTGCATGAAAGTTGATCAGATCGTTACCCCTTTTAAATTTATCAAGCTCCTCAAGTACAACGATGGGAATAATAATATCATTCTCTTCAAAATTGTAAATACATTTATAATCATGAAGTAAAACGTTGGTATCTATAATAAAAAGTTTCTTGTTATGTTTCCTGCTCATCGTTAATGATTTATTATCAATAGTTTACATCTTAATAAACAGACATGATCGTACCCTGCAAAAATAACTATTTTAAGGTATAAATTGTAATGTAGCAGTTAAGTTTGTTATTTTGCAGGGAAAAGTTGAAATTAGTTGATATATATTGAAATAAATTGTAAGAAATATATCAGTCGCCTGGCGCCGATTGCCTGAGGCCTCCTACAATTAGCCAGCAACATTAAACTATGACTTACTCCCAAACTCTCGACTTCCTGTTCAGCCAGCTTCCTGCATATCACAGGATAGGAAAAGCTGCCTACAGAAGCGACCTGAAAAATACAATTCTGCTTGACAATTATTTTAAAAATCCTCATCTTAAATACCCAACAATTCATGTTGCCGGAACAAATGGCAAAGGGTCTGTTACACATATGATTGCTTCTGTTTTACAGGAGGCAGGCTATAAAACCGGATTATATACTTCTCCTCATCTTAAAGATTTCAGGGAAAGAATAAAAGTGAACGGTGAAATGATCTCAGAAAATGATGTGATTACATTTGTTACAAAACATAAGAATATTATTGAGTCATTAAAACCCTCTTTTTTTGAAATGACTGTAGCTATGGCTTTCAATTACTTTGCTGAATGCATCGTTGACGTTGCAGTTATTGAAGTTGGTCTGGGAGGAAGACTCGATTCAACAAATATTATAAAACCTGTCTTATCGGTAATTACAAACATAGGCCATGATCATTTGGATTTGCTTGGTGACACTCTGGAAAAGATTGCTGTTGAAAAGTCAGGAATCATCAAGAGGAATATACCGGTTATAATAAGCGAAACACAACCTGAAACAAAAAATGTTTTTATTAAAAAAGCTGAAGAAAACGATTCTAAGATCTTGTTTGCTGATGAGTTTTTTTCATGCAATCTCGAACAAAACGATAATATTGGCAGTGGGAGAGGTTATTTGATGACTGAATTATCAACAAATCATCAATTTAAAGGCAAAACATTTCTTGGAGGTGATTACCAGTCAAAAAACCTCCAGGCGGTTTTCGAAGCTTTTAATTTGTTAAAAAATATTTTTACGGTTTCAGAGGAGATTATTTCTGAAGGTATCAGCAATGTTATCATAAACACTGGCCTTCAGGGCCGATGGCAGATATTGAGCACTTCCCCATTAACAATTTGTGATACCGGGCACAACAAAGAAGGTTTGGAGTATGTTATGAATCAGATAGAAAGGGTTCCGCGGTCGGCTTTACATATAATAATAGGTTTTGTTAATGATAAGGATCTGGGATCAGTTTTACCTCTTTTCCCAACAGATGCAATTTACTATTTCACAAAGGCTTTAGTACCACGGGCTCTGAATGAGGTTAAGCTTAAAACTGAAGCTGAAAAATATGGTCTTGACGGACAGAGTTATCCAGATGTCAGAACAGCTCTTTATTGGGCGAGGAAGAAAGCAGATGAATCAGATCTGATTTTTATTGGAGGCAGTACTTTTGTAGTGGCTGAGGTGATCTAGAGCCCCCATTTCCACTAAACTAATTTTTATACACATTTTTTATTGGCTACTTTGAATTAATATTAAATAGCTATGAAAGAGTGAAATTTTGTGAAACATTTCGGAGATCCCTCACTTCGTTCGGAATGACATGTTTTCTTTGAGGAACAGGGAGGAAGAAGCGGCGATTCGAAGATAAATATATAATTTACATTTTGGTCGAATCGCCGCTTCTTCCTTTTTCACTCATAAAATGATGGTGTCATCCCGAACGAAGTGAGGGATCTCCGGTCTTTTTCGGATATTTGATTAAATTTGTAATGAACCATTTCATCTATTTATGAAAAGATTATTAGGAATATTATTCTGGTTTATTACAGTCATTTCACTTAACGGTCAAACAGAAAAGAAGATTACAATTCTTCATACAAATGACCTCCATTCCCGTCTTATCGGTTATGCTCCTGAATCACAATATTCACCGCTCAGCGTGAATGATGATAAAACCGTGGGAGGATTTGCCAGAATAGCTTCTATAATTAAATCTGAAAAAGAAAATAATAAAGGAATTACTCTCGTGCTTGACGCTGGTGATTTCATGATGGGGACACTTTTCCCTGCTATTGAAAAAAAATCAGGATTTCAGCTGCGGTTAATGAAAACGATGGGATACGATGTCACCTGTCTGGGTAACCATGAATTTGATTTCGGACCTGAATGGCTGGCTACCGTAATAAATACTTCCCATAGCAAAGGAGAGATTCCTCCAATACTCAGTGGGAATGCAATGTTTGATAAAAAAGATTTGAGAGATGATGCTCTTGAAAAACTTTTTTCCGACAATGTTATTGCCAGGAAACTTGTTATGACGAAAGATGGCATTAAATTCGGTTTTTTTTCAATTCTGGGGAAAGACGCAGTTAAGGATGCTCCCCGTGCGGTTCCGGTCACTTTTGAGAAACAATCCTCTTTTGCTAAGAAAATGGTGAAGGAGCTTAAAAAAGAAAAATGTAACATAATAATTTGTATTTCGCATTCAGGTGTGACTAAAGAAAAGAACGGAGAATGGGGAGGTGAAGATGTTGATCTTGCCAGAAAAGTTAAAGGGATTGACATTATTATCGGTGGGCATACACATACTAAGCTGGATCAGCCAATTATGGTTAATGGTATTCCTATTGTTCAGGCAGGAGAATTTGGTCAGTTTGTCGGTTGCCTGAAATTAGCATATTCCTCCGGAAAACTGAAAGTCGAAAGTTACAGGCTTATCCCTGTTGATGATAATGTAGCAGGAGATGAACGTGTAAACAGACTCATTGATGAACAGAAAGAAAAGATCAATGAGGAAATCCTCAAACCGCTCGGGATGGATTATAGCAGACCTGTTGTCGAATCGGGTTTCAGGCTTGAAGGGAATGATGTTGGAGATTATGTAAATAGCAACATCGGGCCTCTTATTGCAGATGCAATACATTATTATGTAAATATTCATAATAGCAAAGGAACTGATATCAGCATGGTTGCCGCCGGCATGATATTCGATAAAATTGTTCCAGGTGTACAGACGGCACCTGATATCTTCAGGGTGATGCCTCTGGGATCAGGTAATGATGATATTCCGGGTTATGCACTTTCCAGATTGTATGTTAATGGCAGGGAGTTGAAGAATGTTCTTGAAATATTACAGGTTGCTGCCAAATCGAAACCCGAAGATTATTGTTACTATTCAGGTCTGAGAGTTGACTATAATCCTGAAAAAGGTTTATTTCATAAAATTAAAAAGATTGAAATAGTGCATAGTGATGGCAGCACGATAAATGTTGATTTTTCAAGGAAGAATAAATCTCTCTATTCAATAACTGCCGATTCGTATATGCTTGAATTCATTGGTATTATTAAAAAAATGAGTTTTGGTCTTATTAATGTGGTTCCAAAAGATGAAGCCGGGAATAAAATAAAAGATATGAAAAACGCTGTCATTGATGTTGATGAAAATCGTGCCGGGGTACAGGAGGGGAAAGAGTGGATGGCGCTAATTGAATTTCTTGGTTCAATGAAAGATATAAATGGTGATGGAATCCCGGATATTGACAGAAAATATGCAGTTCCCATAAAGTCTTTCCTGCCTGTTCAAGTCAGATGAAGATGATAAGTAGAATTCACAATCTTTGATCTTTTAACCAGGATAAATGTTCATCTATCTGTTCAAAATTAACCATAGCTATTGAAGCTGAACTGATAAATTCATGTTGAAGAACCCATAAAACAGCTTCTTTGTAACTAGGTTCAATATTTTTCGACGGAGAGTATTTCCCTCCGGAGCAGGTTTTCATGGCTATAACTCCAATACCTTTGTTTCCTGCTTCATTGAGAATTGAAATAAGTTTTGCCTGGCTCCATTCAGAGTAACTGCCTGTTAATGAATGATTAAATGAGCCATTATGGTTAAAAGGTAACATTATCACGTCATAAAAACCTTCCGAATTATTTCTATCAGGAAGGTTCATAAAATCGTTATGAGTTGAGAAACCGTGTGCCTTAATTACCCCCGATTTTTTCATATCTGAAAAGAAACGCATGGTTTCCGGATGAAAAAGAAGATTCTCATCAATTGCTTCATGGAGTAACAAGATATCAATATAGTCTGTATTGAGAGCCTGTAGACTGGCCTGAAGTTTTTCCGACAGAACATTCCTTATTTCAGCAGCTCCTTTCTTTCCTTTCCCTTTTGAAGGCAGCTCGTTATTTTCAAGCCTGATCTTGGATTGAATAATAACATTTCTCCTTATTCCGGCTATCGACCTGCCAACCAGTTTCTCATTGTTTCCATTACCATAAGCATGACCTGTATCGATAAAATTAATCCCTTTTCCCAGGGCATATTTTATTAGTGATTCATCATTCGTCCTTGGAGCTCCAAAACAGATCGGACTGACCATTATGCCCGTTTTCCCGACAGCCCGCAATACAGGTCCCGGCGAAAGGAGTCCGGTCATATTCTTTGATATGAGACTCGCTCCGGCAATTGCAGTTAATGCTTTGGTAAAGAAATCTTTACGACTGATTTTCTTTTTCTCCATCTGCAGCATTGAATATCAACAACGAATTAAAGAAATATTTTCATAAGTTTGCAGTCCTAATGGCAATTTAATGGGAACAAGCATTTATTTCTGGATTGGATTCCATGTTTTCATATTCATAATGCTTGCACTGGACCTGGGTGTTTTTCATAAACATACTCATAAAGTACCTGTAAAAGAAGCAATAATATGGAGTTGCGTGTGGATAACACTAGCACTCCTGTTTGACATTTTTATTTATACGGATAAAGATTTCGGACCGGTGAAAGCTCTGGAATTCCTTACCGGTTACGTCATTGAATATTCACTTAGTGTTGACAATATTTTCGTCTTTATTCTTATATTTTCTTATTTTGCCGTTAATAATCAATATCAACATAAAATTTTGTTCTGGGGCATACTTGGAGCGCTGATAATGAGAGGAATATTTATCTTTACAGGAGTGGCTCTTATTAACCGTTTCCAATGGGTTATTATCATTTTTGGAGCGTTTCTTGTCTTTACAGGGATAAGGATGTTGATTCAGAAAGAAACACAGGTTGATCCTGAAAAGAATGCAGTTGTCAAATTCTTCAGACGATTTCTTCCGGTTACCGAATCATTACATGGAGATAGATTAATTATTGTCAGGGACAGGAAGTTGTTTGCCACCCCATTATTCCTTGTTCTCCTGATCATTGAATCTTCTGATCTAATATTTGCAGTTGATAGCATCCCTGCTGTTCTTGCAATAAGTAAGAGCACTTTCATCGTTTATACGTCTAACATTTTTGCAATACTGGGATTGCGATCACTCTATTTTGCCGTAGCAGGAATTATGGGATACTTCCGATTCCTGAAAATAGGACTGGCATTTGTACTTACTTTTGTCGGATTGAAAATGCTTGCTTCATTTTTCCATTTTGAAATACCAATACTCATATCCCTGGGAGTAATTGTTTCAATCCTTCTGGCATCAATTCTTGCTTCTGTATTAATCAAAAGTCAGGAAGAATGACATCACAAAAACAAAAGCCACCTGCATTCCTGCCATTACTGGCACTGTTCTTTATAATCACAATCAGTGCAATAATAATCGGTTTCATATATTATAACTATCAGAAAAAAACCCTCTTGACTGAAAAACAGCTGGAGCTTTCAGCAATTTCCTATCTTAAGATCAGACAGATTACTCAATGGCGGCTTGAACGGATTGGTGATGGGAGATTTCTGGGAGATAATCTTCTCCTGGTCAGAAAATTTTCGGATTATCTTAAAGATACCTCCAATTTACAGGTACGGAATGATATGATCCAGAGTCTTAAATCGCTTACGGAAAACTTTGATTATAAAGATGCACTTCTGATAGGAATCAGAAAAAATGTGAGACTGGCATACCCCGAAACGGATACATTAATAGGCGATCACCTTAAATCATTGTTACCCGGCATTATCAGGGAACGAAAAATTGTACTTACAGATCTGCATAAAGTCAGTCAGGTAAGTTTTGTTCATCTCGATCTGGTTGTTCCACTGATAGATTATAGTCGGAATGATACCCTGGTTTTGGGTTTGCTTGCTCTTCGAATCGATCCCTGGAAAGTTTTGTACCCTCTTATACAATCGTGGCCTGCTCCGAGTAAAAGCGCAGAAACCCTTTTATTAAGAAGAGAAGGCGACGAAATAGTATATCTGAATGAACTCAGGTATCTCAGTCACAGTGAATTGACGCTTAAAAGACCTGTTTCATCGGAGAAACTGCCGGCGGCAATGGCAGTCGAAGGGATTACAGGTACCATCGATGGAATTGATTACAGAAATGTTCCGGTTGTGGCGGCAATGAATAAAATTCCCGGAACGACATGGTATATGGTTGCCAAGATAGATCGTGAGGAGATATTGTCTGCTCTGACAAACCAGGTAAAGATGACTGTTCTCATAATTATACTTATCATCATTACTTCCGGCTCATTTCTTGGTTTTATTATCAGGAATCAACGCGTTACATTTTATCGGGAAAAGTATGAGACTGAATTAGAACGCCTTACCCTGATTAAACACTTCGATTATATTCTAAAATTTGCCAATGATATTATATTATTAGTTGACAAGGATTTGAATATAGTTGAAGCAAATGATCGTGCATTAGAGTTATATCAATACACGCGTGAAGAATTCATAGGAATGCAATTGGAAAAGATCCGTGCAACGGATAGTTTATCACAACTCCCGGTAAATCTTAATAATGTAAATGACAACGAGTCTGCGACTTTTGAAACTGTTCACAGAAGGAAGGACAATACAACTTTCCCTGTTGAAATCAGTTCAAGGGTAATAACTATCGAAGGGTCAAAATATTATCAATCAATAGCTCGCGATATAACTGAGCGAAAAATTGTTGAAAATACTCTTAAAGAAAGCGAGGACAGATTCAGGAAAATATTTGAGGAAAGTCCTTTTTCTATACTGATGACCGATAAAGATTTCAGTATAATAAGGGCAAATCAATCGTTCTGTAATTTTATTGGTTACAGGGAAGAAGATCTGAAATCATTTACTTTCAGAAATTTTACTCATCCCGACTATATCAGTAATGATGAGATTTCTCTCCTTGAGCTGGTATCAGGTAAAATTCCGGTTTACAATACTGAAAAGAGGTATATCCGAAATGATGGTTCTGTTATCTGGGGCTCAACAATGGTTAGCATTATCCGTAACAAAAAAGATGAAGTTCAGTTCTTACTTGTGATGATTGAGGATATCACGTCGCGGAAAAAAGCTGCGGCTGAACTCGAAAATTCAGTTTCTCTTTTAAAAGCTACTTTCGAATCAACAGAAGATGGCCTTCTTGTTGTGAATTCATCAGGGGAAATTGTTCAATTCAACCAGAAGTTTATCGATATGTGGAGAATTCCTGAGGAAGTGTTGGCAACAGGTGAAGATATTGATGCTTTGGAGTATGTAAAAAGCCAGTTGATCAATCCGGATACTTTTTTGGAAAACGTAAAGCACCTTTACTCAGCGCCTGAATCAACAAGTTTTGATTTGCTTGAATTTGCAGACGGACGTTTTTATGAACGCTATTCGCAGCCTCAGAAAATTAACGGAAATAGTGTAGGACGAGTGTGGAGTTTTCGCGATATTACCTATCAGAAAAAAGCAGAAGCCGACCTTATTGCAGCGAAGGAGAAAGCTGAGGAGAGCGACAGGCTGAAAACTGCTTTTTTGCATAATGTTTCACATGAGATCCGCACTCCAATGAATGCGATCATCGGTTTTTCCACACTATTAAATGATCCTGAACTTTCTGAAGAAGACCGGCGTCAGTATATTGATATCATTTTTCAGAGCGGGAGCCAGCTTCTTTCAATAATAAATGATATTGTCGATATAGCTAATGTTGAGAGTGGTCAGGCCAGAGTTAATCTCACTGAGTTTAATCTTAACTCAACACTTAGAAGCCTAAATGACCAGTTTAGTATTTATGGGAAACAGAATTTTGTTTCTATCCATCTTAAGACGACACTGTCCGACATAGATTCCACAATAGTAACAGATAATACCAAGTTTATTCAGATACTTTCAAACTTAATAAATAATGCAATTAAGTTCACAAAGCATGGAGAAATAGATTTTGGTTATGTTCTGAAAGATAAATTTCTTGAATTCTTTGTAAAAGATACTGGCATTGGTATCCCCTATGAGCATCATTCCCGGATATTTGACAGGTTTTACAAGGTCGACAGCGCAGCATCCAGACAATATGGTGGCACAGGATTGGGGCTATCGATATGCAAAGGATATGTTCAACTCCTGGGAGGTGAAATTAAAGTTGAATCAGAATCTGGAAAAGGAACACTCTTTGTTTTTACAATTCCATATAGCCGGGCATAAATTATTTTCTTCCTGGTCTATCATCCTATATATTAATGTATTATTTTATTTATCAGAATAATTTAATAAAAAAAATTAATTTATTTATTTTTTTGTTGAACATTATCAATCGTTTTCTGTTTTAATTGTTGTAATTAAAAAATTAATAATAATTATCATCCTTATGAGAAAGATTTTATTTTTTGTTGTGGCAGTTTTTTTTGTGACAAATTTGTGGTCACAAGATGCCTCCATGTCATCTACCAAGCAAGTTGTTAAAGAAGACAGGAACTTCCGGATCCCTTTAATTGGGGAGAGCGCTCCTTCATTTACTGCTGAATCCACTAACGGGACAATTAATTTTCCTGGTGATTTTGGGCGTAAATGGAAAATATTGTTTAGTCACCCTCAGGATTTTACGCCTGTCTGTTCAACTGAAATTCTGGAACTGGCCTATTTGCAGGATGAATTCGACAAACTTGGAGTTAAGCTTGTAGTTGTTTCTACAGATGCTCTTGAAACTCATGTTCAATGGAAAAAATCATTGGAAAGTCTTAATCTGAATAACAGGGGCCTGGTTAAAATCAAATTTCCAATTGTTGATGATAAAGATAAATCGATATCAAAAAAATATGGCATGATACACGCTGCAACTAATACAACAAAAGATGTAAGAGGTGTATTTATAATTAATCCTGATAATGTTATTTCGGCTTTTTATTTTTATCCTCCGAATGTAGGCAGGAATACAGATGAACTGTTAAGAACAATTACAGCGCTTCAAACCACCTTCGCCGATAAAGTTATGACACCGGTTAACTGGAAAGCAGGCAATGATCTTCTTGTACCTCTTCCCCCGAAGGTAGATGCTAATAGTACAACTGCCGCCCCCGAGGGTTTTTACAGCCCGGTATGGTACCTTATGTATAAAAAAGCAAGCAAATAGGATAATGACATTCGATCAGTTTTGGATCTGATCAATAAGAATATAGAAAAAGCGTTCAGGTTTATTCCTGGGCGTTTTTTTTATTGGTTCAGGCTTTTTCTCACGGAATTATGATATACTGGTTCATGGCAGTGTAGACCTTTGAATTGCCTTTAATAACATGTTGTGATTCAAAGATTCCACTGGCAAAAGTTAAATTGTTTAATTGTACAATTGTTAAACTTTGTTAAAAAAACATTTCTGAATGAACATAATGTTTTATGTTGTGTTTAATTAGTCTAAATAAAAATAAATATAGTATAAACTTTATTTTTAAGACCATGAAAAAGTTAATGTTTTTTGTTTTACTTGTTTTTTCTGCGACAAAATTATGGTCACAGGATCCTTTCGCTTACCCATCTCAGGAACAAAAACCAGTAGAAGACAGAAATTTCCGCATTCCTCTTATTGGAGAGACTGCACCATCATTCACCGCCGAATCAACAAGTGGTGAAATAACATTCCCGGATAATTATGGCCGAAACTGGAAAGTTCTCTTCAGTCACCCTCAGGACTTTACACCTGTATGTACGACAGAATTGCTGGAGCTTGCTAATTTGCAGGACCAATTTGATAAACTTGGTGTAAAGATTGTTGCGGTCTCTACTGACCGTTTAGATACACATGAACAATGGAAAAAGGCAATGGAGGGTCTTGTATATAAAGACAGGAAGTCTGTTAAAATTGATTTTCCTATTGTTGCAGATGAAAATCTTGCTGTCTCAAAAAAATATGGGATGATACATGCTGCAACTAATACAACTAGAGATGTAAGAGGTGTATATATAATTGATCCTGACAATATTATTCAGGCTATCTATTTTTATCCAAAGAATGTGGGCAGAAACACAGATGAGCTTCTTAGAATGATTACAGCGCTTCAGAAATCTTCGGATGAGCATGTGATGACGCCTGCCAACTGGAAGGCTGGAGATGATGTACTTATTCCTACTATTCCCAATGCAAATGCTTCCGCTGAAGAGCTTGCATCAGAGGGTTTTTATAACCTCGCATGGTTTGTGTGGTACAAGAAAGCTAAGTAAATCCTATTTAGTCATGTTCTTCATTTTTTTAGAGTTTAGCACAATTTAGACCACCAAGATTATTTTAAATAAAGGCCAGTAGATGTACTGGCTTTTTGTTTTTCTCCAGGCACAGTTGAAAGTTCATTAAAAATAAAAACCGGTCACAGTCGTGATCGGTTTTTGTGTTGTGGGGGTTGAGGGATTATCTTCAATGATCCCGTTTTGGTAGGAACTTACAACACAAAAACCGTTCTCCGCTACGCGGAGTCCTGTTTCTATTTTTGATGTTCTTATCCGGGCAAGCCCGGAACGTCCCTCAAAAATAAAAACCGGTCACTGTCGTGATCGGTTTTTGTGTTGTGGGGGTTGAGGGATTCGAACCCCCGACCCTCTGCTTGTAAGGCAGATGCTCTGAACCAGCTGAGCTAAACCCCCTGAAAAGAGAGTGCAAATATAGATTACATTTTCATTTCTGCAAAAGATTATTAAAATAAATATCAGGGACCAACTTAACTGCAAAGGATACTTACAGGAAATTCATGCTATATTTTTACTGTAGAAAACAGGATTTGTCAAACTATTCAGTGTATTTAAGCGAATAAAATATGGTTTTGTCAAAAAATGTAGCTGATACCAATCAATTCTCGTATAAGCATGCAACCTGCAGACTGATATATAGTGTCATCTTACTGAGATTATTAAACAAGTTACAGGTAATGTAATAAATCTTGTTAATATGTTGAAAACACTTTATAATTAGTATGATACACATGAAAGAAAAATGCTTACATTCGCTATCGTAAGAAATTGAGTTACTAAACCTGTGGCTTATAAGGGATGACTATAACCTGATAAGTCGTATTTGTTTGATGTATAGTAGATTATATTTGGGTATAAAATATTTGAACCTGATCTGTATGGAAAGTAGAAATCCAATTTACGAGATGATTCCACAAACCTTGTCTTCTCCGCGCTCTTCTATTTTAGTATTTAATAGAGGGAAAAATAGTTTTTTTAACCTGACTTCAGTGATTAAACGGGCGGGTATAGTTGTAATGTTGTTTTTCGCTTTTGTGATGACTTCATGGGGGCAAACAACTTTTACACTAAATTTGGCTGCTAATGCAAACTGGACGACTGCCGGATGGGTTAAAACCGGTACAGCCACACTCGCAACTTATCCTGGTCAGGTCGGAAGTGAGACACATATTGTTGTGATTAATGGAGCCGGAGCTGCAAACTCAATTTTAACACTTGATGCAAATATTACTCAGAGTGTATCAGATGTCTCAATTAATATTGCTGCTGGTAGAACGCCATCATTAGCATTCACTGCTAACACTTTAACAATGTCAGGTAATTTGTCGGGTAATGGTACATTAACCATGACAACAGGAACATTGAATTTAGCTGGTAATAATACTTTTTCAGGAACTTTTACATGTGGTACAGGGACAGTAAATTACAGCGGAGCTGCTCAGAATGCAGCGGGTCTTATCTATAACAACCTGACTATTTCAGGTGGTAACACAAAAACTCTTAACGGCGCTGCGTTCGTTGGAGGTACTTTGACTCTTACTTCAGGTGTGCTAAGGCTGGGTACCTTCAATTTGACACTGACAAATACCACTGCTGTTGCCGGCGCAGCTTTTAGCAGCACTAATATGGTCGAAACCAATAGTACCGGTCGTTTTATTCGTTCGGCAAATGCCATAAATCCCCTCTTTAGCGGGACCTACCCGATTGGCAGTAATGGGTATTATAACCCTTTGATTATATCTTCATTACCAGCTGGTGGAGCTGCTGCGAGAAGCGTATCAGTAAGAGCGGTTCCTGCAAATCCTGGTATTCTGACAAATGGCCTGAATAAATACTGGGATATTGTTACTTCCGGTATTTCTACTGATGTCACTACCGTACTTTCATTTCAGTATAATGCCGGTGAAGTAGTCGGTAATCCTCTATTATTCCTGCCATACACAAATACTTCGGGAAGTTGGGCAGTTGCCACCGGGCCATCATTCCCTGGCACTAATCCTGCAACATCCACAGGAAGCTTAACGATTGATGGTTTCTGGACTGCAGGTTCGCCCGACACTTTTTATTCTTACCAGACCGGCTTTTGGGATCAGGCAAGTACCTGGACTTTTGATCCGGGTGGAACAACCGGACCTGGAACTCTTGTTCCCGGGCCAAATGATAAGGTGGTTATTCTTACAGGGCGAACAGTATCTCTGCAGGCTATTAATTCAACCCAAAACCTTGATATTACAATTAATAACGGGGGAATTCTTGATCAATCAACTTATAATTTTTCGAACACATTAGCAGCGCTCAGGGGGAACGGTTCCCTTAAGCTTTCTTCTTCGAGTTTCCCTGCTGCCACAATAAATACATTTGTCAGTACTGATGGTGGTATCACAGAGTATAATAACGCCGGCACTATGTCAGCTACGCAGGCAACCTATTATCATCTCGTTATCAGGTCCTCCGGTGCAGTTATTCAGGTAAGGGATATTACTCTTAATGGTAATCTGAATGTAAAACAGGGGACTTTTCAGATTAATGATGCTACCAGCAGAAGGCTCAAACTTGTCATTAAAGGTGATGTTACGGTAGATAATACATGTTCAATAACTGTTGGAACAGGGACCACAAACACTCAGGCTTCACCTTTAGGTATTACAGGAAGCAGTGTGCCTCCATTCATTGATTATTATGAGCTTGAATCACACAGAATACAGATTAACGGAGATTTTACCAACAATGGAATAGTCAGGTTTTCAAATCTGACCTATCCTGTATATAATCAATTGCCCGCAAATGGATTTGCGACTGTCTATTTTCAGGGATTAAGTGACAAGTCCTTAAACTGTAATGGGCAAACTGATTTTTATAACCTTGTAGTTGATAAAGGAAATGACCAGACCTTTAAGCTTACAATTAATTCTTCTGCATATAGTAATTTCAGATTGTTTGGTGCAAACACATCAGCGGGTGATCTTACTAACCCTGGGACACCGGCAGCAAACCCTAACCTGAAAAAAGCTTTATGGATTAAAAACGGGTCACTCGTTTTGCAGGGATTGGTCGCGATACCGTCTCTTTCAGAAGGAGCAACAGCAGGACCACCTTCAAGCGACTTTTTTGTTCCCTTAAACGGAGCTCTGTTTTTAGAAGGTGCAGGGGTTATTGTTCTGTCTACTGCAGATGATTTTACAGAAGTAAATGCTGCATATGGATTAGCGGGTGGCTCAAATGCAACCTATGGTATTAATACATCAGGAGGCAACAGTGGCTTTTCCATACTAGGTAAGCTCCAGATCGACAATGGTTATCTATCTACCCGTGAATCATCGGGTTTACTTTACTGGAGTTATGCTTCGGGACAGTTTATTCTGAATGGAGGTAAAGTGGATGCCAAACAGTTCCATAATCCTGAGGGAGCTGCTAGCGGTCTTATATCATTTGTTCAAAATGGAGGAAGCTTAAATCTTAGGGGACGGTTTACAAATACAATAAACTATGTGAATCCTGCCGGTCTGTCTAATGCATTAATAAATACAGCCAGAGCAGACAATAGCATTGATCCAGCTGCGGGGATTGGAACATTTAGTATTAACAGTAATCCAGCAAATGGATTTGCCATGTCAGGTGGTACACTTTCAATATATGATGTTTGTAATATTACTGCGACACCACTGGCCTTTCTTGTCAATTCTCCCGTCTCGAATATTAATGTAACAGGAGGTACTGTTCAGTTGATTCCTACAACCGGAACGGTAGCCGCGGATGCAGATTATTATGTAAACAGTACGGCTCCTTTTGGTAATCTTACAATTAACCGGGTGAGTGGTCCCAGATTAGTTCAATTGAATACGTATCAGTTGACTGTTCTTAATAATCTCAGTCTTTCATCAGGAATATTGCAGGCCAATAATCTGAATGTCACGGTAGGCGGAGATTTTACAATCGCAAGTGGAACTACCTATACTCCCGGAACCAATATAACGGATCTGAATGGAACAGGAGTTCAGACATTCTCAGTTTATGCAGCTCAGGCATTGGACAATTTCACTATTGATAAGCCTGCCGGGATTGCGGTAAATTTCGCCGGTACATCCGGTACTTCGATAAATGTGGCAGGCAATTTCAGACTTGTTTTAGGCACACTCAATGATAATGGAGATATAATTAATCTATCGGGTAACGCATTTAACTCAGGGGTCCATACCGGTACAGGTAAAATTGCTTTTATAGGAACAGTCGCACAAACGATTGACGGGAATGGTATTTTCAATAATGTCGAATTAAATAATAATAGTGGCGCTGCAGGATCAGCTCCTGTTTCATTAATTGCCAATACAACAGTAGATGGATTACTTACATTTTCAAGGGACAGACTTTTTAATATCGGAACCTTTAATTTAAAACTTGATGCAGGTGCTTCTATTGTTAACGGTAGCGCACTTAGATATGTTCAAACTGCGGGAAATGCCGGTGACGGGGGACTTACAAAAGTATTTTCATCACCAGCAGCTTTCGTTTATCCGGTGGGAGCCCCTACTTTGGTTCCGGGCAGACCAGTTAAATATACCCCAGCTACTATAGGATTTACCTCTGCTCCAACCACTTATGGCTCAATAACTGTTATTCCTGTAGGTTATGAGCATCCTGCCACAACAGTGCACGGACAAAGTCTGACCTATTTCTGGCGTGTTGAATCATCGGGTTTTGCAGGGATTGCAGCAAATTCAGTTACTCATACATTTGTATATGATCAGACAGATGTAGTTGGTACTGAAACGAATTATATTCCTTCACTTTATAACAGAACCACCAGTACATGGAATAATGGAGCAGCCGCAAATATTAATACCGGGACTAATACAATAACAGATTGGGTAGGCAGTTCAAATATAATTGACGCTGATTATACTGCCGGTGATGCAAGTTTTGGCACACATACAATATATTATAGCAGGATAAATGGGGCGGGCGCAGGAAGTGGACTTTGGAGCGATGTTAATACCTGGTCCACCGATGCGGTATTACAACACACCGGAGCTCCGGCAGGAACTATTCCTGGAGCTAGTGATATTGTTATTATCGGAGCTCTGGATTCTATATATCTCGCAACAACTAATACAACCCCTAATACTGATGTAAGAAGTTGCGCCAGTTTAAAGATTGAAAAAGGGTCAGCTCTTGATATAGGATATAACCCGGCTTCAAGTTTTGGAATGGTTCTGAATAGTGCCGTTGGCAATGGG
>Ga0265316_10003127_pt1 | contig 16860 bp, 15 predicted proteins | sample 4522metaG_FD_202092 | JGI IMG/M metagenome (GOLD analysis project Ga0265316, IMG submission 202092) | Rhizosphere microbial communities from Carex aquatilis grown in University of Washington, Seatle, WA, United States - 4-5-22 metaG | ecosystem: Host-associated > Plants > Roots > Rhizosphere >...
TCGGGCGCGCGCTGGCGGGACGGCGCAAGCACGTGATCATTGCCACCAAGTTCGGCAACGAACGCCGCGAAGACGGCACGTGGATCGGCATCAATGGGCGGCCTGACTACGTGAAAAAGGCGTGCGACGACTCGCTCATGCGCCTGGGCATCGACCACATCGATCTCTATTACCAGCATCGTGTGGACAAAGACGTGCCCATTGAAGAAACCGTGGGCGCCATGGCGGATTTAGTCAGCGCGGGCAAGGTGCTCTTTCTCGGTTTGTCCGAGGCCGCGCCCGCGACCATCCGGCGCGCACACAAGGTCCATCCCATCACGGCGCTGCAAACCGAGTTTTCGATCTTCGAGCGCCACGTGGAAAAGGAAATCCTGCCCACGCTGCGCGAACTGGGTATTGGGTTCGTTCCGTACAGTCCGCTTGGCCGAGGAATCCTGACCGGCGCCATTCGCAAGGTCGAGGACTTGGGGCCCGGTGACTCAAGGGTCCAGCGTTTTCCTCGCTTTCAGGGCGAGAATTTCGCAAAGAACCTTGCCGTGGCAGACGTGGTCGCCAAGGTCGCGTCCGGCCGAGGCGTCAAGCCCGCTCAGGTCGCGTTGGCCTGGGTGCTTGGCCGAGGCGAGGACGTGGTGCCCATCCCAGGCACCAAACGACGCAAGTATCTCGAAGAGAACGCAGCCGCGGTTTCAGTCCAGCTGTCACCCGCCGATTTGCAGGTTCTCGACCAGGCCGGCCAGGCGGTGGGTCAGCGCTACGCCGACATGCGCCCCATCGATGAGTAAAGCGGTGGGTCAGATCTTCACCCGAGCCATGCGATAGGAATACGCGTTCAGGGTTACCCAAGCGGGCAGACGTCTGCTGAGCGCATACCCTGGCGTGCCGTTCACGCGCCTGCCAATCCCCTCGCTGAGCTGGCGAACGATGTCGCGCGCCCTTGCCTCAGAGAAGCGACCAGCAGCCGCATCTCCACCCAGCGCTGCCGGCGACACAAGTGCACGGGCCGACAGGATCAAGCACGCGGCGACCGTCCCAAACACGAGGAGCCAGGGACAGCCCGAACGCAGAAGACTGGCGTATGACCGCGGCGTCACTCATCCATAGACAACAGCGCGCGCCCCCGGTTCCCTGTTTCGTGCATTTCCGCGGCCGAACTCGATGGTTGCGGCCAGGCCTCGTCAACCGAGCGCCGCACGCAGGTCGGCGACGAAGGCTTCCAGCGCGGGCACCGGATCGCGACCCTCGCTCACGGCTCGCTCGATCACGCGGACTGCGGCGCTGCCCACGACCACGCCGTCGGCAAATCCCGCCACGGCGCGCGCGTCCGCCGGCGTGGCGATTCCGAATCCCACAGCAACGGGCAGGCGGCCGCCGGACAGCTCGCGCACTTGTTGCACGCCTGCCCCGGTTTCGGCCAAGTTGGGCAGTTGACTGCCCGTGATGCCGGTCAGCGAGACGTAGTAGAGAAAGCCGCCCGCTACGGCAGCGGCGGCCTTGACCCGCGCGGGCGTGGACGTGGGCGCGATGAGAGGCACCAAAGCCAGGCCCTGCTGGGCAAGAGCCTGGGCCAGCTCGGGATCTTCATCGGGCGGCCAATCCACGCAGAGCGCTCCGTCGGCGCCAGCCTGCTTGGCTTGGGCGGCGAACTTTACAGTGCCGCGCACGAAGATGGGGTTGGCGTAGCCAAAGAGCACCACGGGAACGTCCGGGTTGTCAGCGCGCACCGCCCGGCACAGGTCAAGCGCCTTGGCCATGCCCCCGCCCGCGGCGAGCGCCCGGCGCATGGCCGCCTGAATGGCCGGCCCGTCAGCCGAGGGGTCGCTCCAAGGCACGCCCAGTTCGAGCACATCAGCCCCGGCTCGCGCGGCGGCCAGCAGAAGCCGGCGACTGGTCTCGAAATCGGGGTCGCAGCCGGTCAGGTAGAGCACCAGCGCCTTGCGGCCCTGCGAGCGAGCCTTGGCAAATGCGGCGGCTATGCGCGAAGTCGGCGGTGCGGTTGTCATTGCGACACCTCCGCGCCGAAGTGCTTGGCAATGGTGCCCATATCCTTGTCGCCGCGGCCCGAGATGTTGATGATGATGCTGGCACCGTCGGAAAGTCGCTCGGCCACGCGTGGCAGCCCCGCCACCGCGTGCGCACTCTCCAGGGCCGGAATGATGCCTTCGCAGCGGGCCAGCAGGCGGCACGCGTCTAGGGCCTCCTGGTCCGTGGCGGCCAGATACACGGCTCGTTCTGTGTCGCGCAGAAAGCTGTGCTCGGGCCCGACGCCCGGGTAGTCGAGGCCAGCCGAGATGGAGTGGGCTTCGGCAATCTGGCCGTCGTCGTCGCACAGCACGTAGGAGCGCGTGCCGTGCAACACGCCTGGCCGGCCCTTGCCCAGGGTGGCGGCGTGGTGGTTGGTGTCGACACCCTCGCCCGCTGCTTCGACGCCGAAGAGCTTCACCCCGGGATCGTCGACGAATCCGCGGAACAGACCCATGGCGTTGGACCCGCCGCCCACGCAAGCCAGGCAAGCGTCGGGCAGCCGACCTGTGGCAGCCTGGATCTGGGTGCGCGCTTCGCGGCCGATCACCGACTGCAACTCGCCCACCATGGTCGGATAGGGATGCGGGCCAGCTACGGTTCCCAGAACGTAGTGCGTGGTCCCCACGTTGGTCACCCAGTCGCGCATGGCTTCGTTCATGGCGTCTTTCAGGGTTGCGGTGCCGTCCTTGACCGAGTGGACCTTGGCTCCCAGTAGGTGCATGCGGAACACGTTGAGCGACTGGCGTTCCACGTCGACTGCGCCCATGTAGATCTCGCAGGGCAGCCCGAACAGGGCGCACACCGTGGCCGTGGCCACGCCGTGCTGGCCAGCCCCGGTCTCGGCGATGATGCGCTTCTTGCCCAGGCGCCGGGCCAGCAGGATCTGGCCCACGCAGTTGTTTAACTTGTGCGAGCCCGTGTGGCAGAGATCCTCGCGCTTGAGAAACACGCGCAAGCGGCGGCCAGGTGCCACATGGTCGGCCAGCCGCGCCGCCTCGGTCAGGGGTGTGGGCCGGCCCACATACTCACGCAGCAGCCGGTCCAGTTCGGCTCGGAAGGTCGGGTCAGCCGAAAAGTGCTCCCAGGCGGCCGTCAGCTCTTCGAGAGCTGGCATCAGGGTTTCGGAGACGTAGCGACCTCCGTAGGGACCAAATCGACCGGGAATTTGGGGAACTATGGACATCTGACTGGCGCCACTATATGCCTTGGTGTACTCCGGAGTTCAATCAACCGCTCGCGCATCATGTCGACGACACAGGACGACACTTTCGACCCCAGCCAACGGCGGCTTTGCCCAGACGGCTCTTGCTTGGGTCTTCTGGGCAGTGATGGGAGGTGCAAGGTGTGCGGCACGCTTGGCTCTGGGGGGGCCGCGGTGACGCCAGTCGCGAGCCCGCCTGTCGCGCCCAGCCCCGAACCTGAAATCAACGTCGAGGCCGGACCGCCGGCCGCGTTTAGCGCCGAATCCGCCTTTGACCCAGATCGCCGGCTCTGTCCCGACGATGCCTGCATCGGCGTCATCGGAATCAACAACAAATGCGGCGTGTGCGGACGTCAGGGCTGAGTTCGCGCCGGGTTGTGACGGGCAATTCAAGTGATACTTGAAGAACCTGTCTTGCTGGTGGGAGCGGGCGGACTGGGCTGTGGTGCCGCGCTTGCGCTGGCTGCGGCTGGCCTGCGGCACCTGGTGGTGGTTGACGACGACGTAGTGGAAGAAAGCAACTTGCACCGCCAGGTGCTGCACAAGGATGCGGCTATTGGCACGACCAAGGTGCGGTCGCTCGCGGCCACACTGGCGCAACTCTACCCATCGGTCGAGTTGACGCCGATACGGACCCGCTTCGACGCCACCAGTGCTGCGCGCCTGATGCAAGGGTGCGCGGTGCTGGTGGATGCATCGGACAACTTTCGCACCAAGTTCCTGTGCAACGACGCTGCGGTCCTGGCGCGAACACCATTGGTGCATGCCGCTGTCGCGGGCCTGCGTGGTCAGATCCTCACTGTGGCCGCGGGCGGACTGCCATGCTACCGCTGTCTCTTCGAAGATCTGCCAGCTGCCGACGCAGGAGTCGGGCCTCCGGCAGGACCGCTTGGCCCAGTGCCAGGCGTGCTTGGGGCCTTGCAAGGCCACGAAGCCCTTGCGCTTCTGCGTGGCACTCCGGCCTTCGTCGGCCGGTTGCTCCAGTACGACGCCGGCTCGCTGACCATGCGCTCGGTGCGCTTGCGACCGAATCCGCACTGTGCCGTGTGCGGAACACGGCCCACGATTTCCAGGCTGGATCCATCGTCCTACGTGGCGCCGGGGTGTTCTTCATGAGCAGCGGCCTGGACTTGCAGGCTGCCCGGCGTTACAGCCGGCAAATCGCGCTTCCCGAAGTGGGAAGCGAAGGCCAGGCGCGGATTCTGGCTGCCAGGATCGCCCTGGTCGGGCATGGCCTGGCGATCGAGACTGCCGCACGCTACCTGGCAGGCGCGGGCGTGTGCCGCTTTCGCAGCATCGTACGTGAGAGTCACGTCGCGCATCTGGCCAGCATCGCGGCCGAGGTGAATTTGGCTGCGCGCACTGAAATATGCCCTTGGCCTTTCGACGGAACTGCATGGGGTGCGGCTCTGGAAGGCCAAACTGTCGTTCTGCGCGTGGGCTTCGACGACGACGCCATGGTGCGCGCGGCTGTGCGCGCAGCCGTCCCGGTGGTCGCTGTCAGGACGGAGGCCACATCGATCGACGTGCTTTCCCTGCGGCGCCACGGCCCCTGCCCCCACCTGTCCTTGGATGTGCCGGCTGGGTTGAGCAATGCGACCGAGAGCGATCCTGGGATTGCCGTGGTGGCTGGGGCTCTCGCGGCTTGCGAGGCGCTTGATATCGTAGTCGGTCGGAACGGTCCGCGGGCGCGCCATCTGCGGCTGGTGCTGGCACCCGATCAGGAACCGCTGGCCCAGGACATTCCCTGGGCGCCCGAGTGTTTCGTTTGCGGGGGGAACGCCAACGAAGCGGTCATTCCAGTTCAAGCGTCAGGCGGCTAGCACGATCGAACCGGTAGTGGCACGTGCCTCCAGAGCGGCATGCGCTGCGGCGGCTTCGCGCAGAGAGAACTGCAGCGGCGGCTGAATGCGCACAGCGCCCGAGCGCACGACTTCGAAGAGATCGCCGGCCATGCGCCGCAGGGCCTCCGGCGTGGCAGCGTAGGTGCCCAGCGTGGGGCGGGTGAGATAGAGCGATCCCTTTACGCTGAGGGCGGTGAGATCAAAGGGCGGAACCATGCCTGAGGCCTGGCCGAACATGACCAGGAGACCGCGCGGCTGCAGACAATCCAGCGATCCGGCAAAAGTATCCTTGCCCACGCCGTCATAGACCACGCGCACCCCGCGCCCTTGCGTGATCTCGCGCACGCGTTCCACGAAGTCCTCGCGTGTGTACACGATGACATGGTCACAGCCGTTGGCCCGCGCCAGCGCCGCCTTGTCGTCGCTGCCCACCGTGCCGATCAGCGTGGCCCCCAGGTGCTTGGCCCACTGGCAGGCGATCTGCCCCACTCCGCCGGCCGCAGCGTGCATCAGGATGGTGTCGCCGGGCTCAATCTGCGTGGTCTGCAAGAGCAGATACTGGGCGGTGAGACCCTTGAGCATGATGCAAGCGGCGGTGCGATCGTCGATGTCGTCAGGCAAGTGCACCAGGCGCTCGACGGGCACCAGGCGTGCCTCGGCATACGCTCCCACTGGACCCGTGCCGGAAGCCACGCGATCGCCGGGCTGGAAGTCGGTGACTCCAGGGCCGACTGCTTCCACCACACCGGCGGCTTCGCTGCCCAGCCCACTTGGCAGCGGTAACTTGTACACGCCCCGACGATGATAGATGTCGACGAAGTTCACGCCTACGTAGTGGTGACGAACTAGGGCCTCGCCCGGCCCCGGCGCTGCCAGCGTGACCACTTCCCACGACATGACTTCCGGGCCGCCAGTGTTGTGGATGCGAATGGCCTCGGCCATACACAAAATCTACCATCGGTGTGTGTTCTGGGTACAACTACCTCATGGGATCCCTGTTTCTCGACGCTTGCCGCGGCGAAACCACGCCGCGGCCGCCGCTGTGGCTGATGCGCCAGGCAGGCCGCTACCTGCCCGAGTACCGCGAGGTGCGCAGCAGCGTCACCTTCCTTGAGCTGTGCAAGACGCCACGCCTGGCTGCCGAGGTGACGATGCAGCCCATCCGGCGATTTGCCTTCGACGCCGCGATTCTGTTTTCCGACATTCTCATTCCACTCGAAGCGATGGGGCTGACGGTCAGCTTTACCGAGGAAGGTCCCACTCTCGAACCGCCAGTGCGAAGCGCGGCTGACCTGGCCCGGCTCGCGCTGTTCGATCCCTGGGAACGCACGCCGTTCGTTCTGGAAGCCATTCGACTGGTGCGCCCGCAGCTCGGCGAGACGCCGCTCATCGGCTTTGCTGGCGCGCCCTTCACCACCGCGACCTACGCCATCGAGGGCAAGACTTCGCGGCGTTTCGTCGAGACCAAGACGCTGTTCTATCGCGAGCCGGAGACCGCCCACCAGCTGCTTGAGCTAATCGAAAGTGCCACGCGTACCTATCTTCTGGCGCAGGTAGCGGCGGGCGCGCAGGCCATCCAAATCTTCGACTCGTGGCTGGGCGCGGTCTCGCCCCAGGAATGGGGCGAGTTTGTGGCCGGCCCCACCGCGAGTTTGATCGCGGCGGTGAAGGCGACCGGCGTTCCCGTCATCTATTTTCCCAACGGGGCAACCACTCTTCTGGACCGCATGGCGGGCGTTGGCGCCGATGTCTACGGGATCGACTGGCACCTGCCGCTCGACGAAGCGCGGGCGCGGCTTGCGGCGGGCGGCGCAAAGCACCCGGTGGTGCAAGGCAACCTCGATCCAGCGATTCTCTTGGGCCCAGTCGAGCGGATCCGTCGCCAGGCAGCCGACGTGATCCGTTGCGGGGCGGGCGGCGGGCACATCTTCAATCTGGGGCACGGCATTTACCCAGACACCCCTGTCGAAAACGTGGAAGCCCTGGTCCGCGCCGTGCGGGGCGAATAGCTTCAAATGTTGGCCGTCGTTGCGCTCAACATGGGAGGCCCGGACTCGCTGGCGGCTGTGCGGCCATTCTTGCGCAACCTGTTTGCCGATCCCGACGTCATCCAGTTGCGTTGGGCGCGGCCTGTTCAGCCCTTACTCGCGCGTCTCATCGCGCACCGCCGGGCGCCTTTCTCGCGGGCTGCGTACGCCCAGATCGGCGGGCGGTCACCCATCCGCGAGGAATCAACCGCCCAGGTGCAGGCGGTGGTTCAGGCCATGGCCGCAGCCGGTATCGAGGCCAAGCCGTACCTGGCCATGAGTTACTGGCACCCCTTCCCCGCCGAAACCGCGGCCGCCATGCAAGCCGACGGCATCACAAGAGCGCTGCTCTTGCCGCTCTACCCACATCGATCTCGGACAACCAGCGGGTCGGCTTTTCGAACCATCGAATCCGCCCTGGCGGACAAAGCGATAGCCACGACGCGCATCGAGGGATATGCAACCGCCCCCGGTTACATCGAGGCATTGTGCGATCGTATCGGCGAGGCCTCGGGCCCATTGCCGGAGCCGGAACGTTCTACAGCGCCGGTGCTGTTCTCCGCGCACGGCCTTCCCGAAGCCTACATCCGTCGCGGCGATCTCTATCTCGACGACGTCCGTGCGACGGTGACCGCGGTCACGCGGCGGCTAGGTCTGGAGAGCCGCGCGCAGCTTGCCTTCCAAAGCCGCGTGGGCCGGCAGCGCTGGCTGGCACCCACCACGGAAGAAGCGCTCGATGCCATGGCTGCCGCGGGCCAACGGGCCGTGCTTGTGGTTCCGGTTTCCTTCACCGGCGAGCATCTTGAAACCTTGCAGGAGATCGACATTTTGTACCGCGAGCGGGCCGCCGCGCGAGGGATCACCAGCTTCGCCCGGGCGCGGGCCGTCGGCTGTCATCCAGCCTTCATTTCGGGGCTGGCGGGCTTGCTCATGTCCGCCGCGCGCGATCGCGGCTGGCTCTAACCCAGTTACTGGGCGAAGCAGCGCGGGTCAGACGCGATCGGCTTGGTCAGGTCAAGGGTTCCTGCAAAGCGAAAGAATGTGAATATGCCAAGGTCGTCGCCCACCACCAAGACGTGTGCGTCCTTGCCCTTGGGAGCGCATGCAAGGCTACTGTTGAACTCCAGCTCCGCCAGGCCGATCCCGAAGTACCCCGTGTTCGCAATCGGGTTGCTGTCGTAGACCACTGCGATCGGAGTCGTGCCGTCGCCATCCAGCTTGTAGACGTACACCTTGCCGGCCTTCGGCGTGCCGCCCACGTCGGCCTGCAAAGCGGTGACGGCAAGCTCTTGCGTGCCGTCGCCATCGATGTCAACCAGGGCCACCCGCTGTCCGAACTCTGAATCGTTGTTGTTGTCGGGCTCGGAGTTCCCCGTATTTGGGTCGAGTTCGGGCTTCCTTGAGATGGGGTCGAGCTGAGCCTTGTTGGTAAACACCTTGGGTGTCCTGCCATCGCCGTAGACCAGGTAGACTTGATTAGGCGGCGCGCCCACTACCAGATCGGCCAGGCCAGCCCCGTGCGGTACCGCCGCCAACGCCGTGCCGAATCCGCCCACGGCCGCATTGCCAACCGAATTAGGCACCCCAAACTTGCGGGCACAGAACAGCCCAGCCGGCAACGTAGGGTTGGCTGGATCGATACCATACTGCAAGATGAACACCTGTCCGGCCTTGCCCTTGACGGGCAACCCGACGGCGATTTCCTGGTTGCCGCCAGACAGAAAATTCGCTACCGCAAGCGACCGATGAAGGTCGGGGGGCGTCGCCAGAGCGCCCGTGCAGGTAGATGAAGCCGACAGGCCACTTGTCACGCTGACCACGGAAACGCCATTGTCGGCAACGACGATCGCCTCATCGGTTGTGCCCTGGGTCACCTGCCCGCGTGCCACTGCCAAGCCGAAATGCCCGCGCGGTTGCGTGCTGGGCGCGCCATCAGTGGAAACCCCATCTTGCCAGATCCGGGCGTACTGGAAGGCCACCTTGCCGCTAGCATCTGCAGGCAGATTGAGGAACGCGACGCGACCGGGAGGCGTCCCCTGCCCCTGCGGATCGGGGAAAACGTTCGGCATGCCAAGGATGATGGGGCCGGCCGGGCTCAGCCAAGCCGCGCTGGAGATTCCATTCTTGCTCACGTCGGAAGACAAGCCGAGCGCACCGAGTTCGTCGCTGCTCGCGAGCTGAACCTGGGGATTGCCGTCGCCGTTGAAATCCGCCACGGCCAGGCTGGGCGCGTCGGTTCCGGCGAAAAGCAAGCGCGCCGCCACCTTGGGCTTGTCCGTGGGCGGGGCCAAAGGCAACAGCGTGCGGCCGACGTTCGTCGCGAAGCCAGAGGGCTCGCCGATGTATTGCACGGGTGCCTTGTCGAGCGCGGAACCGAAATCATCGGGATTGCAGCCGCCCATCAGCGCCAGGGCAGACAACGCAAGTATTGTCCTTCGCATCTTAGAACCTCCCCGTGGCGGCAAGCCCAGCGCCGTCGGGCACGCCAAATGGCACAAGACTTAGCTTCTTCGGATCCGGCCCGGTTCGGTTGACAGTGTTTACTGCGGCCGTGCTAGGCGGCCCCGCTTCGAGGAAATTCCACAGCGACATCAGTCCGGCGATCGCCCCTACCCCGAACAACACATCGGCCTCGATGTAGTCCCATCGGCCGGTGCTCCGGCGCGAATCGCTGTTGTTGGTGAACTTTGTAAGATTTCCAATGTCGTTGTTGATCTGGTCATTGACGCTCATGCCATCCGCGGCTCGCCAGATGGCGAGGCTGAACGACACCGCCGAGGCAACCGCCCAGGCCCAGGCCTTGGTCCGCGGGGGCTTGGGTGAGAACTGCAGATCCAGGGACGTCTCATCGGCACGGTTGGCTGTCAGCTTGCCCGAATAGGCCTCCATATCTTCCTGCTGAACGACGATCTGGTGATCACCCGGATCGAGTCGATGCTCGCAGGGCATGGTGCAAGCGAGGGTTCCGTCGACCATGAGACGCGCACCTTTGCTATCCCGTCCGCCCGCCTTGAGCACGGCGTATGCGACGGTATCCAAGCTGATCGTGTGCGTGGTCGCCGTTCCCGGTTCGACGATGATTTCCTTCTGGGCGGTTTGGTAGCCAGGTCTGGACACCCACAGGGTGTGCTGGCCAGGTTTGAGGTGACCGGTGTATGGGGTCTTGCCGATGGCACCGATTTCCTGTCGATCAATGAACACGTCGGCGCCCGGCACGTTGGCGATGACCTCGATCCACCCCAGGAAGTGCTGTTCGGACAGCGAGATGTAGAGCTCCACTACTTTGTCGGTGCGCGGGGTGATTTCTCGCTCTTCCGACTTGAAGCCCTGGGCTTCGAAGATCAGCTTCACCGGCTTGGGCTCCAGCGAGCCCTGCCACGGCGTGGTGGCGAAGGTCCCCTTGGCCTTGTCATCAAGGTAGATGGTGGCTCCGGTCGGCTTGGACTCGATGATCACCAAACCCTTGGTGGCAATGCTGGGTAGCACCGCCGCAGGCGCGGATACCTTCTCGCTCTTCGTCGTAGGCGGTGGCGCCAGCAGCGCCTTCAGGCTTTCGATGCGCGTCTTGACATCGGCGGCATCGCGGGCCTGCGGATCCTTGTCGAGGTAGCGCTGGAACATGTCGACCGCCCGATCCAGTTTCTTCGCCTTTTCGAGTGCGACCGCGGCGTTGAAGAGAAACGAGCTGAAGGGCTTCTTGTCGTAGGCCGCGAGAAAACTGGTCGCAGCCTCGTCCCATTGCTCCTTGATATAGAGGACCTGGGCCTCCTCGAATTGTGCCTTGGCTGCCTGCAGGGCGGGGTCGGGAGCCGTTTGTTCCTGCGCCAGGCCCACGCGTTCGGAGCCGACCGTCACGCCAACTAGGCACAAGGCCGAGACTGAGGCTAGCTTCAGCAAGCGTTCCATGATTGTCCATGATTGCGCCATTCGCCAGGGACGATCAAGAAGGGAAATAGGGGTGTCCCCTCGGGCCAAGTCCTCTGGCCGGGATGGTGTCATCGTCACTCTATTCATTCCCTGTGCAGTGCCCAGCGGCTGTGGTCAAATAGCTCCCCCACATGACCCGCCTTGCCTCGACTGACATCGCGCGACGAAAAGCTGACCATCTGCACATCGCAAGATCGGGCGCGGGCCGCTTCGCACGCTCGAGTCTGCTGGAATGCGTGCAGCTCATCCACGCGGCGTTGCCCGAGTTGGCCGTCGACGAGATCGATCTTTCCACTACCCTGCTCGGCCGGAGGCTGGCTGCCCCGCTGATGATCGCGGGCATGACCGGCGGCACCAAGGAAGGCGCAACCATCAACCGCATCCTGGCCACCAGCGCGGAGAAACTCGGCATCGCGTTCGGGCTGGGCAGCCTGCGCCCCATGCTGGACCAGCCCGCGCTTGCGGCCACGTTTCAGGTGCGCAAGGTCGCGCCCACGGTCTTTCTCTTCGCCAACCTCGGCGCGGCCCAGCTCCGCCAGATGAAAACCAGCGAAGTAGTCCGGGCCATGGATCGCGTGGCCGCAGATGCGATCTGCGTTCACCTCAACGCCGGACAGGAGTTGGCCCAGCCGGGCGGTGATCGCGACTTCCGCGGCGCGCTTGCCACGATTCGCCGGTTGTGTGCCGATCTGGGGCGGCCCTTGCTGGTCAAGGAAACCGGTTGCGGTATCTCGCCGTCGGTGGCGCGCGCACTGGAAGACGCCGGCGTGGCCGCCATCGATGTGTCCGGCGCGGGCGGCACATCATGGATTGCCATCGAAGCCTTGCGCGCGCGCGGCGCGCAGGCGACGCGCGGCCGCGAGTTGCGCGAATGGGGCATTCCCACCGCGGCCAGTGTGGCCTGGCTGGCCTCACTGGGTTTGCGAGCCGAAATCGTTGCTTCGGGCGGCGTACGCACTGGTCTCGACGCTGCTCGGGCGCTTGCCCTCGGTGCCCGAGTTGTGGCGCTGGCCCAGCCGGCCCTGGTCGCTGCTTGCAAGGGCGGCGTGCGAGGCGCAACTGCCTACCTGTCAGGAATCATCGATGGCCTTCGCCAGATCTGCCTGCTTTCGGGCCAGCGAAACGCAGCCGACCTGGTCCGCGCCCCGCGCGTGATCACCGGCGAGCTCGGCCAGTGGCTGGAGCAAAGGCCGGCATGACCGACACCGCAGCAACCACCACAGGATTCGGTCACGGCAAGGTGATCCTGCTGGGCGAGCACTCAGTGGTGTACGGGCAGCCGGCCTTGGCAGCGGGCATGCAGGCTGGCGTGCGCGCCCACGCCAGCCCGGGAGCCGGCAGTGTGCGCGCGCCGGCGTGGGAACTAGACGTGGAAGTGGGCGACGATTCGCCCGTAGGTACCGCCATCGATCGCTTGTGCCAACAACTGGGCGTCAGTGGCCGCACTCTGGATTTTTGGCTGGAAACAGAGGTGCCATCACGGGCTGGCTTGGGAAGTTCGGCGGCCATGGCGGTGGCTATCGCGAGAGCGGTGGCGGCACGCACCGGCGCAGGCGAGGATGACGTGTTGGTCGCTGCCGCGCTGGCCGAGACGGTTTTCCACAAGACTCCCTCGGGAATCGATACCGCCGCAGCCAGCCGGGGCGGAGTTGGCCGCTTCGATCGGGCGGCAGGCTGGCAGGCCATCCCGGTCAAACGGCCCATCGAACTGTGCGTGGGCCTTTCAGGACAGGTGCGCCAGACCAGCGATCTTGTAGGTTCGGTGGCGGTGCTATGTGAGCGGGTTCCGGTAGCGCGCCGTCTTATCGACGCCCTGGGGGACGTGGCCCGCGCCGGAATGGAGGCGCTAGCCAGCGGCGATCAGGTGGCGCTCGGGCACGAGTTCAACCTGGCCCACGGTCTGCTTTCCGGGCTGGGCGTATCCTCGCCCGAGTTGGACGCTCTGGTTCGCGCCGCACGGGGGGCTGGCGCGCTGGGCGCGAAACTGACCGGCGCAGGCGGCGGGGGCGCGGTCATCGCGTTGGCTCCCGATCGCGCCGAAGACGTGCTGAAAAGCTGGCGTAGCATGGGCCGCTATGGCTTTCTTACCCTGGTAGGAAAATGAGCATATTCGGTTTGCCTCTCTCAGTTACCGCGCGCGCGGGAACCAACATCGCCCTGGTCAAGTACTGGGGCAAACGCGACGTGACCTTGAATCTGCCGGCAACTGGTAGCCTGTCGCTGACCCTGGCCAATTTCGGCAGCGAAACCACGGTCCGCTTTGCTCCCGACGCCGAAGCTACCGAAGGCGGCGATTGCATCAGCTTGGACGGAGCCCCCGCTCCTCCTCGCTTCGCCGAGCGGGTGATTCGTTTCCTCGATTTGGTTCGCCGGGAGGCGCGCGTTGGCCTGCCCGCCGAGGTCGCCACAAGAAACAGCGTGCCTACGGCCGCTGGCCTGGCCTCCTCCGCTGCCGGTTTCGCTGCACTCGCGCTGGCCGCATCGCGGGCCGCAGGTATGAACCTGCCACCGCCCGAGCTGTCCGCTCTGGCCCGGCGGGGTTCTGGTTCGGCGGCGCGGTCGATCTTCGGCGGTTTCGTCGAGATGGCGGCGGGCGTGCATCGAGATGGCAGCGATGCCTGCGCGCAGGCACTGTTGCCCGCGGGTGTTTGGGACGTGCGCCTAGTGGTGGCGATCACTTCCGACGCGCCCAAGGCCATTTCATCAAGCGAGGCCATGGAGCTGACCGCGAAGACTTCGCCCTACTACGCCGGCTGGCTGCAGGCTGTGCCGCAGGATTTGGCCGCGGCCCGCGCCGCCGTGCTGGCGCAGGACCTGCCCGCGCTGGGCGGCGTGGCCGAGCGCAGTGCCATGCGCATGCATGCCTGTGCCATGGCCGCCGAGCCACCCATTCTGTACTGGAACACCGCCACCCTGGCCGCGATGGAAACTGTGCGGCGCTTGCGTGTTGCCGGAACAGAAGCCTTCTTCACCATCGACGCCGGGCCGCACGTCAAGGTCCTGTGCGCAGCACGCGACGCCGCACGGGTAGAGCCCGCGTTGGCCGCGACGCCGGGGGTTCTGCGCACCTTAGTGCTGGCGCCTGGGCCCGGCGCCGAGATCGTGCGCGAGGAACGGCGATGACCGGGTCACGCACCACCCTGGTGGGTACGCCGGTGGTCGCCGCCCCGGGCAAGATCTTTTTGGTGGGTGAGTACGCCGTGCTCGAGGGTGGTGTGGCTGTCTTGGCTGCGGTTTCGCGCTACGCGGTCGCGCAGTACGTGCCTGGGACCGAGCCGCAGTCCGCTGTGGTCGACGAGGCGGTGAAACGCTCGCTGGCAGCAATCGGCGAAGCGTCGGCCGCTCTGCCGCCCGGGTCCGTGATGGTGGACACGGACGCGTTCAGCCAGGCCAAGGTCAAGATCGGTCTGGGCTCCAGCGCGGCCACTGCCGTGGCAACCGTGGGCGCGATGTTCGAGGCTGCGGGTATGTCCATCGAGGGCATGCAACATGAGGTCTTCTCGATCGCAGAAGCTGCCCACCGCGCGGCTCAGGGCGGCGTCGGCTCGGGCGCCGACGTGGCAGCCGCTGTCTGGGGCGGCTTCACGAAGTTCGTGCGGCCCGCCGATGGTCCGCCTGTCATCGAACCGATTGTTGTACCGGCCGGCCTGCACTTGGTTGTGTTTTGGACGGGAGAGTCGGCCCACACCCGTGACCTGGTGGAATCGGTGAGCAGCTATGCGCGGATGGCACCGTCGTCCTACCGTATGCTGATGGGTGCGCTGCGCACTACAGCCGAGCGTTTCGTGAACGAGTTGGGCGCGGGCCGCGCCACCGGCGCCGTGGTGGCTGCGGGCCGCTATGGCCGACAACTGGCAGAGTTGGGAAAGGCCGCGGGCGTGAAGATCGTGACCGATGCTTTTGAGCGAGCGTCTGCCCTTGCTCGCGAGTTGGGTGGCGATGCCAAACCGTCGGGGGCCGGAGGCGGCGACGTTGGGGTGGCGCTCTTTGCCACGCCCGAAGCCGCGGCACTGTTCGTGCGCGCGTGCCAGCCTGCGCTTTCGGTATTGGACGTCTCGCTGGCCCGCTCGGGCGTCTACCGTCGCTCTGCGGACGAGCCGCTGGTCGAAACCAGGGGACCCTTCTATGTCGGATAAACCACACAGCTCACGCATTCCAGAGTTTCGGCGCCTCTCGCTGGCGGATCGTCGCCGCGAGCTGGCTGCGTGTGCGGAACTGAGCGCTGATGACCTGGCGTTGCTGGACACCGGCGGTATCGCTGCTGCAGACGCGGCTCGCATGATCGAGAATGTCGTGGGCATCTACGCCCTGCCCTTGGGCGTGGCGCTCAACTTCCAGATCAACCAGCGCGACTATTTGGTTCCCATGGCCGTGGAGGAGCCGTCGGTGGTGGCCGCGGCCTCCTACGCGGCCCGCATGGTGCGCGCGGGTGGCGGTTTCTCTGCCACGGCCGATCTGCCGGTGATGATCGCCCAGATCGAGCTGCGCGATGTCGGTGATCCGCCCTCGGCCCGCGCTCGCATCGAGGCCGCCCGTGCCGAGATCCTGGCGCTGGCCGACAGCTGCCAGTCCGTTCTGGTTTCCGTCGGTGGTGGCGCGCGCGATCTGGAAGTGCGACACGTGACCGGCTCGACGCAAAACCGACTGGTGGTTCACCTGCACGTGAATTGTCGCGATGCCATGGGCGCCAATTCGGTCAACACCATGGCCGAAACCGTGGCCCCGCGGCTGGCCGAACTCTCTCGCGGCCGGGTCGGTCTGCGCATTCTCTCCAATCTGGCCGACCATCGCCTGGTGCGCGTCAGTGCCAGTGTGCCTTTTGCTGCCTTGGCTTCCGAAAAGGGAGGCTCTGCCGGCAGCGACGTGGCGGAAGGTGTTGCCGCTGCCTCGCGTTTCGCCGAGGACGATCCCTACCGCGCAGCCACGCACAACAAGGGCATCATGAACGGCGTGGATGCAGTCGTGATGGCCACGGGCAACGACTGGCGCGGCGTGGAAGCAGGCGCGCACTCCTATGCCGCGCGCGACGGCCGGTATCGGCCGCTGGCCACTTGGAAGGTCGAGGGCGAGAGCTTGGTGGGACGGCTGGAAATGCCAATGGCGGTCGGCACGGTCGGCGGAACCTTGCAGGTGCACCCAGGGGCGCGACTCGCTCTGCGTATCTTGCGCGTCTCCACTTCCGAGGAGCTGGGCATGGTGATTGGCGCCGCCGGCCTGGGACAGAACCTGGCCGCCCTGCGCGCCCTGGCCACCGAAGGCATTCAACGCGGCCACATGACCCTGCACAAGCGCGCGGTCGGCGGTCCAGCTCCTGGGCGGCACGGAGCGCGTTCGTGATCCGTGCGATTCTGCGTAGCGGACGATCGCGATTGGCCGCCAAGGCCCGCGGGCATGCGGGCACGCCCAGCGAGGCGCATTCCCCCCTGCCCTGGTTGGCGCCCCCACCCGGCCCTTGGACCGTGGAGAGCGCCTACCATTACTGCGAGGAGTTCGCACGCGCCCACCACGAGAATTTTCCAGTGGCTTCGCGTTTCGTGCCCTCGGCGCTGCGGCCCCATGTGGTCGCGCTGTACGCCTTTGCCCGCGCCGCCGTCGATTTTACCGACGAACCTCAGTATGACGGCCACCGCGGCGAAGCGCTCGATGCCTGGCAAGAGGAACTGCACCTTTGTTTCCACGGCGAGCCCCGCCATCCGGTGTTCGTGGCCCTGCACGACACCATCGACAAGTGCGGATTGACCCTGCCGCCCTTCGAGGATCTGCTGTCGGCTTTTCGCGCCGATTTCGAGGTCACCCGCTATGCGACGTTTGCTTCCTTGCGGGCCTACACCGCGCGATC
>Ga0265316_10003129_pt1 | contig 16854 bp, 13 predicted proteins | sample 4522metaG_FD_202092 | JGI IMG/M metagenome (GOLD analysis project Ga0265316, IMG submission 202092) | Rhizosphere microbial communities from Carex aquatilis grown in University of Washington, Seatle, WA, United States - 4-5-22 metaG | ecosystem: Host-associated > Plants > Roots > Rhizosphere >...
GCGATAACGTCGATGGCGACGATCTCACCATCCGCCGGGCGGCGGTGGCGGCGCTGGGCCCGCAGAGCGGCAGCGTGGTGGTAGTGGACCCGACTACGGGGCGCGTCCTCACCATGGTCAACCAGAGGCTGGGTCTCACGACCGGCTTCACGCCGTGCTCCACCATCAAACTGGTGTGCGCGCTGGCCGCGCTGAGCGAGCATGTGGTGGATCGCGATACCTCCATCTTCGTCAGCCGGAACATCGCCTACACGCTCACCACGGCCATCGCCAAATCCAACAACCAGTACTTCAACATTCTGGGCACGCGGCTGGGCTTCGAGCGCGTCACGCGCTACGCCCAGATGCTCGGCCTAAGCGAAAAGGCGGGCCTCGATATCCGCGGCGAACAGCCCGGCATATTGCCGCCGGAGCCTCCCAAGAACGGCGGCGTGGGCATGATGACCAGCTTTGGCGAGGGCATCACCATCACGCCGCTGGAGATGGCCGCGCTGCTTTCAGCCATCGCCAACGGCGGCACGCTCTACTACCTGCAGTACCCGCGCACCCAGGCGGAAATCGACCAGTTCACTCCCAGGGTGAAGCGCCCGCTCGAACTGGCCCCCAACGGCATTACCGATATCCGGCCGGGAATGCGCGCGGCGGTGGATTACGGCACCGCCAGGCGCGCCGGCTACGATCCGAGCGAACCCATTCTCGGGAAGACCGGCACGTGCACGGATTTCCGCATGGCGAGCCACATGGGATGGTTCGGCTCGTTCAACGACGTCGGGCATCATCAGCTTGTGATCGTGGTCATGCTGGCCGGCAGCAGAACCTACAGCGGGGGCGTGGCGGCCGGTGTGGCCGGCGCCATCTATCGCAGTCTCTCCGAACAGCGCTACTTCGCAGCCGATACGGGCCAGAAGCCCGGCTTTCCGGAGATCCTCAGCACCAGCCCCTGCTGCTCGCGCTAATTGGGGTAGAATAGAGTCACGATGCGGAGGGTTTCCAGTTCATTGATGGCGGCGCTGATCGTGGTGGCGCTGTTCTGGGGCAACTGCCTTTCCTGTCCGCAGATGCTGATCGCGGTAGCGGCGCACCAACCGGCGCATAGCTGCTGCCACAAGACCAAGTCGGCGGGCACGACCTGCCAATCCCAGGGATTGCAGCATTTCCTGAAGACCGGTCCGGAGGTGCGGACTGCGGCCGTCGCGGTGGTAGCGGCGGTGGCACCGGTGGTTGCCGTTTCTCTGCTCCAGGGCGCGTTGGCTGCGCCCGTCGAGGTAGAACACGGGCCGCCCGATTTACTCGCATTTCACTCCAGTTTTAGAATCTAGTCGTTTCCTTCACAGCTTGGGATAAAGAGTGCCGGCATGAGTGCCCGGCACGGCAGGCAGGAGTGCCTGCGCCACGGTGAGGAAGGAAATGAGATTTCGATATTTGGTTTGGATCGCGGTGGCTGGGGCACCGGCGGGGGCGCAACGGCTGCCGGTGCTGGTGGAAGAGGCGCTGCGGAGTAATCGCGAGATTCTGGCGGCGCAGAAGCGGTATGAGGCTGCGCGCCAACGGCCCAGCCAGGCAAGCAGCCTGCCCGATCCGACGGTTTCAGTGGGCTATACGTCGAACGGCGGGCCGTGGCCGGTGGCGGGCATCGGGCACGAGGCCACCAGCAACGCGGGCGTCTCGATCTCGCAGGAAATGCCGTTCCCCGGCAAGCGCAAACTGCGGGGCGAGATCGCGAGCAAAGAGGCCGATGCCGAATTCGAGCAGTATCTCGCCGTGCGGCTCAACGTGGTCTCGCGGCTCAAGCAGGCGTACCACGAACTGCACCATGCCGCCACGGGCATCGCGTTCGTCAAGCGCTACCAGGACACGCTGCGGAATATCTTGCGCATATCCGAAGCCCGTTATGCCGTGGGGCGCGCGGCACAACAGGACGTCTTCAAGGCGCAAACGCAGTTCTCCATTTTCGAGACGCAGTTGTTGCGGTACCAGCAGGAACGCGACAGCAAGGAGATCGAAATCGGCGCGCTGCTCAACCGGCCGGCCGCGGGGCGCATCGAAGTGCCGGAGGAGATGGCGCCGGGCGAGCTGAGGGTGACGCTCGACGACATGCTGGCGCACGCGCGCACCCAGGCGCCGGCTCTGGCGCGCGAGCAGAAGATGGTGGAGCAAAGCGAGCTGGCGGCCAACCTGGCGCGCAAAAGCTACTACCCGGACTACACCGTCTCGGGCGGCTACTTCAACCAGGGCGGCCTCCCTCCGATGTGGCAGTTCCGCGTGGATTTCAAGCTGCCGGCCTGGTTCGGGACGAAACAGCGCGCGGAGGTCAACGAGCGGGTCTTCACGGTGAGCCAGGCGCGCCACGACTACGAAGCCGCGGATGTGGGAATCCAGGCGAGCATTCGCGAAGAGTATACGCTGGCGGCGACGGCGCGGAAGTTGATCGAACTGTACCAGAAATCGGTGATTCCGGAGGCGCAACTGGCCTTGGAATCGTCCGTGGCCAGTTACCAGACGGGGACGCTCGATTTCCTTTCGGTGTTTTCGAATTTCATGAACGTGGTGGATTACGAGTTGATGTCCCACGAGGAACTGATGCGGTTCCACGTGGCGCTGGCCAAACTGGAGGAGCTGACCGGCATGGAGATAGAGCCATGAAGAAAGTTGCCATTCTATTTTTGATCGTCGCGGCTTATGTCGGCGGCTACGGCTATGGCCGCTGGTATGCCAAGCCGGCCGCGGCCGCCACTGAGCGGAAGCCTCTCTACTGGGTGGACCCCATGCATCCCTCATACAAGTCGGACAAGCCGGGGATCGCTCCCGACTGCGGTATGAAGCTGGTGCCGGTGTATGCGGGGGAACAGAAGAAAGCGGCCCCCGCCGCGCCCGCCGAACGCAAGGTTCTGTATTGGGTCGACGCCATGAATCCCGCGCACAAGTCCGATCAGCCGGGGATCGCGCCGGACGGCATGAAGCTGGTGCCGGTCTATGCGGACGAAGAGAAGCAGACCGCCATGCCGCTGGGGACCGTCGAGATCAACCCCGAGAAGCAGCAACTCATGGGCGTCACGTACGGCGCCGCCGAATATGAAACCGCCACCGGCTCCATGCGCGCGGCGGCGCGGGTGGCGCTGGACGAAACCAAAATCGCCAAGGTCCAGACCAAGCTGGAGGGCTGGATCGACCAGGTTGTCGTCAACTTCACCGGCAAGCTGGTCCAAAAGGGCGACCCGCTGCTGACCATCTACAGCCCGGAGGCGCTGGCCACCCAGCAGGAATATCTGCTGGCGGCCAAGGCCGAGCGCGCGATGCAGGACAACCCCGTACACGAGATGCTGGGCAGCACGGAAAACCTGGTGGCGGCGGCCAGGAAACGCCTCGAACTCTGGGACATCAGCGACGCCCAGATCGACGAAATCGCGCGCACCGGGCAGACCCTCAAGAACCTGACGCTCTATTCGCCCATTGCGGGGTTCGTGATGGAGCGCAACGCATTTCCCAGCCAGCGCGTGACGCCGGAGACGGTGCTCTACACAGTGGCCGACCTCTCCACCGTGTGGGTGATGGCGGACGTATTCGAGTACGAAGCCGTCAACATCCGGTTGAACCAGCCGGCCATTCTGACGCTGGCCTATCTGCCGGGGCGCACGTTCCACGGGCGCGTGAGCTACATACTTCCGCAAGTGGACCCCACCACCCGCACGCTCAAAGTGCGGATCGAAGTTGAGAACCCGGGCTACTCGCTGAAGCCCGATATGTACGGCGAGGTGGAATTCCAGACCGGGGGCGCGCGCAGGCTGGTGGTTCCGCAATCGGCGGTGCTGAACTCGGGCGACCACCAAACCGTGTTCGTGGATCGCGGCAACGGCTACTTTGAGCCGCGCACGGTGAAGATCGGCGAGCAACTGGACGGCCGCATCGAGATCCTGAGCGGGCTGAAGGCGGGCGAGCGCATTGTCATCTCGGGCAATTTCCTGATGGATTCGGAGAGCCGCCTGAAATGATCGACCGCATCATTGACATCTCGGCGCGCCACCGCTTCGTCGTGTTCCTCTTTACGACGGCGGCAGTGATGGCGGGGTGGTGGGCCATGAACAGCATCCCGCTGGACGCCATCCCCGACCTCAGCGACACGCAGGTGATCATCTACTCGCGCTGGGACCGCAGCCCGGACATCATGGAGGACCAAGTCACCTATCCCATTGTGAGCGCCATGCTGGGCGCGCCCAAGGTGAAGGACGTGCGCGGGTTTTCGGACTTCGGCTACTCCTACGTGTACATCATCTTCGAGGACGGCACGGACCTCTATTGGGCGCGCTCGCGCACGCTGGAGTACCTCTCGAAAATTCTGCCGCGGCTGCCGCAGGGCGTTAACACCGAGCTGGGGCCGGACGCCACCGGGGTGGGCTGGGTTTTCCAATACGCGCTGGTGGACAAGGGGGGGCATGACCTGGCGCAGTTGAGATCGGTGGAGGACTGGTACCTGCGGTATCACTTGCAATCGGTGGCGGGGGTGGCGGAAGTGGCGCCGCTGGGCGGCTTCGTGCGGCAGTACCAGGTCAACGTCGATCCCAACCGGCTGGCGGCGTACGGCGTGCCGATTGCGAAAGTGGTGGCGGCGGTGCGCGGCGGAAACAACGACGTGGGCGGGCGGCTGGTGGAGTTTACGGGCCGCGAATACATGGTGCGCGGGCGGGGATACGCGCGCTCCACGGCGGATATTGCGAACATCTCGCTGGCGGTCAGCCCCACGGGAGTGCCGATCCTGGTACGCGACGTCGGAACGGTGACGCTCGGCCCGGACATGCGCCGCGGCGTGGCCGATCTCAATGGCACGGGCGAGGTGGTCTCCGGCATCGTCATCATGCGGCAGGGCGAGAATGCGCTGGCGGTGATCGACCGCGTGAAGGCCAAGCTGAAGGAGATTGAGCCGGGGCTGCCGCCAGGAGTGAAACTGGTCACCGCCTACGACCGCTCGGAGCTGATCCTGGCCTCGATCGAGAACCTGAAACACACGCTCATCGAAGAGCTGGCGGTGGTGGGGATCGTGATCCTGATTTTCCTTTGGCACATTCCCAGCGCCATCATTCCGATTCTGACGATTCCCATCGCAGTGGTGATTTCGTTTCTGCCCATGCGGCTGATGGGGATGAGCTCGAACATCATGTCGCTGGGCGGCATCGCCATCGCGGTGGGCGCCATGGTGGACGCTGCTATCGTGGTGGTGGAGCAGACCCACAAGAAGCTGGAAGGGGCACACCCGGGCTGGACGTTCGCCGATTACCAGCGCGCCATTGTCGACGCGGTGAAGGAAGTGGGCGGGCCGAGTTTCTTCGCGCTGCTGGTGATCGCAGTTTCATTTCTGCCGGTGCTGACGCTGGAGGCGCAGGAGGGCCGGCTGTTCAAGCCGCTGGCTTATACCAAGACCTTCGCCATGATTGTGGCGGCGGTGCTGGCCCTCACGCTGGACCCGGCCATGCGGCTGCTCTTTTTCCGGAAGGAGAACTTCCGGGTGCGGCCGCGGTGGCTGGCGGGGCTGGTGAACGGGGTGCTGGTGGGCACCATCCATTCCGAGGAGAAGCACCCCATCAGCCGCGTGTTGATGCGCGTGTACGAGCCGGTGGTTCGCGCGACCCTGCGCTGGAAGTGGCTCATTATCGCGGGCGCGCTGGCTCTAGTCGCGGTGACCGTTCCGGTGTTCCAGAGGCTGGGCTCGGAGTTCATGCCGCCGCTCGACGAGGGGACGCTGCTGTTCATGCCCACCACGCTGCCGGGCATCTCGGTGGCGGAAGCGCAAAGGCTGATGCAGGCGCAGGACCGCATCCTGATGCGGTTTCCCGAAGTGGAGCGCGTGCTGGGCAAAGCCGGCCGCGCGGAAACCTCCACCGACCCCGCGCCCTTCTCCATGATGGAAACGGTGATCTCGCTGAAACCGAAATCCCAGTGGCGCAAAGTCGCCACGTGGTACGACAACTGGCCGCAATGGACCAAGGCGCTATGCGCGCACATCACGCCGGACCACATTTCGACCGACCAGCTCGTCACTGAAATGAACGATGCGCTGCGCATCCCGGGAGTCTCGAACGCCTGGACCATGCCCATCAAAAACCGCATCGACATGCTGACTACGGGTATACGCACCCCGGTGGGGATCAAGATCTACGGCGCGGACCTGGCCCAGATCGAGCGCCTGGGGAAGGAGATCGAGCGGGTGCTGCCGCAAGTGGCCGGCACGCGCAGCGTCTTCGCCGAACGCGTGGGCGGCGGCTACTTTCTGGACTTCGATCTGAAGCGCGACCAGCTTGCGCGCTACGGCCTGAGCGTCGACGATGCGGAAATGGTGGTCACTAATGCCATCGGCGGGGAGAACGTGAGCACCACGGTGGAGGGCCGCGAACGCTACCCCATCAACGTACGCTACTACCGCGACTCCCGCAACTCGCTCGCGAGCCTGGGGCGCGCGTTGGTGCCCGCCCTGGACGGCAAGATGCAAATCCCGCTGGCGCAAATTGCTACCCTCAAGCTGGTCACTGGACCGGCCATGCTGCGCAATGAAAACGGCATGTTGAACGGCTATGTGTACGTGGACGTGGCGGGGCGCGACATCGGCGGCTACGTCGCGGAGGCCAAGCGCGTGGTGAGCGCGAACGTACAGCTTCCGCCAGGATACACGCTGGCATGGAGCGGGCAATACGAAGCCATGGAGCGCGTGCGCGAGCGGCTGAAAGTCGTGTTGCCGCTGACATTATTTCTTATCTTTCTTTTGCTGTATCTGAACACGAAGTCCACGGCGAAGACCCTGCTGATTTTGCTGGCCGTGCCGTTCTCGGCGGTGGGCGCCATCTGGCTGCTGTACCTGTTGGGCTATAACATGAGCATCGGCGTGTGGGTGGGGCTGATCGCGTTGATGGGCGTGGATGCGGAGACGGCGGTCTTCATGCTGCTGTACCTGGACCTGGCCTTCGAGGAACGGCGCCTGGCGGGGCACATGCACAGCCTGGCGGACTTGCAGGAGGCCATCGTTCACGGCGCGGTGAAACGCATACGGCCGAAGTTCATGACGGTGGCGACGATGTTCGTGGGGCTGGCGCCGATCATGTGGTCCACGGGGGCCGGGGCGGACGTGATGAAGCGCATCGCGGCGCCCATGATCGGCGGAATTTTCACTTCTTTCATTCTGGAGCTGGTGGTTTACCCGGCAATCTATGAGGTATGGAAATGGCATTCGGTAAAACGGCAAGCTGCTTGATACTGGCGGCGGCGCTGGCGTCCGCCACACAGTTCACGGTGCGGCACCAGCACTTGCGCCAAAGCTGCGCCGGCGTGCTGACGGTGGATGAGAACGGCGTTCGATTCACCGGCGCAAAGAAGCACGCCTGGAGTTGGAAGTACGAGGACATTCAGCAACTAAGGCTGTCGCCCGAAGGTATCTATATACTGACGTACAAGGACAGCAAGCTGCGGCTGGGCACGGATCGTGCATACAATTTCACAGGTAAGATCCCCGCCGAAGAACTGTACGCACTTTTGAGGGAACGGATGGACCAGCGATTCGTGGCGGCGGCAGGGCAGGCCCTCGGCCTGCCAACATGGTCGCTGCCAGTAAAGCACCTGAGGCCCATCACCGGCTCCGAGGGCACGCTCGCATTCGGCGCGGAGGCCATCGTGTACTCGACCCCCGCCAAGGCCGAATCCCGCACATGGCGCTACTCGGACATCGAGAGCGTCGCCAGCTCCGGTCCATTTCAATTGACCATCACGACTCTGGAGAAGGGTTTCAACTTTCAGTTGAAGCAACCAATCACGGAAGCCAGGTACAACCAACTGTGGCTTCAAATCGAAAAAAAGAACGGGAGAATTCAATAATGAAGAAGCAGATTGCAATCGCGATAGCGGCAGCGGCCCTGATGTTGGCGGCTCCGCCCAAGCAGACGTTCACCGGCGTCATCACCGACAGCATGTGCGCCAGCGCCGATCACAAGGCCATGAATATGGGCGCGGACGCCAAGTGCGTTACCGAATGCGTGAAAGCGGGCGCGAAGTACGTTTTGTACGACGGCAAGGAGACCTACACCCTAAGCGACCAGAAGACCCCGGAGAAGTTCGCCGCCAAAAAGGTGACGGTCACGGGAACGCTGGACGCAAAGACCAAGACCATCCAGGTGGATTCGATCGCCGCCGCGAAGTGAGGGCCAAGGTCGATCGTGGGGCATGCCCGAACCCGAGCATGCCATCATGGTAAACCTGTCGACACTCCGACCGTTCCATATGGAGGTGCAAGTTGGACCTGAACACCGGGCCACACCAACTCCGAAGTTGGTTTCCTGGTGTCCGGATCAATCGAGATTACGTGCTCTGGCGAAAACGTGATGGTGAACGGGACGCCGAGTGGCGTCGTGAGAAGAATCGCGCCATGCACGCTGCGCACGGTTACCGTTCCCGACGTGAGCGGCGCGCCGGATACGGAATCAACTACCTTGACGGTGTATTGTGTCGACACGTGGCGCGCGGGGAAGGGACTGAGTGTGGCAGTTGCCATTCCGGATACAAGCGGGCTTCGAAGGCGCGTAAGAATTGCTATCACTTGTCGTTGCAGTGTGGCGTCCGACAACGCTTCCAGGTGATTGAGGGCGTTGGTCGTGTGTGATGCCGAAAAAGGCAGGCGTGCACGCGCATCGGTGACGAAAGTGTCTCCGATTCCGGGGGCAAATTCGGGAGTTGTTGCTGCCAGCGCTGCCAACGCCACCATGATCTCCGTGACCACCGGCATCGGCGCAATCAACAATTCGGCGGGAAGGAACGACGCGTAGTTCAGCAGCGTGCCAACGACGACGGGGGAAATTCCCCAGTGAAAGAATGGGAGCGGCAAGCCGAAAAAGGCGAGGACGGGGAACATACTGTCTGGCGTATAGAGATTGACCCATAGCCGCACCCAATCTGTGCTCGTGCCGCCGAATGTATGGTACGTGATGCCCGGCACGGGTTCACCGGCAGCGATGCCCGCGAGCGTTGGGCTGCCAGGAGCGAGTTCGACTTGCCCTGGATTGCCGACAGCCGCGCGCAGGGTGCCAAGAAACGCCGGCGCCGCCAGCCCGGCAGTCGCGAAGGCCGTCTGGAGCTGAGCGGCCAGAGCGTTCACCGTAGCAGCGACGGTCGCAAGCCCGGAGCCCGCATTCGGCGAGTGTAAAGTGATCGCTGTATTCGTACGAGACAGGAAGCCAGCGAGGGCAGGGTTGCCTTTTGCGCCAGCGAGAAAGGATCTGACAACCAATCCGCCACGGCTATGGCCCACAAACGCGAAGCGTAGCCCCGCCAGTTGCGACGAAGTGGCCAAGGCTGCCGCCAACAGGCCAAGTTGCGTGACATCGTTGGCAATCAACGGTCCTCTTTGCTTGTACGTGACCGTCGAGAAGCCCGCTGACTTCAGCGCGGCGCTCCAGCTCGTTAGCGCCGTTTGGGGCGGGTCGATGAAGAACCCGGCGACGGGGGTTAGCGGTGGCGTCGGATGCAGGCCTGCGTCCCGATACGGTGGAAAGCCTGCCGTCCGATTGAAAGCCAAGCCGGGATAGGCAAGCGCCGGATCCGTCATATCGAGATTAGTACCGCCCAAACCGTGTAGCAGGATGATGACTGGCAGACTCGCATCGAGGGTACCGTCGATCGTCGCTACCGTGCCGTCCGTCAACGTAATGGAGAAGGTCATGTCGATCACTCCACAAGTCGTCGCGCCAACAACACGTGGGTCTGGACCTCGACTGACGTCACGTCGGCGGACGACTCAGTGAACGTGAACACCACGAGTTCCTCCTCATCGGGTAGGTCTGTCGCCGCGAATGATGTCTCATTGTCGCCGGTTCCTCCGAAGACAAGGTGGCAAATCGGCTCTACACGAACTTGGGGGTTAGCCTTTTGGTACCGCTCGAGAAGCTGGCTCAGCTCGGCCGGCAATTCACCTGCCGGCACGTTCCGGGCGGAACTCTTGACGGTGAGGGATCCGTCGGTCCCAATTTTCGGGACGTCCGCATGATCCAGTAGTTGTTGCCGAAACAGCTTGAGTATGACCTTGGCGCCATCCCCGGATGTCTTCCATGCTTGAGCGGTTGCGTCGCCTTGCGGGTTGCCCATGTGAATCTCCCTGGTGATATGCTAAACCTTAATGTTAGCTCAAACCTGATCCGACAACAGCATTCGCAATTACGTTGAGAGACTTCAGGCCCGACAGATGTTTTCGAACGTGCTTCTAGTAACCGCGAACCTGGCTTTTGCATTGACGCAAGCCGCTAGAGAGCACCGTCTTTAGAGATCGGGAACGATGGACGCAAAGACCCAGACCATCCAAGTGGATTCGATCGCCGCCGCGAAGTGAGCGCCAACGCACTCCTTCACGCGACGGCCCGTCGCCGGGCTGCCGTGACCTGTTGCACGAAGGTCTCCAGCTTCATTCTGTCGGCGAGCCCTTCGCTCGCGCCGTACGAAAGGCTGATGACGGGTGCACCCCCGTAGTCGGCGCGGATTTCCGCTATCGCTGTGGCGACCTCCAACCGCGCAATTGACTCCTGCCGCGCTGATGGCGCAAGCCGCGCCGCGCCGCAGGAAGTCCACCAGTCTGGCCACGGCCACAACGATGAGGTTGCTGGTCGCAGGTCCAAGGTCCCTGATCCTTCCCTGCCCGGCCGCCTGCGGGGCATCGAGTATCGGCGCGAGGTCGGAGTGAGCGGCCCACGATGCGCCGAGCCATACCTCGCATCCCATGGCCTCCAGCCGTGCCATCAGATGGTGATTCCCTGCCTCATTCACCCGGGTGTAGAGATCTCCGGTGATGCCGACCACGGGCAGGTCGCCCGGTCCACCGCGCCTGGGACTCGCCCACATCCGTGCTGCCGCCGTCTTCACCACGGCGGCGCCGTCGCCCCGCGCCGACAGTACACTCTGCAGATCCTCCAGCGCCTCACCAAGTAGGCGGCCGATGCCGCCCGACTGCGACTCGTAGGGCCGGAGACGCGCCGCTAGCGCCAACAAAGGATCCGTTCCGAGAAACTCTTCGTACAATCGCGCAAGTCCTGGGATGCCCACTACCTTCAATAGGTCCTCTCCCGAAGCTTGCCAAATCTCCGGACGATCGGCTCCCATCCGCCCTCTCAGAATGCGCATGGCGTCTCCGTACTGCCGGATCAGGCAGGGTTGATCACAATTGGGAAGGAGAAAGACGTCGCCAAGCCGCGCTTCCTGTTCGAAGAACCGCACCAGGTCGCCAGCGAGCAGGACCACGCTCAGGCCGTAGCGCGCAAGCGAGCTTTCCAGGGCGAGTTCGGGAGAAAGGCCGCGCCAGGTTACGTAGTGCACCCGGGAGACACATGGCTGCCGCTGGCAGCGAAATTTACGGCCCTGCCTTTCGGAGAATTGTGAGGGTAGGGCCGATAATAGCCATATGGCCCAATCCGACGAGACCCCCGCCGAATTCTACTGCCCAACCTGCGCCCAAGCGGTCACCGAACCGCTGGTGTGCGGCGATTGCCACGCGCTGATTTGCCGCCAGTGCGGCACGCCGCTGGAACGGATCGATGAGTTGGGGATCGGGTGAGACGGCCGCGATGAGCGATTTCTTGAATTGGCAGGAGGCGTACGAAGCCGGCGCGGCGGTCTGCGGCGGCAAGGGCTACAACCTGGCGCGGCTGGCGCGGTACGGGTTCCGTGTGCCGCGCGGCGGCGTGCTGCCGGCCGGTGCGCCGCTTGCGGAGATCCGGGGCGGCCTGGAACGGTTGGGTCTGGCGGACGTCAAGGTCGCGGTGCGGTCGAGCGCCACCGGGGAAGACTCCGCGCGCGCTTCCTTCGCAGGCATGCATCGCAGCTTCCTCAATGTGAGCGGTGTTGCGGCTGTCGAGCAGGCCGCGCAGGGGTGTATCGACTCGCTCCAGACGCCGGAAGCCATCGCCTATCGGCGCCGCATGGGTTTCCGCGACGAAGAAGTACGGTGCGCGGTGGTGGTCTGCGAGATGGTGAACGCCCGCTCGGCCGGCGTGGCGTTCTCTTGCGACCCGGCGACGGGGCGGCGCGACCTAATCTTGATCGACGCGGCGGAAGGCCTGGGCGAGGCGGTGGCGAGCGGGCGCGTGAATCCGGCACGCATGATCTGGCGCAACCGGTGCGGCGTGCTTTCGCGCCTGGACGGGGGGGCGCCCTCTGGGCCCGGACAGCCGTGGCTGCCGGCGCCGGTCGAAGAGGAACTTGCGCACCTGGTGTGGCGCGTGCACTGGGCGCTGGGCGAAGGGCAGGACCCGCAGGACATCGAGTGGGCTTACGATGGAGAGCGTCTCTGGCTGCTACAGGCGCGGCCGGTCACCGGGTTGTCGCGGCCGGGCTGGCCAGAGACGGCGGCGCTGCCCCGCTACTGGTCCACGGCCAACCTCAAGGATTCGTTGCCGGGGGTGATCTGCGAGCTTTCCTGGAGCACTCTCAGCGACATCGTCGGCGAGGTGCTCTGGGCCGCGCCGAAGGCCGTGGGATACCCGATACCGCCCGGCATGGAAGTGGTCCGCCGCTATCAGGGGCGCGTCTTCTTCGATCTCACCATGATGCAGTGGGGATTCTACGACTCCTTGGGAATCCTGCCGGCCGATGTGGTGAAGACGGTCGGCGGCCACCAGCCGGAGATCCCAGTGCCGCCCAACCCGCTCAAGGGGCCGATGGGGAGCCGCCGGGCGCTGGCGGGGCTGCGGCTGCTGCGGAAGATTTGGAACTACCCGGCCAAGGCGCGACCTGCCATCGAGAGCCATTTCAACTACCAGCGCAGCCTGCTGCCGGCCGACTGGACCGGTTTTTCGCGCGCGGAGCTCGATCACGCCATGGCGCAGATCGTCAACGCGCAGAACTCGTTTCTGCCGGTCGCCGGACTCGCCAACGGCAGTTCCGGTCCCTGGCAACTGGCGCTCGATGCAATGGTGAAGGATGCCGATCTGATCGGCCGCCTGCAAGCCGGCACCGGGGGAGTGGCCAGCGCGGAGCCGGGGTATCGCCTCTACGATATCGCGCAAGGCAAGTCCACGCTGGAGGAGTTTCTGCATGATTTCGGGCACCGCGGCGTGTATGACTGCCACGTGCTGAACCCGCGCTGGGCCGAGGACCCGTCGTGGATTGTGGAACAGGTCCAGCGGATCCGTGAGAACCCGCCAGCGCGAGACCCGCGAGAGACGGCCGCGGAGGTGCGCCGGCAAGCGGAGCGGGAATTGAAACAGCGCTTCGGTTGGCGAACTCATTTGGTGCTCTGGCTGGTGCGCAGGCTGCAAGCGGCCATGGTTGTCCGGGAGGCTGCCAAGTCGGCGATGATTTCCCTGCTGTTGCCCACACGCCGCATGGTGCTGGAGATCGGCCGCCGCCTGGTGGCGGCCGGTCATCTGGATTCGCCGGAGCAGGCGTTGGAGCTCGCGTTCACCGATCTCTCATGCTGGCTGAGAGGATACTGGGACGGTGCGGGCGCGCGCGAACTCACCCGAGACCGCTCGAAACGCCGCGAGCGGTGGCTCACCGAGACAGCGCCGGACCTGATTACTGAAGAGCCGGATGGCCGGTTCGCCACCGCCGCGCCTCCACCGGCTCGGTTGCCGGTGTCCGGCGTGTGGAGCGGCATCTCTGTCTCGCCGGGTACGGCCAGTGGGGCCGCCCGCATTGTGCACAGTCCAACGGATGCGGCTCATTTGCAGCCGGGCGACATCCTGGTGGCCCCTTCGACGGACCCCGGCTGGACACCGCTCTTCCTGCGGGCGTCGGCCATCGTCATGGAGACCGGCGGCTTTCTGAGCCACGGCGCGATTGTGGCTCGCGAGTATGGCATTCCGGCGGTTGCCAACGTCCCGGGCATCTTGAATACGCTTCAGGAGGGCGAGATCATCACGGTCGACGGTTCGGCGGGCCGGGTGATTCGTCAGCGCGGGGAAAAGGGGACAGACGCATTTCCTGCCAGGCCCGCAAATGCGTCTGTCCCCTTTTCCGGGACGTAGGTACGCAGGAAGCGGGCGGCGGTTTCCGCGCGCACCGCGGGCTGCTCGCCCGTTTCGGGGAATAGCCACGCCTCGCCGGGCTGGAAGGGATCGCCGTCGATGGCGCCGCGCCCTGCTATGCAAATCCAGATCTGGCATTGCTCAGGCGTGGGCGTGTGCGGCGCGGCCGGGGCCAGATGCACCAGCTCGGTTACGAAATGTTGGCACCGCACCAATTCGTCGCAGCCTTCGGAAATGGGAATCGCGCGCGCGGCGCCGGGGTGAACACCCAGATCCGCAATGGCCACGGCCTCCTCGACGTGGAGCTCACGCGGGCGGCCCCAATCCCAGAGGCGCCAGGTCACATCCGAGTTCTGCTGGATTTCGCACAGCACGATGCCGCCGCCGATGGCATGCACGGTGTGAGCCGGCGTGAAATAGGTCTCGCCGGGCTCCACCGGAAACCACTTGATGAGCTGCTCGATTTCCCCCGTGCGCGTGGATTCCAGCAATTGCGGGCGCGTGATGGGCCGGCGAAACCCGAGCGCGATGGCGGCGCCCGGCTCGGCCGCCAGGATGTGCCACATTTCGGTCTTGCCGCGCGGCCCGTGTTCGCCATCCTCCGGATGCACCTGCACGGAGAGCCGTTGGGAAGTGAAGATCAGCTTGACCAGGAGGGGAAGCTCCCGATCGGTCAGATACCACGCTTCGCCGATGGGGGTTTCCGAATCCGGAAACCAGGGCTCCAAGTGGGTCTTGCCCCACACTTTCTCTCGGAGCGACGGCGTGAGGCGGATGGCGTTCGGCATACTTAGGAGTTCTCGACGATGAACTGGTGGATGCGGTCGAGGCCCCGCTTCAAGTTCTGCATGGAAGCGGCATAGGAGATGCGGATGTGGCGATCGGTGCCGAACGCCTCACCGGGGACCACGGCCACATGCACCTCCGCGAGCAGCCGCTCCGAGAGTTCCAGCGAGGTTTGGATGCCGTTCTTGCCGAGGGCCCCAGACACGTTCGGGAAGGCGTAGAACGCGCCCCGCGGCTCGGCGCATTTCACTCCGGGAATCTCGCGCAGGCGTTGGACTACAAAATCGCGGCGGCGGCGGTAATCGGCGAGCATGGAAGCCACGGAATCCTGCGGACCGCGCAGGGCTTCCACGGCGGCCTTTTGGGAAATGGAACAGGGGTTAGAGGTGGAGTGGCTCTGGAGCTTGGTCATGGCGGTCACGATGGGCGCGGGCACCAGGGCGTAACCGATGCGCCAGCCCGTCATGGCGTAGGTCTTGGAAAGCGTTCCCGCCACCAGCACCGACTCTTTGGCTCCGGGCAGGGCCGCCACGGAAAACGGTTCGCTGTCATAGAGAAACTTCGAGTAGCACTCGTCGGTCAACAGGTAGATGCCGCGGGCGGAGGTCAGCTTGAAAAGCTTTTCGAACTCGCCCAAATCCATCACCGCGCCGCTGGGGTTGCAGGGCGAGTTGATAATCACCATTTTGGTGCGCGCGGAGAGGTGCGGCTCAATGGTGGCGGCGGTGAGCGCAAAGCCCTGCTCCTCGCCGGTCTCGGCGAAGACGCACTTGCCGCCGGCGTAGTTGACCACATCCTGATACGTCACCCAGTAGGGCACGGGGATGACGACCTCGTCGCCGGGGTCTACCAGCGCCTGCGTGAGGTTAAAGACGATGTGCTTGCCACCCGCCGCGATGAGGCACTCGCTGGGCTGGTAATCGGTCCCGAAGTCCCCGTTGTGGCGATCGCAGACGGTCTGCCTCAGTTCGGCGGTGCCGGCCGCCGGCGTGTACTTGGTGAAGTTCTGCTCGATGGCGCGGATGGCGGCGCGCTTGATGTGATCGGGCGTGGGGAAATCCGGTTCGCCGGCGCCGAAATCCACCACATCGACGCCTTGGGCGCGGAGCCGTTCGGCGTCGGCGGCCACTTTCATGGTGGAAGACACGCTGATGGTAGAAATGCGTTGTGAGATCCGGTTGGTTACTGCTGGCATGACCCTTGTGATAAGCCCCTCTCTATTTGATTGTAGACAGCCGGCGCCGCAGCCGCGTTTCCACCGCCGGCGGCACTAATCCTTTGATGCTCCCTCCCAGGCCGAAGACTTCTTTTACAATGCGCGAACTGATAAAAGAATAGGCTTCGTTGGCCATCATGAAGACGGTTTCGATTTCCGGGCGCAGACGCCGATTCATGAGGGCCATCTGCAGTTCGTACTCGTAATCCGAAATGGCGCGGATCCCGCGCAGCAGCACGGTAGCCGAGTGCGCGGCGGCATGATCGACCAGGAGACCGTCGAAGGAATCCACTTCCACGTTGGGGTAGACGCCCAATACCTCGCGCAACATCTCCATGCGCTCTTCGGCGGAGAACAGCGGCGGGTCCTTAGCCACATTTCGCAAAATGGAGACGATCAGCCGGTCGAACATTCGCGATCCGCGCTGAATCAGGTCGAGGTGCCCGTTGGTGATAGGGTCGAACGATCCCGCATAGATGGCGATGACGCTACGTGGTTTTCGAGACAATGTAACAATTCTAGCGAAAACGGCCGGGCAGCGGGGCGGGTGCGGTAAACCATTGCCAAGAATTCCACCGCAGAGACGCAGAGACGCGGAGTAAGACGAAAGCAAGAAAGAGCATCTGGGTGATTGGGGATGGTGCGTCCTACCCGGGATTACAGAGAGCGCGGAGGAGGCAGAGGGCGCAGAGAAACTCTTCTTTGAATTCTCTGCGTCTCCGCGTCTCCGCGGTGGAAAGTCTTTGCCGCTACGGACGGATTACGGGAGGCGGAGGCTCGGGGACGGGAGCCGGCGGGGGCGTTGAAACCACCGGGCCGAAGTGAATGACCGACTCGCTCATGTACTCGCGGCAGCCGGTGAACTCGATGGTG
>Ga0265316_10003132_pt1 | contig 16845 bp, 13 predicted proteins | sample 4522metaG_FD_202092 | JGI IMG/M metagenome (GOLD analysis project Ga0265316, IMG submission 202092) | Rhizosphere microbial communities from Carex aquatilis grown in University of Washington, Seatle, WA, United States - 4-5-22 metaG | ecosystem: Host-associated > Plants > Roots > Rhizosphere >...
CGACCTGGTTATAGCAGCTCTGGGGAAGCAGAAGTCGTTGGACTTGGAGACTGATCAGGAGACCCGATAGGGGGGTGAAGTAACGGTACTCACATGAGGGCATACCATAACTACAAAAGGGTATTAATAAACCTTGATTCTAGCCTCCATGGGGGGTATACTCCCAGCAGATAGGGGTGGGTCGTCTTGGCGCGCATCCTGCTCTGCTCAACCGAATGCTGGTTCGAGGAGGCCCTGGCCTCGAGCTTCGCCAACATCCACGCCGTCAGTCTGACCCAGCGTGAGAGCCAGATCCTGAGCCTGGTTTCACGAGGACTCAAGAACAAGGGGATCGCAGACGTGCTCTCCATCGCCGAGCCGACCGCGAAGATCTACCTCTCGCGGCTCTTCCGCAGGGTGGGGCCGAAGATCGCCTGGGCCTCGCGCTGTACGGGCTCCGCAACGGAATCTGAGGACAAGTCAGCGTGCTTGGAGCGGGCCGCGCGGCAGGCGCCGCGGTCCGGACCAGCGTCCGGATGTCCGAGGACTCCGATCACCTGGCCCGCGTGCGCCCGCACCCACGCGTCGTCCACTCCATCGCGTGACCGCAACATGGCGGACGCACCGGACTACACTTCGCCCGCCGTCGAGAAGTCCAGGAGCGTTGCCGCCGAAACCCGGCACCGATCCAGTAGTCGCAGAGCGCCGTGGGCAGATCTCCTGCTGCGGTTCGCCATCGCTGTTTGCTTCACGCTCTCCTGCCTGGCATGTCACGGCGGCCTCCACGGGCGCCTGGGCAGTCTCGTGGCTAGCGGCCAAGGTCCCGTGCCGGTTTCGCGTCCCGTTCCTGCTCCTGGGAAGGAGGACCCGGAGCAGCACCGCGGTGCGGCGCCGGGCGCTGCCGCTGCTGCGGACTCCCATGGTGCGCCGCCGGAACCGGCTGTTTCGGGCAGCGGCCCGATTACCGCTCAGGGCGCGCAGGAGCCAATCGATCGGCATGAGGTCCGTGCCATGGCTATGGTGGATAGCCATGGCCCGCCGCAAGGACAGCGAGGAGCGGATCGCAGATCTCGCCGGAGAAACCTCAGGGAAGGCCTACTTCAGCCGAGAGGAGTAGGGAAGGCTCAGGGGCGGGGCGTAGGAAAGCCGCCCATTTTCGGCACGTCCTCGCTCTGGTTTGGCCTCCTTCTGGGGCCGTTCCTGGTCCTTCTCTGGGCACTCGCCCGCCGCGGGAAGCGGCATCAAGAGGGTCAAGCGATGCTCCAGCCCAGGCTCCAGGCCAAAACCCCGACCATGATGCAGATCTTTCTGGGCCCGGACAAGTACGGGTACGTTCAGTGCCCGAACTGCAACAGCTATGGACGGGATGCCCTGGACCCGCGCAAGGCTTGTGCGCTGTGCGAAGGCTGGGGCATCGTTCCCAAGAACCACCGCAGAGTCACGGAGGTGCCGTCCCGGCCAGCGCATGACCGAACAGCCTCTACATGGCCCCAGAGTTCTTCAATGGGACGGACCTGAGGCGCGCGAGGTCCGTCGCCGGAGCGCCCGCAGCATTCCCCACATAACAGACACCGGCGGTGGAGAACGGGCCGTAGACCTCGGCAGTGTCGAAGGATGCGATGCCGCGTTCCACGGCTGCCCCAACCATCTCGAGCCTGCCGCCTGGCGGTCCGATGGAGGCCGTTGCCGTGCGGCGGCCTAAACCCGCGATGCGGCGTAAGGGGCGGGAAGAACCGCGAAGTCTCTCACCGGCACTTCTCAACGACCACGAAGGTGATGTCATCCGTTTGCGGCATGCCCTGAGTGAATTCCTCGATGGCCTTCAACAACCTTTGTTCGAGCGCCTGACTTCCCGAGGGCGCCTCCTGATGAATGATGTTCAGCAGTCTTGCCTCTCCGAACATCTCTTCCCGCTGGTTTTCCGCGTCTGTAAGGCCGTCGGAATACACCACCAGAATGTCGCCCTTGTCGAGACGGAAGGTGCGGGATTGATAAGAGGCGAATTCGAACATGCCCAGGAAATAGTGGTCAGAGACCAGCTCTTCGATCGCTCCCGTGGCGGAACGGAACAAATAGGCCGGATTGTGTCCCGCGCTGATGAATTGCCCCAGGCCATCCGGGCTCAGAAGAAACAGAAAGAGCGTAACGAACTGGAAGGGAAGGGACTTTTCGCAAAGGAGCTGGTTAGCCCGGTTCAAGACCTCGTGCGGCTGGGTCCTGGAGTGAAACTCCATGCTGAGAGCGCCCAGCAGCATCGAACTCAACAGGGCCGCGGATATTCCCTTGCCGGAGACATCCGCCAGGACCCCCATCCATTCCCCGGAGCTGAGTTGGAGGAAATCGTAGAAATCCCCTCCCACATAGCGCGTGGGACTGTTAAACGCATGGATGCTAAAATTCTCGAACTGGGGCAGGAAGCGGGGCAGCAGGCTTTCCTGGGTTTCCTGTGCCAAGGCTAATTCCTGCGCGCTCTTCTTTTGCTCCGCCAGGGTTTTAAGGCGGATCACCTCGCGGCTCGCCTCGAGTTCCCGGATCGTCTCCTCCAACACTTTGGCGTGATTCTTTGTTTCCAGGTGCAACAGGCGCACTTCGAGAATGTTGTGAACGCGCGCGCGCAGCTCGGCCATATCGAACGGCTTGCTGACAAAATCCTTAGCGCCGGCTTCGAGAGCGCGCAGCTTGTGAGCCGGCTGCGCGGTGAGCACGAGGACCGGAAGGTAACCGTCCTCTTCGATTTCCTTCAGGCCTTCCATCACCTGGAATCCGTCCATGCCGGGCATTTGGAGATCGAGCAGGATCAGGCTGTAGCGGTTCCTGCGGTGGAGTTCGCAGACCTGGGCCGGATCGGTCGTAGACTCGACGGAAACATAGCCGGCGATGCGCAGCATGCCCTCGAGCAGAAGGACGTTGGATTTCTGGTCGTCAACCACCAGGATTCGGGCGTTCAGAATGTCGGCTGGGCTGACCATGACCTTGGTCCCGATTCACTTGGCGTGACCGGCCTCCTGACGAGCGAATTCCAGTGCGGCGTCCAACGTATGCATGAACTCAATGATCTTGATTGGTTTGGTGAGATACCGGAAGAATCCCGCATGCAGGCCCTTCTCGATGTCGCGTGGCATCGCATTCGCACTGAGGGCCACGACGGGAATGTGCGCCGTGGCGGCGTCCACGCGCAAGATTCTCAAGGCTTCCATGCCGCTCATGCCCGGCAGATTGATGTCCATCAGGATCACCGTCGGCTGGGCTGTGCGCGCGATCTCGATGCCGAGAGTACCGTTCACCGCCGTCAGCAGCCGCATGTCCTGGCGCCGCGCGATGAGTTGCTCGACCAGCTTCATATTCGCCTGGTTGTCCTCGACATAGAGGAGGGTGTGGGGCCGCGCGCCGGCCGGCACGGGCGGTCCGTCGAATGTCGCGGCTTCTCCGCCTTCGACAACGAGTTGCGGTGCAGCGCACGAGATCAACTCGCACCAGAACACGCTTCCCACGCCGGCAGTGCTTTCTACGCCGAGCGCTCCCCCCATCAGTTCCGCCAGCCTCTTGGTCACCACCAGGCCGATGCCCGTGCCTGCCACGCCGCCCGCCTCCTGTCCGAGACGATTGAACGGCTGGAATAGTTGCGCCAGTTTTTCCGGAGACAATCCCACGCCGGTGTCCTTGACGCTGATGCGAGTGAGTCCCGGGGTGCTCGTAGTGCAATCTACGACGACCGTTCCCTCTTCCTTGTTGTATTTGATCGCGTTGGAAAGCAGGTTGATGACGATCTGCTTCAGCCGCGTCCGGTCGGCGCTGACGAAGAGCGGGTTGTCGAACCGGGGGAAGGTCACGACGATGCCACGCTGTTGCGCCTGCGGCTCCATCATGGCCTGGCATTCGGACATGACTTCGGCCAAGGACACGGATTCCTCCGACAGGGACACCTTTCCGGACTCGATCACCGCGAGATCGAGGATTTCGTTGATCAGCTTCAGCAGGTGCCATCCCGCCTGGAGAATCTGGGCAATGCTTTCCTTCTGAAAGTCCGTCGGCAACGGGGAGGCCGACTCCATCAGTTGCGCGAAACCGAGGATCGCATTGAGCGGGCTGCGAAGCTCGTGGCTCATGCTGGAAAGGAAATCCGATTTCGCGAGGTTGGCTTGTTCCGCGGCGGACTTGGCGCTCTTCAGCTCGACGTTGGTTTCCTGGAGCGCCTGCTCGTTGCGTTTGCGTTCCGTGACGTCCCGCGCGACGGCCAAGACTCCCTGCAGGGTCCTATCGCGGTCATAGAAGGTGGTGGCGTTGTAGGATACCTCCGTTTTCTTGCCGTCCAGGGCGCGGGCGGTGAGTTCGTAGTCGGTGACCTTCTTTTCGCTCAGCACCAGCTTGATGGCCGCTTCGGCGCGCTCGGGATCGGTAAAGTACTTCTTGAACGGCGCGCCGATCAACTCGTCGCGCGTGCAGCCGGTGAGCGCCTCCATCTGCTTGTTGACGTCGGTAATAATGCCAAGCGGATCGGTGGTCATCAGCGCGTCGATGTTGGATTCGATGAGAGAGCGCGTGTAGAACTGCTGGTCGCGCAGGCGCTGATCGAGCTTTTTCTGTTCCGCTTCCACCTGCTTGCGCGCGGTGTTATCGGTGCCGATTAAGAGATAGCCGATGATAGCGCCATGATCGTCGCGCAACGCCGTGACCGACACGACCGCCGGAAAGCGGCTGCCGTCCTTGCGGATGTAGGTCAATTCATAGATATCCTCGATCCCGCGCGAGGCCTTGAACACGAGTGCCTCGAAGCCCGGAGCGATCCCGGTTCCCAATTCCAGGCTCAACGCCTTGGCGCGCGCGATGACTTCCTGGGGATCGGAAATCTCGGCCGGGGTGATCTTGTTGAGCACTTCAGCGGCCGTGTAGCCCAGCATGCGCTCGGCGCCGACGTTGAACAATTGAATGACACCCTTCTCGTCAGTGGCGATACTGGAGAAGTTGGCGCTGTTGAAAATCGCGGCCTGCAAGGCCCCCGCCTTCAGCAGAGCCTCTTCCGCCCGCTTGCGTGCGGTGTTATCGGTGCCGATTAGCAGATAGCCGATGATGGCGCCATGATCGTCGCGCAGCGCCGTGACCGACACGACCGCCGGAAAGCGGCTGCCGTCCTTGCGGATATAGGTCAATTCATAGATATCCTCGATCCCGCGCGAGGCCTTGAACACGAGTGCCTCGAAGCCCGGAGCGATTCCGGTTCCCAATTCGAGGCTCAACGCCTTGGCGCGGGCGATGACTTCCTGGGGATCGGAAATCTCGGCCGGGGTGATCCTGTTTAGCACTTCAGTGGCCGTGTAGCCCAGCATGCGCTCGGCGCCGACGTTGAACAATTGAATGACACCCTTCTCGTCGGTGGCGATACTGGAGAAGTTGGCGCTGTTGAAAATCGCGTTCTGTAAGGCCCCCGTCTTGAGCAGAGCCTCTTCGCGCCGGACCTCGGTGACGACATCCAACGTGCCAGGGGCGTCGTCGGGAACGGCAGGATCGTGTTTCTGCTCGGACATGTTCCAACCTCCATCGAGCCAGTCAACAGGCCGAATACTCTCTTTGTCTGTCCTAAGGGTACCTCCCGGGGAAGCTGCCAGTAGCGACGATGGCCTTCCGTTCACCGCCATGGCGCTCCATGGAGAGCAGGATACAGCAGCGCGCCGTACAATTGAGTTGCCATGACCCGCTCCCTCGCCGCAGTTCTTCTGTGCTGTGCGCTACCGCTTGGCGCGCAACAGTCTTCCGATCTCGACGGCAAGTTCTCCGCCAAGATCGGCGAAGCTCTCAAGTCTAGCGGCGCCCCGAGCGTCTCGGTGGCCGTGGTCGAGAAGGGGCGGCTGGCCTATGCCCAGGCGTTCGGGTACGCCGACATTTCCAAGAGCCGCGTGGCCGACGCCGCCACGCGCTACGCCGTCGGCTCGATCAGCAAGCAATTCACCGTCGCCGCGCTGCTGCTTCTCGAGGAGCAGGGCAAGCTCTCGCTCGACGACCGGGTCTCGAAGTACGTCCCGGATCTCACGCGTGCCGGCGATGTCACAATCCGGCAGTTGCTGTCGCACACCTCGGGCTACGAGGACTATGCGCCGCAGGACTACATGATTCCCGAATGGAGCCAGCCCACTACGCCCCTGGCCGTCCTGGACCGCTGGGCGAAGAAGCCGCTGAACTTCGACCCAGGCACGCGTTGGCAGTACAGCAACACCAACTACGTCCTGGCCGGAGAGATCTTCGAGAAGGTCTCGGGGCAGGCGCTGCTGGCGTTCCTTTCGGAGAAGATATTCCGGCCGCTCGAGATGCGTTCGGCCGGCGATTGCCAGGCGGCGAGCCCGGTTGACGCCGCCGCCTACACTCGCTACGCCGCCGGGCCGCCTCGTCCGGTGGAGCGCGAAGCCAGCGGCTGGTATTTCGGGGCCGGCGAGCTGTGCATGACGCCTTCCGACCTGGCGCGGTGGGACATCGCGTTCCTTGAGAAGAAGGTCCTGTCCGCGCGTTCCTACGACGAGTTCACCCGCGAGGCGAGGCTTTTGAACGGCGACTTCACTCATTACGCGCTGGGCCTCCAGGTGGGTGACCTGCGCGGCATTCCGATGCTCTCTCACGGCGGCGAAGTCTCGGGCTTCCTGGCTTCGAACAGCGTGTTTCCGAACCGGGGCGGTGCGGTCATCGTGCTTTCGAACGAGGATGGCGTCGATCTGATCGGCCCGCTTTCGCGGCAGGTCGCGGAACTGGTATTTCTGCCGGATCGGCCACCCGCCCCGGACCAGGAGATCCGCCAGGTGCGGTCCATTCTCGAGGGGCTCAGGCAGGGCAAGATCGCTCGCGACTTGTTCACGGCCAACGCTCGCTACTACTTCGGCGAGACCGCGCTAGCGGACTACCGAGCCTCTCTCACCGCCCAGGGTGAGCTGAAGTCGTTGAGCCGCGTGAACGAGAGCCTGCGCGGCGGCATGATCCACCGCACCTACCGCGCGGAGTACGAGAAGAAGACCGTGTCCCTGAACGTCTACGTGATGCCCGACGGCAAGTACGAACAGTTTCTGGTGGTGGCTCAGTAGCAACTCCTGGGCGTCGCCAAGAGTGGCGACGCGGCACGCCAGAGTGCGTGCGCCACAAGACAGGCCGGAGGCTTGTCCCACTGTATACTGGAACGTACATGATACGAGTCCGCTTTGCGCCCTCGCCGACGGGCTTTCTGCACATCGGCAGCGCACGCACCTTCATCTTCAATTGGCTCTACGCCCGGCATCAGCACGGGACGATGATCCTGCGCATCGACGACACTGACGTCGGGCGCAATACCGAGCAGTCGGAGACCTCGATTTTCGAAGGCCTCAAGTGGCTGGAGCTTGGCTGGGACGAGGAGCACCGACAGTCGGAGCGGCTGGACCTGCACCGGCGGATGGCCGAGGCGATCCTCGAAAAGGGCCTCGCATACCGCGACTTTACCCCGGCGGCGGCCGAGGAGGAAAGGTCGCGTGAAAGCGGCGCGTGGCTGTTCAACGCCGATATGCGCGAGATGAGCCGCGAAGAGAGCGAGAGGCGTGCCACAGCGGGCGAGTCTTTCGTGATCCGCTACCGCGTGCCGCGCGATACGGTGCGTGACATCCGGTTCCGCGACGCGGTCTACGGCGAGCAGTCGAAAGCGACCGCCGACATCGAGGACTTCGCGCTGCTGCGCTCGAACGGACTGCCCACGTACCACATGGCGTCGTGCGCGGACGATATCGATCTCCGCATCAGCCACGTCGTTCGGGGCCAGGATCACCTGACCAACACCTTTAAACACGTCCTGATCTTCGAGGCGGCGGGAGCGGCCGCGCCGGAGTTCGCGCACTTGCCGCTGCTGGTGGCGCCCGACGGCGCCAAGCTATCCAAGCGCAAGCACGGACCCGTGGTGAGCGTCACCACGTACCGCGACGCGGGCTTCCTGCCGCACGCCTTCGTCAACTTTCTGTGCTTGCTGGGCTGGTCGCCCAAAGACGATCGCGAGAAGATGACGCGCGAGGAACTGGTGGAGGCGTTCTCCTTCGAAGGCATCAACCGCGCCAATGCCGTGGTGAACTTCCGCGAGGACGATCCGTTCGATCCCAAGGCAGTGTGGCTGAATGCGCAGCACCTGATGGCGCTGCCGCCGGAGGAACTGGCTGACCGGGTGCTTCCGTTCCTGCGCGCGGCCGGTTTTGAGGTCGACCGCGCCAAGGTGTTGCCGGTGATTCCGCTCATTCAAGAGCGCATGAAGCTGCTGCGCGATGCAGCCACGGTGGCCGATTTCTTCTTCGCCACGGAGCTCGCACCCTACGACAGCGCCGAGTTGATCCCGCAGAAGGGCGACGCGGCACTGGCTTTGAAGGTGCTGCGACGCGCGCGCGAGGTGCTGAGCCAGGCGGAGTTCACGCACGAGGGCCTGGAGACCGCGCTGCGGGCCGCCGCGCAGGAGACGGGCGTGAAAGCCGGCCAGATGTTCCAGCCCATCCGCGTGGCGGTGTGCGGGCGCAAAGTGGCGCCGCCGCTGTTTGAGACCCTGCAAGTCCTGGGCCGCGACGTATCCCTGAGACGCATCGATCAAGCTATCGAGAAGCTGCAATGACAGACTCTAATCCCAAGCCGCCGGCGGAAGCCGCGGCGCCTTCCCATTTCATCCGTGAAATCATTCTTCACGACCTCGAAACCAACAAGTACGGCGGGCGCGTACACACGCGCTTTCCGCCCGAGCCGAACGGCTATCTGCATATCGGGCACGCCAAGTCGATCTGCCTGAACTTCGGGCTCGCGGCGGAGTTCGGCGGCAAGACCAACCTGCGGTTCGACGACACGAATCCGTGCAAGGAAGAGACAGAATACGTCGAGTCGATCATCACCGACGTCCGCTGGCTGGGCTTCGACTGGGAGGACCGCCTTTTCTACGCCTCCGACTACTTTGACCAACTCTACGAGTGGGCGGTCCAGATGATCAAGGCCGGCAAGGCGTATATCTGCGACCTGACGGCCGAGCAGGTCCGCGAGTACCGCGGCTCGCTGACCGAACCGGGGAAGAACAGCCCCTACCGCGACCGGCCGGTCGAGGAGAACCTGGACCTGTTCGAGCGCATGCGGGCGGGCGAGTTCCCGGACGGCGCCCGAACGCTGCGGGCCAAGGTCGACATGGCCTCGCCGAACTTGAACATGCGTGACCCGGTGATGTACCGGATACTCCACGCCGAACATCACCGCTCGGGCGATAAGTGGTGCATCTACCCGATGTACGACTATACGCACGGCGAATCGGACTCGATCGAGAGGATCACGCACTCCATCTGCACGCTGGAGTTCGAGGATCACCGGCCGCTTTACGACTGGTACGTCGAGCAGTTGGGCATCTACCATCCGCAGCAGATCGAGTTCGACCGGCTCAACCTCACCTACACGGTCCTGAGCAAGCGCAAGCTCCTAACGCTGGTGCAGAAGGGCTACGTGAGCGGCTGGAACGACCCGCGCATGCCGACCATTTCGGGGATCCGGCGGCGCGGATACACGCCGGAAGCGATCCGCAACTTCTGCGGCCGGGTGGGCGTCTCGAAGACCAACGGCTCGACGCAACTCTCGCTGCTCGAATACTACGTGCGGGAGGACCTGAACAAGCGCGCACCGAGGGTCATGGGGGTGCTGCGGCCGTTAAAGTTGGTTATCGATAACTACCCGCTGGATATGGTTGAGCACGTGGAGGCGGTCAACAACCCCGAGGACCTCTCGGCCGGGACGCGCAAGGTGCCGTTCTCGCGGGTGCTGTACATCGAGCAGGACGATTTCCGGGAAGATCCGCCCAAGCAGTTTTTCCGCCTGGCGCCGGGCCGCGAAGTGCGGTTGCGCTACGCCTACTTCGTGACCTGCACCGGGGTGGTGAAGAATGACAAGGGCGAGGTGGAGGCGGTCCACTGCACTTACGACCCGGCCACCAAGGGTGGCAACGCGCCGGACGGGCGGCGGGTGAAATCGACCATCCACTGGGTCTCGGCCCCGCACGCCGTGGATGCGGAGGTGCGGCTGTACGACCTGCTCTTCACCGTCCCGAATCCGGGCGGGGAGACCGAAGAAGGCATGGAGTGGACGGACTACCTCAATCCGAACTCGCTTGAAGTTCTGCGAGAGTGCAAGCTGGAGCCCAGCTTGCAGGGGGCGGAGGCGGGGAGCCGCTATCAGTTCGAGCGGCTGGGCTACTTCTGCGTGGACGAGGATTCGCAGCCGGAGAAGTTGGTGTTCAACCGGACGGTGCAGCTTCGCGACGCCTGGGCGAAAATCGAGAAGGCGCAAAAGCAGGCGGACCCACAAAAACCATGATCATTTTGGGAATTGGCGGCATCCTCGGCGACGCGGCCGCTGCGGTGCTGAAGGATGGAGAACTGGTGGCCGCCGTCGAGCAGCGCAAGCTGGGACGGCGGGCGCGGCCGGACGGGCTGCCGGAAGAAGCCATCGCGATGGCCCTCGGTCTGGCGGAGGCGACGCCGGAGCAGGTGGACACGGTGGCTATCGTGCGGCCGCTGGCGGCCGGCCCGGAAACGGCGCTGCACCTGGCGTTGCGCGCGCAGTTTCCGAACAGCCGCGTGGCTCCGGTGGACCACCATCTGGCGCATGCAGCTTCGGCGTTCTATGCTTCGCCCTTCAGCGAAGCTATCGTGCTGACCCTTGACCGGGCGGGTGACTTCCGCTGCGGCGCGCGCTGGGCAGCTCGCGGGAACCAGCTCACGCTGGAGCGCGAGCTGTATTACCCGGACTCGCTCGGCGATCTCTACTGCCGCGTTGCCGAGCTGGTGGGCTTCGATCCCGACGCGGACTCGCACAAGCTGCAATGGCTGTCGGCGGCGGGCGAGGCGGGGTTGGAGGGTCTGTTCCTCGAAATCCTGGGCATGAAGGATGGGGACTGGCCGCGGATCGACCGGTCCTTCTTCGACAGCGACCGGCTGAGCCACGGCGGCTTCAGCGCCAAGTTTTACGGACGGCTGGGGCTGGATGAAGAGGCGGCGATCCCTGCGGCGCTGCACCCGGCGCTGGCGGCGGGGGTGCAGCGCGCCATCGAGCGGGCCGCGCTCGAGATGGCGGGCAGCGGAGAGAACCTGTGCCTGGCGGGCGGCCTGTTCCTGAACGCGCTGCTGGTTTCGACCATCGAACGCTCGGGGCGCTGGCGGAACGTGTTCGTGCAACCGGCGGCGGGCGATGCGGGGACGGCGCTGGGTGCGCTGTTCCACGCCTGGCACACCGTCGGCCAGCGAACGGAGCGTGTTTCGATCGGCAACCTGTGCCTCGGCCCGGAGTTCGACGCAGAGCAGGTCAAGAAGGTGGTCGAGAACTGCAAGCTGCGGTTCCGCTACCTGCAGACTTCCGACGAGCTGATCGAGACGGCGGTGCGGGAGATCGACGACAACAAAATCGTGGCGTGGATGCAGGGGCGGATGGAGTTTGGACCGCGGGCGCTGGGTAACCGCAGCCTGCTGGCCTCGCCGCGCAACCCGTATTCGACCGAGAACCTGAACGTGTTCATCAAGCACCGCGAGCCGTTCCGCAAGTTTGCGGCGTCGGTTCCGGCGGAGCTGTGCGCGGAGTATTTCGATGCCGAGCCGAACGCACGTTTCCTGGCGACGGTGAGCCGCGTGCGGCCGGCTCACCGCAAGACGTTCGAGAGCGCGATCCTGAGCGGCGACCTGGTGCGCGTCCACACCGTGAGCCAGGAGGATAATCCTCTCTACTGGCGGCTGCTGCACGCCGCGGGAGCCTCGACCGGCTTGCCGGTGCTGTACAATACGTCCTTCAACCTGTTCGGCGATCCGCTGGTCTGCACGCCGCGCGACGCGGTGCGGAGTTTCTACTCGTCGGGGATAGACGCGATGTTTGTGGGGAATTTCTTCTTGCAGAAGTAGTGTGAGGGCACAACCATGAAGACGACGGGGAACACAATCCTGATCACGGGCGGCGGCTCGGGCATTGGCCGCGGCCTTGCCGAAGCATTCCACGCTCTGGGTAACAAGGTCATCATCGCGGGGCGGCGCAAACAAGCGCTCGATGCGACCACTACCGCGAACCCCGGCATCGCCTCCCTGACGCTCGACATCGCGGGTCCCGCCAAGATCCGCTCGTTCGCGGTCGAGGTGGCGAAGCGCTATCCAGCCCTGAACGTCCTGATCAACAACGCCGGTATCATGCGGGTCGAAAAGCTCAAGGCCCAACAGGAGGATCTTGCCGACGCGGAGTCGATGATCGCCACCAATCTGCTGGGCCCCATCCGGCTCACCGCGGCGCTCCTGCCTCTCCTGCAGAAACAGCCCTACTCCGCCATCATGAACGTCTCCTCCGGGCTGGCCTTCGTGCCGCTAGCCCCAACGCCCACTTATTGCGCAACCAAGGCCGCCATCCACTCGTACACGCAATCGCTCCGCTGGCAGCTCCGGAGGTCCACGACCGAGGTTCTCGAGCTTGTCCCTCCCTATGTCGCCACGGACCTGTTGAACGGGGCATCCGACCCGCGCGCGATGCCGCTTAGTAAGTTCATTGCGGAAGTGATGGAGATCCTGAAGACCCAACCTGCGGCGGTTGAGATCTGTGTGGAGAACGTGAAGTTTCTGCGCTTCGCTGCCGAGAGCGGCCACTACGATGCCGTCTTCCAGCGCCTCAACGAGTCGATGGGAGACGTGTAGCCTTCGACATCGGTCGTGAGCGGCTTCGGGTCTTCGCGAGGGAAGTCAAGAGGTTGAGGGGGAAGGGAAGCGCTTGGGCCTTTGCGGTCAATCAGTTGGCGGGGGCCGATTGGTGGTGACTGGGTGGGGGCGGGCCTTCATGGGGGCCGGGGGAACCGGTGCTGATCGTGGCATTCCGGCTGGCTAACGCCTTCAGGTTCTGCCCGTGCCCTTTCGTCCCACAAAGCCCCCGAGCAGCCCCAGCCCCGCAAAGACAAGAAGGGAAACCAAGTTCTGCCGCCCACCAAAAGCCAGTGTCACCGCCAAACTCAACAGACTCGCCACGATACCTACGAGAAGACCGTGAACGATACTGGCTTTCTCAGCTCTTCGCGCAACGCTGAAGGCGGCGACCAACGTGAGCAACATCTCAAGGCACGGCATCAACCTGGGACTGACCCTCGCAGCAAAGTGATTGATAGCGCTTTGGTCGGGAGCGCCCCGCGCCTGAAAAGCCAAGACGAGCGCGTAGACGGCGATCATGATCGTCAGGACGAGGAAACTCAGCGCAATCACTGCAAGCGCAGCGCCGAGGACACGAAGCCATCGGATGCTCGACAATGAAAAACTCATTCCTCTTGTACCTTCCTCGATTCGCTGGTTCCAGGCCGCCCGCTGAGACCGGAGGATCGCGCCGCTCTCACGGTCCGCAGGGATGGCTCGCAGGCACTGTGAGAGGAGGATATCACGAGTAGGATGGTTGTGCGCCTGGGTCACCGCCCAGACAAGAGAATAGAACGTGATGCTCACGGCTCGAACTTGACCGGTACCAAGACGTCGAAGCCGGCCTGCTTCAACTGGTCGGCGTTTTCGATCACCGCTCCGTTGAACTTCACGTTCTTGAACAGGACCGGACCGACGTTCTTCCCCATGAGCATGCCGGGCCGCGTCGCCCGGAAGTAGAAGGTGCAATCCTCGAAGACGAAGTTCGTCAGCGGCTGTTCGCCCCCGTCGATGTAGATGTGGCCGCCGTCGTTTTCGAACGTGCAGCGGACAAATCGAAAATCGTCTAGCGGAGCGTTCTGGCTGGGCCGGGCGCCGGAGGAATACCCCCGCCCCGTGAAGTACGCGGGCGTCAGTTGAATCCAGATGGCGTATTTATTGTGGTTGGCGACGAAGTGCACGTCCTCGAAGCGCAGGTGCTTGATGGCCGGCGCACCGCCATATCCGATGGCGACGCCGGCGGTATAGGTGTAGTTGACGAAGCCTTTCACGACGACGTCCTCGACGCCCCGGTCTTCGCCCGTCCGGGAGTCCCGGCCGTGGTAAAAGGCCCAGGTGTCGTCCATGGTCATGGCGAACCCGTCTTCGATCGAGATGTGCTTGCTGGCGCTGAAGTCATACGCATCGTCGTGGTACTGCTGCTTGCGGCTAACGATCTTGATGTTGCGGGTGGAGAAATTCTCGCTGCCGATCACGTGCACGGTCCAATAGGCGCCGCGGAGGAGCAATAGATCCTGGAAGGAGATATTGCGGCTGTTGTAGACCACATAACCCCGGATGCCGGTTCGGTGAGGATCCAGCACTTTTCCATCTGCATCCCGGGCGCTCCCGTCTGAGGTGTCGGGCTGGAAGTCGTGCCACAGCCAGGGGTAGCCCTCCATGTCGATGGCGCCCCGGCCCAGGAGACCGGCATTTTCGACATTGTCGAAGACAATCATGGCCCGGAGTGGCTTGCCGCCGTAATCCTCGCTCTTGCCGGACCCTCGAATGACGGCGCCCGCATCGACGTAGAGTTTGACGTTGCTCTTGATGAACAACGTGCCGGTCAGGTAAGCGCCGGCGGGGAAAAAGAGCACGCCGCCGCCGGGCCGGGCCGAGACATCGCTGATGGCCTGGTTGAGTTTCGCGGTCTCGACGGTCTTCCCGGTGCTGTCAACCTTGTATTCCTGGATGTTGACCACATTGGGATCGCCGAGCCGGGGAGGGTTCTTTTCGGGCGGTTCGGCAAACAGCATCAAGCCGGTACTGTAGAAGCTCGGCTGTTCGTTGAGGAACAGGACCAGGTAGCGCGGCCGGTCGAGCTCGAAGGTGACCGTATTGCCGTCGATCGCCGGCTGGATGCCGTAGGCGAGCGGCCTGACCTGGCAGGTGTGCACCCTACGTTCGCTGACCAGCAGGGTGACGGTGACGCGGACCTTGCCGGTCATGGAGAAACTGGCGTAGTCCATCCAGTTGAACTGGTCGTACGTGAGATAGCGATTCACGAAGACCGGCTGGCCGTCCACGGTCACCTTGTAGGACTCGCTCGGAACTGCGCCGGGGAAAGGCGGGTAGGGGGTGACCGCGGCCAGGGTGGCCACGGGCAAGAGCATCAGAAGCAATTTCGACCTCATGGGTTATCCTCCAGCGGTGTGGCCCAGTATACAACGTAGACACGTGGGGCCATGACCCCGGGCGGTGAATCGAGGCCGGCCGGACGGACCCGAAGGCGCCGGCTCGGAGCCGGTCATACCCCTGTGTCCTAAACGATAGCCTTGCCGCTGTGAAACCATGACCTTGCCGGAACCGTGCCGGCAACCTGCTGACGCTGCGTAGTCCTTCAGAGGCCGGTCAAGGTCCCATAACCTTGCCGAACGGCAAAGTTATGGTTGAGGCCAGAACCCCTCAAGTTGACACCCTCCTTATAGTTTTGTATTCTTTAAAGAGTTTGGCGAACTAGCTGATCTGCTCCTGCGTCGATTTGCGAGGCAGGGGCCGGCCCCGAGGTTCCTCCGGTATTGCGCCGACGGGAGCATGGGCTTGTCCGATAAGCAACCACGTAGGTGAACCGGCAATTTCATGTGATGGGCAGTATGCGCCTGGAAGCGTGAAAACGCGGAACGGGCAGCACCACCGGTCGCAGGGTCACCCGAACTCATCGCCAGGTTTAGAGAGAGGAAGAGATTCGTGCCCACGTTTAATCAACTCGTGCGGAAAGGGCGGGTGGCGCCGCGGTACAAGACGGCCAGCCCGGCGTTGCAGGCGTGTCCGCAGAAGCGGGGAGTCTGCACGCGCGTTTACACTACGACCCCGAAGAAGCCGAATTCGGCTTTGCGGAAGGTGGCGCGCGTCCGGCTCACGAACGGAATCGAAGTGACCACGTACATTCCCGGCGTGGGACACAACCTCCAGGAACACTCGATCGTGCTGATTCGCGGCGGGCGCGTGAAGGACCTCCCGGGCGTGCGCTACCACATCATCCGCGGAACGCTGGACGCTTCGGGCGTCGCCAACCGCAAGCAGGGCAGATCGAAGTACGGGGCCAAACGGCCCAAGGCGTAAAGCATGTCACGACGACGAAGAGCTGAACAACGCGAAGTAGCTTCCGATCCGATTTACAACTCGACGCTGGTCGAGAGGTTTGTCAACTGCATGATGTGGGACGGGAAGAAGGCGACCTCCCAGGGCATCTTCTATGCCGCCATGGATACGATCCGCGAGCGGACGGGGGATGAACCGCTGAAGCTGTTCAAGAAGGCGGTTGAGAACGCGAAGCCCCTGCTCGAGGTGAAGACCCGGCGCGTCGGCGGCGCCAACTACCAGGTCCCCATCGAGGTGCCGCAGAACCGGCGCACCAGCCTGGCGATCCGCTGGCTGATTCTCAACGCGCGGACGCGCCCCGAGAAGGGCATGGCCGACAAGCTGGCAAACGAGCTCAACGATGCCGCGAACCAGCGCGGCGGAGCGATCAAGAAGAAGGACGATGTGCACCGGATGGCGGAAGCCAACAAGGCGTTCGCGCATTACAGATGGTAGATGGTCGATGGCCAATGGTCGATGGTAAGAGCTGATTGGAAGAACGCGCACCACGGATGGTGGATAGTCGATGGTCGATGGTCGATGGTAAGAGCTGATTGGAAGAACGCGCACCACGGATGGTGGATAGTCGATGGTCGATGGTAAGAGCTGATTAGAAAGATATGCCCCGTACGGTACCAATTGAGAGGATGCGGAACATCGGCATCATGGCCCACATCGATGCCGGCAAGACCACTACGACTGAACGCATCCTCTATTACACCGGCCGTACGTATAAGATCGGCGAGGTTCATGAAGGCACCGCCGTCATGGACTACATGGAGCAGGAGCAGGAGCGCGGCATCACCATCACCTCGGCGGCCACGTCCTGCGAATGGCGGGATTGCGAGATCAACATTATCGATACGCCGGGCCACGT
>Ga0265316_10003136_pt1 | contig 16833 bp, 13 predicted proteins | sample 4522metaG_FD_202092 | JGI IMG/M metagenome (GOLD analysis project Ga0265316, IMG submission 202092) | Rhizosphere microbial communities from Carex aquatilis grown in University of Washington, Seatle, WA, United States - 4-5-22 metaG | ecosystem: Host-associated > Plants > Roots > Rhizosphere >...
CATGGCCCGAAGCGAATGGAGTATCTGGTCGATCGTCACCGCCTCCTGGGCGAAGTTCATGATGACGCGGTTTTTGACCAGGGCGTCCTTGACGTCCTCGAACTTCTCGAGGTTCTTCCGCTTGGCCAGCTCGGAAAAGATGTTCTCGTACCAGGAAATCACATAGCTCGTGTGGGCCGTGAAGGATACGTGGATGACCTTCTCGCCCTGAAGAAGCTTGTCGAGCGCGATCTGCACCAGGACGCTCGTCTTGCCTATGCCCTTGCGGCTCGCGATCACGCCGATATTGCCCGCCTTGAGGCCGCCCTCGATCGACTTCTCAAGGAGGCGAACCGGACTTTTGGCGATCAGCTCCTCTTTCAGCATATGGACTCCTTGTAACCATCATTATAAGCCTAAATCGCCCGACGGGCAAAAAGAACAGTCGACCGCGAGGGGCTCGCGCCGGAATCAACGTCCTTGCTCGGCCTTTCTTTTCTCGAGGTACTCCTTGCGGAGCTGCTCGGAGACGTTAGTCGGCACCTTGCCGTACTTGAGGAATTCCATCGTGAACTCCGCCTTGCCCTGGGAGAGGGAGCGGATCACCGTGGAGAAGCCGAACATCTCGGAGAGGGGCACCTCGGCCTCGACCTTGCAGAAAGCCCCGTCCTCGCTGGAGGAGGAGATCATCCCGCGCCGCTGGTTGATCGACGCGAAGAAGTTGCCCTGGAACTCCGTCGGGCCCTCGATCTCGACCTTCATGATGGGTTCGAGGATGACGGGCTTGGCCTTCTCGTAGGCCTCGCGGAAGGCGCCGATGGCCGCCAGCTGGAAGGCGATGTCCGAGGAGTCGACCGCGTGGGAGGCTCCGTCGTTGATCGTCATCTTGGTGTTGACGATGGGGAAGCCGATGAGGGAGCCCTTCTCTATGGATTTCCTGAAGCCCTTGTCGCAGCTCGGGATGAATTCCTTCGGGATCGCGCCGCCCTTGACCGAGTCGATGAATTCGTAGTTCTTGTCCTCGCAGGGCTCCATGAAGCCGGCTACGCGGCCGTACTGGCCCGATCCGCCGGTTTGCTTCTTGTGCGTGTAGTTGAAGTCGGCGCGCTGGGTGATGGCCTCGCGGTAGGCTACCTGGGGCATGCCCGTCGTGACCTCGCACTTGTATTCCCGCTTCATGCGTTCGACGTAGACCTCGAGGTGGAGCTCGCCCATGCCGCGGATGATCGTCTGATTGGACTCGGGGTCGATATGCACCCTGAAGGTCGGGTCCTCCTTGGTGAACCTGTTGAGCGCCTTGCCCATCTGGTCCGAGGACTTCTTGTCCACCGGCTCTATGGAGAGGGAGATGACGGGCTCCGGCACGTACATGGAGGTCATCGCGTAGTTGAGGTCGGGATGGCAGAAGGTATCCCCCGAGGCGCATTCGACCCCGAAGAGGGCGACTATGTCCCCGTTGTAGCCTTCGTTGATGTCTTCCATCGCGTTGGCGTGCATGCGCACCAGGCGGCCGACCTTGAATTTCTTGTGCGAGCGCGTATTGTAGAGTTCGGTGCCCTTCTTGATGTCGCCCTGGTAGATGCGCACGTAGGTGAGCTGGCCGTACTGGCCGTCCTCGAGCTTGAAGCCGAGGGCGACTGTCTTCTCGCTCGGGTCGGCCTTGAGCACGACCTCTGCCTCGCCATTGTCCAGGTCGAGGGCTATGTTCTTGACCTCGGTCGGGTCGGGAAGGTAGCGCGTGACGCCGTCGAGGAGGATCTGGACGCCCTTGTTCTTGTAGGCCGAGCCCACGAAGATCGGCACGACCTGCTCGGCGATGCAGCCCTTGCGCAGCGCCCGGATGACCTGCTCGTTCGTGGCCTTGCCCTCGAGGACCGCCTCCATGAGCTCGTCGTCGTACATCGACGCGGACTCGAGGAGCTCCTCGCGGTACTTGTCCGCGTCGCCCTTGAGGTAGGCGGGAATCTCGGCATAGCGGAGGTCCTCGCCGTTGTCCCCGTCGAAATAGATGGCCTTCATATCGAGGAGGTCGACCACGCCCTCGAGCTTGTCCTCGAGGCCGATGGGGATAGTGAGGAATACCGGATTGAGGCCGAGCTTCTCGGCGAGCTGGGCCTTGACCTTGAAGGGGTTGGCGCCCGTGCGGTCGCACTTGTTGATGAAGGCCAGGCGGGGGACGTGGTAGCGCTTGAGCTGGCGGTCGACAGTGATCGACTGGGACTGGACGCCGGCTACCGCGCAGAGCACGAGGACCGCCCCGTCGAGGACGCGGAGGGAGCGCTCGACTTCGATCGTGAAGTCGACGTGGCCGGGGGTGTCGATCAGGTTGATGTCGTAGTCTTTCCACTGGACGTTGGTGGCAGCCGACTGGATCGTGATCCCGCGCTCGCGCTCGAGATCCATGGAGTCCATAGTCGCGCCCACCGAATCCTTGCCATGGACTTCGTGAATCGCGTGGATCTTGTTGCAGTAGAAAAGAATGCGCTCTGAAAGCGTAGTTTTACCGGAATCGATGTGGGCGCTGATGCCTATATTGCGCATCGTGTGGATGTCGATTGCCATGTACATCTCCAGGTTCAGTTAGTATAGGTGAGACCGCAATTGCAGAGTTATTTGCATTCATTACGGTTCTTCGTCGTTTAGTTGAAAAACCTCGGTCTGTTTTGCAGTATAGGCGAAAAACAGGTCAATATCAAGTCCTGTGGCTGGAAGGTACTTGCGCGCTCGGATTAGCGGTGTATAATTACTGCCCCTTCAAGCGAACTGATCCCCTGGAAGTCGTCCACTTCTGTGGGGGGGCAGTTCACAGCCTTCGGGGGAGGAACCGAGGCCTGTCTCGTCGCGACGAGGCAGGCCCGTCTCGCCTGCTCAGAATTCGCTGAAGTCGGCGTCGTCGGCCTTGACGGATCCCGTATGCTGGGTCGCTTCGGATACCAGGCGCATGCCCTTTCTCGCGGCGGCGGCTCCCGTTCCGCCCTTCGCGGCTCCGCCGCCCCGGAGCTTCAGCTGGGTGATGATCCGCTCGAGGAGTTCGGGGCTGAGGTCCTTCAGCGCTTCGGCATCGCTCGGGCCGTCTTGCCGGAGCTTGAAGCGTTCGATCATCCGCTTCAGCTGATTGGCCTGGGTGGCGAGCTCCTCCGCCGCCGCCGCCGACTCCTCGGAGCTCGACGTCGTGCCCTGGGTGACCTGGTCGATCTGGGATATCCCGGTGCTGATCTGCTCGAGCCCGTGCGACTGCTCAGCGCTCGCGTTGGCTACCTCGTCGGCCAGGGCCGCCACCTTCGCGGAGCCGTCGGCAATCTCGTCGAGCCGGGCCGCGGTCAAGCGCACGAGCTCGTTGCCCTTCTCCACCTTCGCGATGGAATCCTCCACCATGCGCGTCGTTTCCTTGACTGCGTCCGCGCTCCGCACGGCGAGGCTGCGCACCTCGTCGGCCACGACGGCGAAGCCTTTGCCGTACTTGCCGGCCCGCGCGGCCTCGACGTTCGCGTTGAGGGCGAGGAGGTTGATCTGGAAGGCGATGTCGTCTATCGCCTTCACGACCTTCTTGACGTCCTCGGATGAGCGGTTGATGTCGACCATCGCCGCGACGAGCTCCCTCATGCTGGCGTTGCCGCCCTCGGCGCGCTCAAGCGCGGTCTTGGCGAGATCGTTCATCTGCAGGGCGTTTTGCGAATTCTGCATGGTCTGGCCGTTGATCTCGACGAGGGCCGCGCTGATCTCCTCGATCGAGGCGGCCTGCTCCGCCGCCCCCTGCGAGAGGGATTGGGCGGTCGACGAGACTTGAGTCGATCCCGAGGCGACCTGCTCGACCGAGCCCGAGACCTGCCCGAGGAGCTCGCCGAGGGAGGCCAGCATTTCCCTGAGGGAGATGCCTACCTCGTCGCGCTCGGAGGCGAGCTCGACCTCGGCGGTCAGATCGCCCTCGGCGATGCTCCTCAGCGCCGTCGATTTGGTCTTGAGCGAGGATACCAAGCCGGCGAGGCTGCGCTGGATGCCCGTCATCGCCGCGCGGTCGCCGAATTCCGTGGAGAGGTCGCCGAGCGCGACTTGGTCGGCAACGGCCGCGATCTCTTCGGGTTCGCCGCCGACCGACTTCATGACTTGGCGGGTGATGAGGATCGCCGTCGCCACGGCCAGGGCCGCCACCGCGGCCAGGAGGGCGAGCATCACGACGGCCGTCGCGTCGCCCTTCTTCGTGTTGCTGTCGGCCACCGAGCCCGCGTAATCGATCTTAGCCTGGACGAGGGCGTCGATGGCGCTCTGCTCTGCCGAGGCGGCATCCTTGCCCGACCCCGCCATGAGGACGGCGACCTCGGCCTTGTCGCCTTTCTCGTGGGCGGCTTGGATCTCGTTGAAGATCGCGGCATAGCGCTCGCGGGATTTCTGGAAGGCGGCGAAGAGCTCGCGGCCGTTCTCGGTTATGAGCGTCCCCTCGAGTTCCGAGGCGGCTTTGGCTACGCTGGCGCCCTGGGCGCGAGCCTCGGCGAGAAAGGTGGACGCGCTCTCCTTAGAGGCGGCGTCCATGAAGTCCCGGAGGCCTATGCGCTGGCGTTGGAAGCCTTTGGTCATGGCGATGAGCTGCGCCATGGGCTTCGTGGCCTTTTCGTAAAGGAAGCGATCGGCCGAGCTTATCGCCCTCATGCCGTTGATGCCGTATATGCCTATGCCCACGGCGGCCAGCGATATTACCGCGAAGCCGAAGACGAGCCTCGTGCCGAGGCCGATTCCCTTACGCATTGTTGCCTCCCTCTACCCCTCGGGGCGAATCCTCGGCTTTCTCGCCGATGATCTTCTCGATGTCGAGGAGGATCTTAACCCTGTCCCCGACCTTGCCTATGCCTAGGAGATAGCCGCCTTCCCCCGAGCGGAGCCTCGGAACGGGCTCGACCTCCCGTACCGGGACTTCGACGACTTCCTCGACCGTATCGACGACGAGGCCGACGGCTACGCGGTCGGGGCGGGCGATCTCGGTCACGACGACGCAAGTGCGGTCATCGTAGGCCCTTTCCTCCATGCCGAGTCGACGGCGCAGGTCCATGACGGGGATAACCGAGCCGCGCAGGTTCATGAAGCCCCTGATCCAGCTCGGCATGTCCGGTACCGGCGATATCCTCGGCAGCTCGATGATCTCCGTGACGTAGCGGATCGGCAGGCCGTAGGATTCCCCGCCGAGGCGGAAGCAAAGGTACTTGTCCGCCATGCTGTCGCTCTCGTCCTCCTCCAAGATGAAGGCCTCGTCGCGCTCGGCGACTCCTCCGCTCGCAGCTCCCATGCGCTTCTCCTTTCTCGGGCCTCATGCCCCGCCCCTGCTCCCGAATGCCCGGTCCATGAGCCGGCCGGTATCCACGATGAAGCCCACTCCCCCGTCTCCGTTCACGCTGCAGCCCGAGAGACCGTCCACCCGCCCGGCATATGCCGGCATCGGTCGTACGACGACCTGCTGCGCGCCCAGGACCTCGTCCACGACGAGGCAGGCACGCCTTCCTCCCTCCTCCATCACGACCGCGATGGACTCCTCGATGGGCCGCCTCGCCTCGACCGCGAGCCCCGCGGCGGCGAGGGCCCCCTCCAGGCGGAGGAGGGGCAGGAACTCGCCTCTCAGCGCCACGCGTTCCCCTTCCGCCCTGATGACCTGCGAGGCTAGGGGCCGGAAGAACTCCCTCACGTCGGTCACGGGGACCGAGTACCTGCAGCTCCCGGCGCGGAGCGTTATCGCGTCGACGATCGCCAGCGTGAGCGGCATGCGCATGAGGAAGGTGGTTCCGCGCCCCGGCTCCCATGTAAGGTCCACGCGGCCGCGCAGCCTCTCGACGTTGCGCTTGACCACGTCGAGGCCGACGCCTCGCCCCGATATCTCGGTGGCCGATTCCGTTGTCGAGAAGCCGGGGAGGAATATGAGAGCGTGAATTTCCTCCTCCTCGGCGCGGCGTCCCTCGCTCCCGGCGGGAACGAGGCCGCGGGCGGCCGCCTTGCGGAGCACCGCCTCTCCGTCTATGCCTGCGCCGTCGTCCGAGACCGAGATCAGGACATCCGAGCCTTCGTAGCGCGCCGCCAGCTCGATGCGTCCGCGCTCTCCCTTGCCCGCGGCGAGCCGCGCGGCGGGTCCCTCGATGCCGTGGTCGACCGCATTGCGCACGAGGTGGGCGAGGGGATCGGCGATCTCCTCGATCGCGTTCTTGTCCATCTCCCGCTCCCCGCCCGTGACGACGAGGTCCACGCTCTTGCCCGTCTTGCGCGAAAGGTCGCGGACGAGGCGGGCCATCCGGTCGAAGAGCCCTTCCAGGGGGACCATTCGGACCGCCATCGTCGTTTCCTGGAGCTCGCGCGTGATCTTGGAGATCGAGTCGAAGGCCTTCGAGAGTTCCCGGCGCTTCCGGTCCGCGATCTCGGGACAGGCGGCCAGGGTCGCCTCGGCGGTGATGAGCTCTCCCACGAGGTCGAAGAGCTTGTCGAGCTTCGCCGCCTCGACCCTGAGGTCGCGCCGGGAGGCGTCGGGACCCCGTCCGACCTTGGCCGCTCCGGAGCCGCCTCCGCCGGAGGCTCCCTGGATCTCGAGGGCCCGCTCGAGGTCCCCGGTCGATATGCGCCTCGATTCCACGAGGATCTCGCCGATGGGAGCCTCGCGGAGCGCGAGGGCCCTCTGAATCGATTCTTCGTCGGTCGCCCCCATGTCGACGAGGACCTCGCCGATCCGCCGACGGGCGCCGCCGAACGGCAGCTCACGGCAGGGATCGAAGACGGAGAAGACCATCTCGCCGGGAGGGAGGTCGGAAGCGAAGAGGAGGCTGAGGACGCTCTCCCGACCCTCGGGCGCCTTTCCGCCCTCGGGTCGCAGGGCGAGCATCCGGCCGATCCCGCGGATCGTCTCGAATATCGGAAGTCTCGCCACCCGCTCCTGCGCGAGCCTTCCGTCGAGGAACTTCTCGGCCAGGTAAATCCGGGAGCCCTTGGCGATCTCGCCGCGCAGCGAGGCGAGTTCGTCGCGACTCAGCGGGAAGCCGACCGCCTTCGCGAGTGCCTCGTCGGGGCTCCGCGGCGTCGGTCCCGTCGCGGCCGGGCCGGAAGCGCCCGACATCGCCTTCTCCATCGACGCGACAAGGCTCCGGCAATCCGCGTCGCGCTTCCCCGACAGCCGGGCGCGTATCCCGTCGGCGCCGGCGAGGAAGGAGTCGACGAGCTCGCGCGAGGGCCCGATCCTGCCCGAGCGCATTTCGTCGAGAGCGGTTTCGATGCAGTGGACGAGGCCTGTCGCCTCCTCGTCGCCCCGTAGCGCCACCGCTCCCTTGAGGTTATGGACGTTCCTGAACAGCGAATGTATGGCGTCGCGGCCGACGCCGTCGCCTTCGATATTCCGGTCCAGGTCGAGGAGTTTCCGCTCGAGGGAATCGAGGAGCTCCAGCTCGGCCGAGACCTCGTCCGCGCGCTCGGACATAGGTCCTCCATTCAGCGGCTCTATGCGCCGAAGCCTGCTTTGGCGAGGGCGCCCTTCATGGTGTCGAGGGTGAAGGGCTTGACGATGTAAGCCTGCGCTCCCAGCTTCTCGCAGCGGAGCCTGACCTCGTCACCGTCGAGGGAGCTGAGCATGATGACCGGGGTGGAAGCTGAAGAGGGATTCTTGCGGATGAAGGCGAGTATCTCGAATCCGTTCATGTTCGGCATCTCTATGTCGCTCACTACGAGGTCGTAGCTCGACTCCGAGAGCCTCTCGCGCGCCTCGAGGCCGTCGACCGCCAAGGTCGAGTCGAAGCCGGCTAACGCGAGAAACGTCTTGGTCGCCTTCCTGATCGATTCTTTGTCGTCTATTACCAGAGCGGTTTTTCTCTCGGCCATAAGGCCCTCCTGGAAAGTGTTTTTACTTTATTTGATATACGCCCTCGCTAGGTATTCCGCTGCTCTTTCGCCATGCGCCGTCCTTAGGTCGGCGCGGTTTCCTCAAGGATCTGTGGCGCTCCCACTTTCCTCGCATTCTTTACACTGGATATTATCACCGTATTCACCGGAGTCAAGCGCATCTTAGTTAATAAACGATGAAAACAGGTTTCGCGCGAGGAAAGGAGTGGCCATTGCTATCGTCCGCCTTCGCCGACCCGACCGCGCGACCCCTTCCGCTGGCGCCGTCGAACCCTCGCCTCAATTTCCCGCCGGTTCAAGCTCGACGGTGAAATGACGAAGGATCGGCGCCTCGCGCGTTATGCGGTATCCCTGAGTAATGCGCTCTCGCCTCTCGTAGACCGATCCGAGCACGGCGGCGGCGTAGTCCATGTGGTCGTTCGTGTAGGTCCTCCGCGGGACGGCGAGCCGTACGAGCTCGAGCTTGGGGAAGCGGTTCTCCCTCGTGTCCGGATCGCGGTCGGCCATGATCGCCCCGATCTCCACGGCGCGCACTCCTCCTTCCCGGTAGGTCTCCACGGCGAGGGTCTGCGCCACGAACTCCTCGCGCGGCACCGCGGGCAGGAAGCGCAGGGCGTCCACGAAGATCGCGTGGCCTCCGAAGGGGTGGAGGACGGGAACGCCGTAGCGGACCAGCTCATTGCCGAGCCGGGCGACTTGGCCTATCCTCGCCTCGAGGTAGGGAAGCTCGGTAGCCTCGCGGAGGCCCACCGAGAGGGCGCCGAGGTCGCGGCCGGCCATGCCCCCGTAGGTGTTGAAACCCTCGTACATGATGTTGAAGGGCATGGCCTTCCGCATGAGCTCCTCGTCCCGGAAGCAGAGGAGGCCGCCGATGTTCACGAGTCCGTCCTTCTTGCTCGACATCGTGCAGCCGTCGACGAGGGAGAACATCTCGCGGGCTATCTCGCGGACGCTCCTGTCGGCGTAGCCCGCCTCGCGCGTCTTGATGAAGTAGGCGTTCTCGGCGAAGCGGGCGGCGTCGAGGAAGAGAGGCAGGCCGCGCGCGCGGCAGAGCTCGGAAACCGCGCGGATGTTGGCCATCGACACGGGCTGGCCGCCGGAGCTGTTGCAGGTGACCGTGACGAGGCAGAGCGGCACCGCTCCCGGATGGGCGTCCAGGACCGAGCGGAGCTTGGCCAGGTCGACGTTGCCCTTGAAGGGGTATTCGGTCTCGGGGGCGAGGGCCTCCTCGGTCGTGCAGTCGACGGCGCGCGCCCCGCGCGCCTCGATATGGCCCTTGGTCGTGTCGAAGTGCGCGTTGCCCGGTACCAGCTTGCCCGCGCCCTCGGCCCCGACGAGGGTCGAGAAGAGGACGTTCTCGGCGGCTCGCCCCTGGTGGGTCGGAAGGAAGTGCTCGAAGCCGAAGACCTCCCGCACCGCCTCCGCGAGCTTGTAGTAGGAGGAGGCGCCGGCATAGCTCTCATCGCCCCGCATCATCTCCGCCCATTGCTCCGAGGACATCGCTCCCGTGCCCGAGTCCGTGAGGAGGTCGACGTACACGTCCTCCGACCTGACGTTGAAGAGGTTGTACTTGGCTCTCTCGAGGATGCGCTCGCGTTCCTCTCGGCTCGTCCTGCGGATGTGTTCGACGGTCTTGATCCTATACGGTTCGGCGGCGGGGAATTCCACTGGCTCTCTCTCCTTCGGGCGACGAGGGCAAGTGTAGTCGCCCCGGAGCTGTCGTTCAAGTGGATTCACAAGATAATTCTATTTGATGTAATTACTTATAGAAACATCCTCCCCGGCCTCAGGAAGTTCTCTCATCCGTCCTTGCCCGGAATGCGGAGCTGAGGTAGGATGCGTTGAAGCGGGGGGCGCCGATGGCTCTATGGTCGGACGACGAGGTCGAGGAGAAAAGCGGGGACACTAGGCGTGATTTCGCGCGCGTCTTCGCGCGCATCCTCGCGGTCGTGGCGGGCCTCCTCGTCCTCGCGCTCGTCGCGGGCACGATCTACGGCCTCGCCTCGGGCACGCGCCAACGGAAGCTCGCGCGGGAGTCCGACAGGGCCCAGGTTTCCGCCGAGCTGGCCGGCCACGCGTCCTTCACCGCGATCGGGACAGTGCGCGCGAAGAGCGCCGACGCCAAGGCCGCCGTCGTGGTGGCGACTATCGCCTTTCCCTACGACTCGCGCGACAAGGCTTTCGCCGATGAGCTCTCGCGCAAGGCGCCCGTTTTAAAAGCCGTGGCCGAATCGCTGCTGTCCTCCAGGAAAGCCGACGACCTAAGGCCCGCCTTCGAGGGCGCAGTCAAGGCGGCCCTCCGCGACGCATTCAATTCGAGGCTCTCCCTCGGCAAAGTCACGGAGATCTGGCTATCGGACTTTGCCGTCATACGGTGATTTCCCTTGATACCTCGGGTCCCCGCGCTTGTTATTCTTGCATACTCGTCGCCGCCGGAGAGATCATGCGCATATTTTCGATCCTAGCCTTCATCCTCGTCTGCTCGGCCGGGCTTTCGAGCGAGACTCGCGTCGTTAGCCGCACCAGCAAGGGGAAGACGACGGTCGCCGCCACGGAAATACGCGAGATCGCCGAGGGAAAGGATCTCAGGGTGGAGGAGAGCGGCGAGGAAGGAAGCACGAGCACGCTCGTCGCCGAGGACGGGACCGTCAAGTCCACCGAATTCCGCGCCAAGGACGGGACATTGCTCCTGGTCAGCGACGGGAAGGCGGTCGCGATCTCGGGGAATTGGAAGGACAAACCCATCTCCGGGCAATACGACCTGAAGGGCCTGGCCTTCTACGGCGAGGGCTTCAAGTTCGCGGCCCGCGCCTTCGTTCGCGGCGGGTGCGCGCCCCTGGAGTTCCCCATGATTTCGCCTACGAAGCCTTCCAAGGCGATGGTCATGAAACTCACGAAGGAAGGGAGCGCGTCCTTCAAGGGCAGCGAGGCGACCAAGGCCAAGGTGGCTCCGAGCGGCGCTTTGGCCCTGTTCTGGAGCGCACAGCTCCTGATCGACGAGGCGGGGAACATCCTCAGGTACGAGGGGAACCAGGGACCGGGGACAGCCGATATGGTTACGGAACTCGTCGAAGTGAGGGAGTAGGGGCATCGGATGCCGCAGGGCCTTTACGGATTCAGAGCCAGGCGATCGCGGCCAGCGCGAGGGCGACGATCACGAGGCTCAGCGCCCCGAAGGCCATGAGCAGCTTGCCGCTCGTCTTCATAGGCTTTGCTCCTTCCGGCCGCCGCGGGCCGCGTACTTTCCCGTTATCTCCTCGAGGCCGATGCCGAGTTCGTCCATCCGCCTGAAGAGGCGGGGCAGCTCCTCGTTGAAGAACCGCTTTTTCCGCTCGGAACGCGCGACGACGGGCCCTCCGTCGGCCACGAAGTAGCCCATGCCCCTCTCGCAACGCGCCAGTCCCGAATCCGCGAGCTCCTGCAGGGCGCGGGCGGCGGTGTTCGGGTTCACCTCCAGCGAGGAGCCCAGTTCGCGAGCCGAGGGCAGCCTTTCGCCGGGCTCGAGCTCACCCCCCGCTATGCGCCGGGCGAGGAGCTCGGCGATCTGCGCGAAGATCGGCTTTTCGCTACTGAACCTCATCGCGCCCTTCCTTCTCCGCTACCTTCGCGGCGCCGAAGAGCACGGCGAAGGCCGGGAAGATCGCGTAGGTCACGATATCGAGCCCGACCTTGACGGCGTCGCTCGCCCTCGGGGACAGGCTCATGCCGCTCGAGCGGAAGAATCCGTACATGAAGCCGGCGCGGGCGTTCCTTTCGCCGAAGCTCGAGGCGCCGAGGGCCAGGAGGAGGCTGATGGCCGTACAGTAGGCGAGGGCGAGGGCGAAGGTCTTGAGCAGGGCCGACTTCTTGAACGTGGCGGAACCGGCGAGGAAGACGGCGGCGGCTATCGCGTATTTTCCCCAGGTCTCGAGCGCGTCGATGCCCCAAGCCAGCCATATGGCCCCGCCTCCCCCGCCCGCGACGCGCTCGACGAGGGCGAGGAGGGCCGACATCAGGGAACCCGCGACTGCCGCGCCGACAGGGAAGATGAAGGCGCAGTCGAGGAGGGCGGCCGCGTACTTTTCGAGGGGCGTCGCCGGCAAGAGTATCCAGTCGGTGCCCGTCTTCCCGTGGATGCCCTTGAGGGCCATGCCCGCCATGAGGAGGCCGGCGGCGACGATCGTCCACGTCCATGCCGAGGCCTGCGTCGCCTGGCCGTTCATCCGCCAATTCCCCATGTGGTTGAACGGGGCTTGGCCCGTCAGCGCCAGCCCGACGAGATTGACGCCGAGCACGGCCGCGGCGCCGATGCCGAGGACCGGAGCCTCCTCGAGGAGCCGGTTGCGTACGAGGAGCGCCATTCGCTCGAGGCTGAAGCCTCGCTCCAGGCTCTGCGCATTCATGATCTGGCCTCCCTGCCCGTCGCCGCGGACTCTCTCGGGGAAAAGGGCGCGAGCGCCTCCCCCTTCATCGCGGCCGCGAGGCGCTCAGGCTCGGCCAGGGCCGCGTTGAATATAAGCTCGAGATCCGCCGAGCGGAGATCGGATCCGGCGTCGGGCGCCGCTCCCTCGCCCGCTGCGACGAGGGCGCTCCAGCCCAGGGCGTCGCGTTCCGCGTGCACTACCGCCAGGCCCTCGAGGCTCGGAGCGCGGACGGAGCGCAAGCGCGAGGCGATGTCCTCGGCCCCGAGCTCGAAGGCGAGGGCGCCTGAGTCCAGTATGAGGATCGGGTCGATGAGGTTCTCGAGGTCGCGGACCTGATGGGTGGAGACCACGATGATCCTCTCCTCCGACGACGATTCGACGAGGGCCTTGCGCAGCTGCATCTTGGAGGGAATGTCCAGGCCGTTCGTCGGCTCGTCGAGGAGGATGACCCGCGCGCCGCTCGCCAAGGCCGCGGCGAGGGCGAACTTCTTCCGCTGGCCGTAGGAGAGCTTCGCGAGGCTCTTGTCCTCCTCGAGCGCGAAGTCGCGGCGGAGCTCGTCGAAGCGGAGCCGGTCGAAGGCCGGCCTGAAGACCGCGTAGCGCGACAGGTAGGCGGAAGCCTTCATCGCGGGGAGGGCGGGATCCTCGGGCACGAAGGCGGTGTCGGCGAGAGCGGCCGCCTCGCGCCGCGCGGGTACGCGGCCGAAGACTTCGATCTCGCCCGAGAGGGGAGAGAGCGCACCGGCCATCAGCTTGAGCAAGCTCGTCTTGCCCGCGCCGTTGAGGCCGAGGAGGCCGTAGGTCCGGCCGCCGCCGAGATGGAGGCCGAGGCGGTCGAAGAGAAGCTTCTTGCCGTAGCCGAAGCTGAGCGAATCGATGTCGATCATCGTTCCTCCGGGTGTATTAGTCGCCTAATACACTACTGACACCGTGAATTCCAGTCAAGGAAGAACGTCCTTTTCCTGGAAGGGAGCGTCCTGGAGGAATGCCTGCTTTATTGATCGGCCGCGAGGCAGTCCCCGAGGCGGGGAAGGATCAGGGGAGCCGGGGCTTGCCGTCGACGCCGAAAGCCAGGAGCACCGACTCGCTGCTGCCGTCGGCGCCAAGGTCGTCCGATATGCCCGATACATCATCTTCCAGATGGCCGAGGTCGCCGCATCACGGGATTTTTTTTGCTGCTATCCTCGGGAGGATACGGCGACTCAGAATTCTTGTCGAGTCAACAGCGTAGCCGACCTCCGAAAGGAGGGACACAGATACAGGAGTACTGTCGAACTTACATGTGACCCAGGGGAAGTCCAATGAGCCGGAAATGCCTTGACGCGAAGAAAATACCCATCGAAAATGGGGCTTGTGCCGAAGGGATTCCCACGGCAGCCAGTATTGGCCGACCATATGGGAAATCTCGGATAAAACAGGAGTCGTTCATGAAAAAAAAGGGGATTCGTTCTGCCAAAGCAATGTCTATTTTTATAATAGTTTTTTCAGTTGCCGCAATACTTGTCACTATCTCCTGTTCATCCGTCGTTGTCCGATGGCCGAATGGTCTGACTGACGAAGCAGTAGATAAAACTCTGCCATGCACTCTCGAAAAGGATATTTTCGCCGATTTCCTCTGGACCGCTCCTCCGGTGGGGTCTCAGAAAATCGAATTCACAAATAATTCCGCAAAAATAAAATTTGCAGGCGATGACCTTGTCGTGCAGCTTGAGCAGAACGGCAAAGTTTCACTTACCCAGAAAGGAAACAAGGTGACCGCTGACCCTGAAAAAACGAATAACGACCATTATTACAATATCGAAAAACTCGGATTTAAAATAGTGACGCGCGGACGTATGGTTTCAAATAACAGAATGGAAAGCCAGCAGGTGTCGGTTCAGAAATCGCGTCAGGTTCCAACGACGCAGTCGGTTTATAATTCAGCGACAAAATCGTACACCATGCGGACGGTGATGCAAACGCAGTTTTACACTGATTACGAAACGCGCCAGGTTATGAAATCATATTATGAGTGGCAGACGGTGTCGGAAAAAGTTCATGATATACCGGTATACACAGTTTTCAAATTCGATCTCAGCGGCGGTGAAAGGATTTTTGTGTATGCGACCGAATCAGGTTATTATTTTCAGAATGCCAGTTACTACTCATACCTTGAAAAGAAAAAAGGTTTTGTCGGCGATACTACGGTACGCGTGATGCTGATCGACGCGAATGCAGACGGGCAGTACGCCGGCGATCAGGACAGGGTTCTGTTTAATACGTGGAACCCGTATGTTAAAAACTCAACCCACTCTGAACTTCCCGGTATTACCGACAATATCTGGTTTGATGTGAAATGGCTTCGCGAAGACCGGCTCATGGGTTTCACGATCGACAAGACCGCGAAAACCGTTTTCGTCTCAAATGCAAATTCCAGATATATAAAAGTTTCGTCAAAAGGGAAAATTGCCGTATCAGGGCTTAACAGCAAGGAAATGGTTGTATATCTTAATGGAGGATCCTATGGAATTCCCTCATCGGGACTTTTCGAAAACAATATAGAGTATGGAATTTACAATATCAGGATCAGGCGCAAGGGGTATCTTGATTTTACACAGACGTTCGAAGTGAACGATCAGAACCCTATGGTAAAGATTGCATATACGGATACTCAGAAAGCCGGTACCTTCGTACTCGTTCATGCGTTTAAACAGTGGAAACTCTCCGCGTCTGACGGAATAAACTCTCCTGTTACTGTTTACAACGCGAATGAGCTGAGTCTCTTGCCCGGCAAGTACGCGATAACTATTATCGGCGACGGGGTAAATATTCAGAAGGATGTTGAATTCGAACTAGGGCAGACCCTGACGTATAATTTCATGACTGATTCAATGGCAAAAAAATCATCAGAATGAATACGGGGAATAATTGAAGCATTTTCCCACTACATGGGAATAATGTAGTAGGAGGATGCAATATTAATGGTATGGAACAATTGGATTGCGGCGGCTCTACGGCAAGCCCCGGATTCCCTGATATTGCATTCGCGAAGAATGACATTATAGCCCCGGCAAAATAAAAGCGCGACCCTCGCGGGGATCGCGCTTCGGAATCAGCGCGCCATCGCGCGCGGCGGCTTCGCCGGGGTGGGTCGCTTATTACTGCTTTCCTTCTGGATATTTGATGACCAGGTGCAATTCGTCCAGTTGCTTCTGATCTACTTCGTTGGGGCAGTCGTCCATCGGAGACACTGCGAAGCTGTTCTTGGGGAAGGCGATGACTTCCTTGATCGAGGTCTCGCCCGCCATCAGCATGACCAGGCGGTCGAGGCCGGGGGCGATGCCGCCGTGGGGCGGGGCTCCGTACTTGAAGGCTTCGGTAAGGAAGCCGAAGCGCTTCTCGCCCTCGGCCTCGTCGAAACCGACGATCTTGAAGATGCGCTTCTGCAGCTCGGGATCGTGGATGCGGATCGAGCCCGAGGCTAGCTCGAAGCCGTTCAGGACGAGGTCGTAGAGGTCGCCCTTCACCGCGCCCGGATCGGACTCGAGGGTCGGATGGTACTTCTCCTGGGGCATCGTGAACATGTGGTGCGCGGTGTCCCACTTGCCCTCGTCCTCGTTCCATTCGAACATCGGGAAGTCGACGATCCAGGCGAATTCGAAAGCCTTCGGGTCGCAGAAGCCGAGGTCCTTCCCGAGCCTCGAGCGCACCGCCCCGAGGGCAGTGCAGGCGACCTTGCGCTTGGAGTCGGCTACCATGAGGACGAGGTCTCCGGGCTTGGCGCCGAGGAAGGAGAGGAGCTCGGCCTCGCAGCCGGGGCCGGCCTCGCCGGCGACAAAGAATTTCGAAGCTCCGCCTTCTAGCTTTCCTTCCGCGTTGACCTTCATCCAGGCCATGCCCTTGGCGCGGTATATCTTGGCCTGGGCCTCGAGCTCCTCGATCTGCTTCCGCGAGTAGTCGGCCTTGCCGGGCACGAGGAGGGCCTTGACCGCCCCGCCTTGAGCGGTGATGCCCCTCGCGGCGTCGGCGGCCTTCCGGGCCTCGCCCTCCGCGATGGCGTCCTTGAAGGCCTGGAAGCTCGACTTGAGCGCTAGCGCGCCCAAGTCCTTCATCTCCATGCCGAAGCGGAGGTCGGGCTTGTCGGTGCCGTAGAGCTCATATGAGTCGTCGTAGGCGATTCGGCGGAAGCGGGCGGGCAGATCGACGCCGAGGGTCTTCTGGAAGACGCAGCCCAGCATGCCCTCGACGAGCTCGAGGATGTCGTCGCGCTTGACGAAGGACATCTCGATGTCGATCTGGGTGAACTCCGGCTGCCTGTCGCCGCGCGCGTCCTCGTCGCGGTAGCAGCGGGCGAGCTGGAAGTACTTGTCCATGCCGCTCACCATGAGGAGCTGCTTGTACAGCTGGGGCGATTGGGGGAGGGCGTAGAACTTGCCGGGATAGAGCCGCGAGGGGACCAGGTAGTCGCGGGCGCCCTCGGGCGTGGACTTGATGAAGGTGGGCGTCTCGATCTCGAAGAAGCCCTTGCCGGAAAGGTACTCGCGCGTCGCGAAGGCGACCTTGTGCCTGAGCTCGATCTTGCGCTGCATCGAGAAGGAGCGCAGGTCGATGTACCGGT
>Ga0265316_10003138_pt1 | contig 16826 bp, 13 predicted proteins | sample 4522metaG_FD_202092 | JGI IMG/M metagenome (GOLD analysis project Ga0265316, IMG submission 202092) | Rhizosphere microbial communities from Carex aquatilis grown in University of Washington, Seatle, WA, United States - 4-5-22 metaG | ecosystem: Host-associated > Plants > Roots > Rhizosphere >...
GGTGGCCCGAAGCAAGGCGCGGGAAGAGCGTCTCGCAGCAAACCGAGCGATGTCCTGCAATCAATGTATCGGTCAGCAAGCCACCCTGCTGGTGTCGCAAATTCCTCCATGATTCCAGCACGGTCGTTGTTGCGTACGGGATTGTATCGAAGGTCCTCGCGCGCAGCTGTGCTACGAAGGGTCACGCTGCAAATCGTATTGCAATGGCCCATACTCGCCGAAATGCATGAAGTAGAATTGCAGTCGGCTAGTATCAGCCGACAGACTAATGCCCTTGAGGTCCTCCTGAGTCGGGCTATCGGCCGGGCCACTGGCGTTGTAGACGAGGTCGATGGTGCCATCCGCATCGCCGTTGGCCTGTATATCTGTAATGTCGTACTGCTTGAGCGGTGAATCTTCGTCGGTACCATAGTACAGGGCAATGCAGCCTGACTGCAGGCACTTGGCAGAATAGTGGCTGTAACTGTCGAAGGTGAAGGTGACAGGATAGGGGGCGACCCAAGGTGTGGTGGCGGTTCCGGTCCAGGTGCCGATGACCCCATTTCGTACGCGCATCAATGCAGGCGTGCCGCAGACGCATTCGCTGAACACCTGGTTGGGCAGACAAACAAAGGACCCCGACATTCCATTGTCGCACGTGCACGGCAAGGTGCTCGCCGGGGCGCAGGCCCCACCTGTTCCACCCGAGCCACCACCTCCACCAAGGCCGCCGGCTCCTCCACCACCGCCTGACGTGGTGACGCCAGCTTGGCCGATGCTGGTGGCGCCGCCAATACCCCCGCCCGATGTTGTGAAGCTTCCGCCGAAACTCTGTCCGCCTGTGGGGCCTCTTGTGCCACCCAGCACGCCGCCGTCGTCGCGACCACCTTGGCTAGCCGAGGTACCGCCACTCACTCCGCCGGTTCCGCCTCCTCCAGCGGCGCCACCAAAATCCGCGCTACTGCCGGCCGTGACGGCGCCTCCAATTGTGCCTCCGATGGTGCCAGATGTCCCTCCGCTGGGGACCGTGCTGACTCCTCCACCTGCGCCACTGCCATCCGTCACGTGCTGTTCGTTCATGGGCGTCCGCGAGCAAGCGAGCCCGGTGAAGAACAACGCCAGAGCGACTGCCGACCAAGGAGAACAGATCATACTCACCATGCTATCAGAAATGGTCGCGGGAAGAGAGGCGTTGGCACTCATGTTGGTGGCTCCTCAAAGTGTTGACCCTCACGCAGTCTCGTGGTCCACCGGCGGTGGCATTGCGGGGCCAGCGTTTGCTCTCTTGAGACGGGGTAGATTCCGATGCGGGCGTCCGCGGGGGCTTTGCGGGAAGCGAGGGGGGTGAATCTGGGGCAGGTGACGCGTGTTGCGTACAGAATTGTATCGAAGGTCCTCGCGCGTAACTGGGCTATTCGTATAGCTCCGCGCTCGCGAGAGGCATGTAGCTGGATCCGCCGACGATGAGCACCATCCCGTTGCCCAACAACGTCGCCGTGTGGTCTGACCTGTCCACGGTCATCGCGCCTGTCGCCGTAAATGTTCCGGTCGCTGGGTCGTATAGCTCCGCGCTCACCATGGTAGGGCGGCCGACGCCACCGGCAATTAGCACCCTGCCGCTCGGCAACAACGTCGCCGTGTGGTCTGATCTGTTTGCGGTCATCTGGCCAGTCTCCAAAGATGTCCCAGTGACTGGGTCGTATAGCTCCGCACTTGTATCGCCGCTTCCACCGGCGATAAGCAGGTTCCCGTTGGGCAACAACGTCGCCGTGTGCGACACCCTTGCCACGGTCATGCTGCCGGTGGCTGTGAATGTCCCGGCGCTTGGGTCGTATAGTTCCGCGCTCGCGAGAGAAGCGTGAAACCCGACGTTGCTTCCTCCGGCAATGAGCACCTTGCCGCTCGGCAACAGGGTCGCCGTGTGGTGCGCCCTTGTCACGGTCATGCTGCCGGTGGCCGTGAATGTCCCAGTCGCTGGGTCATATAGTTCCGCACCCGCGAAATTGCTGGCGCCATTGCTTCCGCCGGCGACGAGCACCTTTCCGTTGCGCAACAGGGTCGCCGTCGTGTACATGCCCCCTGTCACGGTCATGCTGCCGGTACCTGTGAACCTCTCAACGCTTGCATCGTATAGATCTGCGCTCGCGAGATAACCGTCGCTATCGCTGTACCCGCCGGCGACAAGCACGTTCCCGTTGGGCAACAACGTCGCCGTGTGCGACAGCCTTGCCACGGTCATGCTGGATGTGGCTGTGAATGTCCCGGCGCTTGGGTCGTATAGTTCCGCGCTCGCGAGAGAATCGTCAAGACCGGCGTCGCTTCCTCCGGCAATGAGTACCTTCCCGCTCGGCAGCAGGGTCGCCGAGTGAAACTCCCTTGCCACAGTCATACTGCCCGTCGGCACGAAAACTCCCTGCAGTATCCCGGTACCGGTCGTGCCTGCCGTGTTTTCTCCCGTGGTGCCCGCCGAGCCTCCCACGCTACCTCTGGCTCCCCCACTGGTGCCGATCAGCCCTCCGGTAGTTCCAGTGCTCCCTCCTGCGGCATCGGTCGTACCTGCGATTGATATGGTCGTACCTCCAGCGGTTCCGATCCGAAGTCCTCTGCCACTGCTGCACCCGGCGGCACCCACGGTGACGACCAACATGGACAGCACGGTCAATTTCAAGAAAGGGAAACACGCACGATTCGACATGGCGCCTCCAGTTGCGCGTAGCGCAGAAGCCATGGACGCTCTATCGATCACCCTACATACTGCACCTGGAAACAACCATCAAGAACGCCGGCCTCCGCCGGAGGCTCCTTTGGTGGTTAGTGGCCGTTCGGGTACTGCGCTGCGAGCGGCTGCAGTACAGCGAACACATCACTGGCGCTGTGTGTCTCTCCGGCATGGAATGCCGTCCCAGGGACGTCGTAAACCGGAGTTAGCATGAGTGAACCATTTTCGTCGTGCCCGAGCAAACGCGCCGCGAGCGTCGGGATCACAATCAGCGACACCTCCGTCTGCGCGATGCCCCTGTTTGTAGAGAGGACCTGGCGACCAGCATCCACCACAGCTGCCACGTTCCCACCCCCGAACCGCACAATCTCCCAAAAGCCATCGGCACGCTGCCTTAAGAAAACGGACGAGCGAACCTCGCCGTTGACGGTGATTGGGTACATCACCTCTCGCGGGTCTAAGAGGAGAGTCCGCGGGTCCTGACCTGTCTGGTACGCACCGAGGTCGTCGAGCCCGACCATGAAGACGGGCAGCCAAGCGGCCAGCGTCGTCCCCTGCGCTTCTCCGATTGAGTGGAACCCTCGTCTCTCGGGCGGCCCTGAGCCGACGAGCCCCGCCAGTGTGGCGAGCGAAGCCGCAGCCACGGCGGCATGGGTCGGCCCGCCTATCGCAGCCGAGCTGCTGATCGGCGAAACAGCTAGGGCCTGGATTTCCTGCGGGCTCATGACATGGGCGTGGCCCCGGCGGGGGCCTACCGCAGCCGAGCTGCTGATCGGCGAAGCAGCTGGGGTCTGGGTTTCTTGCGAAATCGAGCCGTTCTGCCAGGCACCAATGCCAAGGAGGAACGTTGCTGGAATCAAATGATGGTATCGCATTTGCTTGCCTCCCTAATGCTTGAGGTTGTAGCTGATGGTCCCCAGTGTGTATCCGACGTAGACACCACTTTGCCATGCTCCGTACGGTATGTCGTACTCCGAGCCGGCACCTACCGGCTCTGGATCGTAATACGACAGAAACTCATCAGCCCAAGGGTCCTGCCAACTCCCGACGAGAACCATCTGATGGCCGATGCCGCCACCGGTGGGGCTTACGGAGAAGGAAACCGCTCGGTTTGCAGCAAACTCAGTTGTGAGCTGTTGGAATGTGACAGCGTAGGAGGCCTCGTCGCTCTGGCTGAATCCGAAAGGCCTGAGGTTAAACCCGCCCGTCACATTGCAACCGGAGGGTAAGGGGCTCTTGCAGCAGTCATTGGCGGAGCCTAAAGCACGGTTCAGGGCCTTGTCCACGAATTGGCATTGAGGGAGGATGTCGTCGGCGTACCCAGCGACCATCTGTTCGCTCGCCGCCCAACACCACAGGGTCTGCTGCTGCCCGCGCAATACAACATCCAGCTGGTTCCATGCTTTGCTGGGGATATTCGGAAGCGGGGTGTCTGCCCCGATTCCGCCTCCTTGGATACCTCCCGACCCAAACTGATAGGACCAGGTCGGACCGGTGCTCATGGCCAAATACCACGTCGCCGTCCACGGGTCCCAGACTGCGAAGTCGGTCATGCCATCACCATCGTAGTCGCCCGTGACAGGAATTTGGTTGGCGCTACCCCACGCCCCCTGCCATCCCACGCCGTCGCTGCTATCAACATAGTACCATGTTCCATTGGACGGACGCCAGACTGCGACATCAGTCTTGCCGTCACCGTCGTAGTCGCCCGCAACGGGAATGTCGCCGTTGGCTCCCCACTGCTTAGACCAACTCGTGCCCGTCTTGCTGCTGATCCCGTACCACGTCCCATTGGACGAACGCCAGACTGCGAGATCAGCCTTGCCGTCGCCGTCGTAGTCACCCGGGACAGGGACGTCGCCTTCGACTCCCAATACTTTCTGTAGGGTCGTTCCCGTCGAGCTATAGTATACCCACCACTTCCCAGTATGCGGAGTCCAGTTTGCAACATCAGTCTTGCCGTCGCCGTCGTAATCACCCGGGACAGGAAAGTCGCCTTCTACTCCAAACTGGTGTGTTTTTTCTATCCCACTCAAGCTGCTGATCCAATACCACCACCCCGTACTGGGCCGCCATACCGTGTAGTCACTCTTGCCGTCACCGTCGAAATCGCCGGAGACGGGCAAATAGTCTTCGCCACCCCACGTGTTCCTCACCTCGCTTCCGACGCTGCTTAGCATCACACGCCAGATCCCACTCCGGTTGTAGACTGCGAGATCGGTCTTGCCGTCGCCGTCGTAATCTCCGATGCGCGCCGCCTTGTTGGCGTGGGCCGCCGAAGAACCGCCCCCTATGATGCCCGCACCCACGACAGCGAATATACCCGCGTGCATCGGAAAGCGAGAAAAGCGTCGTGGCCGCACCCGGTCTACTAACTGTTTCCTGTTCATCCGTATCCTCCTTTTCATCGGTATGCTTCCTGGCTATGTTGACGGAGGCGATCCCGCTATCTGCGAGCCACGCCTGTCCTGGGGTCGGGCGTAGCGAGTGACATCGATTCCCAGAATAGGCGTCCAAAAATCGACGCTCAATGATTGGGCGCTCCAATGATTTCGATCAACTGCGCGACTGAGAAGGCTTTTGGCGGCTACATCTCTCAAGAGCACCAACCTCACGCTGCTTGCTTCAATTGTCTCTCGATCCGGGATTTCGTAGGGCAGGAGAGCATCTGCACACGCCGCTCCGACTGCCTCAGCGTGACAACACAAAGAATGCTTTCTCAAGAGCGAGAACGAGTCAAGGGAAATCCTGACTAAGAGCGCAGCTGTGTGCGAAGACCTCAGCTGTGAGCGAGGACCTTCAGCACATTCGTGTACGCAACTGCGGCACCTCTGGTTCGCCAAGACGTCGTCCGCGACGTGTGTTTTGCGACGGTGGCGATGATGGACAGGGGGCTAGCCGCCATGCCTCGCCATCTCGCATGATCACACGATGGGTTCCCTGTTCCTCAGCCTCCTTGGAGCGTTGCGTTCCGCCCTCCGCACCCGCGCGGACCTCGCAATCGAGAACCTCGCCCTGCGCCAGCAGCTGGCCAACTTCCAGCGCACATCCGGCCGCCCTCGCCTGCGCAAGAGTGACCGCGCCTTCTGGCTCGTGCTCTCCCGGCTCTGGTCTCGCTGGGCGGACGTGCTTGTCGTGGTCAAGCCAGACACCGTGGTCCGCTGGCACCGGACCGGCTTCCGCTTGTTCTGGCGGTGGAAGTCGCGCGCTCGTGGCCCAGCCGAGGGTGATATCTCCCAGGAGGTGAGGCAACTCATCTGCCAAATGGCCAAATCCAACCCCCTCTGGGGCGCTCCGAAAATCCACGGCGAGATCCTAAAGCTCGGCATCAACATCAGCGAGCGAAGCGTGTCCCGCTTCATGCCGCCCAAGCCACGCAAGCCTCCCTCGCAGACTTGGCGAACCTTCCTCGACAACCATATTGGCTCGCTCGACTCGATTGATTTCTTCACCGTGCCCACGGCGACCTTCCGCATTCTGTACGTGTTTCTTGTCCTGGCTCACAACCGCCGGCGTGTCGTGCACTTCAACGTCACTGACAGCCCCGGCGCGCAGTGGACCGCCCAGCAGATGGTTGAAGCTTTCCCCGAGGACACCGCGCCCAAGTACATGATCCGCGACCGCGACGGCATCTACGGTGACTACTTCCGCCGTCGTGTGCAGGGCCTCGGCATAGAGCAAGTTGTCACAGCACCCCGGTCCCCTTGGCAGAATCCATATGTCGAGCGGCTTGTGGGATCCATACGGCGAGAGTGCCTCGATCACGTCATCGTTCTCGGTGAGCGCCATCTCCTGCAAATTCTGAAGTCGTACTTTGCCTATTACCACAAGGCGCGGACCCATCTTTCTCTGGGCAAAGACGCGCCCGAGCCGAGAGCCGTCCAGCCGCCGAGCATGGGCAAGATCGTGGAGCTGCCCGAAGTGGGCGGGCTCCACCATCGCTACGAACGCCGCGCGGCCTGACCGGCGCAATCGTCTGCCATGCGCCATGCCGACATCGACATGGATGACCATCCCTCTGCCCACGGGACGATGGTGGCCCCGCTCCGACGCCGATCACGCGCTCGACGTGGGCGCACTCGTGCGCGAGCACGCCTTCGACCTCACGCTTCGCCGTGGATCGCGCCCCGACGGCGCCCGGATGACAGGGTGGCGAAGGACAGCAGAGCCGCAAGTGCAGACTTCGGCCGCTCGTGGCCATTGGCGCGCTGCTCAGTTCCTCGTTCGTTCCTCATTTTGAATGAGGGACGTCGAAATCGGCCCCCGCGCGCTGTAAGTACCCGGAAAGATTGTAGCGGGGCCAAGATTTGAACTTGGGACCTTCGGGTTATGAGCCCGACGAGCTACCAGGCTGCTCCACCCCGCATCACGTTTGAGGCAGAGAAGGTGCCGCATGCGGGGCGCTCCGTCAAGTACCATCGACGCCGTGTCATCGACGCCGCGCCGACCGGCCGGCCTGCGCGGGCTATCCCCGCATGAAAACGTGGGGCGGCACGGGCTCGTGGTAGGCGCCGCGCAGCCTGACTTTTCTCTCCAAGTCGGCGATGGCGGCGTCGCCCAGGTCGATGCCGTAGAGCTCGTTCATGTTGTTGATGCCGCCAGGGGCGAACACGTTGATCTCCAAGATCTTGTCGCCCACGATGTCGACGCCCACGAAATAGAGCCCATCAGCGATCAGGCGCGGACGAATCAAGTCGCACACTCCCCGTTCCCGCGCACCCAGCTTGCACGCCCGTCGCACGGCCCCGAGGTGCATATTGTTGCGCATGTCATCCTTGGGGTGCACCCGGCGATAGGCCGCCACGCGTCCGCCGGCTTGCAAGGGCACGCCGCCCACCATCAACACGCGCTTGTCGCCTTTCTCCGCCGCGGGCAAGTACTCCTGCACGATCAGGTAGCCTTCGCTCTGCACGGCGGAGATGATCTGCTCCAGATTGGCGCTTTCGCCGCGGGCCACGAAGAAGACATTCTGCCCCCCGTAGCCGTAAAGCGGCTTGATCACCGCGGGCCCGTCCAGCTCGCGCAGGAAAGCGCGCACGCGCTCGGGAGACCTGGTGGTCAGCGTGCGGGGACGGATCTCCACCGGGAAACCGGCCAGGTACATCTTCGATCCCGCGCGCAGCAGTCCATCTGGATCGTTGACCACCATCACGCCTTCCTGCTTGAGGCGCCGGCCAAACTCGATGGCGGGGTTGAAGCGAATCCCAGCGCCATTCGTCACGTGCGGATTGTTGCGCAGAAAGATTACGTCGAAGTCGTTGAGGCGCGCGTGTTCACAGAGCGCGGACGAGCCGACCAAGGCGCGGACGAATGCAGTCGCGTCCGGCTGCTTTCCGGCGACGCGCACGATGTCTCCGAACACGATGCGCTCGCCACCATGCGAGAAATCGTCCACCGACACCAGGGCCACCTCGTGCCCCCGCCGATGGGCGGCGAAGGCAAGATGGGCGGTGGTGTAGGTCGGCCGCTGTGTCTTGACGCTGTTGACCACGAAACAGACGCGCATGGCGACTGCCAGGGTATCGCGCCCTGAATCGAAGGGCACGCGTCGATTGTCAAATGTCGGGTTCCTGGAAACAGCGGCGAGCGTGGGATACCCTGGACTTTCGGACATGTCGGGCAGCAAGACCAAACCTGGATTCTTTGCAGGCGGCGAGCCGCCGGCCTCCAAGCCCGAAGAGGACACTTCGCCGCGCGCGGCCCGCACCGTCATCGGACATGAAATGCATCTGCGGACACCGCTCCCGCTCGGTCCCGCCGCCGAAGCGCCACCTCCGCCAGCGGAAACGTCAGTGCCCGAGCCCATCACCGACGAAACCACCGACCAGCTTCCGCCGCGACCCAGCCACACCGGCAAGAGCAAGTTTCCCGCTTTCGCCCGCTTGCTCGGCCGTTGGACCACCGGCGGTGGTTTTCTCTCGCGCAGTGGCATGTTCGGCGGCGCTGACGACCTGCCGCGAGTGCCGCGCGATCCTTGGCTTTCCCGCGTGGCCATCTTCGTGGTGGCCGCCCTGTTCAGCTTCCTGGCGGCCCTGGCAGTTCTGAAGTTGCACCAGTGTAGCAAGACGGGCTCGCCGCCGTCGGGCACAACACCAGTATCGACGTCTCCTGCCCCCCAGACACCGACACCCGCCCAGGCCGCGCCTGCGGCCCCGCCAGCGCCGTCTGCCCCACCCGGTCTCCCGTCGGCAGCAGTGGCTTCCGACTCGGCCATCGCCCAGCCCGTGGCGGCTCGTCCCAAGGCCACCCAGCGGCCCACCACAAGGGCGATCAGCCCGTCGGTGCGGACCGCGCCGAGTGCCCTCGGAAACTTTCACGGTCAGCGGGCACAACCCGGACCGCCCACGCCCCCCGCGGACTCCCTCATGCCCCTCGGGATGTAGCCGCGGGCGCCGGCAAATGGCCCCAACGGGCGTGCGCACCGGCCTGGGCCTCGGCAAACAAAATCCCCGCGAAGATTTCAGCAGTCTTGCTCGACGTTGTAAGCCATGCTACGGGACACAAAATGCAAATCAGGCGCGATCAGATCGATCCCGATGCCGCGAGGGTCGTTGAGCGGATTCGTCAGTCCAAGCATGAAGCTTATCTGGTGGGCGGTTGCGTACGCGATCTGATGCTGGGGCGCAAGCCCAAGGACTTCGATGTGGCGACCAGCGCGACGCCCAATGAACTGCGCCGTCTGTTTCGCAATTGCCGCATCATTGGCCGCCGCTTCCGATTGGCCCACATCTTCTTTGGCCGAAAGATCATCGAGACATCCACCTTCCGCGCCAATCCGCGCGCGGCTGCCGATGACCAAGGCGAGAATGGAAACGGCAACGGTTCCGGCAAAAACGATCTGCTGATCCGGCACGACAACGAATTCGGCACCGCCGTGGAGGACGCCCGCCGCCGCGACTTCACCATCAATGGACTCTTCTATGACATCGACACCGAACAGGTCATCGACCACGTCGATGGGCTGGTCGATCTGGAAGCGCGCTTGGTGCGCACCATCGGCGATCCCGATATTCGATTCAGAGAGGATCCGATTCGCATCCTGCGCGCGGTGAAATTCGCGGCTCGCTGCGATTTGACCATCGAGTCGGAAACCTACCGACGCATGATGGAACACAAGGGTGAAATCGCCAAGTGCGCCCAGGCGCGGGTTTCGGAGGAATTCTTTCGTCTCCTGCGCGCGGGCGCGGCCCGGCGGTCGTTCGAGCTCCTGCTCGGCACCGGCCTGCTTGAAGTTCTGGCCCCTGACCTGGCCAGGGCGCTGCGGGAAGAGCCCTCTGACGAAGCCGGTCGGATTCGCCTGGCGCGCTTCTGGGCCTACCTGGCGGCCGTGGACCGGTCGACCATCAAGCGTGACGAGACACCCTCGGATGCGCTGGTGCTGGCCACCCTTCTCTTGCCGCCGTTGCGGGACGCCTTGCACCCGGACAGTGCCGCTTTTCCCAACCCGGGACAATTGATTCTGCAATCGGCACAGTCGATCGTCGAGCAACTCAAAGCCTCGCGGCGCGATTCCGAGCTGGCGCGCCAAATTCTGCTGGCCGCACGCTACCTGTTCCCGTCGAGCAACCCCAATCGCAAGCGGCCCCACCTGGACAACCGCGAGTACTATCAGGACGCGCTCCGGCTGGTGGAAATCGTGACCGACGCGGAAAGCAGCAACCCCGAACTGGCGGGCCGGCCGCTGCCTGCACCCGACGGCAGCGTCGGGGCCGTGGCAGAGGAAGAGCTGCCTGAAGACCTGCAGCCCTCAGAGCGCGCGGGACGTCGTCGCGGCAGACGCGACCGCCGCCCGGCCCAGCCCGGCGCACCAGTCCGGACCAGCGAGCCCGCGAGCATCGCTCCGTCGCGCGAAGCACCGGCGCCGATGATGGTCCGCGGCCTTCGCTCTCCCACATTCACGCCCATCCCCACCTTGTCCGAACGGCCCGTGCCCTTTCGCCCCGCTTTCATGGGAACTGGCGCGTTTGGCAGCCGCTGGGGCGCCCGGGCGGAATGACCTCGTCCGCGGGCCGCCCGTAAGATCGGTTCGCGGGCTGCGGGTCGCGTGAGCGGTAGCGGTAGCGAGCCGCGGCTAGCGTGGGCGACTGGCGCGTGCGCGATGGGCGAGCGCGAAGGGCGATGGGTAGGGTGGGTTGTCCGTCCCGAAGCCCCCTTGTGGTGTGAGCGGCTCGCGGCACCCGGAGCGCTCACGCCCCACGCTTTCCGTCTCCCGCGCACCCGGCACGAACACGCTCACCCTCACGCTCTCGCTAGTCGCGACCCGCGAGCCGCGGCCCGGCTCATTCACTGCGCATAGCGGGTCGGATCGGCGACGCCGGCTTGCTGGAAGCCGCGGCGCCGTAGCTGACAGGAGTCGCAACCGCCGCAGGCTGCGCCGTCGGGAGCAGGGTCGTAGCAAGAGTGGGTGAGCCCGTAGTCGACGCCAAGGGCCGTGCCCGCGCGGATGATCTCAGCCTTGGTCAAGCCCACAAGTGGCGCCACCAGTTCGACCGCTCGTCCTTCGACGCCCGCGCGGGTGCCGAGACGCGCGACCTCTTGCATGGCCCGCAGCCATTCCGGCCGGCAGTCGGGATATCCCGACGAATCGAGCACGTTGATTCCTAGGGCGATGCGCTCAGCGCCCAGGATCTCGGCCACGGCCAGCGCGTGCGCCACGAAAAGGGTGTTGCGCGCGGGCACGTAGGTCGTAGGAATGCCGCGGCCCATCTCCGCGTCGCTGCGGTCTTTGGGAACCGCGCCCTGACCGGTGAGGGCCGAGCCGCCCATCCCGCCCAGATCGATCTTGCACACGCGATGCGAAGCCGCGCCCAGGGCCCGCGCCACGCGCGCGGCCGCCTGCAATTCCACTGCGTGAACCTGGCCGTAGTGAAAACTCAGGGCGTGGCACAACATCCCCTGCGCGCGGCACATGGCCAGCACAGTGGCCGAGTCGAGCCCACCGGAAAGCAGCACGATGACCTGCATGGCGGAAATCTATTGCATACTCTTGCAACTGCCCATGCCCGCGAAGAAGGTTTTTCTGCGCGCCGATGAAGAAGCGGGTAGCCGCGAAGCCTTTGCCGACGCCGCCCTGTACGATTTCGAATACCGGCGCCGTCGCGCTGACATCAACTTCTACCGACGGCTAGCCGACAACCGTATGGAATTCGCGCCGGCCGGCCCCATCTTGGATCTCGCTTGCGGCACCGGACGGCTGCTGCTGCCCTTGCTGCGCGACGGGCACACAGTGGTCGGGCTGGATCGCTCGGCGTCCATGCTGGCCGCGGCTCGGCGTCGGGTCGCGCGCCTGTCCGCCACCCGTCGCGCGCGCTGCCAGCTCTTGCAGGCTGACCTGCGCGTTTTCGCCTTGCAGCCGCGCTTCGCCCTCGCCGTGGGCGCCTTCCACAGCGTGCAGCACCTCTACTCCGAGGCCGATCTGCTGCGTTTTCTGCGGGCCGCGCGCGCCTCTCTGGTTCCTGGAGGCTGGCTGGCGTTCGACGTGTTGCCGCCGGATCCAGAGTGGATCGCGCGCGATCCCCTGCGCCGCTGGGGGCGCACCGTCTTTCGCCACCCGGTATCAAGACAACGGATGGTCTACACCAACACTCACCAATTCGACCCGCGCAGACGGGTTCTGCACATGAGCCTCTACTATCAGCCGCTCGACGAGAACGGCCGCCCGTCGGGGCAGGAGCGCGTGGTGCGCCTCTGCCACCGGCAGCTTGAACCGTCGCTGGTCAAGTCACTGCTGGAGCGAACAGGCTTCCGCGTGCTGGCCTGTTTCGGCGGCTTCGACGGCAGGCCGCTCGACGAAGATCTGGGTCTGGCCGACGAGCACGTCTACATAGCCGCAGCGCGCTAGCCCGCATCTTGCTGCCGCACCGCCCCTTCGATCGTGGCTGTGTTCGCCCGTCGAGCCCGTCGGAATTCCTCGACGGAAAACTCTTGACGAAGTTTGGCGCATAGCTACCATGCGGGTAGTTCTGATCTCCCCACATCAAGACGGAGGGCGGAGAAATGCAGGAAAAAGTAGCAAGGCCGGGAATCGTTCGTGAGAAGGATATGATGTACTACGTGAAGGACGGCGCAGTCTGGAAGGTCCGTCGCAAGCAGCCAGGCGTGCCGAAGGGAAAGCCAGAGAAGGTTGAGGACTGCGGTTTCGAGATGGACAATAACTACATCTATTTCCTCGACAAGGCGGGCGACGTAGCTCGCGCCAAGCGCGCCGTTGGCGGGCAAAAGCGCAAGAAGGCGCCCAAGAAGGTCAAGAAGGCCAAGAAAGCGCCCAAGAAAGCGCTCAAGAAGGCCAAGAAAGCGCCCAAGAAGGCACTCAAGAAGAAGCGTCGCTAGTCCGCTTTTCCGTGATTCTGTAAGACAGAGCGGCGGCCCCAGGGTCGCCGCTCTTTTTTTGTCCTGTGCGCGCTGCGCGAGCGCGGGTCACCCTGGTGCGTTTCAGCAGAGGACAGGCAGTTGCAACTGTTTTGGTCCTACCTGTATGGTACGGCTCAGCTATGCTGCGCGATCAAAGAAGGATCGCGCGCCTGCAAAAAGAAGTCTTCGCTTATCAGATCCACGTCGAAGCCGAAAGCGTGCCGGACGCGGACTTGGTGTTTTGGCCGTGCAACGCTGGTCAGCCGTCACAACGTTGACTCCGAGGGTGGCTAGGTCGGTCTCTGCTTTTCACCTTTTCCCCTGCTGCAGCCACGGAGTGTTACTAGAACATGACAGGTTCACCTCGAATCCCTCCCCGCCGCGCTCCCGTCTGGGGCGTGCTTGCCATCTCCCTCCTTGGTGCCGCCTCGTGCAAACTCACACCGCCAGATCCGTCGAGCAGCGGTCCTGACGCTTCGGCCTCTGGTGGCAGCAACGGCGGGGCAACCAAACAGAACAGCAACAGCAGGGGCGGCAGTACTGCCGGCGGGGGCATGTCGAGCCCTGGCGGCCAGACCAGCAACGCAGGCCAGACCAGCAGCGCGGGCCAGACCAGCAGCGCGGGCCAGACAGGCAGCAGCGCCTTCAGCAGCGGCGGAACCGTCGCCGCTGGGGGAACCTCTGTCGCGGGCGGCACGCGCGCCAGCGGGGGAACATCGGGCAGCAGCGGGGCAGCAGGAAATGGCGGCGCAGGAGCCAGTGGCGGCGCCGCCGCGCCTGTCGAGGGGCGCGATGCCGCGGTCCCGGATCTCGCCGTCGATACGGCTCCGCCTCCGCCGACGCGCGGACCCACGCCTTCGCAGCCTGGGGTGAAGTTCCCATTCCCGCAAAATCGCGAGAACAGCCGCTGCACCTACCCCAATCTCTATCGCAACGAAGACGTGCAAGCCGCTTATACCCAGTGGAAGAACGATACGGTGACCAGCGACGGCGCCAGCGGGTTCCGGCGGGTCAAACGCCCCAACGAGCCAGGGACCCTGGAGCCCAATTCCACTGTATCCGAAGGGATCGGCTACGGCATGCTCATGGCCGTGTACATGAATGACCAGTCCCTATTCGACGATCTCTGGCAGTACGAGCAGAAGCATTTGGGCCAATACGGCCTGATGGACTGGAACATCCATGCCGACGGCTCGGGCCCGACCAGCGGAGGCACGGGCCCAGCCACCGACGCCGACGAGGACATGACCTTCGCCCTGGCCATGGCCGACAAGCAGTGGGTCACGTCGGCCACGCTGAACAAGAAATACCTCGACCTTGCCAAGGGAATGATGACCGCTGTATGGAACAACGAGATCTACGACTACAAGTACTTGAAGCCGTGGCCCACGGCCGATTCGTCGACCATCAACCTGTCGTATTTCGCGCCAGCTTACTACAAGCTGTTTGCCAAAATCGACACAGCCAACACCAGCAATTGGAACACTACTATCGATACCATGTACCAGGTTCTCAATGCTTCGCTCAATTCCAGCAATGGAAATACCAACAATGGATTGGTGCCAGCCTGGTGCGACAGCAGCGGCAAGCCCAACGGCGGCGCCTTTGGGCCGGGGCAGACCGCGCCCACCAACTATCAATATGATTCGTGTCGCACGCCCTTCCGCGTCGGCCTGGATTGGTGCTGGAACGGCGAGACTCGCGCCCAAACCTACGTCGCCAAGACCAGCCAATTCTTCAACGGGATCACCGTGGCCAAGATGGTCGACGGCTATGACACGAATGGAACTCCGCACCCCCAATGGCAGACCGGCGGCAACGCCCAGGTTCAATCCTGTGCCTTCATTGGTCCCGCTGGCGTGGGAGCGATGAGCAGTGCCAGCTATCAGAGTTTCGTGAATGACGCCTACGGTGTGCTGATTACCGGCAAGGCCCTGGTGGGCGGGACCTACTACGATGATTCATGGATGGTCATGTCGCTGCTGATGATGACGGCCAATTTCCTCGACTACACGACGTACTGAAAACGGTCACCGACCGTTGGCTTGGCTGGCAAGCTGTGGCATCCTTTACGGATTCGATCCGGGCTTTCTAGACTCGTAGTTCTCAGGAGGTTCTTCATGCTTAGACTGTCACGCTGCACGCTTCTCACCTTGCTGTTCGTGGGGGGCTGCGGCGCCGGAATGGAATCGGGCGAAACCGGCGGCACTCCCGCGGCTGGCCACCCGGCCGGGGGCAGTCCAGCGGGCGGCAGCGCAGGTGGCGCCACCGCCGCGGCGTGCACGCCAGGCGACACGTCCAATCTAGTGTCTGCCAACACGCTCGTCTGCGATGCGACGACGCCCATCGCGATCGAGGGCTCGTTCTACGCATACGGCGACGGCTCTTCGTGCACCCCTCTGAAGCCGTTCTGCATGGCCAACGCAGGCTGCTGCACGACCGGCACCACGGTGGTTGACCTCACCTACGCAAAGTGGGGCTGTGGGCTTGGCATGGAACTCAACGATATCGGCGGAAAGAAGAACGTCTACAGTGGCCCGGTCAAGTGCTTCGACATCGATCTAATCGGGAGCAGCGGGGGCAACGAAGTGCGCATCGGCTTCACCCAAAGCACGAACACGACCAACAAGGTTTCGCCCTTCGTGTCGGTCGCTGCGTTCGCCAATGGATGGAGCGGGCGGGTATGCTTCACCGACGCCGAGTGTCCCAGCTGGGCGGTCACGCAGGGCACTTGCTCGAAGACTGTGGGCACCGCCGGCACACCCTACGATCTGCAGATTCAGGTTTCCGCGGGCAGCACCGCGACCTCGGTCGGCGCCTTCAACGTGTGCGTGTCCAAGATCGCGCCGGTGATGGACGCGGGCAACACCGGCACCACCGATAGCTGCAGCACAGTGACCGGCCAGGGCACCATCACCGACAACAAGGGCGGCACCGCTCACGTCACGTGCAATGGGCAAGACTACCTTGTCCAGAGCAATCAATGGGGCTCGAGCGCCGGCCAAACCCTGACCTACGGCCCTGGGACGAAGTTCAAGGTCACCGTGCAGAACGGTTCGGGGGTGGGCGGGGCACCGTCATCGTTCCCCTCAATCTTCATTGGCTCCAATTCCAATCACACCACCACCGGCAACGGTCTGCCCAAGCAAGTGAGTTCGCTGGGCACGGTGCAGACGTCCTGGACCTGGGCGTCCAATGGCGCGACGGGATCGTACAACGCCACCTACGATGTTTGGTTCTCCACCAGTGCTGCCGGCGATCCTGCGAGCGCAACCGTCCCGAGCGCGGCCTATCTCATGGTCTGGCTGTACAAGCCCACCGACAACCAGCCCAACGGCAGCAGCGTGACCTCGGCCACCATCGGAGGCAAGAACTGGAACCTCTGGGTCGGAACGTCGAACGGCAAGCCGTGCTACTCGTACGTGGCACAGACGAACCTCAACTCGCTGTCATTCGATCTCAACCTGTTCATCAAGGACGCCGTGTCGCGCGGCTATATCCAGAACGCTTGGGGCCTGGTGGACGTCTTCGCCGGGTTCGAGATCTGGAACGGCGGTGTCGGCCTGGAAACGACCGACTTCGCAGTGACGGTCAACTGAGCCACCGGCGCGCCGGTCGAGGCGGTGAAGAACGGCCCATCGACCACCTACGCGGCGGGAGTCGCGCGGGCCGCGTCCTGGGACGTGGACCTGGCCCAGCCGTGTGGGCAGCGGGCGATTTCTGGCGCGACAGACCGCGGCGACAATTCCGGCACGTTCATGCGTGGCGAACGCCGACT
>Ga0265316_10003139_pt1 | contig 16822 bp, 17 predicted proteins | sample 4522metaG_FD_202092 | JGI IMG/M metagenome (GOLD analysis project Ga0265316, IMG submission 202092) | Rhizosphere microbial communities from Carex aquatilis grown in University of Washington, Seatle, WA, United States - 4-5-22 metaG | ecosystem: Host-associated > Plants > Roots > Rhizosphere >...
CCTTCTCGGGGATGTGCTTGGCGACCAGCGCGTCGATCATCTCATGCCGCATGCCGGCGATCGTCTCGGTCACCGTCTCGTCCCGCATCAGGTCGACGCGCTGCTCGAAGATGACCCTGCGCTGGTCGTTCATCACGTCGTCGAACTTGAGCAGGTTCTTGCGGATATCGAAGTTGCGCGCCTCGACCTTCTGCTGCGCCTTTTCCAGCGCGCGGTTGATCCAGGGGTGGACGATCGACTCATCCTCCTTGAGGCCGAGCTTCTGCAGCATCCCGTCCATGCGCTCGGACCCGAAGATGCGCATGAGGTCGTCCTGCAGCGACAGGAAGAATTTCGAATGGCCGGGGTCGCCCTGTCGGCCCGAACGGCCGCGCAGCTGGTTGTCGATGCGCCGGCTCTCGTGGCGTTCGGTACCCAGGACGTAGAGTCCGCCGGCGGCGAGCGCCTTTTTCTTCAGCTCCGCGATTTCCGCGGCAATTGCCGCGATCCGTCCTTCGCGCGCCTCGCCCTCCGGCACATCGCCGAGTTCCTGGGCGACGCGCATGTCGAGGTTGCCGCCGAGCTGGATGTCGGTGCCGCGGCCCGCCATGTTGGTGGCGATGGTGACCGCGCCGGGCACGCCCGCCTGCGCCACGATGTAGGCTTCCTGCTCGTGGTAGCGCGCGTTCAGAACCTGATGCTTGATCTTTTCTTTGATGAGCAGCTCGGCAAGCATTTCCGACTTTCCGATCGAGGTGGTGCCCACCAGGATCGGCTGCCCACGCTCGTGGCAATCGCGGATCAGCTTGACGATGGCCCGGAATTTCTCGTCCGCCGTCCGATAGACCTCGTCGTCGTCGTCGATGCGCACCATCGGCCGGTTGGTGGGGATTTCCAGGACTTCCAGGCCGTAGATGTCGCCGAATTCCTCCGCTTCCGTCGCCGCCGTGCCGGTCATCCCGGCGAGCTTGTCGTACATGCGGAAATAATTCTGGAACGTGATCGAGGCCAGCGTCTGGTTCTCCGGCTGGATCGGCTGGTGTTCCTTCGCCTCGAGCGCCTGGTGCAGGCCTTCCGAATAGCGCCGGCCGGGCATCATGCGTCCGGTGAATTCGTCGATGATGACGACCTCGCCGTTCCGGACGATGTAATCCTTGTCGCGCTCGAACAGCTGGTGCGCCTTCAGCGCCTGCTGGATGTGATGGACGACGGTGACGTTGTCGACGTCGTAGAGGGATTCGCCCTTGAGCAGCCCGGCCTCGCCGAGCAGCGCCTGGAGCTTGACGTTGCCGGATTCGGTGAAGTTCGCCGACCGCTGCTTCTCGTCGACCTCGTAGTCCTCGGGGGTGAGCGCCGGGATCAGCTTGTCGATGGTGTTGTAAAGCTCGGACCGGTCGTCGAGCGGACCGGAAATGATCAGTGGCGTGCGCGCTTCGTCGATGAGAATGGAGTCCACCTCGTCGACGATCGCGAAGCTGTGCCCGCGCTGCACCATCGACTGCAGGTCGTACTTCATGTTGTCGCGCAGGTAGTCGAAGCCGTACTCGTTATTGGTGCCGTAGGTGATGTCGGCGGCGTAGGCCTCGCGCCGCTGGTTGTCGTCGAGTCCGTGCACGATGACGCCGACCGTGAGGCCGAGAAACCGGTAGACGCGCCCCATCCATTCGGCGTCGCGGCTGGCGAGGTAGTCGTTGACCGTCACGACGTGGACGCCTTTTCCGGTCAGCGCATTGAGATAGACCGGCGCGGTCGCGACCAGGGTCTTGCCTTCGCCGGTCTTCATCTCCGCGATCGCGCCCTCGTGCAGCACCATGCCGCCCATGAGCTGCACGTCGAAGTGACGCTGGCCGAGCACGCGCCGCGCCGCCTCGCGCACCGTCGCAAACGCCGGCACCAAAAGGTCGTCGAGCTCGGTGCCGGCGGCCACCTTTGCCTTGAACTCGGCCGTCCGGGCCCTGAGCGCCTCGTCAGAGAGCGCCCGGATCTCGGGTTCCATGGCGTTGATCTCCGCCACCTTGGGCAGATAGCCCTTGATGCGGCGGTCGTTGGAGGAGCCAAAAATCTTGCGGGCGAGCGAACCGAAACCGGCCATCTTTGATCCCTAAGACTACCGGTGGAGCAGCCCTGCGGCGGCCTGCGCCGAACGCTGGCAGGCGATCACACCGCCGTCACCTAGTGAGAATACCAAGGCGTTCTTTGACGCCGAGCGTAGAGACAGATAAGAGGGGGGTCACCCCATGTCAACGGCGCGAGTGGCGCTCCGGCTGCGGTCGGCGACAGTGAAATCGGTGCCCACTCAGAAGCCATTTAACACCCTGGACAGGATAGTTTTATGACCGCGTTCCGCTTGATTTTCCGCCCACTCACCGCCGTTGCCGTCTCGGCGCTGGCCCTCGGTGTCGCAGCCGCCATTCCGGCCGTCGCCGCCGACAGTCCTGCCCCCGCCGCGGCTACCGCTGCCCCCGTCGATCCGAACAAGGTGCTCGCCACCGTCGACGGCCAGCCGATTACCGAGCGCGACTTCGAGATCGTTGCGCAGGACATGCAGACCCAGCTTCAGCAGCTGCCGCCTGACCAGCAGGCCAGCGCGATCATGTCGAGGGCGGTCGAACTTCGCCTGACCGCGGCCGCCGCCGAGGCCGAAGGGCTCGACAAGAAGCCGGATACCAATCTCGAGATCATCTACACGCGCGACCTTGTGCTGCGGAATGCCTACCTCGTCGACAAGCTGCAGCAGGCGGTTACCGAGGACGCCATCAAGGCGCGCTTCGATCAGGAAGTCGCCAAGTTCGTGCCGGGCGACCAGATTCATGCCGAACACATTCTGGTGAACACCGAGGACGAGGCCAAGGCGATCATCGCGGAGCTCGACAAGGGCGGCGATTTTGCCTCCATCGCCAAGGCGAAGTCGACCGACACCGGCTCGGGACAGGCCGGTGGCGACCTCGGCTGGTTCGGCAAGGGCGCCATGGTCAAGCCGTTCGAGGATGCCGCCTTCGCGCTCGACGCCGGCAAGTATACCGAGACGCCGGTCAAGTCGGATTTCGGCTGGCACATCATCAAGGTCCTGGAGAAGCGCAAGGAGCCGGCCCCGACGCTGGCCGACCGCCACGATGCCATTCGCGACGAATTGGCACATGAGGTGATCACGACCGAGATCGGCAAGCTGCGCGACAAGGCGAAGATCGTCATCACCCAGGATGCGGCGCCGGCCAGCGCGCCCGCGCCCGCCACCCAGAACTGACCCGGCGGGCAATGGCTGCCATCTCGCCGCTGGCGCCTGCCGCCTTCCCGCTGCTTCCCGCTATCGGCGGCGTGCGTTTTGCCGCCGCCGAAGCGGGGATCAGGTACAAGAACCGCCGCGATGTCCTGCTCGCCGTTTTCGACAAGGGCACGACGGTCGCCGGCGTTTTCACCCGCTCGAAATGTCCGTCCGCTCCCGTCGACTGGTGCAAGACCGCACTGAAGGCCGGCAAGGCGCGCGCCCTCCTGGTCAACTCCGGCAACGCCAATGCCTTCACCGGCAAGCGCGGCCGCGAGACCACGAAGATGTCGGCCGCCATGGCCGCCCGCGCCGTGGGCTGCAAACCGGGCGAAGTCTTCCTCGCCTCGACCGGGGTGATTGGCGAGCCGCTCGACGCCACGAAGTTCGACGGCGTGTTGGCTGAGACCGCAGCGCGCGTTGCCGATGGGCCGTGGATCGACGCTGCGGCCGCCATCATGACCACCGACACCTATCCCAAGGGCGCCAGCCGGCAGGTGCTTGTCGGCGACGTCCCCGTCACCATCAACGGCATTGCCAAGGGCGCTGGCATGATCGCGCCCGACATGGCCACCATGCTGTCCTTCATCGTCACCGATGCCGCAATTGCCGCGCCGGTGCTGCAGCAGATGCTGTCGGCCGGCGTGCGCGATAGCTTCAACGCCATCACCGTCGACAGCGACACCTCGACGTCGGACACGCTCCTCCTCTTCGCCACCGGGCAGGCGCCGGGCGCTCCGAAGATCACCAAGGCGGCGGATCGCCGCCTCGCTGCTTTCAAGGCTGCGCTCAACGATCTCCTCCGCGATCTGGCGCATCAGGTCGTGCGCGACGGCGAGGGCGCCCGCAAGTTTGTCGAGATCGCAGTCAAGGGCGCGGTGTCGAAAAAGTCTGCGCGCCGCATCGGCATGTCGATCGCCAACTCGCCGCTGGTCAAGACTGCGATCGCCGGCGAGGACGCCAACTGGGGACGCATCGTCATGGCCGTCGGCAAGGCGGGCGAGCCCGCCGACCGCGACCGTCTCGCCATTTCGTTCGGCGACACGCGCGTCGCGGTTAAGGGCGAGCGCGATCCGAAGTACGCGGAGGATGTCGCGTCCGCCTACATGAAGCGCAGCCATATCGTCGTTACCGTCGACATCGGCCTTGGCAAGGCGAGCGACACGGTGTGGACCTGCGACCTCACCAAGGAATACGTCGCCATCAACGGCGATTACCGCTCTTGACCCTCCTCCTCGTCGCCGCCTGCGCGCTGGTCGATGTCGACCGGCGAATCCTGATCGCCCTGAGACCTGCCGGAAAATCGATGGCCGGCCTGTGGGAGTTTCCGGGCGGCAAGGTCGAGGAAGGCGAGACGCCGGAAGCAACGCTCGTGCGCGAACTGAAGGAAGAACTTGGCATCGAGACGAAGGAAGCCTGTCTCGCGCCGCTCACTTTCGCCAGCCACGGCTATGACGACTTCCACCTGCTGATGCCCCTTTATGTCTGCCGCCGCTGGACCGGCACGCCCGAGGCCCGCGAGGGGCAGGGGCTGAAGTGGGTGCGGCCGGTCGAGCTCCGCTCCTACCCGATGCCCGCCGCCGATCTCCCGCTCATCCCGGCCCTGGTCGATCATCTCGGCGTTTAGCCCGCCTCTCCCAGCCTCCCCTCGAGGGGGGAGGTCGAAATTGCGTTGGTGATTTCGGGAGGGGAGCGAGAAAGCCTCCCCGTTAACCACTTCTTCACGATGGTTGACGAGACTTTGTCTCAAATGCCGTCGATCCGATGCGCGCGCGGGCGTGCTCCGCCGGCAAGTCGAGGTTATCGTCATGTCGTCGACCGACGTCTTCATGTCTCTGGCTGCCGCTTCAACCCTCGGCCGGGCGAAGCTCGCTCCCTTCCTGCCGATGGCGGTGGCGCTCGCCGGCGTGGCATTCATTCTTGTGGGCGGCATCAATTCGCCCGCCCCTTCCGGCGAAACCGCTGCGACCGCCAGCGTCGACCCCATCGTCACCGGCTCGGTCATGACCGCCGACGATCGCCGCGAGGCGCTCATCATGCTGGATCGCTAAAGCAATTGCAGGAAAAGTGGACACCACTTTTCCGTCCGCAATTGCGCAAAGCAAAGGAATCGAGATCAATTCGCGACTCGATAAAATCGTGAATTGATCTAGGCGACCGCCAGCAACGGCACCGCGCTTCTTGTCCGGCGGCGCGAAGAAAAGAGTCTACCCCGCCTTTTCGCCCGCCGGTCGCTCCACCGACCCGAGCGCGTCGGCAAGCCGCGCCGTGGCGCTGCCAGGTTTGAGCGGCTTCGGCTGGCTCCGGTCCGGCGCCCATCCCGACAGCGAGATCACGTCGAAGGTCGCGCGCACGCGCCCGTCCGCGTCGCTGAACCGTTCTGCATAAATCTCCGTCGCGCGCACCAGCACCGCGCGCGGCAGCGGTCGCCGGTCGCGGTCGTGGAGGACGTTGGTCGCCCCCATTGCGCGCAGGTCGCGCATCAGATGAAGCGCCGAGGCGTAGCGCACCGTGCGCCGCTCCTGGTCGATCACCGGCAGCGCGAACCCCGCCCGCTGGAGGAGCGCGCCGGCGCTGCGCAATTCCACGAAGGGCGAGACGCGCGGGCTTGCTCCGCCGCGCACCTCGTCTTCCGCCTGCGCCAGCGACTGGCGGATCTCGGTCAGCGTTTCGCCGCCGATAAACGCTGCCAGAAACAGTCCGTCCGGCTTCAGCGCAATCCGGATTTGCGCCAGCAACCCAGGGAGATCGTCCGCCCATTGCAGCGCCAGTGCCGAGACCGCGAGGTCGAGGCTGGCCGGGGCGAGCGGCAATGCGTCGAGGTCCGCGACGATGTCGGGGGCGGTGTCGGCGAGCCCATCGATCCGCACCACGCGCCCCACCTGATCGCTCGCAGCGAGCTGCCGCGCCAGCGACGGCAGCGGCGTGCCGATGTCGGCGGCCAGATCGAACTGCCGCTTGACCGCGCGGAGCCGCTCGCAAATATCCTCGACCACGCCGGCGAGCAGAAAATCGGCCCCGTCCACCGGCGCCCTCAGTGCGCGCGCCCGCCGCTGCGCGAGCAGCGTCCGGTCGAACAGACGGGGAGGGGCGTTCGGGCCCGCTGGGGTCATGTCGACGTTATGGGGCGGCACCGTCGTGCCGTCAAAGGCACCCCAGGCAATTGCGGCAAGCCAATCGGCGCGCCCCAGGCAATTGGCGCGGGCACGTGCGTGACGCTAATCTCTGCACCATGAGCACGGAGGGGGACAGCGACGGCTCGGTTTCCCGGCAGCCACATGCGGTGGCGCGCCTTGGCAGCGCCGCGCGGGGTGTCCTCGCGGCGGGCCTTGATTTCATTCTGCCGCCGCAGTGTCTGGCCTGTGACGCGCCGGTGGTTGAGCGCGGCGCGCTCTGTCCCGCCTGCTGGTCCAGGCTGCGCCTGATTGAAAAGCCCTATTGCGCGCGCCTCGGCGTGCCGTTTGCCTACGACCTTGGGCCAGGCGCCCTGTCAGCCGAGGCCATTGCCGATCCGCCGCCCTTCGACCGTTGCCGTGCGGTCGCCACCTACGACGATGTCAGCCGGTCGCTGGTGCACGGGCTCAAGTACCGCGACCGTCTCGATCTGGCGCGCTGGATGGCGAACTGGATGCTGCGTGCCGGCGGCGAACTCGTGGCCGATGCCGGCGTTATCGTTCCCGTGCCGCTCCATCGCCGTCGCCTCTGGTCGCGGCGCTTCAACCAGTCGGCGCTGCTCGCCGGCGTCATTGCCGAGCGCACCGGCAAGCCGTTCGCTCCTCTCGCGCTGTCCCGTGTCCGGCCGACCGCTCAGCAGGTCGGCCTGTCCGCCGGCGAGCGCGACCGCAACGTTCGCGGGGCCTTCCAGGTCGTGCCCGCGGCAAAGATCGAGGTGGCCGGTCGCCGCGTGCTGCTCGTCGACGACGTGTTTACCACGGGCGCGACGGTGCGTGCCGCCACCCGCTCGCTCCTGCGTGCCGGGGCGGCCGCCGTTGACGTCCTCGTGTTTGCACGGGTTGTCCGCGGGCAGTCTTGACCGATATATGTCAGTTGGACAACGCTTTGCCGGGCTCGGAATTTCATGTCTGCAGTCGAAATCTATACGCGCCAGGGCTGTGGCTTTTGCACCGCCGCCAAGGCGCTTCTGGACGAATTGAGGGCCGTCTACGTCGAGCATGACGCTACCGGCCGGCCGGAACTCCGTGCCGAAATGGTTGGCCGCGCCAACGGGCGCACGACCTTCCCGCAGATTTTCGTCGGCGACCGGCACGTCGGCGGCTGCGACGACCTTTATGCCCTTCATCGCGCCGGAAGCCTGGCGGCGCTGCTGGCCGGCGAGGCCGCAACCGCATGAGCACCTTCAAGGCAGCCGCCGTGCAGATGCGGAGCGGCATTTCGGTCGCGAACAACATAGCCGAAGCAAGCAGCCTCATCCGCGCCGCAGCGGCGAGCGGGGCCGAATACGTACTGACCCCCGAAATGACCAACATCCTCGACCGCGACCGTGGGCGTCTCCTCGCCGCCCTCTCGCCCGAGGAGAGCGATCCCGCGCTGTCCGCATTCCGTCAGCTCGCGATCGATCTTGGCATCTGGCTCCACGTCGGTTCGCTTGCGATCAGGCTGTCCGGCGAGGGTGTCGCCAACCGCTCGTTTCTCATCGCGCCGTCGGGAGAAATCGCGGCCCGTTACGACAAGGTGCATATGTTCGACGTCGACCTTGCCGGCGGCGAGAGCTATCGCGAATCGCGTCTATACAAGCCCGGCGGTCGAGCAGTGGTGGCCGATCTGCCCTGGGGCAGGCTTGGCCTCTCCGTCTGCTACGACGTTCGCTTTCCCCAGCTCTATCGCGCGCTGGCGCATGCCGGCGCCGAAATTCTTGCCGTCCCCGCCGCATTCACCCGCACCACCGGCGAGGCGCACTGGCACGTGCTCCTGCGCGCGCGCGCCATCGAGAATGGGGCATTCGTCATCGCCGCGGCGCAGGCCGGTCATCACGAAGACGGCCGCGATACCTATGGCCATTCGCTCATCGTCGATCCGTGGGGTCGCGTGCTTGCCGAGGCCGGTCTCGAACCGGGTGTCATAGTTGCCGAGATTGATCCGCAGGCGAGTATCGCCGTCCGCGGCCGGGTGCCGTCGCTCGCCAACGAGCGGGAGTTCGCGCTGCCGCTGGCCGGGGCGCGGCCCCGGCTCGAGCCGGCGTCCTCACCGTCATGATTCGCTACCGGCTCCTCTGCGATCACGAGCACGAGTTCGAGGCATGGTTTGCCTCGAGCGCGGCCTACGACCGCTCCGCCGCGGCCGGCGAGAACGTCTGTCCGGTGTGCGCTTCGCGCAAGGTCGGGAAAGCGCTCATGGCGCCGGCCGTCGGCGGCACGGATGCGGGTGAAGCGGTGAGCCTCGCGGCCGTCGATCCGCGCCGCGCCGCACTTCGCGAAGCGATCCGCGAGCTGCGCAAGAAGGTGACGGAAAGCGCTGACTACGTCGGCGACCGTTTTGCGGAAGAGGCCCGCAAGATCCACTATTCGGAAGAAGAGCCGCGCAGCATTTACGGCGAGGCCACGCTCGACGAAGCCAGAAGGCTCGTCGAGGAGGAAATCGAGGTTCACCCGCTGCCCTCCCTCCCTGAGGAGCAGAATTGATCGCAGCCCTGCCGATGACCGCTAATTCTGGAGACGCCCGGTGCTTGACGACCTGAAGGCAAACAACCGCGCCTGGGCCGCCCGAATGACGGCTGTCGATCCCGGCTTCTTCAAGCGCCTGGCCGGGCAGCAGGCGCCCGAATACCTGTGGATCGGCTGCTCGGACAGTCGCGTTCCAGCCAACGAGATTGTCGACCTCGATCCGGGCGAGCTGTTCGTTCATCGCAACGTGGCCAATCTCGCGCCGCCGCAGGATGCCAACTATCTTTCAGTCCTGCAGTTCGCCGTCGATGTGATCAGGGTGAAGCACATCATGGTCGTCGGACACTACGGCTGCGGTGGCGTGCGCGCCGCCGTCGATGGCCAGCGCCGTGGACTGGTCGATCACTGGCTGCATCCGATTCGCGAGGTGGCCCACGATCACCGCGAGGAGCTCGAATGCGTCGCCGGCGACGAGGCCCGGCTCGACCGGCTGTGCGAACTCAACGTCGTGCGGCAGGTGCGCAACGTGGCATCGGACGTGTTCGTCCAGGACGCTTGGGCGCGCGGACAGCCGCTTCACGTCCACGGCTGGATTTATTCCATCGCCGACGGGCTGGTGAACGACCTCAACGTCACCGTCACGCGGCCGCAGGAGGTCGATCGGCTGCATACGCTGCGCGTCGAAGATCTTCCGTCGCGCGCGCCGAAGGGTTAGCGCCGGCGGCTGATCCCGTCGACGACGCCCCACGCGGCCGGCACGGCCGCCGCGGCCAGGACGATCTTCAGAAGGTCTCCGACGACGAAGGGCAGGACGCCCTTCTGCCAGGCGATCGCGGCCCCCGTGCCAATCGCGCCGCTCGACAGGTGGGCGATCCACGCCAGCCAGACGAAGCCAATCGCGAAGACAACCAGGTCGGCAACGATCATCGCGCTAAACATCTTTACCGGCGAGCGGCCCCAGCCGCGGTCCGCGGCATAGCCGACGATCAGCGCCAGCGCGATGAACCCGATGAGAAACCCGCCGGTTGGCCCGAGCAGGTAGAGCGGCCCCGCCGCAGCCGGCGGCGTATACGTAAAGACCGGCAGCCCGGCGAGCCCTTCGCCGAGGTAGGTGAGGACGGCAAGCGTTCCAAGGCGCGTGCCGAAGGTGGCCGCGATCGCCATGATGGCCAGCGTCTGGAGGGTCATCGGGACGGGAAAGAACGGAACGAAGACCTTGGCCGAAAGCACCAGAACCAGGCTTCCAAACAGCACCAGTCCGGCCTCTTCGGTCGCGGCGCCGCCGCGGGCTGCTATCAGGGAAGGGGCAAGCGCGGTGGTCGAGAGGTTGGTCGGCATGAAGATCCCCGTCAAGGCGTAGAGGTATTTGCTGCCAAAGCTATACGGGAAGGAGCCGCCCCGCGACAAGCGCCCCCGGTTTCTTCGTGGCCAACCATGAGCTAGAGCAATTGCAGGAAAAGTGGACACCACTTTTCCGTCCGGAATTGCGGAAAGCAAAGGGATCGAGATCAGTTCGCGATTCGATAAAATCGTGAATTGATCTAGGAATGGCGAACGACGATGTTGGTTTTTTCACGGCGAGTATCTGATGGCTGAGGACAAGACGCAGGCGCTTCTCCGCATACTTGGCGCCGCGCCCGTGGTGCCGGTCCTCATCGTCGACAGGCCCGAGACGGCCGTGCCGCTGGGGCGTGCCCTGGTCGCGGGTGGGTTGACCGCGCTGGAAATTACCCTCCGCACGCCCCAGGCGCTCGATTGCATCAAGGCCATGGCCAGTGAAGTCGAGGGCGCCGACGTCGGTGCCGGCACCATCATCGAGCCGGGGCAGGGCGAGGCTGCCATCCGCGCCGGCGCAAGGTTCATTGTGAGCCCGGTCGCCGTTCCTGAACTCGACAAGGCGGCGCTGGAGTGGCCGGTCCCGTTCTTGCCGGGCGTCGCAACGGCGACGGAAGCAGTTACCTCGGCCAGCCTGGGGTATCGCGTCCTCAAATTCTTTCCCGCCGAGCCCGCGGGCGGCGTGCCCTATCTGAAGTCGCTTTTCTCGCCTTTGCCGTTCCTGCGGTTCTGTCCAACCGGTGGCATCGGTGCCGCCAACGCGCCGAATTATCTCGCCCTTGAGAACGTCATTTGTGTCGGCGGCTCGTGGGTCGCACCGCCCGAACTGATTGCCGCGCAGGACTGGCCGCGCATCACCGAACTTGCCCGCGCCGCGGTCGGTCTGCGCAAGGCACGCCCACCAGCCTGACGTCGCGCCAGAGGCCGAGACACGCTGTGGTTGATAACGCTTGCAAATTCAGGCGAGCCGAGTCATAAGCGTCATCGTTCGGGCACTTATACCCGGAGACTGGAAAACGGCGCGAGGCCAAGATTCCTCGCGGGTCTGGGTGGTTCCAGGCCGTCTGACGACGCTTAGCTTCCTTTCCCCGTAGACAAGCTGCCGACCACCGTTCCGCGCCCAGGCGCACCGGTTCACACTAACGGGAGAAGGAATCCCAGCGCATGTCTCGCCAGATTGGCACAGTAAAGTTTTTCAATTCGTCCAAGGGTTTCGGCTTCATCACCCCGCAGGGTGGTTCGAAGGACGTGTTCGTCCACGTCAGCGCTCTCGAGAAGGCTGGCATCAGCCATCTCGCCGACGGTCAGCAGGTCTCTTTCGAGGTCGAGCCGGATCGTATGGGCAAGGGCCCCAAGGCCGTGAAGCTCGAGCTCATCTCGTAGCATCCGGGCCACTGCAGCTTTTTCCGCCGCCGCTGACAGCAATGTCGGCGGCGGTTTGCATTTCTGCCTTGGCGAACCAGCGCCGGGTCGCCAACCGACGTCGGTCGACCGGCGCGCGCCCCGCATGACTCAGACCCCCATGAATAAGCCCCATGAATCAGAAAGGCGTCGCTGGGTCACCCCATACGACGCCTCCCTGATCAGATCGCTTGGCCGCTTCGCCGTCCCGCCCAGAAGTTGGCCTCACGGGCTTGACGCTTTCCACGACCGCGAACCGATGTGTGGCCAGCTCTGCATCGCCGGTTTCCCGGTAGCTTGGCCGCCACCCGGTTTCCGGCTTGTTGCCGGCCCGGACCACCTTTCCTGACAGCGGTGCCACCTCGCGGCGGCTTCGCTTGCCATTCCCCGGTGGTTCCGCGGGGCATACCGGCATGCCCGAGTTTTTAGTTCGGGCCGTCGGCGCGGGTCGGTAAGGCATCAACCTCTGGCGTCCGACTTGCCCTGTCAGACTTCGGTCAAACCTCACCAGCACGATCAATCTGCAGAATGCCGCCTCGCCGCGATACAGGCGATTGGCTGGACTGGTACGAGTGGGGATAATGGGGACCGGGCTCCCGTCCGGACTGGCGCTCGTACACGAATCGGAGGCGCGAGTGGCACGAGCTGGTCGATTTCGTGATCACGCGCGATCAGCGTCGTCCACCAGCTTCGCGGCAAGGTCGCCGGCTACAAGGTGCCGTCGCGCTTCGAAACCGTAGACGCCCTCTCGCGCAATCCCGCCGGCAAGGTCGTCAAGGCGAAGCTGACGACCTGACGCCGGCGGCGCGTCGCATCAGACGAAGCTGGCGATCTCTTTGAACGCCAGCCGCGGGCTGCGCGGAAACAGTTTTGTGTGGTCGCCGTAGCCGATGTTGACCAGAAGGTTGGAGCGGATTGTCGTCCCGCCGAAGAACGCGGCGTCGACCTTGTCCTTGTCGAATCCGCCCATTGGTCCGGTGTCCAGGCCGACCGCGCGCAGCGCCAGAATGAAGTAGGCGAGCTGCAGCGTGCCGCTCTGTGTGGCGGTGTGCACCGCCACCGCTTCGTTGCCGGAGAACATCGGCCGCACGTCGGCGTGTGGGAACAGCCGCGGCAGGTGGTCGTGGAAGGCCAGGTCGTGTCCGACGATTGCCGTCACGGGCGCGGCCATGGTCTTGTCGACGTTGCCCGGCGAGAGCGTCACTTTCAGTCGCTGCTTGGCTTCCGGCGTTTCCACGAAAACCACGCGGAACGGCGATGCGTTGACCGCAGTCGGGCCAAGCTTGGCCAGCTCGACGGCCTCTTCGAGGAGAGCATGCGGCACCGGCCGTTCGAGCCAGCCGTTGTGGGTGCGGGCCGCGCGGAAAAGCCGGTCGAGCGCTGGGTCGCTCAGGCGCTCCTGGGCGACATCGAAACTCTGTTGGTTGGCAAGCTGGTTCATGACATCCCTCGTCTCGCGGCTTTGTTTTGCCGCGCAACCCTTGACTTAGGCGCCGCTCGCATCAAATAAACTGGCCAAATTCTGTTAGAATCGATCAGGCGAGGTGATAGACCGTGCTCGACACCATGACCCTCGACCAGCTTCGCGCGCTTGAGGCGGTAGCCGAGACCGGCAGCTTTTCGGCGGCTGCCCGCAAACTCGGGCGCGTTCAGTCGGCGATCAGCCAGTCAATCCAGGCGCTTGAGACCAGCCTCGGCGTCATGCTTTTCGACCGCAGCGGCAAGGTTCCGAGATTGAGCGACACCGGCCGCGTCATTCTCGCCGATGCGCGCGATCTCCTGCGCAGTGCCGAGGCTCTGAAGGCCCGCGCCTCGGCGATTGCCGAGGACCTCGAGCCGGAATTGACGCTGGCGGTCGAATCGATGTTCCCGGTCGACGTGCTGACCGCGAGCCTCCGCGATCTGGCTCAGATCTTTCCGCTGCTGCCCGTGACGCTCTACACGGAAGCGCTCGGCGGTGCCGAACAGCGCTTGCGCGACGGCAGCGCCCGCATCGCGATTTATCCGCCGCTGCCGCAGCTGGCACCCAATCGCGAGGCGGAATTCCTCTTCACCATTCCCACCGTGCCCGTTGTCGCCGCAACCCATCCGCTTGCCGCTATCGCTTCGCCATTGTCGCGCACTGTGCTCGAGAACCAGCTGCAACTCGTGCTGACCGACCGCACGCCGCTCGCCGACAGCATGACGTACGGCGTCATCAGTCGCCGCACCTGGCGCTTCGCCGATCCGGAGACGAGGCATGCGTTTCTGCTCGCCGGGTTCGGCTGGTGCAACATGCCGGTGCCTCTCGTGCGGGATGACATTGCCGCCGGTCGCCTCAAGGTGCTCAATATCAGCGAGCACAGCGCGCCGGAATTTCCCATCCACGTCGTCTACGAGCGCGGCCGCTCGCCCGGCCGCGCCGGGCGCTGGCTCATCGGTGATCTCAGGCAGCGGTCGAAACAGTGCACCGAGCCGCTGCGCGCTTCTCGAGCGGAGGTAGCCCGCGCGCGGGTCGCGACCTAGAGCAATTCCAGGAAAAGTGGATTCCACGTTTCCGTCCGGAAGTGCTCCAGTCGCGTTCGTCTAACGCTCAGGTATTGCGGCCGAGAAAGCGCCCGATGCGCCCGATTGCCTCGCGGATGTTCTCCTCGGAGTTGGCGTAGGAGAGCCGCAGATACCCCTCGCCGAGCACGCCGAAATCCGGGCCGCCGATCGCGGCGACACCCGCATTCTCGAGGAGCGCCGAAGCCAGCGCCTTGGCCTTGAATCCCGTCTTGCTGACGTTGGGAAACGCGTAGAACGCGCCCCGCGGCATGATGCACGAGAAGCCGGGCAGCTTGTTTGCTTCCTCGACCACGATCTTACGCCGCCGGTCGAATTCGGCCACCATCGTGCCGACCGAATCCTGCGGCCCGGTGAGCGCGGCGAGCCCGGCATATTGTGCCGGCGCGTTGACGCACGACCAAGCGTTCACCGCCAGTTTGCGCACGTTGTTGTAGAGCGTCGTCGGCCACACCGAATAGCCCATGCGCCAGCCCGTCATCGCGTAGGTCTTCGACCAGCCGTCGAGCAGGATGACGCGGTCGCGGATCGAGGGATAGGTGAGCAGCGACACGTGCGGCAGCCCGTCGTAGGTCATCTGCCCGTAGATCTCATCGGAAAGAATCGCGACGTCGGGAAAGCGCTCCAGTCCCTTCACCAGCGCGTCCACTTCGGCCTTCGGCGTCACGCCGCCGGTCGGGTTCGCCGGCGAGTTGAGGATGATGAGCCGCGTCTGCGGTGTGATCAGCGCCAGCGTCTCCTCGGCCGAGAAGGCGAAGCTGTTCTCCTCGCGGATCGGAATTGGGATTGGTCGCGCGCCGGTATATTCGATCATCGAGCGATAGATCGGGAAGCCCGGGTCCGGATAGAGGATGTCGGCTCCCGGCTCACCGAACATCAGGATGGCGGCGAACATCGTCACCTTGCCGCCGGGCACGATGATCACCTGGTCGGGCGAGACCTCGACGCCGACGCGCCGGTGGATGTCCGCCGCCACCGCTTCGCGCAGCGGCTTGATGCCCGTCGCCGGGGTGTAGCCGTGTTGCCCGTCGCGCAGCGCCTTCACCGCCGCCTCGACGATGTGGTCGGGCGTGCGGAAGTCGGGCTGGCCGATGCCGAGGTTGATGATGTCCTTGCCCTGGCTGGCGAGTTCGGTCGCACGGGCAAGCACGGCGAAGGCGTTTTCCTCGCCGATCCGGCCGAAGCCGGGAATGGTGTGTAGCAAAAGCGTTTCCCTCCGGCGCCGGCGTTAGCCACCGGCGGTTTGATTTCCGGGCGCGATTAGGCGCATAAATCGCCGCGAATTCCAACGGCCTGCCACGACAACGCTCCCAGTTCAACCGGACCGAGTGATGCCAACCGTCGCCGAAAAACGTCGGGCTTTCCGCGCGTTGCACGCCGGCGGCTGCTTTGTGATTCCGAACCCGTGGGACATTGGCTCCGCCCGCTATCTGCAGCACCTCGGCTTCAAGGCGCTGGCGACGACGAGCTCGGGCGCAGCCTGGTCCGCCGGCCTGCCGGACGGCGACCTCTCGCTCGACCAGACGCTGGCGCATTTTGCCGCACTCGCCGAAGCGGTCGACGTTCCCGTCAACGCCGATTTCACCAATGCCTTCGCCGATGAACCGGAAGGCGTCGCCGCCAATGTGGGCCGCGCGCTCGCCACCGGCATTGCCGGCGTCTCGATCGAGGACCAGCGGCCGGGCACGAAGCAGCTCTACGACATCGACCACGCCGTCGAGCGCGTGCGCGCCGCGCGCGAAGCCGTCGATGCCGCTGGCGGTGATACGCTCCTGGTCGCCCGCTCCGAGTGCTATCTCGTCGGCGTCCAGAATCCGCTGAAGGTCGCAATCCATCGCCTCGAGCGCTTCGCTGCGGCCGGCGCCGATTGCCTCTACGTCCCGGGGGTACGCACTGCCGATGATATCCGCGCGCTTGTTGCCGCCGTCGCGCCGAAGCCGGTGAATGTGCTGGTCGGCTGGCAGGGTTCGCCGGGCGTTGCCGAACTCGCAGCGCTCGGCGTGCGGCGCGTCAGCGTTGGCGGTGCGCTCGCCCGCGCCGCGTGGGCATCCTTCCTGGCCGCCGCGCGCGAGATCGCCGGCGAAGGCCGCTTCGATGCCCTCGCCGCCGCCACGCCCGGCAGCGAGCTCGACGCATTCTTCCAGAGCGACGTCAGCGGGAGGGCGTGATGGACAGCCTGCCGATTGGCCCGATGGTTGACACCGCGTCGGCCCCTCCGCCCGGACCGGTGACGTTGAACGGCCGCTTCGCCCGCGTAGAAAAACTCGATCCCGCGCGCCATGGCGAAAGCCTGTGGCAGGCGCTGAAGGATGATGACGCGGTCTGGGTCTATATGGGCTACGGCCCGTTTGCCGACCGCGCCGCCTTCGACAGATGGCTGGAGGCTCGCGCCGCCGCCACCGATCCCTTCGCCTATGCCGTCGTCGATCGGGCGAGCGGCCGCGCGCTGGGTTCCATCACGTTGATGGAAGTGCGTCCGGCGATGCGCGTCATCGAGATGGGCCACATCGTGCTGTCCCCCGCGCTCCAGCGCACCGCGGCCTCGACCGAGGCGCAGTATCTCGCCGCCCGTTATGTGTTCGATGATCTCGGCTACCGCCGCTACGAATGGAAATGCAACGCGCTGAACGCGCCTTCGCGTCGCGCTGCGCTCCGGCTGGGATTCACTTATGAAGGTACC
>Ga0265316_10003141_pt1 | contig 16804 bp, 11 predicted proteins | sample 4522metaG_FD_202092 | JGI IMG/M metagenome (GOLD analysis project Ga0265316, IMG submission 202092) | Rhizosphere microbial communities from Carex aquatilis grown in University of Washington, Seatle, WA, United States - 4-5-22 metaG | ecosystem: Host-associated > Plants > Roots > Rhizosphere >...
TGCCCAGCACGCAGACGTCGCGGGTGCCATCCACATCGCTGTCCACCAAAACGCGGCCATCCTCGACGTTCCAATTGTGCGCCAGAAAGCTGCCGGGGGTTTCGCCGAACATTTGCACCGTGGGCGCGGTCTTGGCGTAGCGGGTCTGAATTTGACCGCCCCAGAAACTCCCCTCCATGCCGACGGCCGCGGCCAGCGTGGCTTTTTCTTCCACTGTTTGTTCCTGGTCGAGCGTGATGTCCTTGCGGCGCCAGTATTTTTCCCAGTCCGAACGGTCGCCGAACTGGACTTCCGGCCACTTCTGAATGGCAAAGGTCTGGCCGCCGAGCTGGCTCAGGTTGGTTTCGACACTGCGCTCCAGCACCCGCATGGCGGTCATCACGACGATGATGGAAAAGACGCCGATCAACACGCCCAACAGCGTGAGCACCGAGCGCAACTTGTGCACCGTGATCGCGTTCAGGGCCATCGAAACGCTTTCGCGCAGTTCGACAAACAGCCGGCTGGGAAGTTGGGTCATCACAAGAGCTGGCTTGGTGGGTGGCTGGATTGGTGGATAAATAATTTCGGCATGCAGCCGTTCCTGGCAGCAATCATCCATTCTTCCCTAAATCCAGTAATCCAGTTTTTCATCATTCGCTTCTGAGTGCCTCTACCGGGTCCATCCGCGCCGCCCGCCAGGCCGGGAGAAAACCGGAAATCACCCCGGTCAACAACGACACGAGCAGGGACATGGCCACAATGGTGCCGGACAGGGACGCCGGGAAGAGCCACTGGGAAACCGCCAGGGACACCAGCCAGGCGATTCCCAGTCCAATCAGGCCGCCCAGCAGGCAAACACAGGCGGACTCGATCAGAAACTGCAGCAAAATGTTGCGGCGCTTGGCGCCGATCGCCTTGCGCACGCCGATCTCGCGCGTCCGCTCGACCACGGAAACGAACATGATGTTCATGATGCCGATGCCCCCGACAAACAGCGCCAGGCTGGTGACAAACAAACCGATGACGGCAATGGTGGCGGTCTGGTCGTGAAACCACTTCACGATCTGGTCCTGCTGGTTGATGGAAAAATTGTCAGGCTGGCTGGGCCGCAGATGGCGGACCCGGCGCATCACCTGTTGCACTTCCTGGCGGGCTTCGTCCAGATGGGCTAGCGCGCCGGCTTTCACCTGAATGGTCAGGCTGGGGTATCGGTCCAGCACGCCCATGTACTGGCGCAGCGGAATGATGACCCGGTTGTCGAGGCTGTAGCCAAACATCGTCCCCTGTTTGTTCAGCACGCCCACCACCAGAAACGACTGGTTTTCAATTTTGATGCGCTCGCCGATTGGCGGGTCGTTGCGAAACAGATTGGTGGCGACATCGTTGCCGATGATGCATACCGGCTGGCCGCCCTGGGCGTCCGCCGCGGTCAGAAACCGGCCCTGGGCCACGTCCACTCCGCTGGTTTGCAAGTAGGCCTCCGTCGTGCCAACGATGTCCACGCTGCTGGCACTGCGATTTTTATATTTTACGGAGTCCTCGTCGTCGTCCGCGGGAGCCACGGCGTCAGCCAGCGTCAATTGCCGGGCCAGCGCTTCCGCTTCCGCCAAAGTAATCTGGGGCCGCTTGCGCGTGTCCAGCCAGTCTTCATAGGAATCATTGAACCACTTGTTGCGCGAGACATAGAACACATCCGCCCCAAGCGCGGAAACATTTCTTATGAACGCCTGGTTCAGGCCATTGATGGCCGCGCCCATGAGTGTAACGGTGAGAACGCCGATGACGATGCCGAGCGTGGCCAGCACCGAGCGCAGCTTATTGGCGCGCAGGGCATTCCAGGAAATGCCAAGCCCTTCGTACATTTCGGCAAGGACTTTCATGGCCGGTCGAGCGTCGAAGGTCGAGGGTCGGGAGCCGGACTCGTTTTGCCCTCGGCGCTCGACGCTCGTCCCTCGACCTGCATCTCGTCGCTGGCAATCAACCCATCGCGCAGGCGGATGATGCGGCGGGCATGTTTGGCGATGTCCTCCTCGTGGGTGACGACAATGATGGTGTTGCCCTTCCGGAACAGTTTGTCAAACAACGCCATGATTTCCTCGCCGGTCTTTGAGTCGAGGTTGCCGGTCGGCTCGTCGGCCAGCAGGATGGAAGGTTTGTTGACCAGGGCGCGGGCGACGGCCACGCGCTGGCGCTGGCCGCCGGAGAGTTCGTTGGGCTTGTGATGAATGCGGTCCGCCAGCCCGACCTGCCCCAGCGCCTCCAGGGCGAGGCGGCGGCGTTCCTCGGCGGCCACCCCGGCGTAAATCAACGGCAGTTCCACATTATGCAGCGCATTCGAACGCGCCAGCAGATTGAAGGTCTGAAAGACAAAACCAATTTCGCGATTGCGAATTTCCGCGAGCTGGTTGTCGTTCATTTCGCTGATGCGGGCACCGTTCAGTCCGTAATGACCGGTACTGGGCGTGTCGAGGCAGCCAATCAGGTTCATCAAGGTGGACTTGCCGGAGCCGGAGGGTCCCATGATGGCGACGTATTCGCCGCGCTGGATCTCCAGCGACACGTCGCGCAAGGCGTGGACGGTTTCCGTACCCATCTGGTAACGGCGCGAAATTTTCTCAAGCTGGATCAGTGACATGGTAAAAGCTTGGACTGACAGGTCAACGGAGCACCCGATGCCATATTCCCAACCATGAATCGTTCAAACGCCCGCCAGGTTTTGGACTGCGCCAGCCCTCTGGCGCTTTGAGAACGGGGCCAGCAAATCGAAAGCGGCAGAGGGCTGCCGCAGTCCAAGACGCTCGCGCGCCCGATGCATTTTTTTCCCGTTTCAAGATTCCGCACCGAGTCTAAAGCCGAAGGTCGCAGTTTTCCACGCGCCCGTTGGTTCATGGATTTGCCCCGGGCGCGGCCAGCTCAGCCGGGCCGACGCGAATTTTCGAGCCGTCCTTAAGATCGCGGCCAACCGCACGGTAACCACCGGAGACGATCTCCTGGCCATTGGTCAGGCCGTTCGCAATTTCCCAGTAATTGTCGTCACAAATGCCGATTTTCACCGACACCGTCTTTACGTGATCGCCTTCCACCGCGAAAACCACGTCCGTTGGTTTGGAGGCTTCCTTGGTTTTGAGGGCGGACGCCACCGAATTCGTTGCGGCGACCGCGTTGGTGCCGGAAGCGGCGGAGACCGTGGTATTGGTTTCACCCTTTTTCGGGGGCTCGGCTTTCACCTCCGGACTCATGGGGCGGGTGGTGACTGCGGCCAGCGGAACGGTCAGGGCATTGGTGCGATATTCGGTTTCAATTTCCGCCGTCACCGACATGCCGGGACGGAAGGCCGGTTCCTTGTCATTGACGCGGATGCGCACCTGAAATTGCGTGGCTTGCTGCGACTGGCTGCCGCCGCTGTTGCCGCCGCCGAGCAAACTGCCCGCTCCGGTACCCAGGGCGGAATTGGCCACGGCGGTCACCACCCCGGTGAACTTGCGATCTTTGAACGCGTCCACTTCCAGCCGGGTTTTCTGCCCGGGCGCGATGCTCACCACGTCCATTTCCCCCACATTCACGCGTGCCTCAATCTGGTTCAAATCCGAGATGGTCATGATTTCGGTGCCGGCATTTTGAATGGTGCCCAAAACGCGTTCACCCACCTCGGAATTCAAACTGGTGATGGTACCGGTGAGCGGTGAAACGATGGTGGTTTTGGCCAGTTGCTCCTCCGCGCTGTCCACCGCCGCCTTGGCGACATTGACCTGATCGTCGGCGCTGTCGAGTTGCGCCTTGGCCACATCCCGCGCGGCTTTGAATCCGACGAAGTCCGATTCCGAAAGCAATTTGCTGTTGAACAATGCCCGGTTGCGCTGGTAATCGGCCACGGCCTTTTCCAGGTTGGCCGTCGCCGAGTCTTTGGTGGCCAGGGCGGATTCGTAACCGGCCTTGGCCTGATTGACCCCCGCGATGTAAACGTCCGGGTTGATTTTCAACAGCAAATCACCCTTCGCGACCGATTGACCTTCCTTGACCGGCAATTCGATGATTTCGCCGCTGACCTCGGGGCTGATGGTAACCTGCACGACCGGCTGGATCTGACCATTGGCCACGACGAGGTTGGTGAGGCTGTGGCGCGAAACTTTTTCCGTCTGCACCGTGATGGCCGGGTCGCGCTTCTTGAAAACGGCCACCAGCGTCAACGCGACGAGCATGACACCAATGATCGAAAAAATGACGAGCTTCCGGCGTTTATTGGGTTTTGCCATGATGTCAGATATGGAGACAAGATGAACGGAAATTAGTTTCGGGGAATTACATTTTATCGCTTTTTTTACAAGGTCCACGCCCCCAGCCCGACGGCGATAAGCAGCAATTCCGCCAGGATCCAATAGCTGAACAGGATGATCACCGCCTTGGTAACGGGGGCGCCTGACAGTTTCGCCAGTCCCAAGGCCAGCACCCCGGTGTGCCAGAAGTAAACCACGTTGGTCGCGCCCAGCAGGAGATGGCTTCGCCGCGTGGGATCGAAATCACTCACCAACAGCGCTAGGCTGGGGCCGACATAAAGCCGGCCAAGGATGACCGCGAGCAACGTCGAGAGAATCATGCCCAGCACCAGGATGACGGTGGCCAGGGCGGCAACCTCCACGGCTTTCAAATAGTCAAACTGCGCCTTGAGAAACCAGCGTCCGCACAGCCATAACACCAGAGCCCACCAGAAAACCGAAATGAAACTGTTCAGCACCGCGCCAAAACTGCCGAAGACCGCCAGCATTGTCGGTCCCATGAATTTGTCCATCATCTGCAACGCCTGGTCTTCCTGGGCCTGCGTCATTTTGCCCGATTGCACCTTCTGGTCCAACGCCTTGACCTGTTGATCGTGGATGTTCTGGCGAATGGCGGGCTGGGCGAACAGGATGCATACCGCAATGACGCTCACCGCCGCGAAGAACAGCACCGGCACCAGCCAGTTGGCAACGCGCGGCGGCGCGGCCTTGATGTCGTCGAACACTTCGCCCGGGGCAGCGATGACATTCATCAACTTTCCAGCCAGCGACATCGTGGGTGCCGGCGATTCGAGAGGTTGCGGTTCAGGAATTGGCGGGATGGGTTCCATAGGTCAAAGGGCTTATCCATTACTTAGGCAAAAACCAGTCAAAGTTACAAGAAATGTTGCCGATTATTTTGCGGCTTAAAATTGTTCTGCCAGCCGCAAATTCAGGCGGTTAGAATGAGGAAATCCGCTGGCGGTTAATCGTCATCATCGACCGTTTTTACCGCCCAGAGTGGATACGGTGTCTGCGATCCTTTTGCCGCATGCCACAAGATGCGATTGAACACATCTTCCGGACATTGGTCCTCCTTTTTGAGTGGCAGGCGCGCGGAAACGCGAGCGTCCTGACGCAAAAGGGCATCGGAGATTTTCTTCGGCTCCGGGTTCATCTGGTCGAGCGGCACCCGGTTGGCCATGGCGGTGAACGGCGTGAAATCCGGTTGATTGGTGAAGCAATCGAACATCGGCGTGGCCGTGGCATCCATCTGGTTCATCGGCGGCAAACCCAGCATAAGCTCCATCGTGCGCAGCAGGCTGGTCTGGTTGTATTGCGTATGGATCACCGCGCCAAGCCGGGTGTAAGCGCTGACGACATAAGCCGTCGTGCGATAACCGCTCACGTGGTCCCAGCCGTTCTGGGGATCATCTTCCACCGCAAAGATGCACGTGTCCTTCCAATAGCGGCTGTGACTGACCGCTTCGACCACCTGGCCAACCGCCAGATCGTTGTCCGCCGCCTGCGCCGCAGGCGTGGGCGAACCGAATGCGGTGGCGCTGGTGTGGTCATTCGGCAGCCAGAGGATGACCAGGTTCGGCAGCCGGTCCGTCGCTTCAAATTGTTTCAGGTCTTTGACAAACTGCGCGGCCCGCCACACGTCCGGCACGTCCAGATCCCAGCCAATGGTGTTCGTCACGATATAAGGACGCAACGCTTCGATGTCCGGTTCACAGGCATAGGCGATGGCGTTCGAACCGTTCAGGAAATCGTGGTAACAATCGAGAAAACGGGGTTCGCCAGCGCGGCCGGAATCCTTCCATTGCTTTTGAGCGGAGGTAAATTCGCCGAAATCGCACACCGTATTGCCGTGGGCGAGCGCGTCGTTCCAGATAAAACCGGCTGGCGAATAGGCCAGTGCGTCCCGGCCTTCCTCGCCAAAGCCTCCGGCCGGATAACTGCGTGGCCAGCCGGCGAATTCGCGTTCCACGTAATCCATGGCGATACCCGTGTCGGTCCATTGATGGCCATCCGCGCTCAGGATGCCGCAGCAATAAGTATTGTCCAGCAGCACAAAATCACGGACCAGCTGATGCTGGTTGGGCGTGACGTTTTCACCGAACACGCACAAATTCGTGTCGCCGTTGCCGGTCGGGACATCGCCCAGGACCTGGTCGTAAGTGCGATTTTCCTTGAGGATGTAAATGACGTGGTGAAAAACGCTCGGCTCGCCGACGCGTTCGGGCACGGGCCGGGCCGGTTCATCCGGGCGCACCGGCAATGCCGCCTTCACCAGCAGTGGATAACGCAAGTCGGCCAGGGCGGTTTTGGTATCGGCTTCCAATTTCCTTTTTGACGGCACCGGCACCAGCGACAGCGAACCGTAGAATTGCCTGGTGTTGAAGCCAGGGCCGTTGGCCAACCCGTTGGTCGCCTCTTCCATATCCGGGCTGATGCTTTTGAGGTTTGCAACATAGATTTCCTTGCGCCTGGCATTGTATGCAATGGAACCGGGAAACCAGCCGACGGGCATCAAGCCGAGCAATTGGGAGTTGCCGGGTTTGAAGTGAAAAACGGCGACGGCATTTTGTGTGCCGTTGCAGACAAACAAGGTCCTGCCCGATTTGTCGAACGCCAGCGCGTCCGGCTGTGCTCCGAACAAATCCGCCGGATTCTGCCGCGCGCAAATCGTCTCCGCGATTTTGTCCGTGCGCGTGTCCAGCACGCTCAAGGTGTCGCTGCCCGCGTTGGCGACGACCAGCCAGCGGCCGTCCGGCGACAAGGCCAGCGCGCACGCGTGCAAACCCGTGAGAATTTCTTGAACCGGGAGCGCCGCCGTCTCGGCGGCGTGTTTCGTCAAGGCACTCGCCGGCAGGATGCCGGCGCTCCCGGGACTTAAATCAATCACCGAGACTGAACCCTCGCTGGCAATGGAACGCGCATCCACGCGCACCCGCATGCCGTCGCCGGCGGGACCGGTGACACTGTCCGCGTCCGGCCGCCGGCCACCCCAATTGCTCACATAAATCTTCCGGCCGGCCAGGACCACGTCAAACGGTGCAACGCCGACGTCCCACAGCTGCAGGACCTTCCCGGTTGCCGCCTCGAGTTCAATCAGATGGTTTGAAAGATTGCCCGCGACGTAGAGTTTTTTACCGTCCGGTGAAACGGCGATGCCGGCGGGAATCTCCGCCTGGCGCAACGGGGCGTTGGCCGGCGGCAGCGGAATCGAATACAACGGCGTAATGATGTGGCCCGGATCGACGCCAAAAACCTTGATGTCGCCGTTGACGTTGGCCAGGTAAATTCGCGAACCGTCGGGGGAGAAAACCAGGCCGGTGAAACTGAGTTTGGCCTTCTCATCCGGCTGGAGAACGCCATCGGCAACCGGTTCAGACGTTGGAAACAGGTTATCCGCCGGCATCCGGACACCCTGCAGGATCTTTCCCGTTGCCGGATCAATTACGACCAGCCGCTGCGTCAGCCCGGCGGTCACCAGCCGTTTGCCGTCGGGGCTCAACGCGAGCGCATTCGGTCTCATGCCCGGAAGCTGAATCAGAGTCCCGGCGGGTGTCACGAGCTGGTTGACCGGCGTTTCGAAACCGTTGGAATTGGGACCAACCGATTCGGTGGTGGCGGCAAAATCGCCGGCGAAAGCATGAAGGCCGAACCCGGCCAGCGCCGCGATTCTGAGGTGGATAACCCATTTGCCTTTCATGCGACTAGGATTGACGCGAATCCGTATCAACGGCAAGTCACGTTGTGGTGAATTTTGCCGAAACCATCGTAACCGCCGACGTGAGGAGGCTCCCACCACCTCGGAAACAAGAGCCTCGTTACCTCGGCCCCGACAAGCCAATTACGCCACCGCCGGGTCCAGCCGTTTGTCCGGCACGAGGTAATTGCCGACGTAATCGCTCACGGCGTCCTCCAGCGAAGTGACGGGCGCGGCGTAGCCGGCGGCCCGCAACCGGGCCAGGTTGGCCTCGGTGAAATACTGGTACTTGTGGCGAATCCCTTCGGGCATCTCCACAAATTCGATTTTCGGCTCGCGCTTCAGCGCGCCGAAAACCGCGCGCGCCAGGTCCAGCCACGTCCGCGCCTGGCCGGAACCAATGTTGAACAGGCCGCCGGCCTTTTCATTGGCCGCCAGGTAAAGCGTCATGGCCACGGCGTCCTTGACGTAAAGAAAATCGCGCTTCTGTTCGCCATCCCGGTAGTCCGGGCGATGGCTTTTGAACAGACGAATGACCCCGGTTTCGCGCACCTGCCCGAAGCTTTTGTGGACCACCGACCGCATGTCGCCTTTGTGATCCTCGTTCGGGCCGAACACGTTGAAATATTTCAGCCCGACAATGCGGTCCAAAAATCCGGCGCGTCGGGCGTGCAAATCGAACAGGTGCTTTGAATAGCCGTACATGTTCAATGGGCGCAAGGTGTCGAGTTTGGCATCATCGTCGGCCATGCCCGCCGCACCGTCACCGTAGGTCGCGGCGGAAGACGCATAGACAAAGCGTGTCCGGTTCGCGAGCGACCACGCGGCCAGGTCCTTGGTGAATTCGTAATTGTTCCGGATGAGATAGCTGGCGTCGCGCTCGGTGGTGGAGGAACACGCACCGAGGTGCAACACTAAATTAAATTTTCCCAGCGCGCCGTTTTGCAATCGCGGCAGCAACTCGTCGGCCTCGACATAATGGGCGAAGCGCAAGGGCGTGAGATTGCGCCATTTTTCGTCCGTGCCGAGGCGGTCGCAAACGACGATGTGTTCGCAGCCGCAGCGGTTGAGCGCCCAGACCAGCGCGCTGCCAATGAAACCCGCGCCGCCGGTGACCAGCACCCGCGTGTCGGAAAAATCATTCGATTTCATGGATGCTACCATCCCAGCACGTCCGCGAAAATAAGCGGCGCGACGATGGTCGCGTCGGATTCGATGATGAAGCTGGGCGTATTCACCCCCAGCTTGCCCCAGGTGATTTTTTCGTTCGGCACCGCGCCGGAATAACTGCCGTAACTCGTGGTCGAGTCGCTGACCTGACAGAAGTAACCCCAGAGCGGCACGCCCGTGCGGCCCAAATCCTGATGCAGCATCGGCACGACGCAAATCGGAAAATCGCCCGCGATGCCGCCGCCGATCTGGAACATGCCCAGCGGACTTTTCCTGGTCGTGCGCGTGTAAAATTCCGCAAGCCAGGTCATGTATTCAATGCCGGTGCGGATGGTATGAACATTCTTTACCTCACCGCGGATGACCGCGGCGGCGTACATGTTGCCAAGGGTCGAATCCTCCCAGCCGGGGACGACAATGGGCAGATTTTTTTCAGCGGCGGCGAGCATCCAGGAATCCTTCGGGTCAATTTGATAATATTTTTTGTATTTGCCGCTGCGGAGGACCTGATAGAAAAACTCGTGTGGGAAAAACCGTTTACCTTCCTCGTCGGCGGCCATCCAGACTTCCAACATGGCCTTTTCCATGCGGCGCATGGCCTCGCCTTCGGGAATGCACGTATCGGTCACGCGATTAAGGTGGCGCTTGAGCAATTTCTCCTCCTCGCGCGGCGTCAGATGCCGGTAATGCGGCACGCGCTCGTAATAATCATGCGCCACCAGGTTAAACACGTCCTCCTCGAGATTGGCGCCGGTGCAGGTGATCAGATGCACCTTGTCGCGTCGGATCATCTCGGCCAGTGACAACCCCAATTCGGCGGTGCTCATGGCGCCCGCGAGACAAATCATCATGCGCCCGCCACCGTCCAGGTGCGCGCGGTAGGCGCGGGCGGCGTCCACCAGCGTGGCGGCGTTGAAATGCCGGTAATGATGCTGGATAAAACGGGAAACCGGTCCGCCGGCTGGCTGGCGCTGCGCTTTTTTGTTCATAGGTGGATTCTGAAAAATTCCGCGTTGCCCCACGATACAAATGTTTGCGCGGTTGCCAACCCTAAATTCAGAACCTGCCGGGAGACTCGAGTTTTTTTTGCGACGCGGGGTTTACGTCGGATTCGAAAGTGCCATCGGAGTTATTGCACAATCACCAAATTCGGCTGGACCATGGAGAGTCCGCCCTGAACGTCATCATGGAATTGGGCACCGACGATGACATTGTTGGTGCAGGTGGTGTTATTGACCCGGAAGGCGGCGCTGCCGCACTTGCTGGCGATGAGGTTGGTGAAGGCGTTGCGGACACACTCCGTCCGGGGAGCCGGTTGCCAGCCCCGCAGGGTCTGCCGCTCGGTGTGCGCCATGAAAACGCCATAGTGGTGGCTGTCCTGGATGGAAGTATTGTAAAACTGATTATCGCAACTGGCGCGCATGAAAACGCCGAGATCGTTGGCCACCAGCACGGCGTTGCTGATGACGTTGTGGTTGAAAGCCAGATCCAGCGATATGCCGGCCCCGGGATTGTCGTGGAGGTAAAGCTCGGTGAACAGGCAACCCTCCGTATGGTAACAGGCCAGACCGTCGAACTCGTTGTCAAACGCCGTCAAATCCCGCACGGTCAGCCGCCGCACCCCAAGGGTGGTGACCAGGCCTCCGGAGCGGCAACGGGCGGAGGTCACCTGTTGCACCACCGAATCGCTGACATTCTGCACGGTGATGCCGTTATTGCGGATTTGTGAACCCTCACCGCGCAACTGCCAGAGTTCACGTTGCTGGTGGGAACGATTGCCATCAATGAAAAGATTGCTCAGGCATAGGTACCGGATGGTGTGTTGCGGATGATTGACCGGCTCGCCCATGATGACGACGGGACAATTGACACCGTCGGCCAGACGGAGGACCGTTTCCTTCCCGGAACCACGCAAGGTCTGATGATCGCGCCGCAATACAATGGGCTGGCGAACTGTAAAAATTCCAGACGGTAACACCACTTCACCGCCGCTAGGCGGCAGGGCATCCAATGCCCTTTGGATTTCAGCACCGGTCACCCCGGCTGGCAATGTGACGGTCATCGAACCATTTGCAAGTACCTTGAAACAAATCAAGTACGCCATGACCAGGACCAATTGCCCCGCGTATCTCGCACCGATCACGATCACCCGGCTTCTGACTCGTTTTAGGTTTATCTTCATATGGCCGAGACTGTTGTTAGCAATCGCTGTTCCTAGTTTAGTTTCGTCCAAGTATGATGAATTTTCATCAAACCCGCATCACTTTTAGTTAGTTTTTTAATTTGAACTAATTCGCAACGTGGTCGATGGTAATAGTTGAGGAGTTTGGTTGCCCCTTATTCGGATGCGGCACCTCCGGTGAGCGAATTGCTTTCGGGATTTCCCAAGCGGCGCGGAGTGGTTATGTTCCGCGCACCTTTATGGTGAACCGGCAATCCGCAAACACATTCACCCCCGCTCAACTCGGCTTCTCGATGCCCGCCGAATGGGAACCGCATGAGGCCACGTGGCTCGGCTGGCCGCATAACGCCACCGACTGGCCCGGCAAATTCGCGGCCATTCCATGGGTCTACGGCGAAATGGTGCGAAAGATTTCAGCCGGCGAAATCATCCGCCTGCTCGTCCGGCACCAAGCCGAGGAAAAGCTCGCCCGCCGCGTTCTCCAGCGCACCGGCTGCAATCTCAAAAAAATCCAGTTCGTGGTACATCCCACCAACCGCGGCTGGACCCGCGACAGCGGCCCGATTTTCGTAAAACGACCCTCACCCCGGTCCCTCTCCCATCAGATGGGAGAGGGTGGCCGAAGGTCGGGTGAGGGCAAATCTGAAACCGCCATCGTGCATTTCCATTTCAATGGCTGGGCCAAATACCATAACTGGCGCAAGGACACGAAAGTGCCCGAAACCGCCGCCCGCGAGTTGCGCAAGAAACTTTTCCACGCCGAATGCCGCGGCCGGCCATTCGTCATTGAAGGCGGCGGCATCGAGTTGAACGGCCGCGGCACGCTGCTCTCCACCGAACAATGTTACCTCGACCCGAAGGTCCAGGTCCGCAACCCCGGTCTTGGTAAAACGGAAATCGAAACAACCTTGAAAAATTATCTCGGCGTCAAAAACATCTTCTGGCTGGCCAAAGGTCCCGTGGGTGACGACACCCACGGTCACATTGATGACATCTGCCGCTTCGTGAATCCCAAGACGCTCGTGCTTGTCCGCGAAAAAAACTCCCGGGACGTGAATTATCGTCCGCTGGCGGAGAATTGGGAACGCATCCGTGACTTGCGCCTTGAAGATGGCGCGCGGCCGGAGGTGGTGGCGTTGCCCATGCCCGCGCCGTTGTATTTCGACGGCGTCCGTTTGCCGGCCAGTTACGCGAATTTCTACATCGGCAACGCCGCCGTCATCGTCCCGACGTTCAACGACCCGAACGACCGCGTCGCGCTCGGGATTCTGGGCGAATTATTCAAGGACCGCCCGGTCGTAGGCATCCATGCCGTCGACCTGGTGTGGGGCTTTGGGTCATTGCATTGCCTGACGCAGCAACAACCTTGCTAATATTTGGCTTTAGAAGCCATTGTCAAACCGAAACGGGCTGTGCTAGATTCGCGCTGTTGGCAACCTAAAAACTGCGGCTTGTCTGGCGCGCAACGCGAGGTGAATCATGAGCAATGCGATCAGATGGAACATCGAGGCGGATTTTCTCCAGGCCTGCAACTGTGATTATGGCTGTCCGTGTGAATTCTGCGCCCCGCCGACCTACGGCTTTTGCAAAGGCATGGGTGCGTGGCGGATCAACCGGGGAAATTGCGGCGCCGTGAAACTGGACGGTCTCGGTGTCGCCTTCGCCGCACACTGGCCCAAGGCCATTCATGAAGGCAACGGAACGTGCGGCTTGTTGTTCGACGAGCGTGCCAATGCACAGCAGCGGGAAGCCCTGCTCCTGATTTGCAGCGGCCAGGCCGGCGGCATGCCGTTTGAAGTCATTGTCACCACCTTCTCAAAACTTCTGGAGCCGCAATACCTGCCGTTCCAATTCAACTTCAACGGGCGGAACAGCAGCGTGCAGATCGGCAATGTCATGAACGTCGCGGTGGAACCCATCAAAAACCCCGTCACCGGCGAGCCGGAATCCGTCCGGATACAGCATTCCACGGGTTTCATTTTCAAGGAAGCCGAGTGCGTGTCAGCAGCGCAAATGGACGTGAAGGTGGGCGAACTCCAATTTTCCTATCCGCACAAAGCCGCCTTTGTGACCCAGGTCAAATACGGCAACTAAACCAGTGTCTGCCGGGAGTCGCTTGGAACTTCAACTGCGCATGGAAGCCATTTTCAAACGGGACCGCCTCATGGCGATCGTGATGTTGGGGGCGATGGCCGCACTCGCTTGGGGTTATCTGGTCCATGAAGCCCGCGCCATGGTGGATACCGGCGTCTGCTGCTGTGCCGGGATGAAAATGTCCTGGCCGGACACCAGCGCGTGGAATACCGCAACGCTCATTCCGCTGTTTCTCATGTGGACCGAGATGATGGTGGCCATGATGATTCCCTCCGCCGCGCCGATGATTCTCACGTTCGCCATGGTGCAACGAAAACGCCGTGAATCGGAACGACCCTTTGTGCCCACGGGCATTTTCCTGCTCGGTTATCTTGTCGTATGGACCGGCTTCAGTGCGCTGGCCGCCCTCGCCCAATGGGTTTTGCACGCCGAGGCCCTGTTGTCGCCGATGATGGTCAGCACCAGCCCGATTCTGGGTGGTGGGCTGCTTATCGTGGCGGGAATTTTTCAATGGACGCCGCTCAAGAACGCCTGCCTGACGCACTGCCGCTCGCCGCTGGGTTTCCTGATGACCGATTGGCGCGAAGGCCGCTGGGGCGCATTCAAGATAGGTTTGAAACACGGCGCATATTGCACGGGTTGTTGTTGGATCCTCATGGCGCTGCTGTTCGTCGCCGGCGTGATGAACCTCTGGTGGATTGCCATCATCGCGGTGTTGGTGCTGCTGGAGAAGGTGGCCCCGAAAGGTTTTGGGGTTGGAAAGATTGCCGGCGTTTTTCTTGCAGTGTGGGGCGTGTGGATGATCGCAGCGCGAACGTAGCGGCGTCTCGGCAGAGCGCCGCAAACATTTTGAATTGGCGGCGGTCTGCCGACCGCCGCTACGCCTTGAATTGATTGACCGCCTCGACGCACCGTCGGCAAATCGTCGGGTGCTCCGGATTTGAACCCACGTCCGTTTCCCAATGCCAGCAGCGCTCGCATTTCTGGCCGTCGGCTTTCGAAACTGAAAGCGAAATTGGATCGCCAACCTTGATTTCCAGTTCCGAAACATTCAAAAGCTCACGCAATAAGTCCCGATCAGATAACTGGTTTTGAACCTGCGGAATGACGATTTCGATTTTTGCATCCAACGCCTTGCCAATCTGCTTTTCCTGGCGAGCCTTTTCCAATTCGGGCAAAAGTGTTTCGCGCCACTGTTTGAGCCAGTTCCATTTCCCAATTTCATCAGGGTCCAATGTGAATGTGCATTGCTTTAATTCGGTTTCGTGAACTGAATTCGCCTTTTTCCCCGGCACAAATTCCCACGCCTCGTCTGTGGTGAAGGCCAGAATCGGCGCGAGCATCTGGCACAAGCCGGTCACCAGCCGATACAAAGCAGTTTGACTGGAGCGGCGGTGTCCTGTGCCATTACGGGCTGTGTAGAGCCGGTCTTTGATGACGTCGTGGTAAATCGAGGACAGCTCCACGGCGATGAACTGGCTGACTTTCTGGTAGATAATGTGGAATTCGTAGGCGTCGTAGGCCTTGATGACTTCCTGTTCCAGCTTCGAAAATTCAGCCAGAATCCAGCGGTCGAGACCGGTGAGTTTGTCGTCAGGCACGCTGTGTTGTGCCGGATCGAAGTCGTAGAGGTTCGAGAGCTGATAGCGCAGGGCGTTGCGGATGCCGCGGTAGGTTTCGGCGACCTTGGCGATGCGTTCCTCGCTCACGATGATGTCATTGCGAAAATCCTGCGACGAAACCCAAAGGCGCACGATGTCGGCGCCGTATTTCTTGACGTAAGCCTCGGAGGTCTGCGGTTTCTCATAGCCGCCCTGCCCTTGCTTGCTCTTGGAAATTTTCTCGCGGTCGGCGTCCACCATGAAACCGTGCGTCAGCACCGTCTTGAACGGCGCCGCGCCGTTGCCCGCCAGCGAAAGCAGCAACGAAGATTGAAACCACCCGCGATGCTGATCGCTGCCTTCCAGATACATGTCGGCCTGCCAGGGAATGGCTGAGGGTTGAGGGTTGAGGGTTGAGTGATTCAGCTCGGGGCGTCGCATCAAAACGGAACGAGAGGATGAGCCGGAATCGATCCAGACATCGAGGGTATCGTTCGATTTGGCGGCGGCTTCCGCACCCTTCCAATCCTTGGGCTTTACGAGCGACCAAAGATCAGCGGCGGATTTCTCAAACCAGACGTTCGAGCCATGCTTCTCAATCAAATCGGCAGCATTGCGGACAATTTGTGCGTCGAGAATCGGTTCGCCTTTCGCATCGTAAAACGCCGGAATCGGCACGCCCCAGGTGCGCTGACGCGAGATGCACCAATCCGGACGCGATTCAACCGCGGCTTTGATGCGGTTGACGCCCCAGTCAGGAATCCAATTCACGCGGCCAATTTCATTCAACGCGGCAGTGCGGAAGGTTTGCAGGACAGGCGTCGCGCCTGTCTCTGACTCCTTTTTAGATGGAGACAGGCTGGAAGCCTGTCCTACGACGTGGTCAATCTTGATGAACCATTGGTCCATCGCACGAAAGACGATGGGGGTCTTGCTGCGCCAGCAGTGCGGATAGCTATGGTGATAATTTTCCTGATGCAGCAAGGCGTGGCGCAACCGCAATTCGTGCAATACGGCTTCGTTGGCATCACTCTTCCCGTGCTTTTCGAGAATGGATTTGCCGACCATTTCGGCAGGCATTTGCAGTTCAATGGGCAAATCGTTCGTGTAGGCAAATTTCCCATCGTCATCTACCGGTGAATAAATCGGCAGACCATTTTGGCGGCCAAGATTGTAGTCGTCGAGACCGTGGCCCGGTGCGATATGCACAAAGCCCGTGCCCGTGTCGCTGGTGACAAACTCGGCGGCGTACAGCCTGCCGGTGCGTTTGGGAATAAACGGGTGTTGATACTGCAACTGAGCCAGCTTCCCGATCGGAAAAGGGTGCTGAGGATAACTGCTCCAGCCGCATTTCTCAGCGATGGTGGGAAGCAACCCACGAAATAGAATGTATTTTTCACCACCGACTTCAACCTGGACGTACTCGAATTTATCGTTGAAGGCGATGGCCAGGTTGGCCGGCAACGTCCATGGCGTTGTCGTCCAGATGAGCACGAACGTATTCGGCAGGCCGATAACCGGAAACTTCACGTAGACGCTCGGGCTGACGTGGTCCTTGTATTCGACTTCGGCTTCGGCGAGTGCCGTACGGCAGGGGATGCTCCAATAAACCGGCTTTTTGCCACGATAAACAAACCCCTTGTCAACGATGTCCGCAAAGAGGCGCAGTTCATCGGCTTCATACTCCTGATTGAGGGTAAGATAGGGATTGTCCCAGTCGCCCAGGACGCCGAGGCGTTTAAACTGGACCCGCTGGATGTCAATATACCTGCGCGCATATGCTTCGCAGGCCTTGCGAATGGTC
>Ga0265316_10003142_pt1 | contig 16801 bp, 15 predicted proteins | sample 4522metaG_FD_202092 | JGI IMG/M metagenome (GOLD analysis project Ga0265316, IMG submission 202092) | Rhizosphere microbial communities from Carex aquatilis grown in University of Washington, Seatle, WA, United States - 4-5-22 metaG | ecosystem: Host-associated > Plants > Roots > Rhizosphere >...
TTCTTCCCGTCACTGACGTGCAGGGAGTACACGTTAACTGAAAAGATAAAGATGTGGCGGGGTAAATCCCGCTCCGGAGTCAGCTTACTGTGGAATAAGATGCTGGAAACGGATCTGACTAAACGGGTGACAGAACTTAAGCTTCCTGTCTATTTTTTTCATGGCATATATGATTACACTGTATCTTACACGTTGGCAAAGGAATATTTCGATTTGCTGAAGGCGCCCATTAAAGGATTTTATACGTTTGAACAATCTGCTCATAGTCCATTGTTTGAAGAACCTGAAAAAATGAGACAAATTTTTATTGAGGAAGTTCTGAAGGGGAAATGAGGTATATAAATTGTACGCTTTCTTTATGACAAACAAAAATGAATGCATCAAAATAAAAATCAGTTCAGCAAGCCTTGCTGAAAATTGATGTTCAGAATAACAAATCTCTTTATAAAACAAAAAGCTGCGACAGACACTTGCATGGCTGAGACTCATCCGTACACTGATTAAAAGAGTAACATTTTCTTTAAAATCATAGTCTGTTACAGAATTACTGCACGAGAAAATTATTGATGAAACAATATGAAAAAAACAGTATCTCAAGACGAAAATTCATCAGAACGGCAACTGATTGCTCTTGCGGGGATTAAATTAATTGTTTAACTTTAATCCACGATTCTGCAATCTTAATTCCTTATATTATGAAAAAAACAATGCTCGCTGTATTTGTTAGTGCAATGGTCTTTGTATTTAACGGTTGTGCCCCTGTACAAATCTATTCAAACAAATCGTTGACTGAAAAATCCGGATTGAAGTTTTATACTGTAAAACCATTTTTGCATGTTGAAAGAGATGCTGAGACTAACAGGATTGTAAAAGCAACAGTTCTCTACCTGCCCGACCTGGCTAATCCTCAGTATATGGTTATACATGACGGATTGAATTCAAGAAAAGTCAGTCTGAAATTCACAAATGGATATATAGATACTTTTGGATATACTTCCACAAGGAAAGTTGGCGAGTCTGTCGATGCATTGGCAGCTATGATCTCAAAAGGTACTGATGCTTTAACAGAATTGAATACTCTCAAAAGTCTGCAGGCTGCAAAAGCATCTTCAAATACTGTGGAATTATATGAAATAGTTTTTGGAGCAGATAAAACTATGCTCAGAGAAGTCACAATAGGAAAAGAGTGATACAGGATATCAGGATACAAACACACCATTACAACAAAAACGACCTTTACATGTTAATAATAACAAAACACTACGAATGAGGAAACTATTTTTTATTCATCTTTTATCAGTATTTACCATGGGCAAAATATTTAAAAAATTCTCTTTCATCTCTTTTTTATTGATCTTCAGCATTGGAGCAACCGCTAATAATCCTCTTACCACAAAACAGCAAATAGGAATGTTTAAAAATTCCAAAACCTGTGTTGTGATGGAAAGCGGGGTTAGTTTTTTTAATGCTCCTGTTAAAGATGCAGTTCAGAAATACTGGAAAGCAACTCAATATGAGTTTATTGATCAGAATGAGTTTTCAAAAAGAATGAATGACCCGAAGTATTCCTTCATTGTGCTGATGCAGGGAGCTTACGATAAGGATCCGGGTGGCGTCAGCTACAGCTATATAAGCCTGGTGCTGGGAGACGCCTCAGGTAATCTTACAAAGATGCCGGAATTCTGCAGTATACCTATTTCATACTCCGGCGATTTAGATGCTGATTATGAATATGTTATACCTTCGATTATCAAGTTCATGCAGATACAACTAAAAAATCTTGAAAAAGATCGTTTCCTCATTTCATTGAATGGATTGAAATATTATAATAAAACAGGTTATAAAGACAAGGTTTTGCTACTGAACAAAGATAAAATGGCACCCAATGCTGATTCCCCCGAGAAAATTAAATCAGTATGCCAGTATAAAATCAAACTTCTTTCTGTTTCCGATATCCAGAAGGAGCTGTCCGGAAATCCGGCAAATACATTATTCCATTTTCATGTGGGTGTACCTCAGGATGCTGGTGCAGGAAAATGTTTTGAGATGCTATTTGATGTTGAAGGTAATCTCTACTATTTTAATTTCCGCAAAATCACCAATGATAATCCGGATGGGTTCAATCTGAATGATTTCAATAATATCAATTGAAATGATTTGTATGGTTTTGTCTGCTTAGAGCTTATTATATTATGAGTTCGGGAAGAATGCTGAACCTGTGAATCATGCAACTTTTTTCAAAATATTTGTAACATATTTCAAATACTGTAGGTTTAACTTACGGATATAATATTTGATGAATATCTGCTGGCATTTTAAAGGGGAAAGTTAGTTCCTGAAAATTATCTGTTAATACGTAATAAAATAGAATATGTTTAATAAAAAGGTTGTGTATGAGGCACTAAAAGGTAGTCTGGAACTCGAATCAGACCGAAAATTGACACCAGATAACCGGCCAATTGGTCAGGATAGTTTAATATCACTGCTGATTCACGACATTTTTGGTGGAGAAATTTTAAAGACACATAAAAGAAAAAACTGGCATTTTTATAACCGGATTGAAGGTGAACGCGTCGATTTTACCGGATCTGAGGTAAAATTTGACAGAGATGCAATATTCGAAGATATTCCTTCCACCCCTGATGAGACGTATGATTATGTAGATCAGACCGATTATACAACTTTTTTCACGAAGTTTGTAAGCACATTCGAAGAAAAAGTTGGTCTTGATAAATATCAGACCAGAGTTTCGGCATGAAGATTTTTATTAAGATATTTTAGATTACAGGATAACCGGTTTTCAGGGTAAGATATGGTAGTCCTGGTGATGAGGGTGATTATGAGCAGAAGCCTGGAACGTTAGTGCCAGGCTTTTTTGACTTTGAATGAACAAAATCCATTTTATCGTGTTAAAAAAACGAGTTCCAAAAACTCAAAAAAGATCAGTTTAAATACTATAAAACACTATAAACAAGATTATAATCAAATCAATTTCTGTTATGAAATACAAACAACTTGGTAAAACAGGAGTGTTGGTTTCTGAGCTATGCATGGGGACTATGACATTCGGAGGGAAAGGTTACTGGAAAGCTATTGGTCAATTGCCTGAGGATGAAGTTACTCAGTTAGTAAAAACGGCAATAGACAATGGCATTAATTTCTTTGATACTGCTAATGCATACTCTGAAGGCTTAGCCGAAATACTTTTAGGGAAAGCGTTAAAGAACCTCGGTATTGCTCATCAGAGGGTATTCATTGCAACTAAAGCAAGACTAAGGGTGGGAGATGGACCTAATCAGGTAGGATTATCCAAGCTTCATATACAGGATTCAGTTGATGATAGTTTACAGCGTCTTGGGCTTTCACATATCGATATGTTATATATCCACGGTGTCGATCCTGTTACACCCCTCGAAGAAACCATGAGAGGGCTTGAAGATGTTGTGAGAGCCGGGAAAGTGCGTTACCTCGGGGTTAGCAATCATCCTGCATGGATGGTGGTTAAGGCAAATTGTTTTGCCGGAAATATGGGTTGGTCAAAGTTTGTTGCTTCACAGAATTTCTACAGTATAGCCAGTCGCGATATTGAAAGGGAAATAGTGCCGATGGCCCTCAGTGAAGGTATTAGTATTATGCCATGGAGTCCGCTGGCAGGAGGGTTCCTGTCGGGGAAATATACCAGGGATATCAAAACTGCTGGTGGCAGCAGGAGAGATAGTTTTGATTTTCCTCCTATAAATAAGGAAAAAGCTTATGACATAATTGATGTGATGAAAAATATCGGGGGACGCTACAAAGTTTCAGCAGCAAGAGTGGCTTTATCGTGGACAAAAGATAAGCCTGGTGTAGCAAGTGTTATTATTGGAGCAAAAAATCAGGAACAACTTCTGGATAACATCGCTTGTACGCAGTTGCAGCTAACCGCTGACGAAATAAAAGAGCTGGATACTATCAGCGCTTTGACACCCGAATATCCGGGCTGGATGGTTGACAGACAGTTAACCGGTAGATTCCCGGAACTAAAGTAATAAACCTCCTGATTCTCTGCAAGTGGAATGAACTGAAGTAAAATTATCAAATCTATAGACTGATTTTTTTCTCTGTGTAACTCTGTGACTACTCTGTGAAACTCTGTGTCAGTTCTTACTTTTTTGTTACACAGAGGGCCACAAAGAAGACACAGAGAACCACAGAGATCTATTTATGTATTGTTCTTAATAAATATTGATTATTTTTGCGCACTTTTCAGCAACTGTTGAGGCAAATATTAATTTCAATCAGAAAATCTTATAAATGATTACAGCTTCAAATTTAAGTATCCAGTTTGGAAAACGCATTTTATTTCAGGATGTTAATCTCATTTTTACTCCGGGTAACTGTTACGGAATTATTGGAGCGAACGGAGCTGGAAAATCAACTTTTCTAAAAATGCTTTACGGAGCTATTGAATACCGAACAGGCTCAGTTTCTTTTGGACAGGGAGAACGGTTATCTGTTCTTAAACAGGATCATTTTGAATTTGATGAATGCACTGTTCTTGATACTGTTATGATGGGGCATACGCAGCTATGGAGTATCATGAAGGAAAAAGAAAGTCTTTATTCAAAATCAGATTTTTCAGATAAAGATGGATTAAGGGCATCTGTACTGGAGGAAAAATTCAATGAACTGGACGGATGGAATGCAGATAGCAATGCAGCCAGTTTATTGAGCGGTCTGGGAATAAAAGAAGAACAGCATCATAAGCTATTAAAGGAACTCACCGGGAAAGAGAAGGTGAAAGTGTTGCTTGCTCAGGCTCTGTTTGGAAAGCCTGATAATTTACTACTTGATGAACCGACCAATGATCTTGATCTTGACACTGTAAACTGGTTAGAGAATTACCTGTCCGAATTTGAAAATACAGTTCTGGTAGTGTCGCATGACCGGCATTTTCTTGATTCAATATGCACACAAATCATCGATATAGATTTTAGCAGAGTGCAGCAATTCTCAGGTAATTATAGCTTCTGGTATGAGTCCAGCCAGTTAGCTCTCCGGCAACAACTTACCCAGAACAAAAAAGCTGAAGAAAAGAAAAAGGAGCTGCAGGAATTTATTGCACGATTCAGGGCTAATGTAAAGAAGTCAAAACAGACAACAAGCAGGAAGAAGATGATCGAGAAGCTGAATATTGAAGAGATCAAACCATCAACCCGTAAATATCCAGGTATTATTTTTACACCAGGTCGTGAACCTGGGAATAGTATCCTGACAGTAAAGGGACTGAGCGAAACAGCTGATGGGAAGCTCCTCTTCAGAGACCTTAATTTTACCGTCAACAAGAATGATAAAATAGCTTTTCTGTCAAGAGATTCCCGGGCCATGACTGCTCTGTTTGAAATTCTGAAAGGTCACGAACAGCCTGATCATGGTTCTTTCGCCTGGGGACAGACGATAGTAAAAGCCTATCTTCCGCTTGAAAACGAAAAGTTTTTTGAAAAGGATATAAGCCTTATTGACTGGCTGGCTCAATATTCGGAAGATACAAGTGAGCTGTATTTGAGAGGTTTCCTGGGAAAGATGCTTTTTTCAGGAGAAGAGGCCAACAAAAAAGTGAATGTGCTTTCAGGAGGAGAAAGAGTCCGATGCATGATTGCACGTATGATGATACGAAATGCTAACGTAATGCTTCTTGACAGCCCTACGAACCACCTGGACCTGGAGTCAATCCAGGCGTTCAATAATACTTTAATAAGGTTTAAAGGAAATATTCTGATGTCTTCCCACGACCATGAGTTTATTCAGACCGTATGTAACCGGGTAATCGAAATCGGACCGAAAGGAATGATTGACAAGCAGATAGAATATGATGATTATATCACGGATGAAACTCTTATAGAAAGAAGGCAAAGTTTGTACTAGCCATCATGGAAAGACAGTTTTCTTTCCATGATGTACCGGTAAAATCCTGATTATTTATAAGCAAGTTTCAGTTGTATTGTTGTCTTTGTCGTTCCTGACGTATTAGAATTTCTCTGATAGCCATTTCCTCCGCCACCCATTCCGCCACCGCGCATACCACCACCGCCCATTCCACCGCCTCGCATTCCTCCGCCACCACCCATTCCACCTCCGCGCATGCCACCACCACCGCCCATTCCACCACCGCGCATACCGCCTCCTCTGCTTCCTTCACCATTGCCGGAACCACTATTTGATCCTGGAACCGGGTTAATTTTAATCTGAAAGTTAAATATTCTGTTTGAGTCAGATGGAACCAGATTATCTCTGTAGAAAGCTGAAAACGGGATAACGGCTTCATAATTCATAATACCGTTCATATTAAAATCAATAGCTGCGAAGATTCCTGAGTTGTTTATCGCTGACAAGGGTATAATTTTTCCCAGGTGTTGTTTAAACCCGGTCAACTGTATTTCTGTTGCCTGTGCAAGAAGTTTTAATTTATAAGCAGAACGGTCAGGTCTTTCGCCCTGCCTCTCTTTTGTTTGCTGATAATCGGGTTTTATATCTGTAACTGATACATTTCCAATTGGATATTTAATACCTACATTAAAGGACTTTTTACCGAGAGTGTCTATCAGGAATTCTAGACCGGAACGGAGTATTTTTGTCTGGAGAAATTCATTCGAGATACTGCAGACAAAATATAGGTTATTATGATCGTTAGTAATATTGTAACTGATTCCTGTTTCCTGGTCATAAAATCTTAACGGGTTAGCCCATTCGGATAATTTTCCATCTATTGTGACTTTCTTGGTTTGCCAGCCGGATGTATTGTATATTTTGTTTGAACACGAAATATAAAAACTAGCAGCCAAAAAGAGAAAAATAATTTTCTTCATTTGAATAAGTTTAAGTTTTTACACAAACCCCTTTTTAGTGAAATCATCTGATGAAGGTGTTATCTTTAAGTAATATCATAAAACTGATGTTTGGATCGAGAATTCAAAAGTCAGCTTTAAATAAATTGAACACAGATTATTGATTATTAGACAACGATTTTTGTATAATTATTCCCGAAACTCAGAATACTTTTAATTTCACTGATATTGTTCAGTTTTGTCCGCATGAGTAATCTTGTTACCGGATATGAGTAGAAGGGCAAATGAAATTGTTTATTAAGTTGGGTTTGTCGTGGTAAACAAATTTAATCTACCAGTTTAGCTACGGTGTCTTAAAAGAAAATTTTCAAATTGCTATTGATATATTATGAAATAAGAAAATTTATAATACTTTTGCGCTTCATTGTCCGCCGAATCCGCCAACTGGCGGAGAAGGCGGATATTACCACCTTCGCTAAAGCGTCGGAGGTCGAAGCGGGGTGTAGCGCAGCCCGGTTAGCGCATCTGGTTTGGGACCAGAGGGTCGCAGGTTCGAATCCTGCCACCCCGACAACAACAACATAAAACCCACTGATAATAAATTGATTACAGTGGGTTTTTTCTTTGTGGTAAAGAATGTGGTAAAGAATTTTGTAATTATTTGTTTCTCCTGTTATCCCATTTCGTCTTTTGCCATTTGCTTATCACACCTTCATTCGGGCATTTTGAACATATCCAGTGGATATCATCATTTTTACCTATTATCTCACTTTTAATCAACCCATATATGCACAATTTAGTATGACTGGTGAGATGTTATCAATATGTTCGTATTTTATACAGTAAATTCTGCTTATGCAATCTCTTACCAATTAATACTCACTTTCCTATTTGTTAAAAGATTAACAATGGCATGAATTTTGTTTATTATACTTTCAACCAAGACCTAATCTTTTAATAAAACATTTGTTTTCAGGTATCAGACTAACTTATTTATCTGCTAAATAAAGCTATTGTGAGAAAAGCTATCATTTTTATCCTGATTCTTGTTTCCTTCAGTTGCAAAAAGGACGTAAAGATTCCTGCTAATTCAAGATTAAGAGCACCGAGTCTTAGTAGTTTAATTGATGATAAAAAGGTAACTCTAAAATACTTTTCTCAATTTATTCCTGATGTATTCTCATCATACACATTAGTTGACCCAGATTATTTTGATATTTATGAATCTGAAGGACAACTAAATAAGTTTAAAGGAGTCGTTGAACTTATAAATAATAATAATTACGAATACACTCTAAATGACTTAAATAATAACTCAACATACTATTTCTATGTTGTGGGGAAAAAAGAAGGATATAAGTCTCTCTATTCAGATACAATAATGGTTATACCAAATCAAAAGTTAACTTATGATATGCTCATTACATTTAATAATAATCAATCCATAGTCTCTGTTTCCTATTCACATGTTACCAACAAAATTGCCTATGTAGATAAAAACTATGCATGGAATGGTGGAGAGAATTGCTGTATGGCAGTTTCGATTATTTTATCTTCAATTGATAATCAAAACTCTGAACTATTAGCTATTGATTCCAATGACCCCGACTGGTCATCCAACGGGGATAAAATTGTATTCGCAGAAGAAACTTTAGGACAAGGTTATTATTCCGAGATTGCGATATATGATGTAGCGTCTAAAGTAATTACCAAACTTACAAATGACATAACTTACTATTATAACCCATCATTTTCACCCTCAGATGATAAAATCCTTTACCAATCAAATAAAGACAGACCAGACATAAATTCCACTAATATCTGGATGATGGATTTAAATACTTTTAATACTGAACTCATCATAGATTTATCAAAGAATAGTTTTGTAAACGTCTCTAAACCTGATTGGATGAATGAAAATGATTTTATATTTCAAGGAACAAGTTTAAATAATATGACAAGTATTTATACGTCTTCTATACTTACAAAAAAAATAGAACCCTTAATAGCATCAAGATGGAATGATTATAATGCTACAATTTCGCCAAATGCTGACCAAATTGCTTTTATTAGTGATAGGTCTGGTAACGAACAACTCTGGTTATACAATTTACAATCAAAAGAGTATAAGCAATTGACAGGATATAACGATAATGACTATTTTGATGGAAACTGGACAAAAATTGATTGGATAGACAATAATCAAATATTATTCACATTCGGGGATAATAGATTAACAAAACTATTACTAAAATAAAAAAATTGAATCAATTAAATAGACTTCTTATATGACTTCATCCAAACAGGTAATATTATTAATAACTCAGATAATATCTTAGATTATGAAAAAGATATTATTTATTCTGGTAATTATTTTATCCTGCTTCGGATGTAAAAAGGTTGATAATGAAAATTCAAAATTTACAACTGGGACTTACTATGGCGAAAAAACCATATATTATTCTGATACACATTATGAATCTCTTGACACCATAACAATTAAGTTTGATAGTAATACTTATTCTTATTCTGGTTCAGATGCACTTGATTTTGGCAGAGGGAATTATCTTATTAAAAATAATTCGATTGAATTTAATGACGATGAAGCCAGAAATGCTTTATATTCCTGGGAATGGATATTAGGTGGCACACATAAATTTCGAATTATTGGAGATTCACTTATTCTGAATCAAAATGGTTCATATATACAAGTTTCATGTAGATTTAAAAAAATATCAGGAGAATAAAACTTCGATCAACATAGTTAGCAATAGCAACGGGTTCAATGTCTTAAGAGTTGCATCCGCAGCTTTAATACAGTATTATGAAATAAAAGAATTTACATTGATTAAATAAGTAGATGTGAAATACAATCTTAACCAACCATGAAAACAAAATCATTAAAAAAATGCTTGTTTTTTTCAATAGTAGCATTATCAACCGTAGTTCTATTTATATCATGCCAGAAAGACAAGTCATTTGAGCTTCCTGACCCAAGTACACTTCCGAAAGGATTAACGGGTTCATGGGTTGAAATTACAACAGGTGCTGATACTATTAGTTTCAATTCTAATCAAGAGTCAGGTTATTTCAACTTATCCAGAGGTTTTGTCATGACAAATGGATATTGGTTACCCAAGATTGGATGCACTTCGTATTCATACACAATCTCAGGAGACAGTATTTCAGTGGTTGATGGATTATCAAATTCAATGGAGGGCGGAACTTATTATTTCAAGTTCGATGAACCAATTTTAACGATCAATATCGGCAAGTTTTCAAAGTACATAAGTACTAAGAAATCTATCCTGACTTTTAGAAAAATCAAGTAGTATCTTCATTCATGAAAAAGATAATATTTCTTCTGGTTATTATTGCATCAGGTTTAGGATGTAAAAAGGATAATTCTTCTTACAATTCATCAGGTTTAATAGGCGAATGGTCTTGGATAAGTACATGTTTGTTGGGGGGAACAGATTGTCAGACACCAGTCTCGACTCATACTTTACACAATCTTATCTTTACATCGGATTCACTCTATTATAATTATCAAAATGATACTTTAAGGCTATCCAGCATATTTCACACTTATGAATCTGGGTCAGAGGTTGGAGTTATTAAATATGATTATGATTCAGGAAATGCAGATAGGTTCTCATTAACCCATGACACACTAACTTTAGCAAATGTTTATGGTTATATAACTTGGGTGAGTCAGTATAAAAAAATTAAACATTAGGGATATGAAAAAGATTGCGATTTTCAGCTTCATTATTTGTGTTGGTTTTGGTTGTAAAAAAGCAGCCGATGCTGATTTATTAAAAGTTAAATGGATATTATCATATATTCAGGATACCAAAACAAATGGAATAAAGAATTATCCAAGTGATGCAGCAAGAAAAATATCAATAGATTTTACCGATTCATTGAATATTCTTTCACTTAGTGGGATTTGCAATGTTGGCGCAGGTACTTATTCATATTCTTCCAATTCAGGGGAAATTAAGTTTACAAACCTGGGGACTACCTTAATTGACTGTAAATATGCTGAATGGGAAGGGTATACAATTCAAAATCTCTATGCTGCTTTCAGATATAAAATTAACGGCAGCAGTTTGGAAATATATTCAAATGGTGCATATAATTTGTATTTCACACAGAATTAAAATTATAAAAATCAAATAATTTTTTTCATCATGAAAAATATAATTTTTCTTCTTGTTATTATTTTATTTGCTTCTTGTTCGAAAAGAGATGATGCTACTCTACGCATTACAGATTCTCAGTGGTATCTAACGAGGAATATTTTAGGTGGCGGAGAAGTAAACTTGAAGATATCGGGTTCAACTAATGGTGACAAGGTGACGGTTAGAACTTATGGAGACGGTGTGATATTTGATGAAAATGTAGAATTGGATAATAATAGAACTAATTTAATAAAAAGTCAGACCCGAAAATTTCTTTTGTAACACCATCATCGTCATGCAGTCCTTCGAAGACCATTAACTGTGCGAGTAATAATGTCCCAGAAAATTTTCTGTTTGCAGGCTTTCGCAACGAACATTTCGGTGACTTCGACCTTTTGCTTCTTTTCTTTACCCATATAGAAAGTATTTTGCGCACAGATAGTTTAAATTCTGATAGTGGAAGTTATAATCACGTCAGGAATGGATAACCAGGAGTATCTCTTGATAATCAGAAATTTTAATTAAATTTATTCTTATTTTACTTCACATATATAAAATTAACGATTATTACTATTTAATATCTGCCATTATCCGTAATCCTAATGCTGAGGATTAGTCGCTAAGTGCAAAACCTGGATTTCTCAGACTAATTTGAATTTACTTTCATTTAATAGTACCTATCAAAAGAGAATTTTAAAATTCAGCATGATTCAATGGAAAAAAATAATTCCCGAACTTAAAAAGTTGAAACATGAATAAATCAGTAGTAATTACAATGGTCATCATTCAATTGAGTATTGTTGCAAATGCACAATATCAAACGAGTACCAATGTAAAAGGAGAAGGGTATTATGCGAATCCCATTTTTGCAGGAGATTATCCTGACCCTAGCATAATTCGCGATGGCGACGATTATTACATAGTTCATTCCTCGTTCGAATATTATCCGGGTTTATTAATTTGGCATTCAAAAGATTTGATTAACTGGACTCCGGTTACAAATGCATTGCACAAATATGTTGGTTCGGTTTGGGCGCCCGATTTAGTTAAGTACAAAAACAAATATTATATCTATTTCCCGGCGAACAATGAAATATATGTTGTAACTGCCAATTCAATATATGGCCCATGGAGTGACCCCATCGATTTGAAAATTAACAACATCGACCCTGGTCATTTTATTGATGAAAATGGGAAACGTTATTTATATTCTGCCAACGGCGGTTATGTTCCTTTATCTGATGACGGCCTATCTGTAATTGGGGAAACAAAACATGTTTATAATGGATGGCCAATCCCTCGTGACTGGACGATTGAATGTTTTTGCCTGGAAGGGCCAAAGATTACAAAACGTGGTGATTACTATTATCTGACCGTCGCCGAGGGAGGTACCGCCGGGCCTGCCACTGGCCACATGATAGTTTCCGCACGTTCAAAATCTCCATTTGGCCCATGGGAAAATTCGCCCTTTAACCCTATTGAAAGAACTATCAATAATTCTGAAAGCTGGTGGTCGAAAGGGCATGGTACTTTATTCGAAGATGCTAAAGGAGATTGGTGGATAGTTTTTCATGGGTATGAAAATGGGCATTATAATATGGGACGCCAAACCCTTCTTCAACCTGTGGAATGGTCGAAAGATGGTTGGTTTAAAACACCTGTTGGTATAAAAACAGACCAACCAATCAAAACGCCTTCGGGAATAGCTTCAAATTCAACTTTTTCTTTAAATGATGACTTTAATGGAGTATCATTAAAACCACATTGGAAATTCTTTGGCGAATACGATACCACTAGATTCCAATTAGTTGACAACTCTTTGGTTATTAAGGCAAAAGGAAATTCTGTGGGTAATTGTTCACCGTTGCTATGCATACCCTCAGACCATTCATACACAGCAGAAGTAGAGTTATTTATTGAAGGTAATGCAACCGGTGGTCTGGTTCTCTACTATAACAACAATTATAGTTCGGGCATTTTGGCCAACAATGAGAATGTTTTGGCTAATCTCAGGGGCTGGCAATTCGTAACAGAAAGCAAAGTGATTAAAAATCATGTGTTTCTAAGACTTAAGAATATCAACAATACTGTAGATATGTTTTATAGTACTGATGGTATTAAATGGAATAAAATCGAGAATTCGATTGAGGTCTCTTCCATGAATCATAAAGTGCTAAGTGGATTTTTAAGTTTACGAATCGGCCTTTGTTCCATCGGCGAAGGGAGTGTGAAATTTAAGAATTTCAAATATAAACCAATAAAATAAAATTATGAATATAAATGAATCTTATACTCTGTTAACTGGCTTAAATTCTGGTGGAAATATGATATTAAAAAATATTAAATAAATTCAATGATGAAAAAGAATCTATTCAAATTCGTATTCGTAAGTGGAATTATTATTTCACTTACATTAAAATCGGTATGTTACGGTCAGAACGTAAAAAATACTCAAAAGATAACTGCAAAACCTGTAATGGACATTCTCCATTTGTTTACTTCGAAAGATGTACCTGATTTAGGTTCATCCGAAACAAAAGTAGAGCCTTTTAAGCCCGAAGTATTTTCAGTACCGGAAAATCTTCCCGGAAATGGATTGGCCCAACATCCAATGCTCTATTTTGGTGAGTGCTACAACATTCTTTATTTGATAAATAAAGGGAAAATAATTTGGACATATCAAACAGGCGGTGGTTGCGAATATGATGATGTCTGGCTGCTTTCGAACGGGAATATTTTATTTTCAAGAATGCAATATATTGCTGTAATAACATCTAAAAAAGAAGTAGTTTGGCGTTATGATGCCCCTAAAGGAACTGAAATTCATGGCTGTCAACCAATAGGTTTAGATAAAGTTTTGTTTGCACAAAATGGAATTCCAGCGAAATTAATGGTGTATAATATAAAGACCAACTCCATTGAAATTCAGCACAATTTACCAACCGATTCTGCTAATGTTCATGCCCAATTCCGCCGGATTCGCGTAACAGAAAAAGGTACCTATCTTGTTCCATTTTTAACAATGGGCAAAGTTATTGAATATGATAAAAATTTTAACGAAATATGGCGCTATGATATACCTTCTCCCTGGGCTGCTATTCGTTTGAGGAATGGCAACACACTTATAACCGACGAAAGAGAAATTTTGACCCGTGAGGTAAACCCGAAAGGCGAAACTGTTTGGGAATTACGTCCAGGCGATCTGCCTGAAAAATACCGGTTTATCAATACCCAAAGCTGCACTCGCTTAGCCAACGGTAATACAATTATTTGTTCGCGTGGTGATAGTGGAAAAGGGCCTCAATTAGTGGAAGTTACTCCTGACAAAAAAGTAGTTTGGGTACTTTGGGATTGGAAAAATCTTGGTCCGGCAACTGCCGTACAAATACTCGATGAACCTGGATTTCCGGAAAATCCCGGGGAATTGGAGCATTAATATTTAAAACAATAATTAAAAATTAATCTCTATGAAGAAATTATTATTAAGCATCGCGTTTGCTATTTTTATTTCTTTCCAGATTTTTGCCCAAATAAAAGAAGGCAGAAGTTACATGATTATTGCCAGCCACAGCAATAAAGCTTTAGAAATTAAACAATCAATAAACATTACTTCACCTGAATTGATTCTTCAGCAAAACGATTCAACTGGAAATGATAATCAACAGTTCTTTTTCAAAAAAGTAAGAGGTGGTTATTATCAGATAATTGCAAAATGCAGCAATCTTTCACTGGAAGTTAAAAACAGTTCGCTAAAGGACCATGAAAATATTCAACAGAATAAATTTCTTGGACAAGATAATCAATTGTTTACCTTGGTTAAAACTCCAAATGGGTCTTACGCAATTATCAATAAAAACAGTGGTTTTGGTTTTGATGTTCTTGGTGGCGACAAATCTTTTGACAACAATGTGGCGGTTATCCAGTATCCCGGGTCCAGCCATACTAATCAGTTATTTAGAATTGTAGATTTCGATAAAGTACAAAATACACCATCAGTTGATTTAACGAAACATTCTTTCTTATATACTGGTGAATGGGATTATCGAAAACCGGTTCAGAACATATTTGTAGTACGCGACGGTAAAATTGCATGGTCGTACGGAATTCCGTTTAATAACGAGAAAGGCGAAATGGAAGAATTGGGCGATGCAACTATGCTTGCGAACGGAAATATTCTATTTTGTAGAAAAGTGGGTGCCAGCATAGTTACGCCCGACAAAAAAATAATATGGAACATTGATGCTGAAAAAGGTTGCGAAATTCACTCGGTACAAGCGCTCGGTTTAGAGAAAGTTTTAATAATTCAAAACGGAAACCCGGCCAAAGCAATGTTTATTAATACGAAAACGAATAAAATTGAAAAAACTATAATTCTTCCCACAGGAAATCCAGAATCCAGTCACATGCAATTCCGCCGTGTTCGCTTAACACCCGATAACACTTTGCTTGCAGCACATTCAGACAACGCGAAAGTAGCCGAATACGATTTGAATGGGAAAGAGATATGGTCGTATGCAATCCCTAACGTGTGGGGAGCAACGCGTTTGAAAAACGGGAATACACTAATAACTTCTTTTCCATCAAATGTAACGGAAGTGAATAAGAAAGGTGAAATAGTTTGGGAATTCAATGAAAAATATGTTACGGATTTCAACTGTTATCTTTTTCAGGAAGCGAACCGGTTGGAAAACGGGAACACAATTATTTGCAACTGGTGTCCCTGGCACTTGAAAAACTCATTGGATTGGTCTGGTACAGTGCAGGTAATAGAAGTAACACCCGACAAAAAAGTTGTTTGGGAGGTAAACGAATGGTCTGAACCACAGGATTTAGGTCCAGCTTCTTCTATACAAATACTTGATGGTTTGAAAATTGAGAAATGAAAAAAAATAAAGATTTTGAATAGGTTGCAGAAGCCACCAAAGAAATTGCGGACGAGGCACAATGAATATCATTTATGGTAGTTTATTATTGTTTTTCCTTCTTTCAGGTGGTTTGGTTTTTTCACAAAACCTAAAACATCCTCCAACTACACCAAAATGGGCGTTCGAACAAATTGTTTGGGAAGATAATATTAACAAACGATCATCTGCAGGATTGCTTATTATCTGATAATTAAAATAAAAGTTTGATATTTGTAAATATGAACACTTTAATCATTCGAATATTTATTCAAAATTGTTAACCAATGAAAAATCTAAATGTTAAAAATTTAGTTGTTACTGGATTAGTCCTGATATTATCCGGGGTATATTCTTTCAGCTATTCACAAAAGAAATCTGACCAATCTCTTCAAAAAGGAGGTGTTAAACTTGAATACAACTATCCTGCAGCCAAATCAGTAAAATATCTTTCGGACACTAAGGTGGTTCAGGATATGGATGTAAATGGACAGTCGATGCTGGTTAATATATCAATGACTCTCGGATGCCAGGTAAAATCCATTGGCAAACAGGGTGAAAACCTGAATCTGGAAATATCGATCGACACAATGGCTCAGAATGTTGAATCACCACAGGGAAGCGCCGGGGGACCGATTAGTGATGTAAAAGGAAAAATATTTAATATGGTAATTTCACCTTCAGGTAAAATAGTGGATCTTAGCGGCGCTTCTAAAATTGTCTATACAATTGAAGGAAGTGGGGAAAGTACTATAAATCAGTTATTTATGAACTTTTTCCCTGTTTTGCCAAAAAATGCTGTTAAAGAAGGTGATACCTGGACCTCAAATGATACTCTCGATAGCAAAGCCCCGGCTAATACAATATGGATGCCGGTTGAAGCTAATTA
>Ga0265316_10003143_pt1 | contig 16798 bp, 14 predicted proteins | sample 4522metaG_FD_202092 | JGI IMG/M metagenome (GOLD analysis project Ga0265316, IMG submission 202092) | Rhizosphere microbial communities from Carex aquatilis grown in University of Washington, Seatle, WA, United States - 4-5-22 metaG | ecosystem: Host-associated > Plants > Roots > Rhizosphere >...
ATCATATTTTTTTGGTGTAGAACTGGAAGTTTGTTCATTACTTACAGCTTTTACAGAATCCTTTGTTTCGGTAGATTGGTTGCCAGATTTACCTGTGCAAGATATTGCAAACATTACAAATGATGCAATTGTCAGATGTGATAAAAGTTTTTTCTTCATAAAATAAAATTTAGATTTAAAGTTTTAATAAAGATAAGATATAATTTTAATAAATATACATATTAATCTGGTTAGCTATTGAGAGATATCAAACTTTAATCAATCATCAAGTCTTTTGTATTTCGGAAAAAATTTTGTTACCTTTATTACGATAGCAAAAACAAGTAAGCAGCACCAGTAAAATCAGCCCCATAAGGATTTCTAAAAGTTTTTTTTAATGAATTGAATTTATTTAGTTTATGTCTTGGCATGTCAAAATGTTCTTTTAACCCACTTTATCAAATTTTAGCCGTTTTGTAACAATAATATTTAATCAGATGAAAAAATATTTAAGTCTTTTAGTCACTCTGTTTGCAAGTATTAATTCCTTTTCACAAGAATATAATACTGCTACCAATTATGATACTATAAATTTTGAATCTCCAGATACAATATTAAAAATTGATACTTCCAGTCAAAATATCTGGCAAATTGGAATTCCAGATAAACTATATTTTGATTCTGCCTATTCAAATCCGAAAGCTATAGTAACAGATACTATAAATTATTATCCAAAGAATAATCATTCCTTTTTTGATATTTATATTGGACATTTTAATTATCCTAGTTATCCATCTGACGTTTTCATAGAATTCAAACACAAGTTTGATACTGATACATTGAAAGATGGCGGATTTATTACTGTTTCTTATGATAAGGGTAAAAATTGGATGAATATTATTAATGACTCTATTTACGGGGTAATGACGCCAGGAGAAGTGCATCATAATTTATATTCAAATAATGACACTTTATTCAATGGGGAAAAAGGATTTTCGGGTAAATCAAATAACTGGGTTACTACCTGGTTTGGCTGGCATTATATGCTTGTTAAAAAAGCTGTACAATTTGCAGATACTATGATTGTCAGATTTAATTTTATCAGCGACAATATTGATAATCATAAAGAAGGCTGGTTAATTGATAATATAAGGTTATATGCCGCAGTTCTGCCGGGTGCAATTAATCAGATTGGGAATGCTGATTTAATAAAACTTTATCCTAATCCTGTAAATTCATATCTGTTTATTGATTTGGAAAGGAATTATAAAAATATTAAAATTGAGCTTTCTGATATTTTGGGAAAAGTTAGAATTTCACATAATTACACCGATAAAAAATTAATCAGAATAGATGGTTTAAACTTATCTGCAGGTATTTACAATATAAAAATAACTTTAGATAATGAATTTATTGTAAAAAAGCATGTAGTTGTAAAATAATATTTCAACTATTCCAGGAATCGCAAACACTTAAATTATTAGAACACTTTTCATCCCAAAGAAAGTAATAATGTGTTTTTGACATTAATAAAAATAAAACACAAATTTAAATTATGAAAACAGGTTTAATTTTAAAAACTCCAACTTATTAAAATCTGTATGATGAAAAAAATCAAATTTTTAATTCCTTTGCTATTTATGCTTTTTTTGTGCGTAAAAAGTTCAACTCAGGAAAAAGCTGATTCAGTAAATAAAATACATTTTAAGTATGGTTTAGGGCTTGGCATTGGATCAACCACAGGTTATGGCTTGTCATTCCGTTATATTCCAAATAAATTCGGGGCCCAAATTTCCTTTGCTCCTTTCAAAGATAATTACTCAACCCAAATTAGTTTAGGTATAACTTTTCTATTCAATTTAATTGAAACAGATAAAACAAATTTTTTTATATATGAGGGTAATGCATATTCATACAACAAGTATCAAAATGAAAGTTATTTTGCAGGTTCAAATAATTCGAGTTATTGGAACAATGGTATTGGTATCGGAATAGAATTCATAATTTTAAAACGTGTTGGTTTTAACATTATGGGAGGCTATGGCGGTTATCATAATTTTACATCTATTAATATAACAGGGGAAACAGGACTTTATTTTAAATTTTAACATGGATAATTGTTTTGCAATGTCGTTTAGTTAAGCTCAAAAAACACTTCGACTACGCTCAGTGTGACTCTCCAATTGTCTGTCAGGCTGAGCTCCCATCTGCCATAGCTGTGCGGCGGACAGGGAGTCGAAGCCTTAACCAGATAAATTTTCTTAACTAAACGACATTGATTTATAATCCATAAGAAATAGTATAATTGAGAATTTATTTAAATATGAAATCTTTTAATATTATGACAAAATTAGCCTGTACTTTTGTGTAGTTCATAATTGCTAAATCTAATAAAATTTTTATTTTTGAAGTAAGACCAGATTCCAAAAACTAAATAGTTAATTGATTTATCCATGGAAGAAGATATCAGATGGCAGCAACGTTTTTCTAATTACAGAAAAGCATTATTAAAATTAACTGAAGCAATTAAAATAATTGACCTAAAAAACAATGATGATACGGAAAATATTAATGTAAAAGAAAGTATTGTTAAAGTTCTGGAAGAAGGTTTGATTCAACGTTTCGAATTTACACACGAATTGGCCTGGAACGTGATGAAAGATTTTGCAGAATTTCAAGGCAACTTCAATATTAAAGGATCAAGAGATGCTTCCCGGGAAGCATTTAAAATGAAACTCATACAGGATGCAGATTCCTGGATGGATATGATTAAAAGTAGAAACGATACAACGCATACTTATAATGAAGAAACGGCTGAAGAAATAGTCGGAAAAATAAATGAAGTATATTATCCATTGTTTATAGAGTTTGAAAGAAATATGGAAGGTTTACGTACTGGTAAACAGGAAGATTTATTTAATAAAGACAAATGACTTTTGGCTTAAAAGTAGATGCGATAAAAAAAATATGCAACGTTTTTGCTTCATTTCCTGAAGTGAAACAAGCTATAATATATGGTTCAAGGGCCAAAGGTAATTTTAAACCGGCTTCTGATATTGATCTTGTTTTAATGGGTGAAGAACTCAATACGTCAATAGTTAACAAAATAAGTTGGGAACTTGATGATTTATTACTTCCCTATACTTTCGATTTATCTATTTACCATAAGATTCAAAATAATGAATTACTAGCCCACATTGAAAGAGCAGGCAAAATATTTTTCGACAAAAATAATGCTTTATAGCTTTAGATACCATAGTCTGAATTGACCATTTTAACTCTGTCCCGACCACAAGGTCATTTTTCGATATAATTTTTCCGTCTATCTTATCACAATTTCATTTATTAGTCTCATACCTGCCCTGTCATTTAAGGCTTTTACCAGTCCCTCTCGGATACGCAGCAATTCACTTCGAACTATTGATGAATTTAGAAACACAAATAACACTTTATTTTTTATATATAAGCGGGCAGTTTTTTTTGCCACGGTAATACCTACAACTTCGGGCCAGCTGTCAATAAGCCTTACTTCCTGAAGTTTGTTATCAATATCTAGGGCTTTCAGGTATTCGTGAATAACTTCTCCTAATGGTTGCGTATTGCTTTTTCTCATATCAATACAAAAGTATAAAAGAAATGGGTTTAATTTTCCCGAATATTTAGGTATTATTAACTTGATTTTAACTGCACTTTTTAGTTGGTTCAAATTTAGTTAGTAATAGACATAACCTGCCCTTCCAGTTATAAGTTTCAGAAATTTAAGACTTAAGGCATTCTGCAAATTTAAAACAGATTCTACTATTCCAAATTTAAATCACTTCTTATCAGAAGACAATGCATTATTATTTCCAACCGCTTTAAGAGACAATTCTACATGTCTCAACGGCTGGGTAAGGGATTCATAACAATAAATGATGGTTCCGCTTTTGTCAACTACAAATGTAACACGACCAGGTACCAAACCATTAGAAACACCGAATAGTTTTCTTACTTTATTGTCTTTATCGCTTAAAAGAGTAAATGGTAATTCGTGGTGTTCGGCAAATTCTTTGTGACTGGCAATAGATTGACCGCTTATGCCAATAATAATAGCGTCTTTTTGGGTAAAAGAGTTTGAGTTGTCACGAAAAGCACAGGCTTCCTTGGTACAGCCTGAAGTCTCATCTTTCGGATAAAAATAAATTACAAGTTTTTCCTTGCCCAATACATTTTTAATATCAAATTCTTTACCATTCTGGTCCAGTAATTTAAACTCCGGAACTTTGGAACCTACTTTTAGTAGTTGAGCCTGAATATTTAAAACACAGACAAATATTGCAACTACCATTACTAAATATTTACTATATCTTATCATTTTAATATTTTTTAATTTAACAATATGCAGCTCTTCATTTCAGTGTAACTTAAACCAGAAGTTTTAATTTGCATGTCTTACTTCTAAATTGCAATTTATTAAAAATCAAAAGACAATGAAACTGGCAAATTGATTTTCAAAACACATTATGAAGCAAACACTATGTAAGATTTTTTGTTCACATCATATGTAAACGGTTAATTTCCGTTATAAAAATTACCCAGATATTCCAATTATCATTAACAATATCTATCTTTGTAACTGAAGAAATCTATAATTAAAATAATATATTATGTTTTTAAGAAATTTATTTCACAACAAATTGGTCATTGTTATGGCCATAGCAATTATTTTGGTGGCCTGCCAAAGCGGGACAAAACCTACTGGCATTGCAAAGACAGCTAAAGACAGTCTGAACATGACTGAATTCTCTAAAGATGTAAAAGACGTTATATATCCGCTTCCAACACCATTTGAAATGACCAGGATGCTTAAAGATATCCAGGCAGCCTATGTTTCCGGCTCGCTAAATCCGGCCAATAAAGTGGAGAAATATTTTACTGAAAAAAGCAAAGCAATCAACCTGGGAGTTTATGGAGCTGATTTGGCTTATGCTGCTACTTATGATCAAAAACAAGATGTTAAGGTTTATTCTAAGGCCCTGAAAAATCTTATTGATCAATTGGGAATTAATGTTGATTACAGCAAAATGCTTTCGGACCAGTTTAAAGAAAAAGTGAATAATAAAGATTCTCTTGCTAAGATTATTACAAATACTTTTTATGATACTTATAAATTTCTGAACGAGAAAAGCAATCCTGATTTAGCCATTATGATGGTTGCAGGCATGTGGGTAGAAGCCATGTACATTGCTACAAATATTTCAGAAGATACCTATCATTATTCAGGCCTGGTTCAGATTATTGCAAATCAGAATGAATCCTATAGCAAGCTTATAAATCTTCTGAACTCGCATAGTACTGATAAAGATATTAAAGATCTTGAATCCAAACTTGAAGTCTTAAAGCCTTCATTTGATAAGGTAAAATCAGGTTTGATGGAGAAAGATTATTTGCTCATTTTAAATACTATTAAGTCCGTTAGAAAATCTATAGTTTCTTAATTTCTAAAAGAAATCTGATAGTTCATCTTTTCTACTTTCAGATTTAAAGATATTTCCAGCCCTGGCGAAAGCAAAGGGCTGTTTTTTTAAAAGGTAATTCGATGAACGAATCCATTCTAAAAGCTTTAATGCGGTTGTTTGCTATCGTTGCAAATGTGGATGAAAAGGGATATTCAGAAAACAAACGCGGCATAGTGAGGGATTATCTTGACAGGCAATATAGTCATGAAATTGTTCAGAAATTTATAGAATATTTTGATGAACAGGTAAAACATTATCATCCTGAATCGAACTATTCTAATGAAACTGAAACAAACAAACAAAATATCTCCAATGAAGCTTACATAGCTGAATTGTGCAGTCAAATAAACGAGGAACTAGAGCAGGAACAAAAACAGATAGTGCTCATTTATCTTCTTGATTTTATTAATCGTGGAGAGTCACTTACTAAAAATGAACTGAAATTTGTTTCTTCAGTCGCTATTCAGCTTAAATTAAAGTCCGATGAATTTCAGGATGCGAAATCTTTTACTTTTAACGAATTAGATAAAGTTGAACATCAGGACAGACTTTTGTATATCGAATCCAAGGAAATATGCGAAAATCCGGATATTAAATTATGGCCGGTTGAAAAATTAGAGGGGCGAATTGTAGTTTTATTTCTTCCAAGCACCAATACCTATGTTTTCAGATACCAGGGCAATCTTGTACTATTTTTTAATGGTCATGATATTAAACCCAACCGTTCCTATATCTGGTCCGTTGGTTCGGTAATAAAAAATTCAAGAATTGGTTCACTCTATTTCAGCCGTATGGCAGGAAGGTTCATACAGGCAAGCACCGAAAATAAATTTGTTTTTACTGCCGATGAAATTCAATTTAATTACAGGAACAGTACAAATGGATTAAAACGTTTCAGTTTCACAGAGGATTCCGGCAGGTTGATCGGAATAATTGGAGGAAGTGGTTCAGGTAAATCAACTTTACTTAATGTTTTGAATGGAAATATTAAACCCAGGCATGGAAGTGTAAAAATTAACGGCTATGACATTCATAAAAATAAGGAGTTGATAAAAGGTGTCATTGGTTATGTACCACAGGATGATTTATTAATTAAAGAACTTACTGTTTATCAAAACCTTTATTATAATGCCAGGCTTTGTTTTGATAGCTATTCTGAACTGCAGATTGCGCAAATTGTTGAAAAAGCATTGGTTGATTTTGATCTTGTTGAAGCCCGTTACTTAAATGTTGGGGATGCTTATACAACCATACTAAGTGGTGGACAACGCAAGCGGTTGAACATAGCACTTGAATTAATCCGTGAACCGTCTATTCTGTTTGTGGATGAACCTACTTCCGGCTTATCATCTGCTGATTCAGAAAAAGTAATTATCCTGTTGAAACGCCAGGCATTGAAGGGCCGGCTTGTAATTGCAAACATACATCAACCTTCATCAGATGTTTTTAAAATGCTCGATAAGCTTATTGTAATGGATCAGGGCGGGAGAATTATTTATTACGGGAACCCTGTATCGGCAATTACCTATTTTAAACGAGCTGCACATTATGCTGATGCAGATGAAAGTGAATGCCTGAGTTGTGGAAATATAAATACCGATGAAATACTGCGTATAGTTGAGGCCCGCGTTGTGGATAGTAACGGACGCTTAACCAGGAAACGAAAAACCACACCGGAAGAATGGTACCAGCTTTACCTGGAAAAAATTGATACTGAAATTCGCAAGATAAATCGTGAACACGATTCATCAATGCCAAAAAGTAATTTTAAAATACCTGATCATTTTAAACAATTCAAGATTTTTATCCAGAGGGATGTGCTTGCAAAATTTCACAACAAGCAATATTTATTTATTACTGCAATGGAAGCTCCTTTGCTTGCGATAATATTAGGATTTTTTACAAAAAATTTCATATTTGTAAACGGACAATCAAAATATATTTTTGGCGAAAATTCCAACATGCCTGCTTTTCTATTTATGTCAGTTATTGTATCGTTATTCATGGGATTGGTAATTAGTGCCGAGGAAATATTTAAGGACAGGAAACTGCTAAAACGCGAAAAATTTCTGGATTTAAGCCGTTCAAGTTATTTGTTCTCTAAAATCTCTATACTATTCACGATTTCAGCAATACAAACACTTGTATTTGTTGCATTAAGCAGTTATATGCTTGAAATACGGGGAATGGGTTTCTATTATTGGTTAATCCTTTTTACTACTTCATGCTGGGCCAACCTGGTAGGATTAATAATTTCTTCAAGTCTTAATTCTGTAGTTGCAATTTACATCCTGGTGCCTATTATACTTGTTCCGCAACTACTTTTAAGTGGTGTGGTAGTTGAATATGATAAAATGCACAATAAAACAGCATCCAGAAAATATGTACCATTTATGGGTGAAGTAGTGACCGGACGCTGGGCTTATGAAGCTCTTATGGTTTCACAATTTAAGTACAACAAGTTCGAAAGGCAATTTTATAAATACGATAAAACCATTAGAAATGCTATATTTTATAAGTCATACGGAATTCCGGAACTTCGCATTTTAACTGAGCAATGTGAGAATCTGAAAAATGATACATTTAAACTGTCTGAAAATTTATCAATTATAAAAAATGAAATTAATAAAATTTGTATCGATTTGGATTGGTCGCAACAAGGATGCATTGATCTGATGAAAGCTTCATCTTATCAATCACCTCTGAAAATAATTATTAATAATTTTATTGACAAAGCAGAAAAACAATACATCTGGCAATATAACGAAGCTATCAACGAGCGCGATGCTTTATATGCTTCTTTGGTAAATAAATTTGGAAGTGAAGATGCATTTATACAGTTCAAACAAAAGTTTTATAATAAAAGAATTGCGGATGCAGTCACAAATGAAAATGAAATTAAAGATTTCAATATCCAGGATGGTGAAATGGTAAGGGTTAAGGACGCAATATTCAGAACTCCTGAATCCAACAATGGCAGGGCACATTTTTATGCACCTGTAAAACGTATTTCAAAACTGACTATGGGAACATTCTGGTTCAATTTAATAGTTATCTGGCTGTTTAGCTCGGTTCTTTTTGTAATCCTGTATTTTGATATCTTGAGAAAAATATTGGCATACTTTGAATCGGTATTGTTAAGCAGGCGGAACAGGATAAGAATTTTACGATTGTTGAAGGTTTACGAGCAGTCTGAAACCAGGAAGGTTTCGAAGAATATATTTTATACCAGGGCACAAAGCCATGATGAAAAAACATCGTGACTTTTAAGAATCCCGGGAATTCTATGGAATGACTAAAAAAGAAGAATATTAATTACTCAATTACTTTTATTTTTTTTATGCACTCGAAAGTTCCGATTACCGAATTACAAAACCGGATGTCCCGGTTCAGAGGTCAAATGAATGATTCAAATCCGGATTGGGGAACAGCGGTCATTTTTAGTAAAATCAACCAGTATTACTTTACCGGGACAATGCAGGATGGAATGTTACTGATACCCAGAAATGATGAGGCATCTTATTGGGTTCGGCGGAGCTATGAAAGAGCAATGGATGAATCTCTTTTTCCTAACATTAAACAAATGGATAGTTTTCGTGACGCCTCTGTTACCATTGGCAAATTATCCGATATAGTTTATCTTGAAACAGAAGTTTTGCCTATCGGATTTATGCAACGGTTGCAAAAGTATTTTCCATTTTCCTCTTCTAAATCTCTTGACATGCAGGTTGCATGGACACGTGCCATAAAAAGTCCATACGAATTACTTATCATGGAACGATCAGGTAAAATTCATCAACGCATACTTGAAGTGATCGTTCCTGGCATCTTGAAAGAAGGTATAAGCGAACTGGAATTTACTATCAAACTTTATTCATTAATGGTTGCCGAGGGGCACCAGGGTATTGTGCGCTTTGGAATGTTCGATACTGAAATGGGTATAGGACAGATTGGTTTCGGTGTAAATTCAATTTATCCTACTTATTTTAATGGGCCCGGAGGTAATCGCGGACCTAGTCCTGCAGTGCCTTTTCTTGGAAGCCCGGAAAGAAAGCTAAAAAAAGGGGATCTGGTTTTCGTGGATATAGGCTGTGGCGTTGAAGGTTATCATACCGATAAAACAATGACATATATGTTTGGCAAACCTTTGTCAAAAGAAGTAATTGAGATTCATGAACAATGTGTGGCCATTCAGAATAAATTGGCTGAAATGTTAAAACCCGGAGCAATTCCTTCAAAAATTTATGATACTGTTATCAATGAATTAAGTCCTGATTTTCTTGAAAATTTCATGGGATATGGAAGTCGAAAAGTAAAATTCCTGGGACATGGCATTGGCTTAACAATTGATGAAATACCTGTAATTGCTCAGGGTTTCGATAATCCACTTCAGGAAGGTATAGTGATGGCACTTGAACCAAAAAAAGGAATTAAAGGAATTGGAATGGTTGGTATTGAAAATACATTTATAATAACACCACAGGGAGGACGCTGCATTACCGGTGATCATCCGGGATTGATGCTGGTGGAATAAGAGTCAGTACGCTTCGCTGTCATTGAAAGTCATTAAGCTTCGCTGTCATTAATCGTCATTATACTTCGCTGTCATTAATTGCTGTTTGATTTTTAGATTTTGTTCCAATGGAATTAATCTAATTGTTTAATTTAATTCCAATTACATCGATTTCATGCAAAAAGCTATTGAATTCATTATCGGAAATTAGTTTGCGATTACTGGCTTTTGTTAACCAAGTTCTGGTTTCATATAACGATCCTCTTGAATAATAGCTGAAATGTTTTGCCTCGTTAAAATGATACTTGCCAAAACCTTCACTTAAATTTGCTGCTACAGAATCAACAGCCCTAACCAACTGTTTACCAATCGTATCTTTTGTAAAAAAATCCCATTGAATAATTATTTTCCAAACTTTTTCTCCTATTTCCATTGATAATTGATATACTTGGAGTTCATCAAGTTTCATGTTTTATATTTTTGAGTTATGTTTAATTAATTATGCACGAGGTGCAAATAACCATTAATGACTACCAATGATGTCTCAGGCAAATGACTATTAATGACGCCGCAGGCAATTGACAATTATTCTTTCTGGCTAATCTTTCCTTCTTCAACTATAAATATGCTATGGTCGTATGAAATTTCTTTCAGTACTTTTTTTATTCTTAAAATTTCAGTATCGGTAATAAATATTTGTCCGAAATGTTCATCTGAAGCCAGGTGAATGATTTGTTTTACCCTGCCGGGATCAAATTTATCAAATATATCATCCAGTAACAATAATGGTTTGGTTCCGCTGATTTTTTCTATAAAATCAAATTCAGCCAGTTTTAAAGCAACAACATAGGTTTTTTGTTGTCCTTGTGACGCAACCTTTTTTACAGGATGATTGCCAAGCAGCATATTTAAATCATCCTTATGAATTCCAACAGAAGTATATTCAAGAATCCTGTCTTTGTTTTGATTTTCTGACAACAATTGTCTTAATTTTTTGCTAAGCAATTGGGACTGGTAAATTAATTCAACATGTTCATTTTCGCCGGCAATCAGCTGATAATACTTCTGAAATACTGGTATGAACTGGTTAATGAAATCTTGCCGTTTAAGAAAAATACGATCTCCCAACAATGACAATTGATCAGAATAGACATCAAGCATTTCTGTATCGAAGTGGCCCGAATCAGCAAATTCTTTAAGAATTTTATTTCGTTGTAACAATATCCGGTTATATTGAATAATGTCATCAAGATATAGCTTATCGTACTGTGAAATTATGGAATCCACAAGCTTACGGCGCTCCTCACTGCCTTCAGAAATCAGACTGTTATCAGATGGAGTAATAACTACTGCCGGAATAAGACCGATGTGGTCAGCAAGCCGATCGTATTCTTTTTTGTTGCGTTTAAAAACTTTTCGGCTGCTACGCTTAAATCCGCAATAAATTTCTTCTTCAATATTATTAATCGAATAATTTCCCTGGATAACAAAAAAATCCTGTCCGTGCCTGATATTCTGACTGTCAATGTTGTTGAAATAAGATTTGCAGAGTGAAAGATAATGAATGGCATCAAGTAGATTCGTTTTACCAACGCCATTATTGCCCACGAAACAATTGATCTTGGCTGAAAAGGTTAATTCTGCCTGCTCATAATTTTTAAAGTTAACCAACGATAGTTTTTGGAGGTACATAATTTCAATTCAATAATACAAATGTACGTGAAATGAAATTAAAATCTAAGCAAGAGTTAAAATCCGGTAACTGACTTCTGGTTTCGGAAAGAAAGTTCACGCTGAAACCTCAAAGAAAAATCGCAAAGGTCATAAAGTATGTATTTAAATTTTATTGATAGACTTTATGAAGTCTTTATATGCGAGAGACTAACAACTTATATCAACCTTACCAGAAATAGATATAGAAGGCCACACAAAATGCTAATACACCCAACGAAGCAATTACATCCCACTTGTTCCAGCTCTTCCAGATGAGTGCCTTGTAGTCGCCTGTGAAAGTGATAGCATCTATTTGTTGGGCGGTTGGCTTCGGAGTAAAAAACGATACTACGACCATCATCAACATAATGAAGACAAGCAACCATATCTCAAAAATAAGCCAGTTGGTATGCCAGAACCAATGGGTAGATTCCCAGTACCGGCCAGTCATTACAGTTTTACCTGTATTTGTAAAGATGTTGGTCAGTAAGCGTACCATACCAATGAAAAAGCCTGCTATTAAACCTACTTCACCAGCCTTGGGCGTAATTCTCTTGGAAAATATGCCCAGTACGAATACAGCTACCATTGCAGGAGCGAGCAATGATTGTATGCCTTGCAGATAGGAATAAAGACTACCAAGACTCATCATGACTGGTATCCATACAATACCAAGTACCACTACAACAATTGTTGCAATTCGGCCTACCAAAACGTATCTGGCCTCGCTTTTGCCTTTGAACATTGGCTTATAAAAGTCTTCTGTATACAGCGTAGCACAAGAGTTGAAGAATGCTGCCAAAGAGGCAACCAATGCGGATATAAAGCCGATGGTAACAATACCTTTCACACCGGCGGGCAAAACAAACTTAACCATTGAGCCAAAGGCTGTATCCGGATTTTCTAATGTGAAGCCGCTGCCTTTACGTGCCGCCAATTCGGCGGCTATCATACCGGGTATCAAGAACATGAATACAGGTAATATTTTAAAATAACCAGCCGCGATAGTACCTCTACGCGCACGTTTCATAACTACGTCGTTAGCCTCGCCTTTTGATTGTCCGAGTACACGTTGAACGATGTGTTGGTCGGTAGCCCAATACCAAAGGCCGATTATTGATGCTCCGATAAATACCCAAAAACCGGGATAATCATCATACATCGGGTCACCTGTCTCAAAATGGAACATGTGGTTTGTGCCGTATGCAATGCCGTCCGCTCCTTTGTTCAGTGTATGAGCATAGTCAATCATTGCAGTCCAACCATGAGCGATACTACCACCTCCGAGCGCTGCCAATCCTAAGAAAAGTACCAGGAATGAACCAATGATAAGAATCGGAGTCTGGATTGCCGACAGTGTCATCACCCCCTTCATACCGCCAAAAACGGTAAAGATACCTGTTAGCACTATCAAACCGATAGCTCCGTACCAGAAAGGCAAGCCAAGAAGGCTTTTCAGAAATATACCACCAGTAAATGCTGTTACACTCACTTTGGTCAGTACGTATGCTATAAGTGTGATAATAGACAGCCACGAACCTGTACGAGGTGTGTAGCGATTTTTAAGGAAGTCGGGCATCGTGATGATTTTCCCCAACTTATTGTTCATCAATTGGTAGAACGGTACAAAAAGCCAGCCCAGGATGAGTATCATCCAACCTTGCATCTCCCAGTGAGCCATACCAACACCTGCTTTTGCGCCTGTACCGGCAAGCCCTACAAGGTGTTCAGAACCGATATTTGCAGCAAAGATAGCCGCACCAATGATATACCATGGTTCACCTTTACCAAACAGGTAGTCTTCGCTGCTGGCTCCATCAAGCGTATTTTTGTGTTTTTGTATTGAACGCCAAACGGCCCAAGCAATGGCCAGTATGCCAGCGGCGATGATGAGCCAATCGAGCCAAATAAATTCATGAGAAGTCCAATTCATCGATTTAAGCATATTAGTTGTTATATTTTAATTTTATTATTTTTAGTATAGAGTAATAATTAATAAAGGTATTATTAAGTTGCTTGGATTTTCTTTAGAAATAAGTAAAATCCTTACATATCTAATCAAAGAAAATGTTTTTTCCGGATAAAAGCAAATCTGAAAATACTAAATGTTGATGCAGTGTTTTATTAATTGTAAATTCTTTTTCTATTTAATGCATTTTGGTAAGCGATAGCATTTAGGTTATGCTGTACAAGCGTTTTTGCAAAAGCATGATATCCTGAAAAATCTGATTTGGCACAAAAATATAAGTAGCTGTGCTTTTCATAATTTAATACAGCTTCAATACTTTGCAAAGAAGGGATAGATATGGGCCCGGGAGGCAGGCCTTTATTCAAATATGTATTATAGGGTGAATTTATTTCAGTTTGTTTATGTATCACCCTTTTAATAGAAAAATTACCTACAATAAATTTGATGGTAGGATCAGCTTGCAGCGGCATACCCCTTTTAATCCTGTTTATATAAACGCCTGCAATAGTCGGATATTCAGAAACCATGTTCGATTCATTGTCAATTATGGAAGCCAATATCATAACCTCGGTTGGAGTAAGATCAATTTTATCAGCCATTTGTTGCCTTTTACCCTTCCAGAATTTTTGGTTTTCATAAATCATGCGTTTTAAAAATCCTTCTGCATTTGTGTTCCAGAAAAGTTCATAAGTATTGGGTATGAATATTGCAAAAGCAGTTTCGCGGTTATATCGAAAAAATGATAAAAAAAGATTGTCGTGCAACAATTGAATAACTGATACTGAGTCAGCTTCCAGATGATTTCCAACATAACCTGCCAATTGTTCAAGAGTTCGTGAGCAATTTATGGTTAATCTCACTGGTTCTTGCTTTCCGGAGCGTAATAAATTTATCAGATTATTATTGCTCATGCGGTTTTTAATTTTATAACGCCCGGCTTTTATATGACCTAAATATTTTTTTCTTTCAGCAACCCATTGGAATGAGTTACGATTTATAATGTAATTGTTTTTATATAAAATATTGCTGACATCTTCGAGAGTAGATCCCGTCGGGATATAAACGAATGCGGTAGAGTGATCCCGAATAATCACATTTGGCATATAAATTTTTTTTAAAGTGCCGAACACTGTTACAAATGCAAAAACAATTGCAAAAATTACCAGCAATAAAATAGTTTTTTGAAAAAAATTCAATTTCAATAGTAATTTCTTCATTTTATTTTTTTATTATTGAAACTTTCCTGCACGCTTAAAATATGGATATTTTCGATAATTTTAACAAATTATAATTAAATAAATTGTTTAAAATATAAAATATAATTAAGTTATTTTATTTAAAGTTGGCAAAATTATTGAAATGACGGAATTTTCATGCTACCTAAAGTAAAAAAAATCCTTACATTTATATTTATTATATATTGAAAAATTGACCTGCGCTTATTATGAACGTGGAAACAGTATATGAATTGTTTAGTAACCTTCGTAACGACAATTTAAGTTTTATTTACCTCGGAAGTTTTAATGACGAGATTACTGAACGAATAATTGACATTAGCGAAACTAACCTGGCAAATAAGCATGATGAAGCAGGCATAAGCCATAAATTGTCTTTTTTGCTTGCAGAGTGTTTTCAAAATGTGATTCGGCACGGCGATACGCTCCAAAAGAGTTCAACTGATGTGTCAGGTATATTTATTACCCGATTTATAGGAAAGTCATTTTACATTTCTTCTGCCAATCTTGTAGAGAATAAAGACGTTGAAGAATTAAAAAGCAAGTTAGAACAAATTAATAATTTGAGCCATGATGAACTGAAGAAATTATATATAAATGTACTTTCAAATTCTGATTTCTCAAGTAAAGGCGGAGCTGGTTTGGGTCTCATTGAAATGGCCAGAAAATCTGGTCAAAAGCTCGATTTTGAATTTGAATATTACGATGATACATTTTCATATTTCTATTTGCAAATAAAATTTAAAAGTCCGGAAGAAACAGAAATTCCTGCTGAACGGGTTAATGTGAAAATAGCCAGAGAATTTCATCACTTGATGAGCCTCGATAATATTTTTATTATTCACAAAGGCGATTTCTCCCAAAATTCTACTGTTCCGATATTGCGAATGATTGAAGACAATCTTCACACCAGTTTGGAAAATAATTCTTTTAAGAAGAAAACTTTTCATGCTTTGGTAGAAATTCTACAGAATATTAGCAAACATTCTGTAGAAATGGATGGAAAACGTGAAGGAATATTTATAATTGGTAAAGTAGACAGTAAATTTCTTGTTTATACAGGTAATTATATTCACTCAAATTTGGTCGAACCTCTTAGCAAACATTTAGATAACCTTAATATTTTAAATAAAGATGAGTTGCTTCAGTTATATAAATATACTCTTCATCTTGGTACCACGACAACTAAAGGAGGTGCAGGGCTTGGTTTGATAGATATTGCCAGGGATAGTTCTGAAAAAATGCGATATAATTTTACCCAGGTCACTAACGATTTAAGTTTCTTTTCTTTATTGGCCACCATTTAAAAATTTCGTCTTTTCTTACAGCTTCGTTATTGTCTGGAAATAAATGGACTTGATTTAAATCATCTGATTGCTTCTGAGGACAAAATTTTTGTTGTGGATACCAGAATAAGAATTGAAAAATATTTTTTTTAAAAATAAGTATGAATAAATTCAAAAAAACTTTAAACTTTGAATCTTGAATTTTGAACCTTTAAACTAAACATATTATGTCGATCAAACAATTATCAATTTTTTTGGAAAACAAGTCAGGCAGACTGACAGAAGTTCTTGAAACACTTGGTGAAAAAAAAATCAATATTGCCGCCCTGAGTATTGCGGATACTTCAGAATACGGAATTCTCAGGTTGATTGTCTCTGATCCGATGGAGTCGCTTAAATTATTAAAAGCTAAAAATTTTAGCGTTAATTTGACTGATGTAATAGGTATTGAAATTCCAAATGAGGCAGGATCATTATCAAAAATTGTGAAATACTTTTCTATTGAGAGCGTCAGTATTGAGTATATGTATGCGTTTACATATTATGAAAAAGGAATTGTAGTGATGAGGACAGATGACAGGGAAAAAGCCTTTAAAATTGTGGAG
>Ga0265316_10003144_pt1 | contig 16793 bp, 15 predicted proteins | sample 4522metaG_FD_202092 | JGI IMG/M metagenome (GOLD analysis project Ga0265316, IMG submission 202092) | Rhizosphere microbial communities from Carex aquatilis grown in University of Washington, Seatle, WA, United States - 4-5-22 metaG | ecosystem: Host-associated > Plants > Roots > Rhizosphere >...
CATAGCCGTCAAGCTAAGAAAATAATGTATTGATAATGAGGGGTTACAACTATTTTCCACCCCATTCCTTTTGAGAACAGGGTTTGATTTTGTAATTTTGCTCATATCAACGAACTTTATTTTGTTAATATTCAGCGAGATGTAATTTAGTAGATTTGTCTCGCTGTTTTTTCTAAATGTACACATATACATTTGATTTACAAAATGATAGATATGTTATTTGTTCAAAATTTAGTTTATTTTTTTTCTTTTCAAGCCAATGCTTTTCAGATATTAATAGTATTATTTCCATCGTTATAGCTTTTAATGTTTCCCTTCCTTGTTTTATAGCCTGCCTAAGCTTGCCTGTAAAGCCTTTTAATGTCTTAAAGCATTTATCAATGCTTAGTAATTTTCCTTTCATTTTGTACAAGTGCGTCCGTATTGGTAATATTTTATGCCAGTATACAACGATTAAAATCAACTTAGCATATAGTATACTCAGCCACCGATAATACTTCATCTGTCCTATTTTATGTATACCAAATGTTGACTTCCAAATCTTAAACACCAACTCAATTTGCCAACGCATGTGATACAATGCCACAATGACTTCTTTGGGAATTGTTTCTTCAGGCACATTAGTGATTACAAGGTTAAACCTTGCTCTGTATGCATAACCATCGGATGTTCTATGCCCCATGCGTTTATTGTACTTATTGACTTTTTGCATTCTTTGGGCAAATACCTGGTCTGGTACAAGACTAATAATAAGGCGGACAGGCAGCTTTGAATCAGCACCAATATATACCTGTTTTTCAATTTGCTGTAAATTATTTTTCTTGAACCAATGGAATAATTTGTCAAATTTTATTTGCTTGTACCCGCCATCCTGCATTTCATAAACCAGTGTTTGGGTGTTGAGTTTCGATATAATGAATGAGCCAAACTCCATGAAATGTTTCATGACATCAGTTGAATAATAACCTAAATCTCGTATGACAAGATCGTTGGCTATAATATTATCTTGTGTCTCCCGTGCATCCTTGGAGTCTGGTCTTTTGGCAGAGGTAATGTTTAAATCAAGGATTGTCCCTGTCTTCAAATCATATTCATATTGTATACAAGTTGCCGATTTTGAAGACACACCTCCAAAACCAGGCATAATCTCTGCATATTCTTCGGGTAGTACAAATTTGGTACTATCTTTAATACGTACGTTATTAAACAATCCAAGCCATCCTTCATCAATAGATTGGGGACTTTTAAAACTAAGCTGGCTAAGTATTGATTTTAGATATAGAGTTGTACACTCCTTAAAACGATCATGTAATCCCTGTTTTGATACATCAATATCATAAAATTGCTTCATCTCGACACTTAGGCTATTTAAACTCTTATTAATATCGGATGAAGCATTGAATAATAAACTGTCAAGGAACATCTTTGGGGTTATCTTAGATTCCCTTTTTCTAAATCCACTTTCTATTGCTAATGAATTTAGGTTGTCATCGGAAAAAACACTAGAAGTATTATCAAATGTAACTACAGATACCCCCCTATATATATTGTAAAAATTATTACGTTAACAAATAATGTCAAGTCACTTACTTATAGAGTTTTAAACCATTAGCTTGACGGCTATGCGCCGCAAGCGGACGGGGTATCAAAACCCAACCACACTGGCAAAATTCGCCACAAGTGGCGGGGAATTGAACCCAAAAAAGATTAAATTCAAAATTCTTAATTAAATGTGCCGAACTCTAAATGACTTACTGGCCAGCACCCCTCTTTTTCCAAGAGAGGGGTTGGGGGCGAGTAACTAATCATTCAAATAAAATAATCCAAATATTATTTCTTCAAATTTGTCACAACTTAATTTATTTATAAACTTTAAAAAGCATCTTCTTTTCAAGAATTTTTCTCTCCCTAATAGTTACGGATATTGTTACTATAATAAGATTTGCATTTAAATTTGAATCGCTGCAATGTTTTGAAATTGTATACCCATCTTGTTTTTTTTCCTCATCTATAAAAAGTTTGTTTTCAATAGTCTCTCCCAGCATTTCTGAAGCTAAAATATCAGCTTTTAATAATAGAGATTGTCGATGCATAATTGATTCACTCGCAAAAATTCTGATGCCCATGGCAAGGATTAAAGTAATCATTGCGATTGCCACAATACTTTCTACAAGTGTACTTGCTTTTAATTTACCCACTTAATTATTTCTTTTTTTGTGTGAGGTATTAATTCCGGGAAAATAAAATACTTTGAAATATCAACGCCACTGATAACAGCATCCATTAAATGATTTTCATAATATGCCCTGCTGGTTTCAATTATAAATCGCGAGGTATACAAACTTCCTACGACGCTATCCAACATTTCAATATTCGAATTGCAATATACCTGCCCCGTAATCAGACTTCCCTTGTTCAGAAGGACCTTGCCTTTGTTATTGTTTCCCGCACTGTTAATTAAGGCAACACATCCAAATATATTGACATGTTCATCAACTGATAAAAAACCGGTAATGTCAGTTTTAAAGGTTTGTGGAAATATTAAAACAGAAGATGGATATTCAAGGCAACTACCCTTCTCAACAATTACTGTATCAGAAGCAATTATTTGGAATGAACCTCTGAAATTACCACTAATTCTTACCTTAGGAGCTATTATAATTACATCTTTAAATAAATTTTGTTTTTGAATTACCATTGAATCAGAAGAAATCAAAATGATGTTACCGGTAAAGTTACAATGATCAAAATTCAAACTATTGTCACTGACATAAATCAATGTTTTATTAAAAAAAGAATTGTTGACAGAAAAATAATCTGTTGCCGGAAGTGTTACAACAGAATCTTCCTCACTAAATGCCCGGGTAAGATATTTTTTACAGAACTTCAGAATCTCACTATTAATTTCAGGAAGTGAATTCTTGCTGGTAAATATTTTACCAAATACCAATTCTTTAGCGGTATAGCTTTTACCTTCCACGTATGAAGCTCTGATGCCAAGTTTTGGAATATAGCAATTCCCTTTTAACCTTGTTTCGCCGGTAATTGAAAGATAATTATTCAAGTCCTGCATATACAGGGCAACTATTGAATCAAACGGGATAAAGTATCCTGCCATTCCTATTTTTTCTACATTCCTCCTTTTCCAGCTTGTACGGGCTCCGTTTATTTCATAAGCACCCCATTGTTTATGAATTAGAAGTAAAGGCTTTTCATTTGCAAATATTTCGTACGGTACCAGTGCATCAGGTTTTACTATATAGTTGTTAACCAGGAGCAGGTTTATCCCTGAATTTACATTGAGATCAAGTTGTTCCTCATGAATTTGAGATTCTATGGATTGTCTTCTATAGAAGGAGCTAAGTATAATAAAGGTGCATAACGAAAATACAATAAGCATTATAATGATTGTATAATATAAAGCTCCTGCCTTTATCATAATAAGTTTTTATGATTGTCCGCATTTATAACAATGAATATTCTTAAATTCTGTGCAGTCATGCAGAGCGTAGTCGAAGCATTTTTTTAACGAATATCCCTCGACTCCGCTCGGGATAACGTTTTTTAAATCTTTGTAGTTATATTGACGGACACTCATAATAAGTTTTTAAGTATTCATCAACAAAGAATATATTTCCTCTATCGATGTAAAACCCGATTGAAACAACTCAAATGCGGATTGTGACAAGCTGCGAATATCTTTTTCTTTAAGTAAATCACCTATATCGAGTTGTGACATCTTAATTCTTTCCGAGAACTCATAATCAATCGGTATCACTTCATAAACCGCTTTTCTTCCTTTATATCCGGTATGGTAACAAGAATCGCAACCTACGGATACAAAATGCTTTTCAGGTAATTTATCATATTTATATTTTTTAGGAAATAATGCCTGATTGAAAGGTTCTTCTTTTTTACATTGAGGGCATAAAAGCCTGACCAATCTTTGAGCAACAGTAATATTCAAGGTATTTGCCAACAGGAATGCAGGAACCTCCATATCAATGAGCCTCGATACAGTGCCCCATGCAGAATTGGTATGTATAGTAGATAAAACCAAATGTCCAGTAAGCGCAGCACGAATGGCCATTTGAGCTGTTTCGCTGTCACGTATTTCTCCCAGCATAATGATATCAGGGTCTTGCCGGAGGAATGTCCGCAAAGCACTGGAAAAAGTCAGACCGATACTCTCTTTTAATTGTACCTGGTTAATACCTTCAAGTGTGTATTCAATAGGATCTTCTATTGTAAGAATATTAGTCTGCTCTTTATTCAGAATTTTAAGCGTAGCATAAAGGGTAGTAGTTTTTCCTGACCCGGTGGGACCACTTATTAAAACCAATCCATGTGGTTTCTTTATTCCTTCAAGATAGAAGTCAAGCTGATGTTTGTCAAACCCAAGTTGTTCAATATCAATGTTTGTCGTGTCTTTACTTAAAAGCCTGAGCACAATTTTTTCGCCATGCAAAGCAGGCAAAATAGATACACGAATATCGAATTTTTTATTATTTTCTGAAAAAAAAATCCTTCCATCCTGGGGAAGACGTTTTTCCGCGATATCGAGGTTCGCCCGTATTTTTATTTTATTTACAATTGCCGGGTATTCTTCTTTATGCAATATATAACGTTCAATAAGTTTCCCATCTAAACGAAATCTGACCCTGCACTTCTCCTCGTATATCTCGATGTGAATATCGCTACAAGTCAGGCTATTTGCTTCTGTAATAATTTTTACCAGAAAATCTTCGGAATGACTTATTTTTTGAGCGCTGGAATTAAGCTTTTTATTTTTCCTGTAAAATTTACTTAGTGCTTTTTGTATGAATTTTGAATCGGCCGGTAACAGTTTTATTTCCATCCCGGTAAGTACTTCGAGTTCACTTTTAACTTTTTCAACATTGCTTTCCCGGTTGACATAGAATACAATTGATTTACTATTCTTCTCCTTTGGAATAATGCCATAATGCCACGCCTGATCTGTAGTGACTGATTGCGCAATTTCTGCAGGTAATTTAAACTCTTCTATATCCGGAAATTCAACCATACAACTAAAATACAAAAAAATCAATTTTAAAAAAATCAGCAAGCATAATCCAGGGAATTAAAATTAAGGCCAGCGCTCCGGCATAAGGTACCAGATAATCCTTCCTTCTGTAATTTTTATTCAAAATAATAAATACTAAAATTATCAAATTGCCTGAAACAAGAAAAATAATAAATGAATGAAGTGAAAACTTCAATCCAACAATAAACAAGAATATAGCATCCCCGTAGCCCAGATACTGATTGAAAAAACTTAATTTTTTATATCGTATCAGGAAATAAAATGCAAGAAATAAAAATAACAGGAATAAAAAACTGAAATTTATCATTGCGTTATAAAGTATTTCCTTTCCTGTCTGGTATTTCAATTGATAAAGCACAACAAAAACGATCAAAGCGACAAAATTACCCCACCAAACTGCCCGGTATTTTAAATCCTGGTAAAATATTGCCAATAGCATTCCAATCAACAACAATGTAAAAACCAGATGATAAGGATTATCAAGCACTTTATAAATTTTAGTCTTTGGTCACTTCAATCAATTTTTTATCCTGATCGATTTCCCAAACATTAAAAATGCCATCACCATCAAAATCTACAACTGCAGTGGCTCGAGCTTTAAATCCGGCTGTACTGGCTTCTATAATTTCAATTTTATAATTTGCTGTACCACCTTCTGTTGTAAGTTTCTCCTGCTCAAAGCCTAACTCGTCAAAGCTTGTTGAATACTTTGATTGCATATAAAAATAATTTTTTTCCAAAGTATATAAATGGCCTAACTGTAACTGAGCCTCGGTGCTTTTTGCTTTTGAAATTAAAGGCATAAGCCTGGGAAGTGCCAATAAAATAAGTATACCTATAATAACCAGCACAACCAATAATTCTGTTAGTGTGAATGCAGGAATTTTTCTTCTCAATATAATTGTTTTCATATTTTTATAATTAGACCTCAACATTATCGTGCAAACATTAAAATTTTATTCAAAATAAACCTAAATATCAGGTTAAGTAATTTTTTGTCGGTCATACTTCGACAGGCTCAGCATGACCTGGCTGCAATGTCATCCTGAGCCTGTCGAAGGGTGACTTTATACTAAACGATTTAAATTTATACATAATAAATTAAACCAAAAATCATTTATTTACTTTAAAATTTTTGTGTGCTCCGTCATATTCGAACTGAACAGAGTCACGCCAAATTTTAAGTAATTTTAAACTCCTGATTGTATCTCCCAAAGCCATCAAATAACTATTATTACTAACAGTTACCCAAAATTTTATTTTTTTATTCTTAGCGTTTTCTACGTATCCACTTACTTTCACATCAGGCCAAATAATGTTCTGATTGTTTTTTTTTGCAAACTTGCCCTTTAAAGAAGTCATATTCTCCCATTTCATTGAAATCCCCAGAAAAGGATCAGGATAATTGCATTGCAATTTATAATCATCGGTTTTGTTTAAAAAATTCTCCTGTTTTTTATTGGCAATAATATTCGTGCTGTATGCATTGTTATTGTGATTTATTTTAGAGTATATTTTATAAAATATTATACCCCAGATAAATAACACAGCAGGAATAAGAATATATATTGCTTTTTTATTTTTCATTATTTTCTCTGGAAATTTCTCATTTCACTGGGCAAGCTTGAATTGCCTGCTTTATCAACCGTTTTGACTTCCCATTTATAATACCCTTTTGATTTAAAAATTGCAGAATAAGAAAGAGATTTAGAAATGTCATTTTTCAATGGTGTTTGAGTTGCATAAGCAGCGTTTGATGTGAAAATAAATATTGAATCGCAACTTATATTCAAAGAATTATCAGTTCTTGACCATGAAAAGTTTAAAGTGTCATTAATAAATGCGGTATCAGTTTCAGGAAATAGTAGTGTTGGAGCTGTCGGGGACGTATGGTCAATCGTAAGCAACCTTGCGGTTGATCCCAGGGAAGTAGTTTGGGAATTAAAAGCCTTCACTGTCCAATAGTAAATCCCTTCCTTTAACAAATGATTAATCGTAGTTTTTGCTGTGGTGTCTGTAGCAAATATAGTATCTGCTTTACTATCTTTCCTGATTTCTAATATATATTTGTCGGCGCTAAACATTTGATCCCATTCAAAGTTTATTAAAGTATCCTTCGTGTAAATGCCATCATTTGGATTTATGAGTGTAACTGTATTTTTTGAAATATCAAGGCTCGAATCAATTTGCAAGCTAAAAGTCGAATATGGTGTTTCATATCCATTATTATAAGCTTTCACCCTCCACTGAAATTTACCTGGATATAAGTTGACAACCATTACAGTACTGACTGTATCAGCATTCAAAACAAAATCTTCAATTGAGTCAAAGCCAGTCGAAACAAGCTGAAAATTATATGCTTTTGCTCCATCTACTTTCTGCCACATAAAAGTTTGTGTACTAATCTTACTATGAATGTTATTAGATGGTGAAATTAAAAGTACATGATCATTTTTGATATCAGGTTCAAAAACATCACTGCATGCTGTATTGAATATAATTAAACCCATAAATGCAACCATTGCATGCCACCTGATATATTTAATTTTTTTCATAATTTATGCGAATTAGATACTAAAATTATTGGCTTATAGTTTGTATTTCCCCCTTGGATAAGGTGGTTTGGTGATTGATTTGTTCGATTATATTTTCGATACTGCGAATGACATTTTGTAAATCATTTTTAACTTGTTGTTCTGTAAAATACAAAACAAAATAACCCAATTTTTTCATTCGTTCATCTCTAATTAAATCTTCAAAATACTTAAATTGATGAGAAGAACCATCTATTTCAATTACCAATTTAATTTTCCTGCAAATAAAATCTACAATATAGTTTTCAATTGAAAATTGCCTGTTGAATTGCAATCCTTTCATTTTTTTATTTTTTAGAACATTATTCCATAGAATAATCTCTCCAAAAGTTGATTTATTCCTTAGATCGCGTGCTAATTGCTTCAAGTTTTTGTTATAATTGGAATTTTCCATTTCTTAATTCAAATATATTATTCAATCCCCCTAACTCCCTTTTCAAAGGTGGAATTGGGCCATCTCATTATAAATATGCTACATCTAAATTGTAAAAATAATATCCAATAAATACATGCTATTTTATATCATTAACTTCTGATAGTTTTAAACTGCTTTTAAAATTTTGAATATAAAATGTTAAAGTTAAATATTTCCTATGTGATGAAATATCTTCATTTAATTGAAATTTAGCTGAGGCAAGTTTACCAGCAAACCGCTTATGCTCGAATGCATATAATAATTTGAGCAATTCAATGAAGTTTCCTTCTACAGTCACCGTATTGGTCTCAATTTCAAAATCGCCATCATTAATACTATGGGTTTTGGGGAATTCTCTAACCTTGAGCTGATTTGTTTTGCAATAATTCACCAATTCATTTAAAATTAATTCCTGCGAAGTTGCCAGCCTTTGCGTATTTCCAATGACACTGTCAATTTGAATAATTTCTTTCTTAAGTATTATCCTTTCTGAAGGAGCATAATTTGCTTGCATTAAGTCTTTTTGAAGACTAATATATTGATCCCAGACATTAACAGTTTGTTTTAATGCAATATTATAGGTTATTATCAGGAATATAAAAAATCCTATAACCAGTATAATCGATTTATTCTTATTATTTAGTGAAGTCTTCATCTTATCAAAACATTCAACTCAAATTGGCCATAACTTCTGTCAGGAGGCTGAGAATAGTTTTCTAATGTTACATCTTTCACCCAATTCTCGGTCCTGATTTCTTTTATCCATGAATTGATTTTATAACTATCAGTTGAATTGCCTTTAATTATAATACGTTGTTCAGCAAAACCAATTTTCTCACTTTCATTTATTTTTTTAACAATAGGATTAAAAGAAAGCATATTTAAATTAATGCCTGAAGGCATCTTTGAAGCTAACCGATCTGCAAAAAAGGAAAATTTAGTCTGTCCAAGAAGTCCGGCTTTTGTCATAAATGCTTTACGTTTCTGTAAAGATATTTTCAAAGAATCTGCTTCCCGGATTATCACTTTGTTTGATTCAAAAATAGCAGAAACATCCTGATAATTTTTATTAAAATGATCGAAGAGAAGGAAGTTGACTAATAACAAACTGAAGGAAAAAATCAATGCTGATAAACCTGCCATTTTAAAAAACCTGCCCCATAAGAAATCATCTTTTATTTTAGCAAGCATGTTTTCATCATTGCCTAATATGGGCAGATGAAAAAAATATCTGAAAGCAGCTGCAAAAGGTAATAATTTATCTGCTTCAATATTTTCATCTCCCATTCTGATCTCAGACTGAACTTCTGAATTATCATTTGCGCTATAATCAATTATCTTATTTTCTTCAACTATTAATTTGTATTCGTCAATTTTTAGTTCATTATTTTTAATATCAAGAAATGGAATAATTTGTTCCACACAAAATGGACCTAATAAAAGATCAACAGGCTTTAATCCAAGGTTAATTAATTCGTCTGTAATACATTTTAGCAAATCTTTTCGTGCAATTGAGACAAAAACTGAATTTTCTGAAGCTTCACAATGCTGAACAAAAAAATCTTCTTTATTTGCATTGGGCAAAACGGTGCGAAGCCATTCGGGTCCATCACTCTTTTCAACTTTCCTGTGGATGACCCCTTTGCCATCTACCAGGATAACCAGCGGAATTTGAGAACCAATGAATTTTAAAACGTCTTTTGGGTCATCAATATTTGTCTGACCCGATTCAATTGATATATTGCCTTTCTCCAGTTTTGCTATAACTATTGAGAAACTGATATTTCCGTTTGGAAGTATCTTGTAAACCAATCCTCCAGCTTTCTTCCCTTTAATAAACCCGGTATTTAAAATACGGTTTATCATTATTTTAGAATAGTAGGTTTGATAAAAACACTCAACTTAGCTTTGCTTGTTGCTTCAACCCTGTTGCTAAAAAACCATTTTAACACAGGTATTCTTGATAATAAAGGTATTCCGGTTGCTGATTTATTTTTGCTGTTTTCCTCCAGGCCGCCAAGCAATACTAATTCCTCATTTTTCACCCTGATAGAAGATTTGAAATTTCTGGTAACAGTACCGGGAGGAGCCAACGGTTCAATCTTATCTGTAAAATCGCTTTGTTTAAATTCAATATCCAAAGTTATCTGTTCATCTTCCGATACCTGAGGTTTTATAGTAATTGTCATATCGGCATTCACAGGTTTATATGTCTGCATAGTAGTAATACTGGTACTTAGCGAGCCATAAAGATTACTTTGTTCTTCTTTATAATAAGTAGTCTGACCAATTGTAAGAACTGCTTCATGCCCGTTAATGGTTGATAGTTTTGGGGTACTTTGAACATCTAATACACCCTGGTCCTCGAGTGCTTTAATGCTTAGATAAAAATCGCTGGTTACCTTACCTATATTTACCGAACCAAAACTATTGAAACTATTGATAAGCCGGTTTACTGACTGAGGACTCATGGTATAATCAAGACCCGGGTAAACCGTTTGAGCTGAAGTTTGAGAAGGTTTTCCTGTACCGGCAGATATTCCAGTTGTCACCGTGAATGTTTTTTTTACATTTACAAGCATAACTTCTATGAGTATTACCGGGACATTTTTATCAATTTGTGCTATAAATTCTTCCAAATCATCCAGTTTTGGAGTAGAACCCGAAGCGACAATACTGTTAAGTTCAGGATATTCCTTAATTTCAAGCTCTTTTGTTAAATCGGTCGGCAGGCTTTCAGTAATTTTTACTGTAGTTCTATGTTTAAGTTTGATAACCCTGTATTCGTGCAATTCAATTAGTTTTTTATCTCCAAAAATGTAAGAGTTCCCACTTTTTTTATAAGAATATGACGAACCTCTAAACAGGTTATTTAATAACTCATCGAGGTTTTGATCGGTAAAACGACCTACCACATTACCATCCAATTGAGATAAAAAGATATTGTCCAATTTCAGTTTATCGGCCAGAGCATTGACAATATCAGACAATGGACTACCGGGTGAATAAAGCGATATGCTGTCCACGGAAATTATTTTCAAATCAAGTTGTTTATCGTAATAGTAATTTTTCCGGGAGCCCTGGTTCGTATTTCGATTTGAATTCTGATCATTACCTGAATTAAAACTCTGTCCTGAATTTCCTTCCTGTTTGCGCGGTTGATCAACTGATAAAGGGGTTTGAAGAATATAAAAACCATCAGGCGTTTTTTTCATTTCGAGGTTGTTGGCAAAGGCCATCTTTTCCAATGCCTTCTCAAATGGCATGAACTGAATATAAATACGAACGGTAGCATTTTCAGATCCTGGAGATATAATAATATTTTCCCCGGTAGCATCGGCAATTTCGCGGATTACATCATATAAAGGTACATTATTGTAATCGAGACTTATGGTATCGGTTCCCGGAATGACTTTTATTCCAGGTTCTTTGATTACCGGAGCTATTACTTCAGGTGTTTTATAGATAGTAATAATGCTGCCGGTTGCTGAAAGAGAAAGATTGTATTGTTTGCATATAAATGCCAGTAAATCACAAACTCTAACGTTGTTGAAGTTGTTTACCATACGAATGTTAAGCGACGGATCAACAAGCAAATTAAGGCTTGTACTATTAGCGATGCCCCTGAGGAATTCCTGTATACTTACGTCGTTTGCTGAAAAAGTAACCTGGGAGCGCAATATTGGGATAGAATCCGAAAGCCTGGAAAGTAAACTGTCCACATTAACAACAGGCTGATTTAATGCCCGGGTTTGTAAAACGCAGAATATTAAAATGACAGAAATTACTATTTGCCTAAATAAACTTTTAATCATAAGTATAAAGAATCAAGAGCCAAGAATCAAGAACCAAGACTAAAAAATGAACCTCGAAAGATAATTAAATTTTTTAAAGTAATAATATAAAAGAAACAAGATACAAGAATCAGGAATCAGGAACTTTCAATAATTATAAATCAATGTCATTTAGTTAATCTCAAAAACACTTCGACTCCGCTCAGTGTGACACTATAATTCCCAATGCTCGCGCGGATTTAGCGATAGCGTAATCCGTGCGTAATACTAATAGCTTTATGGTTGTCGGCGTTTTGCAGCTTGTGGGGAGTATTTTTTATTACTCGCTTTTCTTAAAGCCTATTTTGGGTCGGTGCTTTTGTTCTAATTCTTTTTGCTTCGTTTTTTCAAGTTGTTTTATATACTCAAAAAGTAGCAAGATTTTATCATCGTGTTCTAAAAGCTTTCTTTGTATTTTATCTAAAACATTCAAAATATCTTTATGTGTTAAAAGCAGTTCACGCATTTTGGTAAAAATTCTTACTATCTGGATATTTACCTGGATGGCTCTTTCACTATTCAAAATGCTTGCTAACATAAGCACTCCATGTTCAGTAAATGCAAATGGAGCGTATCTTAAGCCCATTTTATCATCATTGGAGATAACAAATTGGCTCCTCCATTTTTGGAACTCGTCATCAGTCAATTCAAACATAAAGTCAGCTGGAAAGCGTGACATATTACGTCTTACAGCCTCTTTAAGTCGTTTTGTCTCAACTTCATAAAGAACTGCTAAATCCCTATCAAGCATAACTTTCATGTCTCTGATTAAGTATATTTTACTTATAATCACTTCGTCAGGTATCATCAACTGATTGTTTTAACTCATTTATTCTGTTTTTAAAATCTTCAAAAATAGTTATTTAAAATTGGAGGTCGCAAATTGTGTCCTCCAATTTAAAAAATATTGATTTATTTGAGTTTTAAGGGCGCAAATTGCGACTTTAAAGATTTTTATTCAAGGCCCGAGGCCTGATTAAGAAAGCGTAGCGAGACGCTACACTTAACTGTTTCATTTTTATTTCCTACGATTAACTTGGGGACACATAATAAATGTTATCTTTTCAAATAAACCCACCCTTTGAATGCTTTAGCTTCGCCGGGAATAATAAGAATGTACCAGTAAGTTCCTTCATTTAAATCATTCCCGCTGCCATCTTTACCATTCCATTTACCTTCATAATTTTCAGAACTGAAAACTAATCTGCCTCTATCATCAAATATTTTCAAATTGCTTCCCGGAATAAGCCCTTTGATCTCAAAATAATCATTAATGTTGTCGTTGTTAGGTGTAATCACATTGGGTATATCAACTGGAACTTTAATCATTGTTATTTTGAATATCTCCTTAAATGGACAACGCCATAGATCTGATATTTCAACTATATAATCTGATGTTGCATTGGCAGTAAGAATTGGGTTTTGGCAATCATAGCAACTCAGCCCTGCAACCTGGTTCCATTTATATCCATTATAACTATTTAATGCAATTAGCTGTATTTCAGTTGTATAATGAATAATACTATCTAATCGTACCGCCTGTTTATTTTTTTCAATAGTATCGCAATTCCTGATTCGTATTATATATTTCTCATTCGAAACACAGTTGAAACTATCTGTCAGACTAGCTATATATTCAATAGAGTCGGTTATTGTAGCAATGGGATTATAGCAATCTGTACAATTCAAACCTGTTTCAGGATGCCATGAATAACTTTTCTCTACAGGTAGAATAAAATTGATTTGGGCACTGGGAAAAGTTACGGTATCCATAACCAAAACAGGATTTTTCAAAGTACTTGTATTGCAATTATTGGTAAGTTTAAATCTTTCTGTCCATGAGCATAAGTATTTATCGAATAATGTAGCAATGAATTCTGTATTGTCATATATTCTTGCAGTCGGAGTCTCGCAAGTATCACAATTTAAACCGGTTGATGGTGACCATTTATAGTGTTCTGCATTTAAAGCTTTTAATTTTATTGATTTGCCTGGTGTAATAAGCGTATCCAGCATTAATGTATCCTTTATTTTTACAACGGTATCACAATCGCGAATTCTAATAATAAACTTTTCGCTTGCCGGACATAAAAACGTATCGTCATATTGGACAGTATAAGTAACAGGATTGCTTATAGTAGCCAAAGTAGTTTTACAATTATTACAACTTAAATTAGTTACAGGTGTCCAGGAATATAAAGAACCTGTATCAGCCTCTAAAATTACTTTTGCACCTGGGTAACTGACAGAATCAAATGCTATTTTAAAATCTGGTGCACACTTTTTATTCAATAAAAACCTTTCTTTTCGCATGCATCCATATAAATCCATGATTACGGCTGAAAATTCTGTTGTATCTGAAATTTTAACTGTTGCTTCCTGGCTGTACTTACCATTTATTACATTATTCCGTGGATACCACCAGTACAAATCAGCATCAGAAGGAGATGCTGTTAATTTTACAGGTAAACCCGGATACACTGCAGTATCAAGCTTCAGGGTATCAATAGTTTTGGTAATTGTATCACAATTTACTGCAAGGCAAGGATGCAGCATTACTTCAGGAGAATCTACTTGGTAAGTTGTAAAATTACCTAATTGACCGTAAAAATTATTTCCCCACCGCCAGATGCTGCCATCATTCTTTATAAAAAAATAAGAAAGTACTTCTTCCGTATTATAGTAATCAGTTACAGAAATGATGGTAGCATTATCAAAATTCCTGAATCTGGTAAAGGGCATAAATATATTAATCAAGGATCCCGTCCATGCTGAACCGTCATTTTTTAAAGCAAAAAAATCATCATTTGTAGTTCCATTATTTACTGCATAAATTGATTTAAAATAATATGGTCGGGAATAATTAAAATTACCACCAGATTCTTCACCACTTGCCCTTAAAATCCCATTATTTTGTATAGCATATACCTTTTCATATCCTGCAGCAATATCAATTGCTCCGGAAATAGAATTGACTTTAAATGGTTTAATTATATCACGTGACTGTCCTTGTCCAATCACACCATTTAAACCCCATGTCCAAACTGAACTATCGGCGCATAATGTAATTATTGAACGAGCACCGGCACAGACTTTTTTAATTTTAGGTACTTCCATTTTTTGAAGCGAATCTTTATATCCCCAATCAGCAATAAGATTAATTGAATCGCCCCAAATCCATAATGAACTATCTGATTTTATTACACAATAAAACAGACCGCCGCTAGGTTGATATCCTACACTAAGCTGAGTTACATGATCTATAGGTAATTTATTGAGGTTGTAAGCGCCATACCTGGACCATTGCCACAAGGTTCCATCTGCAAGAAGAGCCATGCTGCCCAATGCGTTCACGCTAACTACACTATGCAAACCCTTAACCTTAACAGTCATATGCCGTTCAATATTGGTACCATCTCCCAATTGATACCTGTCATTCCTTCCGACTGCTGAAATTGTACTATCATCGCAAATATACAACATGCTGCCATCGCCAACACTAATCCTTTGAGCATGTATATTTAAAAATAAACATAGGAGGATATTAAATATTATAGCTTTAATCCACAAACTCCTATTTATCAATTTTCCCATAACAATTATTTGTGTTTTCGTGCTAATGCAGCAATATCTAATCGCAATGAAATACTTTGGCTCCCTATATTATAAGAAGCCAGTCCGTTTGTATTTATTGCGTATGTGTAACAAATTTGCATACCGGTTTTAATACTTAAACCTATGCCCGCCAAAACTTCACCGTTGCCCTGGTAAGAAAGCAAAAGCCAGTTTTTATCGCGAAAATAAAGTTTACCATTTATGTCGGCTGAGAATGAACCTTGCCCGTACTTCCAAATGAAAAGAGATGGTTCTAATTTAACAATGTAATTAACTGTGAATTTATATCCGCCGCATGCAACAATATCTGGAAAGGTCTGTGTATGATCCATTACTTTATTTAAGTTCACCAAGCCATTAGCCGATATTCCAATAAACACCATGCGATTGTAATACATTGCACCTATGTTTAAATCAGGGACTATTGCTGAGGTATTAGTGTATAAATCCGGATCATCTGCTCTTACAGGTTTAAATTTTTGGGTATTGAGATAGTATTGCGATATAACTCCCGACAAACCAAAAGAAAGGCGACTTTCACGTATAGAAATATGATAAGCATAAGCAAACAATATACCTGTATGTCTTAATGGTCCACTTGTCTCATTAAACACGGTAAACCCAATACCTACACGGGATGCTAAATTAATTAAGGGGCGGTTTAAGAACATGTTGGGATCATAAAATTCCTCATCTCCTAACCTTAAGCTATTACTAAAAACTTGGTTTGCCGGAGAACCATTGATGCCCAACCATTTTTTAGAAACTGTAAGTTGCGAAATAAAAAAACCATCAAACCCTGCAGCAGCAGGATTAATATTATAAAAATTATTAAGCTGGTAGTTTCCGGATAAATCCAGTTGTTGTGAAAAAGCAATATTTGGAAAACAGATAATTATTAAACTAAAAATTATAGCACACCTATTCATACAGGCTTAAATTAAAAGACAAAGATTAAATCCCTGCTAAGAATTAATATCCCGAAGATATTGTAAACTTTAATAAATAGCAACAATTAATGTAAATTGGATTTCGTATTTTCAGACAATGGCATAAGTCCAAAGCTCGTGCGGATTTAGCGATAGCGTAATCCGTGCGTAAAACTAATAGCTTCTTACTTTTCTTGATTCCAATACAACATCTAAGAAGCCTTTTAAATCTGCATAATTCCTTGCCGAACTAAACAAATAATCTTCAGGTTTTTCTACTATCAGTTCTTCTACAGGATTATTGTGGATGTATTCAAGCTTTTCCCAAAAAAATGAAGGTGT
>Ga0265316_10003146_pt1 | contig 16793 bp, 15 predicted proteins | sample 4522metaG_FD_202092 | JGI IMG/M metagenome (GOLD analysis project Ga0265316, IMG submission 202092) | Rhizosphere microbial communities from Carex aquatilis grown in University of Washington, Seatle, WA, United States - 4-5-22 metaG | ecosystem: Host-associated > Plants > Roots > Rhizosphere >...
TCCTCTCGCGGATGACCCTCGAGGAGAAAGTCGGCCAAACCCTCCAGGTGGCCCGCGACTATCTCGCGAGAGAGGCCGATATCGCCGAATACGGTCTCGGCTCGATCCTCTCGGGCGGCGGCTCGGGTCCGTCGGTCAACGAGGGCTCGGCCTGGGCCGACATGATCGACTCCTACCAGCGCGTCGCCTTGTCCACCCGCCTCGGCATCCCCATCCTCTACGGCCTCGACGCCGTCCACGGCCACGGCAACGTGAGGGGCGCGGTCGTCTTCCCTCATAATATCGGCATGGGAGCCGCGAACGACCCGGAATTGGTCGAGGAAGAGGGGCGAGTCACCGCCCTCGAGATGCTCGCCACCGGCGCCCGCTGGAATTTCGCCCCCTGCATCGCCGTTCCGCGCGACGAGCGCTGGGGCAGGACCTACGAGGGCTACGGGGACTCGCCCGGGCTCGTCGGTTCCCTGGGCGCGGCCTTCGTTCGCGGCTTGCAGGCGGGGGGCCTGGGTTCGGGTACCGCCGTGCTGGCCACCGCGAAGCATTTCGCCGGAGACGGCGGCACCGCGGGGGGAGTCGACCGGGGCGACGCGCGCTACGCGGAAAAGGATTTCCTCTCTATCCACGCCGCTCCGTACAAGGACGCGATCGCGGCCGGCGCCGAGTGCGTGATGATCTCCTTCAGCTCCTGGAACGGGCAGAAGAATCACGGCAACGCCTATCTTATAAACGGCATCCTTCGCGGGAAGCTCGGTTTCAAGGGCATGGTCGTCTCCGATTGGGGCGGGGTCGGCCTCCTCCCGGGCGACGAGCCGGAGCGGATCGCGGCCGCCTTCGATGCCGGCGTCGACATGATCATGGTCCCCGATTCGTACGAGCGCTATTTCAACGCGATGCGCGATCTCGTCGCGAAGGGCGGAATAAGCCTCGCGAGGCTCGACGAGGCCGTACGCAGGATCCTCGTCCTGAAATTCCGCCTCGGCCTCTTCGAGCGTCCCTTCGCCGACCGCTCCCTCCTCCCCGCCGTCGGTTCGCCCGAGCATCGAGCCGCCGCTCGCCGGGCGGTAGCCGAATCCCTCGTCGTGCTCAAGAACGACAAGGGCCTCCTACCCATCGGCCCCGGCGCGAAGAAAATCCTGGTCGTCGGCCCCCGTGCCGACGATATCGGCGCCCAATGCGGGGGCTGGACTATCTCGTGGCAGGGGATGCGGGGCAAGATTACGCCCGGCACCACGATCTTGGGGGGTATCGAGGCCGCTGCAGGGCCGGGCTCCCGCGTCGTCTTCTCCCGGAAGCCGAGCGCGCCGAAGGGCTTCGTTCCCGACTTGGTAGTCGCCGTTTTGGGCGAGGACCCCTACGCGGAGATGAAGGGCGACAGCTCGGATCTCGGCGTCTCGAGCGGGGATCGGGAACTCGTGGCCGCCGCCGCTTCGCTGGGCGCGCCCATCGTGGCGATCCTCCTCTCCGGCAGGCCCCTCATCGTCAATGCGGAGTTGTCGGAGGCCGACGCCTTCGTGGCCGCGTGGCTGCCCGGCACCGAAGGCGACGGCGTCGCGGACATATTATTCGGCCGCGTCAAGGCGAGGGGACGACTCCCCCGGCCCTGGCCTTCCTCGGTCGATCAACTGCCCTTGTCGGAGGGCGCGGCGAAGGTGCCGCTTTTCCCGCGAGGCTTCGGCCTCGTTCCCTGACGGGAGGCTTGAACGCGTCGGAACCGGAAGCTCCGCGCCGCCGCGCGCTCGCGGGGGAAAGGTTAAAATCTGATAAAACGGATAATATAGGCGTGAAAGCCCCCTTTCTCGTTTTTAAATTGGGGAGTATTCTAGCCCCATGAAAAATAAGCCTGAGGGTTCGGACCTCCGGCGATCGGTTGCCGAGAAGGGGCGAAGGCTGGCCGTGCTCGGCCTCGCCGCCGGCGAAACCCTCGACGCCGATCAGGGGATCGACTTGGTTCGCGGCGAGTGGGACGGAAAGCCGGCCGTAGCGATCGTCGCCTCTCCCGGCTTCCTGTCCGCGCGCGATTCCCACGAGAACGACTTACGATCTCTCCACGAGATATCCTTCAACCTGTCGCTCTGCCAATGCGTCGAGGATCTCTGCCGCGACGCCGTGAGGCTCGGGCGCGAGATGTTGGGCTTGGATCGCCTGAGCGTGTGGCTCAACGACGAGAGCGACTCGGCTTGGATGATAGGAACCTGGGGCACCGACGAGTCCGGAAAGCTGCGCGACGAGAGGGGCTGGCGGATCCGGCGCAAGAAGGGCGAGCATCCGGGCTCCTTCTACGAAGGAAGAGTGCCCCTCGTCTTCAACGAGAACGTCCCGTACCGGGGCGAGGACGGGCGGGCGATCGGGCTTAGGACCAAGCTCATCGCGCCCCTCTGGGACGGCCACGCGCTCATCGGTGAACTCAGCGCGGACGATCTCCTCAACCATCGGGGCTTCAGTCCCGAGCGGCGCGAGGTCTTCGTCATCTTTTCGCGCGTCGTCGCCCATCTCATCAGCCTGAAGCGGGCCGAAGCCGAGCTGAAGCAGCTCGCGTCGACGGACTCGCTCACGGGCACGGTCAACCGCCGTACCGCCCTCATCATCCTCGAGAAGCACCTTGGCCAGTGCCGCCGCTCGGGCTCTCCCCTCACTATCTGCCTCGCCGATCTCGACGGGCTCAAGGTCGTGAACGACGCCTTCGGCCACGCCGCCGGGGACGAGTACATCTGCAAGGCGAGCGCCGCCCTCGTCGGCGCGGTCCGCGCCTCCGATACCGTGGGCAGGATCGGCGGCGACGAATTCCTTATCGTTTTTCCGGATTGCCTCGGCGACGTCGTCGCCGGGATCATGGAACGCGTGAATGCCGAGTTGGCTGCCGGCAAGAAAGAAAAAGGCTGTACTCCGCGCCTCTCCTGGGGCATCGCCTCGCCCTCCGAGCTGGCCAAGGGGGGCTGGTCGGAGAAGATCGACCTCCAGCGCAGCATCGACATGCTCCTCGAGCTCGCCGACCAGCGGATGTACGACAATAAGCGCACCAAGGGCGCATCGCGCCTATCGCCTCCGAACGCGAGCAAAATGGCTCTTTAGAGCGGCTTCGGGGCGCTCCGTAGGCGTCGTGCGACGCCCCTTAGCTCATAATGCGTCGCAAAGCCTGAGTCGCGAGCTTGCCGTCCTCGCGGACGCGCCTGAGGAAATACGGGCCTCTCGTAGCCGACCTTTCCCACCAGGACTCCCTCGCGAACCATTCGAGACCCTCCATCAGCTCCGCTTCGTCGCGCGGGCGCCATTGCAGGAAGGTATAGCTACCGGCTTCGAGCCTTGCGGAGGGGCCGCTCGCTTCGCCGGCGAGCGCTTCCCCGTGAGCCTTTCGACGGCCGTAATAGCGGGGCCCGGGCAGGGGGCGGCGCAGCCTCGGGCCGTCGTCGGGATCGAAGTCGACGATATCCTCGTCGTCGAAGAGGAAGAGCTCTTCCTCCCCCTCCGCCATGTCGGCTCCGAGGCCGAGCTCGAGGATGGAGGCAGCGGCGCCGGGCACGAGGACCCTGCCCGAAAGCGGGGCGCCCGACATAGGCGGATTTTCCAGGCCTCTGTACTCGATGGGCGAACGGAGGTCGAGAGTGAGCAGCTCGAATGAGGACATGGCGGGAATCCTGCCCTCGGAGAAGGCCCGAGGGCAAGTGGTCGGGGCGCGCGAGCGTAGCAAAAGCCCCTTTCCTGTGGTATCGTACCCGTCGATGGCACTCTTGGATTCCATTGATTCCCCGGAGGACTTGAAGAAGCTCGGCCTCGCGGAGCTTAAGCTCCTGTCCGCGGAAATACGCGAGAGGATCATAGCCGTCGTCGGGCGGAACGGCGGGCACTTAGCCTCCAACCTCGGCGTCGTCGAGCTCACCCTCGCGATGCATCGGGTCTTCGATTCCCCGCGCGACTCCATCGTATGGGACGTCGGGCATCAGAGCTACGCGCACAAGCTCGTCACCGGCCGCCGCGAGGAGTTCGAGGGCATACGCAAGTCGGGAGGCATCTCCGGCTTCCCCAAGCGCTCGGAGAGCCCCCACGACGCCTTCGATACGGGCCACGCGTCCACGTCCATATCTATCGCCCTCGGCATCCTCGAGGCCCGGCGCGTGCTGGGTCCCGAGGTCGGGGGAAGCGGCGTAGCCGTCGCGGTCATCGGCGACGGCGCGCTGACGGGCGGAATGGCTTTCGAGGCCCTGAGCCACGCGGGTCAGCTCGGGCTTCCCCTCGTCGTCGTGCTCAACGACAACAAGATGTCCATCGCGCCCAACGTGGGCGCCCTCTCGACCTACCTTTCCCGGCTCTCGGCGACCGCTCGGTACCAGGGCATACGCATGCGCATCGACCGGTTCGTGAAGGGCCTTCCCCTGATCGGGAACGCGCTGTACGAGCGCATGGTGCGGGGCAAGCGCGCCGTGAAGGCCTTCCTCTTCAAGGAGAACCTGTTCTCCGACCTCGGCTTCGAATACGCGGGGCCCATCGACGGCCACAACATTCCCGCGATGATCAACGTGTTCCGCGAGGCGCGAGCCCTCGGCAAGCCGGTCGTGATCCACGTGATCACGCGCAAGGGCAAGGGCTTCGACCTCGCGGAGGAAAACCCCAGCCGCTACCACGGCGTCGCGCCCACTCGATGCGTCGACGACGAGGAGACGGGCCCCGTTCCCTTCACCTTCACCGAGGCCTTCTCGGGCGCGATGCAGAGGCGCGGCTGCTTCGACGATCGCCTCGTCGCCGTCAGCGCCGCGATGACGACGGGCGTGGGCCTCGAGGCCTTCAAGGCCGCCTGCCCCGGCCGGCTTTACGACGTGGGCATCGCCGAGGAGCACGCGGTCACCTTCGCCGCGGGCCTCGCCTCGGAGGGCCTCAGGCCGGTCGTCGCCCTCTACTCCACCTTCGCCCAGCGCGCCGTGGACCAGATCCTCCACGACCTCGCGCTGCCCTGCATGCCCGTCGTCGTCGCCCTGGACAGGGCGGGAGCCGTCGGCGAGGACGGGGAAACCCACCAGGGCATCTACGACATCGCCCTCTTCCGCTCTTTCCCCAACCTTTCGATCCTCGCGCCGGCGAGCGCCGGAGAGCTCTCCCTCATGCTCGAGTGGGCCCTCGATTCCCGCAAGCCCGCGATCCTCCGCTACCCCAAGGCGCGCTGCCCCTGCGAGGAGGAGGCCTACGCCGAGCCCCTGATCCCGGGGAGGGGAGTCTTCGTCCGCCGCTCCGGGGCGGAGACTCTCCTCGTCGCGCTGGGAGGCCTCGTGGCTCCCGCCGTCGAGGCCGCCGACACCCTGAACAGTGAAGCCGCCGCAGGCGGCTCTCCGCTATTCGCGGCTGCCGCCGCAGGCGGCTCTCCGCTATTCGCGGCTGCCGCCGCAGGCGGCTCTCCGCCCCAGGCGGAGAGCGCGGGGGAGGCTCCTCTCGGCCTCCTGCGCTCGCGGGGCGGGGCCGACGTCTACTCGCTCCGCTTCGTGGCGCCTTTTGCCGAGGAGGTTTTCCTCGAGGCGGTCTCGCCCTACGCGCGAGTCCTCGTCGTCGAGGACGGGGTCGCGCGGGGCGGAATAGGGGAATACCTGGTTTCGCTCATCGCGACCAGGCTCCCCCGCGTGGCCGCCGCCGCCGCCGGCTTCCCCGCGAAGCCCTTCGCGCAGGCATCTCGGGACGAGCTCCTCGCGACGGCCGCCCTGGACGCCGAGGGGATAGCCGCGCGCGTGCGCGCCGCCGAATCGATCGACCCGGGCCGCCGGATATTCGTCTTCCGTTCCGCGGAGGAGAAAGCGTGAGCCTCGCGGCGCCGCCCGCCGCCCTCTCGATGCCGAGGGGCCGGTCCCTCTCCCTGGACCGCGGTCCGCTGGTCATGGGCATCGTCAACGTCACGCCGGATTCCTTCTACGCGCCCTCCCGGAGCATGGGCGGAGTACGAGCCGCCGAGGCCGCCCTAGCCATGGAGGCCGAGGGCGCGGCGATCGTCGACGTGGGCGGGGAATCGACGAGGCCCGGCTCCGAGGCCGTGAGCGAGGCCGAGGAGCTCGAGCGGGTCCTGCCCGCCGTCGAGGCGATACGCGCGAGGTCTTCCATCCCGATATCGGTCGATACGCGGAAGGCGGCCGTCGCGGCCGCCGCCCTCGCGGCGGGAGCCGACATGGTCAACGACGTGTCGGCCCTCGGCGACGACCCCGCGATGGCCTCCCTCGTCGCGGAGAGCGGCGCGGCCGTCGTGCTCATGCACATGCGGGGCAGGCCCGCGACCATGCAGGAAGCGCCCGCTTACGGGGACTGCGCGGTCGAGGTCGCCGCCTTCCTCGCCGACGCGTCCCGTCGCGCCCTGGCCGCGGGCGTCGCGCGCGGTTCGATAATCGTCGATCCCGGCATAGGGTTCGGCAAGCAACGCGAGGACAACCTCGACCTCATCGCCCGCCTCGGCCTGATCGTGGAGCTCGGCTTCCCCGTCCTCGTCGGCCTGTCGCGCAAGGCCTTCGTCGGCGTGCTCACCGGGCGGGGAGCAGAAGGCAGGCTGGCCGGAAGCCTCGGCGCCGCCTGCGCCGCCCGCGCCGCCGGCGCCCGCATCTTCCGCGTCCACGACGTCGCCGCCACGATCGACGCGCTGGCGGCCTTCGGAGCCTCGCGGGGGGCGGCATGAGCGCGGCCGCGCTGGGGCAGTTCTTCGCCGCCTACGTGCGGCCTACCCTCGATATAGTCCTACTGGCCTACCTCGTTTACAAGATCTACGAAGTGATGGTCAAGACGCAGGCCATCCAGCTCGTCAAGGGCGCCCTCATCCTCGTGGCCTTTTACGCGGCGGCCTACTTCCTACAGCTCACCACGGTCACCTGGATACTGAACGTCCTCGCGCCGGGCCTCGTCATCGCGCTGGCCATCGTCTTCCAGCCCGAGCTGCGGAAGATCTTCATGCGGCTCGGGCAGGGCTCGATCTTCCGCGGCGCGGCCCGCCCGAGGATCACGCAGATCGAGGCCGTGATCAACGCCGTCGAGCGGCTTTCCTCCATCCGGAGAGGCGCGCTCATCGTGTTCGCGCGCAACGTGGGCCTGAAGAACATCGTCGACACGGGCACGAGGCTCGACTGCCTCCTCTCGTCGAGCCTCATCGTCACGGTGTTCGGCCACGACACGCCGCTCCACGACGGCGCCCTCGTCGTCCAGGACGGCAGGGTCGCGGCCGCGGGATGCTTCCTCCCGCTGTCGGAGCAACAGGACATCCGCAAGAGCTTCGGAACGCGGCACCGCGCGGCCCTGGGCCTCTCCGAGGAGGCCGACGCCGTGATCCTGGTCGTCTCCGAGGAGACCGGCGCGCTCTCGCTGGCCTACGAGTCCAAGCTCTACTACGGCCTCTCCCCCGAGCAGGTCAGGCGGCGCCTGGGAGAGCTCCTGGACTTCCCCGAGGTCGGGGTCGACGAAGTCGAGGAGGCTCCCGTTGCCGAGTAGCGGACTCGCAAAGCGGCTCCTCGCCAACTGGCCGGCTAAGATGCTCTCCCTCGCCGCCGCTCTCCTCCTCTTCTCCTTCTACAGGCTCAATCGCCTCGAGGATCGATACATCTCCGTCCCCCTCTCCGTCTCAATGAACGATGAGTACGTACCCGCGAGCCAGTACCCGCGCTCCGTGCGGGTGCATCTCCGCGGCGAGTCGAACGCCATCCTAGCCATCCAGGAGGACGATGTGCGCGCGGCCCTCGACCTCTCGGGCTACGGCGCCGAGGGCAAGTATCACGTCCCGGTGCAGATCGAGCGCAAGGGCTCGGCCCTCGGCGTCGACCCCCTGGAGATCCGGACCGACCCCGCCGACCTCGTAATCGCGATGGAGAAGCGCATAACGCGCCTCGTCCCCATCACGCCCTCCTTCAAGGGTTTCCTCGAGCCGGGCTACGAGCTCGTCTCCTTCGAGCTGTCGCCCTCCGAGGTCGAGATCTCGGGCCCCGCGGGCTCCGTCTCGAAGGTCGGCGAGGCGCAGACCGACTTCATCGAGCTCGCCGGTCGAAACGCCGATTTCATCGTCAAGACGCGCATCATCAGGAAGGACAGCCTCGTATCCGTATCGGGGCCCGAGAGCGTCGAGTTCCGGGCCGTCGTCCAGCGATCCTTGGCCATCAAGGATTTCGAGGGCGTCGCGATCGTCGGCCGGGGCCTGCCGCCGGAGCTGGCCCTCGCTTCCCCCCTGCCGGTCGGGCGCCTGCGCATACGCAGCTCGACGACCGATATCACGGGCTTCACTCCGGCTCCGGGCATTCTCTTCGTCGACCTCTCGGAGCTGCGGAAGCCGGGCACGTATCAGGCGAAGGTGCGCTCCAGCTCGCCCGACGGGTTCACTATCGAGCGCTTCGAGCCGCAGTCGGTGCAGGTGACCATCGTTCAGGCCGGGTCCCTCCCATCGGAGCCCCGATGATCCTCGGCATCGGGATCGACATCGTCCACGTCGGGCGCATCCGGCATTGGGAATCCGTGCCCGGCCTCGTCGAGCGGTATTTCCATCCCGAGGAGGTCGTCGACGCGCGTTCGCGCGGGGCCGGGGAGAGCCTCTCCCTGGCTGCGCGCTTCGCGGCCAAGGAGGCTTTCGGGAAGGCCCTTGGAACGGGCCTCGCCGGCATGCGCCTCGGCGATATCCAAGTGGTCAACGACCGGAACGGCCGACCCGAGATCGTCCTGCACGGTACGGCCCTCGCGCGCTTCGGCGCGGCGGGCTGCTCGCGGGTGCACGTCTCGCTTACGCACGAGCGCGACAACGCGGTAGCCGTCGCGATCATAGAGGGGTGAAGCATGGTCAGGTATGCCCAGAAGCCCGAAACGGACAAGGAAAAGAAGGTCACCTTCATCTCGAAGGAACCGATCGTCTGCCCGGTCTGCGAAACTTCCTTCAACCGGGAGGAGCTCTTCTCGGGACGAGTCAACGCGGGCGACCTCACCGACGAGCTGCACAGGACCTACATCCCGATGCACAGCTACGGGGAGGTCCATCCCCTCGTCTACGAGCTCACGGTCTGCCCCTCCTGCTGGTACGCGGCGTACAAGTACGACTTCCTCGGCATTCCCAACAAGGCCAGGGGCGTCCTCAAGGACGGGACAGCGGCTCGGGTCAACGCGGCGCAGCGCCTCTTCACGGGAGCCGACTACTCCTCCCCGCGCAGTCTCCTCGAGGGCGCCGCCTCGTACTACCTCTCGATGCTCTGCTACGAGCATCTGCCCAAGGAATTCAGCCCCGCGATCAAGCAGGGCCTCTCCGCCCTCAGGGCGGCCTGGCTCTGCAAGTACCTCGACGCCAAGCATCCCGGCGAGAATTTCGCCTACGCGGCCCGCGTCCTCTACGGCAAGGCGCGCTTCCTCTACCGCCTCGCCGTGGAGCTCGAGCAGACGGGCAAGGAGCAGCTGACGACGGTCAAGTGGCTCGGGCCCGACACGGACAAGAACTACGGCTTCGAAGGCGTCCTCTACCTCTCCACTATCCTCGAGCTCAAGTACGGCCCGAAGGAGGACGAGGCGAAGCGGACCGAATACCTGGATTCATGCAAGCGGACGATCGCCAAGATGTTCGGGATCGGGAAGAAGAGCAAGTCCAAGCCCGGTCCCCTCGTCGACAAGGTCCGCGACCTCTACGAGACTCTCAAGAAGGAATTGCACCAGGAAGACGAAGAGGATGCCGAGTAAGCGGAACGTCCGCCTCGTCCTCTCCTACGACGGCACGGACTTCGGCGGCTGGCAGCGCCAGAGGAACGCGCGCTCGGTGCAGGGCGAGCTCGAGGGCGCGCTCGAGCGGATGCACGCTCACCCCGTGCCCACGCTGGGCGCGGGCAGGACCGACTCAGGCGTCCACGCCATGGGCCAGGTCGCCAATTTCTACACCGACATCGCGCTCATCGAGGCGGGCCGCTTCCTGCCCGCCCTCAACAAGCTCCTGCCCCGCGATATCCGGGTGCTCTGCGCCGAGGAAGCCGACTTCGACTTCCACGCGCGCTACGACGCCCGGCTCCGCCGCTATCGGTACTTCGTCCTTTGCTCTCCCGTCGTCGATCCCATCCGGCTTCGATACGCGCATCACATTCGCCGCAGGCCGGATTTGGCGTCGCTCAACGCGGCCGCTGCCTTGGTCCTCGGCGAGAACGACTTCACGGCCTTCTCGTCGGCCAAGGACGTTTCGGCGAGCCGCTCCCGCTTCGTGCACGAGTCCGCCTTCCGCTGGGAGGGCGACCTCCTCGTGTACCAAGTGGCGGCCAACGCCTTCCTCTGGCGCATGGTGCGCTCACTCGTCGGCTCGATGCTGCACTACGAGGATCGGGCAGCCGACGATGTCGGCTGCCCGGCGGCGCGTTGCGCCGAGCTGATGGGCGAGGCGCTCGGGTCCAGGGACCGGAAGCTCGCCGGCCCGACGGCCCCCGCGCGAGGCCTCTTCCTCTGGAACATCGAGTACTATGCGAATCCCACGAGGCCCGGCCGAGGCGATTATTGGACGAAAGGCCGCGACGCCAAGGCAGCAGATGCCGACGAGGACGAGCCCGCCTCGGAACCGCGCATGGTGCCGGGTATTGGGCTGGTTTAACTTCGATCCGGCCCAGCTGGTTTAGCCTATAGCCTAACGCTGACGCTAGAGCGATAGGCTAGCGGATCGCTAGCCTATCGCAAAACGCTGACGCTAGAGCGATAGGCTAGCGGATCGCTAGCCTATCGCTTCACCGCCGCGCTCGCCTGTGCGGATACGCACCACCTCGGCGAGGTCGTAGACGAAGATCTTGCCGTCGCCGACTTCCCCGGTATGCGCGCCCTTCGAGATCGCCTGTATCGTCGGCTCCACGAAGCTCTCGTTTACGGCTATCTCGAGGCGCAGCTTGCGTAGGAGGTTGCCCGTCTCCTTGTTCCCGCGGTACACCTCGACTTGCCCGCCCTGGCGTCCGTGCCCGAGCACTTCCGAGACCGTCAGGAGGTTCACGTCCGCCGCATAGAGGGCTTCCTTCACTTCATCTAGCCTATAGGGCTGTATTATCGCCACGATCATTTTCATGGATCGTCTCCTCGAGTCGGTATCAGGGGCCTAGGGCCCCTCAGTCGAGCACGGTGTAGGCGCGCTCGTGGTGCAAGGCGATGTCGAGGCCGATGGCCTCGTCCTTGGCGTCGACCCTGAGGCCGACCAGGGCGTCCACTAGCTTCATGAGAACAAAGGTTCCGCCGAAGGAGATGGCGATGGTCACGCCCGAGGCGAGGAGCTGGAGGAGGAACTGCCCGGGATTGCCGTAGAGGGCCCCGGCATAGCTCGATTGGTGGCCCTTCCAGATCAGGGGGCTAGCGAAGACGCCCGTGAGGAGCGTGCCTACGAGGCCGCCGATGCCGTGGCAACCGAAAGTGTCGAGGGCGTCGTCGTAGCCGAAGCGCTCCTTCACGAAGGTGACCATCATGAAGCCGCAGGCGCTCGCCACCGCACCGATGACTATCGCGCCTCCCACGCCCACGTAGCCCGAGGCGGGCGTCACGGCGCCCAGGCCTACTACCGCCCCGGTGGCGGTGCCGAGTATCGTCGAGCGCTTGTTGACGAGCTTGTCGAGCAGCGGCCAGACGAGGCCCGCGACGGCGGCCGCGAGGTTGGTAGTCACGATGGCGTTGACCGCAATTCCGTCCGCCGCCAGGGCCGAGCCCGCGTTGAAGCCGAACCAGCCGAACCAGAGCATCGCCGCGCCGATGAGCGTGTAGGGAAGGTTGTGCGGCGGCAGGGCCTTGAGGTTGTTCCGCTTGCCGATCACCAGGGCCGCGGCGAGGGCGGCGAAGCCCGCGTTGATGTGGACGACGATGCCGCCCGCGAAGTCGAGGACTCCGAGCTTGAACAACCAGCCGTTCGTCGACCAAACCATGTGCGCGAGCGGGCAGTAGATCAGTATCTCCCAGAAGAAGGTGAAGACGAGGAAGGAGGAGAACTTCATCCGCTCGGCGAAGGCGCCGACGATGAGGGCCGGCGTGATGACCGCGAACATGCACTGGAACATCGCGAAGGCGAGGTGCGGTACGCGCCCGACCGGGTCGGAAACGTAGTAGGGCGACAGCTGGTCCGGACTAATGCCGGCGAAGAATGACCACTTGAAGTCGCCGATGACGCCCGGGATGAACTCGCCGTCCGAGAAGGCGAGGCTGTAGCCGAAGGCCACCCAGAGGACCGAGACGAGGGCCAGGGTGATGAAGCACTGCATGAGCACGGAGAGGATGTTTTTCTTGCGTACGAGGCCGCCGTAAAATAAGCCGAGAGCGGGAACGGTCATGAACATCACCATGGCGGTCGCCATGATGACCCAGGCGGTATTGCCTACGCTGAGCATGGGGGTGGCTGGCATCGCTGCTCCTTGCTGTTACTACGTTTGTGCGGTTTCCTCGGATGTTCTTACATCCTCGTGGGGCGCACCAGTTAATTAAGCAAGGCCCATGCCAAAGCTTGGGCGGGAAGAGGTGAGAAAAATAATGCTATATAGCCATGATATTTATATGCTGCCATTCCTCCTTTTTTCGAAAAGTGACGCTGAATTTTCACTCCATTATTCGACATCCGCGTAGGTATTGAAAAATCGGCCTTCGCGGATGTCGGAATCCGGCTCTCGAACGCGAGCCTAAATCGCTCAATCGATGACCGTATAAGCGCGCTCGTGGTGCTGGGAGATATCGAGGCCGATAGCCTCGTCCTTGGCGTCGACTCTGAGGCCGGCAATGGCGTCCACTAGCTTCAGCAGCGCGAAAGTGCCGACGAAGGCGATGACTATGCTGACTCCGGCACCGAGGGCCTGGATGCCGAACTGCTTGGGGTTGCCGTAAAGGGCTCCCGCGTACGAATTGCCAAAGGCTCTCCAGATGGCCGGGTCGGCGAAGACGCCGGTGAGCAGCGCCCCGACGAGGCCGCCGATGCCGTGGCAGCCGAAGGCGTCGAGGGCGTCGTCGTATCCGAAGCGTTCCTTCACGAAAATGACCATGACGAAGCATACGGCGCTGGCCACCGCGCCGATGACTACCGCCCCTCCGACGTTCACGTATCCGGCGGCCGGGGTGATCGCCACGAGCCCGACGACGGCACCAGTGGCGGTGCCGAGTATCGTCGAACGCTTGTTGACGAGCTTGTCGAGGAGGGGCCACACGAGGCCGGCGACGGCGGCCGCGACGTTGGTCGTAAGGAAAGCGCTCGCCGCGATGCCGTCCGCGGCCAGGGCCGAGCCTGCGTTGAAGCCGAACCAGCCGAACCAGAGCATCGCCGCGCCGATGAGCGTATAGGGCAGGTTGTGCGGCGGCAGAGCCTTGAGGTTGTTGCGCTTGCCGACCACTAGGGCCGAGGCGAGGGCGGCGAGGCCGGCATTGATGTGGACTACCGTGCCGCCCGCGAAGTCGAGCACTCCAAGCTTGAACAGCCAGCCGTTCGTCGACCATACCATGTGCGCGAGGGGGCAGTAGATCAGGATTTCCCAGAGGAAGGTGAAGAGCAGGAAGGAGGAAAACTTCATCCGTTCGGCGAAGGCGCCGACGATGAGGGCCGGCGTGATGACGGCGAACATGCACTGGAACATCACGAAGGTGAAATGCGGTATCCTGCCTATCGGATCCGACACCGCGTAGGGCGATAGCTGATCGGGGGTGATGCCGTTCATGAAGGCCCATTTGAAGTTGCCGAGGACGCCGGGAATGAGCTCTCCGTCCGAAAAGGCGAGGCTGTAGCCGAAAGTCACCCAGATCACCGAGACGAGGGCAAGGGTGATGAAGCACTGCATGAGCACCGAGAGGACGTTCTTCTTGCGGACGAGGCCGCCGTAGAATAGGCCGAGGGCGGGGACTGTCATGAACATCACCAAGGCGGTCGCCATGATGACCCAGGCAGTATTGCCGCTGTTCAATACGGGAGTCGCAGTCATTATCTCTCCTTGCTGATTACCCACAATGCGGAATGACGCACATTCGTATCCAGCAAAGCCCATGCCAAGGCTGTTTTTCAGGAGTCACATCTGTGTGTTTGGATAAAGTTATGTATAAAAAGGAAATATTCTATAGTCTATTTTCCTTTTTTTGTAGGCTCAGTTAATTTTAACATTAGAACCGACATATATGTAGCTGGATGCAAGTCGCGCTACATATATGTCGGTATCTTCTCTACTTCTTCATCTCGTCATAGCGCGCTCCGACTGCCTTCCAATCGATAACATTATAAAAAGCCTCAAGGTAATCTGCCCGGCGGTTCTGGTACTTGAGATAGTAGGCGTGTTCCCAGACGTCTACGCCGAGGAGGGGGAAACGGTTTTCGGAAAGAGGGTTGTCTTGGTTAGGCGTCGACTCGACGATGAGCCTCATGCCCTGATCGAGGGAGAGCCATGCCCAGCCCGAGCCGAAGCGCCCTAGCGCCGCCTTCGTGAGCTCAGTCTTGAAGGCCTCGTAGCCTCCCAGGTCCCGATCGATCGCGGCGGATAATGCGCCGCTCGGTGGACTGCCTCCGCCCGGGCTCATCGAATTCCACAGGAGCGTGTGGTTGTAGTGGCCTCCGGCGTTGTTCCGCACGACCGTCCTCAGGTTCTCGGGAAGCTTTGCCCAGTCCCGTACAAGGGCATCGATAGTCCAGGATGCGTATTCGCCGCCATCGACCGCTTTATTCAGATTGGCGACATAAGCGGCATGGTGCTTGTCATGATGGATGCGCATCGTCTCCGTATCGATGTAAGGCTCGAGGGCATCGTAGGGGTATCGTAAATCAGGAACGACGTATGACATTGGAACTCTCCTTCGGATATTTCTTATACATTAGGAATATCCTATATATACATAATACTAATACAGTATATAAAAGTGTAGCGCGATAGAGCTTTGCTCCGAGCGCTAGGGAACATCGCTCCAGCCTCGGCCCGAGAGCCGCATTCGTGCTATAAAAAGACGATGAAGAAGAGCCGAAAGCCGACGCTTCCAAGCCGGGGAGCCGCTGCCGCTTCGAAACCCTCCGGCGCGCCGGAGGCTTCGGGGAATGCGTCGGCTGCTCTGGCTAAAAGCTGGCGGAGCATCGTCGGGCTGGGAGGCGCCCCCCGTGCCGACGCGTACGTCGCGGAAGCCTCGGGGCTGCTGAGCCGCTCGCAGATCAAGGCTAGGGCGGCGGTCATTCGCGTCAACGGCGCGGAGGTCAAGCCTTCGAGGCCGCTGAAGGAAGGCGACGAGCTCGAGGTCCTTTGGGAGGAAGAGCCTCCGGATCCCGCATTGGCCGAGGATATACCCCTCTCCATCCTCCATGAGGACGAACGGGTAGTCGTCGTAGACAAGGCTCAGGGCATGGTCACGCATCCGGGCGCGGGCAACAAGCACGGTACGCTGGCGAATGCCCTGTTATTTCTTGTCCAACGCGAGGCCGCGGCGCGAGCGCCGACGAGTCTTGCGCCCGCTTCGCGAGGCGGGATCGTGCACCGCCTCGACAAGGACACTTCCGGCGTGATCATCGCCGCCAAGGACCTCGAAGCCCAAGTCATCCTGGCCGAGCAGTTCAAAGGGCGCCTGGCGCGGAAGGAGTACCTCGCGATCGTGCGCGGCAAGAGGCTCCCCGCATCGGGGCGCATCGCCGACCGTCTCGGCCGGGACAGGCGCGACCGCAAACGCTTCGCCTCCGTCGCCGAAGGCGGCAAGGCGGCGATCACCGAATACAGAGTCCTCTCGTCCTGGGCAACCGCCGCCAATAGCGGCGACTGCTATGCTCTCGTATCGCTCAGGCCGAGGACGGGGCGCACGCACCAGCTCCGCGTGCATATGGCCGGCCTCGGCGCGCCCATTCTCGGCGACCCGATCTACGGCCGCAAAGACGATCGCTTTCCCGGCGCCATGCTGATGCTCCATGCCTATAGGCTCAGGATACGCCTGCCCGGCAAGGAAGAGAGCTCGTTGTTCAAGGCTCCCGTTCCCGCGCGCTTCAAGGAGATGGTCGCCGCCCTAAACGCGGTTTTCGGACCGGGTCTGAGGCCGACATAGGGGACAGTCCCCAGGAGGGCCTGTCCCCGGCCGGACCGCTACCGTTTCATGGCCGCGAGCTTGATCACGTTCCAGGAGAGAGGCTCGAGGGCGACGCTCAGCTTTCCGCCTTCGACTTTTCCGCCCGCCGCGGCGCGCCTGGGCAGGACGGCGTCGGGAGTTTCGGCCGAGTTAACCGCCTTGGGGTCAGACCCCGACATCTCGAGCCTTTCGACGATCGTCCAGGACTCGTAGCCGCCGAGCCTGATCTCGAGGTCCATGGCTTCGGTGGGCGAGCGGTTCACCGCGAAGACGGCCATTTCCCCCGACTCCTCATCGACAGTCGCCGTCGCTTCCAGGTACGGCACTGCGCCGAAGCGCCTGCTCTCGTAGCCTGGACAGTCGACGAGGAGCTTGAGCGATTCGCCGCGACCGTAGCGCGAGGCGTGGAGGAAGGGATAGAAGATAGTCTGCCGCCAGGCCGGCCCACCGTTCCTCGTCATGATCGGCGCGATCACGTTGACCAGCTGGGCGAGGCAGGCGATCTTCACGCGGTCGTCGGCGCTCGTGTGGAACCACACGTTCCATTCGTCGAAGGAGAGCATCATCGTCCTGCGGCTCCGCTTCTTGGCCTTCACGAAGTCGCAGGCGCTCGCGACCGGGTCGATGAGCTCTCCCATGCCGACGGAGTCAGCGAGGAACTCGGGGAGGCTGTCGGCGCGATTCTCGTAGTACGAGTGCAGCGAGAGATAGTCGACCGAGTCGTAGCAGTGTCCCAGGACGGTCGCCTAACGCTTCGCTAGGAGCCTGTCGGGCTTGAGATTTCGACGGGGAGCGAGCGAGCCTCGAGCAGAAAATTGGCGAGGATTGAG